>OUWB010000440.1_pt6 | contig 11464 bp, 14 predicted proteins | sample 1779821 | NCBI WGS metagenome assembly OUWB01 (sample SAMEA3914806, study PRJEB12502) | metagenome | biome: forest; material: soil | place: Canada | collected 2011-08-03 | depth 0.1 m
TTGGCGATGCGCTCGGACAGGATGGCCACTTGGACCTCGGCCGAGCCGGTGTCGCCGGCCGTGCGAGCATGGGTGGCGATGAGTTCGCCCTTACGTTCAGCGGTGATCGACATCGGGGTCTCCGTGATCAGAGGTTGAAAACGCGCGTCGGGCTCAATTGCCCGGCCCGCATCTCGCAGATGGAGACCGCCGATCCGCCATGGACCGCCAAAACGATGCGGGACGCGAAGCCTTGCCCATCAGGGCAAGCCAGTCGCGCCTTCAGCGTTTCGACCTGTCTGGGAAGCAGAACGATCGGTCGCCCTTGCGACAGCCTGAAGGCGTCTTCAGCGGTCACGGCCAACGCCGGGATGTCGTCCAGCGCGGTCTCAACCGGAAGCAAGACCTCCGAGCCGGCGCCCCTATGGCACATTTCCTCGAGCATATCCAGGGTGACGGCCCGGGACTCGTCGAAGCCGCCCACGCGACGACGTCGCAGGGCGCTCACATGGCCGCATGCGCCCAGGGCCTCGGCCAGGTCGCGGGCCAGGGCGCGCACATAGACGCCCTTGCCGCACAGGATCTCGATATCGAGATGGTCAGCGTCCGGCGCGCCGGTCACCTCCGCCGAATGGATGGTCACCGGCCGGGCGGCCAGTTCGACCTCAACCCCCTCGCGGGCCAGGTCATAGGCGCGCTCGCCGTCGACCTTGATCGCCGAATAGGCCGGCGGGGTCTGCATGATCTCGCCGACGAAGGCCTGCAGCGCGGCCTGGGCCGCCTGCGGGTCCGGGCGCACGTCCGAGCGGGCGATCACCGCCCCCTCCCCGTCGCAGGTCGCCGTCGAGGCGCCCCAGGCGATGGTGAAGGCGTAGACCTTGTCGGCGTCCATGGAGAAGGGGACGGTCTTGGTCGCCTCGCCCAAGGCGATGGGCAGGACGCCCGTGGCCAGGGGGTCGAGGGTGCCGGCGTGACCGGCCTTCTGGGCGTTGAAGGCGCGCCGCACCCGGCTGACGGCCTGGGTCGAGCCCAGGTTCAGCGGCTTGTCCAGCACGATCCAGCCGCTGACCGGATCGCCCTTGCGCCTACGGCTCATCGTCGCCCTCGTCGCCCCCAACATCGCCTTCCAGGTCGCGGCGCACCTTGGGGTCGTCGAACAGGCGGTTCATGTAGGCGGCGGCGTTGAAGCTCTCGTCGTGCACGAAGCGCAGGTCGGGGGTGAACTTCATGTCGATCATCCGCCCCAGCCGGCCGCGCAGGAACTTGGACGTGCGGTTGAGGCCGGCGACCACCGCGTCGGCCGAGGTCCCGCCCAGGGGTTCGACGAAGCAATGGGCGTGCTTGAGGTCGGGCGACAGGCGCACCTCGGTGACGGTGACCGAGACCCCGGCCAGGGCCGGGTCGGCCAGCTCCTCCTCGCGCAGGATCTCCACCAGGGCGTGGCGCACCAGCTCGCCGGCGCGCAGCTGGCGCTGGGTGGGGCCGGCCGCTTCGGGACGGCCGCCGCGGCGGGCGGAATGGGAGGGGCGGGACGGCCGGGACATGGTGCGGGCCCAATAAGGGGCGGGTTCGGCCCTGAGGCTGGAAGGGCGCGGTTACTAGCGCGCGGACCTGCTCATGTCCAGCCTGGCCTTGGAACGGTCCGGGCGTGCGTTTGCGGCCCAATCAGGGCATATGGGCTTCAGGTTTGACGACATAAGGAATGCGGATGCGTGGTCACAAGGCTGCGGTCACCCTGGTTTGCGCCCTGCTGGCCGCCCTGGCCGGCGCCGCGCCGAGCCTGGCCCAGCAGCAGCCCCGGCCGCCGGCGTTCTCGCCCAGCCTGCTGTTCGGCCTGGGCCATAGGCCGCCGCCGCCCAGCCTGGTGTTCAGCTATGACGGCTTCTCGGTCGACGCCTCGGCCGCACGCAAGGTCCAGTCGCCGCAGCGGACCGTGCGGCTGATCCAGGCGCAGATCGACCTGGTGCGGCATGTGGGTCTGAAGCCCGAGGTGCTGGCCGCCCTGCGCGGCACGCCGATCCGCGCCGACACCGCCCGCCTGGGCGAGACCGAGCGCTATGTCGCCGGCCAGGGCGTGCTGCTCAAGGTCAAGCGCCTGGACCCGCGCCGCCCCGCCCTGCTGGCGGGCCTGCTGCGCGCCTATTACGACCAGCGCCTGGCGGCCGTCCCCGCCGGCGCCGACATCGCCCGCTACCGCGCCGAGGCCTTGACCCGCCACGCCTGGCCCAAGACCGCGTTGATGCTGCAGTCCGACACCGACTATTTCGCCCTGACCGCCTCGGCCTATCTCTATGGCGCCATCACCCGCGAGCCCTACAGCCGCGCGGACCTGCGCCAGACCCAGCCGCAATATTACCGCTGGCTGGCCCAGCTGTTCGACGGCGGCCGCGCGCGGGGGTGAGCGCCGCGCGGGAGTGAGATGGGCTCCTGCCCGACGCCCCTTTCACAACAGTCCTCATCCTGAGGCGCCCGCGTAGCGGGCCTCAGGATGAGGACCGTTGGGGATGGATGAAGCGCGATAGGGGCTTGGGCCGGACGGCCCCGCCCCCTAGTGCTGGCTCTCGGGCATGCGCACCACCAGGCCGTCCAGTTCGGCGGTGACCTTGATCTGGCAGGACAGGCGGGAATTGGGTTCTACATTGTCGGCGAAGTCGAGCATCGACTCCTCCATGGCCGAGCGTTCGCCGGTCTTTTCGACCCAGGCCTCGTCCACATAGACGTGGCAGGTGGCGCAGGCGCAGGCCCCGCCGCAGTCGGCGTCGATGCCCGGCACGTCGTTCTTCACCGCGCCTTCCATCACCGACAGGCCCGGCTTGACCTCGATATGATGCTCGGCCCCGTCGTGCTCGATATAGGTGATCTTGGCCATCTGATCCTCAACGCCCACCGTCAGGCGGCGACCTCTTTCATGGAAACGGCCGGGTTCGCAAGCCTTTCGGGATCGACCGCGCGGCCTTGGCCGATCAGCTGGCGCCCGCCCATGAATTCGGGCGCGGCGTTGACCGCCTCCACCGCCTGGATGCGGCCGGCCTTGAGGTGGAAGACGGCGAAGCGGGCGCCGGCCGGGTCGCCGCGCGTCACCTGGGCGTCGGGCTCGCAGGCCAGGCCGGCGATCTGCAGCTTGAGGTCATACTGATCCGACCAGTTCCAGGTGACCTCGGGCGCGGGCGCCGGGCGGCCGACCAGGGCGCAGGCGGCCTGGCGCGCCTGCTCCAGGGCGTTGGCCACGCTCTCCAGCCGCACCCGGCGCCCATCCGGACCGAAGGGGCGGCGGGTGACGTCGCCGATGGCGAAGATGGCCGGATCGCTGGTGCGCGCGGCGGCGTCGACCAGCACCCCGTCGTCGCAGGCCAGGCCCGCGGCCTGGGCCAGCTCGGCGTTGGGGACCGCGCCGACGCCGACCAGGGCCGCGTCGCAGGGGATGGCGCGCCCGTCGGCCAGGCGCACGGCAGTGAGCCGGCCGCCCTCGCCTTCGAAGCCGACGACCTGGACCTCCAGCTCGAACGCCACGCCGCGCGCGCGGTGATAGGCCTCGAAGAAGCGCGACAGGGGCTGGCTGGCCACCCGCGCCAGCACCCGCGGGGCCAGCTCGATCACCGTAGCCTGCGCGCCCAGGGCGCGGGCCGAGGCCGCCGCCTCCAGCCCGATATAGCCGCCGCCGATCACCGCCAGCCGCCGGCCCGGACCCAGCGCGGTCTTCAGCCGCTCGGCGTCGGCGATCGCGCGCAGGGACAGCACGCCATAGAGGTCGGCGCCCGGAACCGGCAGGGCGCGGGCCCGCGCGCCGGTGGCCAGGATCAGGGCGCCGTAGTCCAGGCTGGCGCCCCCGGCCAGGCGCACCTGGCGCGCGGCCGGATCGATCGCCTCGGCCTTGAGCCCCAGGCGCAGGTCGATGTCGTGGGCGGCGTACCAGCTGTCGGGCCGCAGCGTCAGCGCCTCGGCGTCGGCCTCGCCCTTGAGCCAGGCCTTGGACAGGGGCGGGCGCTGATAGGGAGCGACCGGCTCCTCGCCGATCAGCACGATCGGGCCGGCATGGCCGTACTGGCGCAGCAGGGCCGCGGCTGAGCCGCCGGCGTGGCCGGCGCCGAGGATGACGATGGGGCGGGCGTCAGAACTCATGCCCGTACGGGTGCCGATCCGCCGCCCGCGCGTCAATCCCCCGGACGCGTGGCCCCAGGCGCGCGGGCCAAGCCGCGCGGCGAGTGTCAGGCCGGCTGCGCCTGCGCCGGACGCCGCAGCTTGGGCGACAGGGCGATCAGCCCGATCATGGCCACGACGATCACCGCGCTGGCGGTGATGCGGCCGAACTCGAAGCCGCCTTGGGCGTGGGGCTTGGTCAGGGTGTCGCCCAGGGTCGCGCCCAGCGGGCGGGTCAGCACATAGGCGGTCCAGAACAGCACCGCCTGCGGCGCCCAGCGGCGCCAGTGCAGCACGGCCACCACGGTGATCAGGCCGGCGAACAGCAGCGCGCCCAGCTCGAAGCCCAGATTGAGGCCGGTGTCGTCGGCGGTGAAGTCGCCCAGGGCGGTGCCGAGCGTGTTGGAGACCAGGATGGTCAGCCAGTAGAACACCTCGTCCCGGCGCGAGGTGATCTTGTCGGCGGCGATGGCCCCGCAGACCAGGCGCCAGGCGACCAGCACCAGGACCACCAGGCCCAGCAGCATGGCCGAGGACTTCACGTAGCCCAGGTGCAGGGAGCGATCGATAAAGTCCGAGGTGGTGGTGCCGACGGTGGTGGTGGCCACGACCACCAGCCAGTAGATCACCGGGTGATAGCGGCGCGCACTGACCTGAGCGATCAGGGTGACCACGAAAAAGGCCAGGAAGATCAGGGTGGCCAACGCGTAGCCGAGGTTGAGGGTCATGGACACGGCGTCCCCGCCGGTCTCGCCCACGGTGGTGGCGCAGATCTTCACCAGCCAGAACATCAAGGTGGCCTGAGGCGCCTTGCTGAGCAGCTCGCCCAATTGATCCTTCGTCGCCGTCTTCGCCGTCACGCCATCGCCTCCGCTGCGGATGTGCCGACAAGTCAGCCATGCTTGAGCTAACCGCAAGCCGACCTGTTTGTTTTATTTCGGTAATGTTGGCCCGTTTGGCCGCCGCCTGCTTGCCTAGGCCGCCCGGATATGGCGACAGGTCGGCCATGCTCCAGCTGACTGCAAGCCGATGGATCGGCGCCATCGCGGCGATGGTCGCCCTGGGCCTGGCGCCCGGCGCGGCCTGGGCCGGGCCGCCCTATCTGACCGACGATCCCGAGCCGACCGATCCGGGCCACTGGGAGATCTACAACTTCGTCCAGGCCGCCGGCGCGGGGCCGAGCCTGGCCGGGGAAGCGGGCTTCGACATCAATTACGGACCCGCCCCCAATCTGCAGCTGACCGCCGTCCTGCCCTTGGGCTTCGAAGGCGACCATGGCGTGGCCGGCGACGGCTTCCGCGGCGGCGCCCAGGACGTGCAGCTGGCGGTGAAGTGGCGCTTCCTGCAGCAGGCCGACGGGAGCTGGGCGCCGGACGTGTCGGTGTTCCCGCGCCTGTTCGTCAACACCGCCAGCCACGCCTTCTCCACCGGCGGCACGGGGCTGCTGCTGCCGATCTGGGCGGAGAAGGACTACGGCCCCTGGTCGGTGTTCGGCGGCGGCGGCTGGCAGTTCAATCCTGGCCCGGGCCAGCGCGACTTCTGGCAGGGCGGGGTGACGGTGGCCCGCCAGGTGGCCAAGCCGCTGAGCCTGGGCATGGAATATTTCGCCCAGACCCGCAGCGAGGTCGGCGGCGGCGAGTTCAAGACCGTCGACCTGGGCCTGGACTGGCAGGCCTGGAAACATTGGTCGCTGCTGGCCGAGACCGGCCCCACCTGGGACACCGGCGGGCCAGGCGGCTGGCAGGCCTACCTGGCCCTGAAGGCCGACTACTGAGAAGCCCGGTTACTGAACCGTGGCGCCGCCGGTCTCGGCCGCCTGGCGCAGCATGGATTCGCCGACCACCCGCTCCCACAGGTAGAGCGAATGCAGGTGGGCGTAGATCTGCGACAAGGCGCCGGAATTGCGCAGCTGCACCAGCACGTCGGCGGGCAGCTTCATCAGCTTCTCTTCGGAGATGGAGTAGTATTCCGAGATCGGGACCGGCTGGCCGTTGCTGCCATCCGGATTGCGCGGGGTGAAGCTGAGCTGCTTGATCTCGAACAGGTCGTGCTGGCGCAGCAGGGCGACGAAGCTGTCGGTCAGGGCGCGGTCGGTGTCGTACTGGCTGCAGAAGTTCATGCAGGCGCGCACATATTCGGTGATCTCGCCGTTTTCGAACAGGCGCGCGTCCGGGTTCTGGTCGGTGACCAGGTCGGAGGCCGCGTCGATGCACACCACGACCCGCCCCTGGGCGCTGTCCACCGCGCCGACGAAGGGATAGCGGCGCAGATAGGCGGGGATATAGTGGCTGACCTTGTAGGCGCCGTTGGGCTCGATGAACAGGTTCTCGCCCGGGCGCACGCCCATGATCGCCAGCGGGGTGTGGCTGTCGCCGGCGAACACGATCGGATAGCTGACGCTGGCCGGGCCGAACTCGCCCACGTTCAGCGGCACGAAATGCTGCTTGGCGGCGAAGCCATAGGGCGTGTTGGTCTGGCGCACGCCCAGATGCCCATGGCGGCGCGCGTCCAGCGGCTCGGGACGACTATAGAGCAGCACCTGGCCCGAGACGGGGTTTTCTGCAGTCTGATCGGTCATGGCGAAGCCTGTAGGAGTGGGCGCCGGAGCGCGCGATAAGAGCGCGCTTCTAGCGGATCGCCCGGTCGGCGGCAATGCGGGCGCAGGGCCTTCTAAACTGCAGGTTGGTTGGTTTTGAAGCTTGGCTTGCCTGGGATTTGGGCTGGCGGACGGGGTGCGTCCGGCCAAGGTTTGAGGGACCATTCTCCTCCTCCCTCGCGTAGCGGGGAAGCAAAGAAGACCCTCAGAACGCCGGCGTCAGCAAGGCGCGGGCGGCGTCGGCGTCGGCCTTGACCTGATCGATCAGGGCCTCGAGGCTGTCGAACTTCAGCTCGGGGCGCAGGAAGGCCACCAGGTCGGTCTCCAGGGTCTGGCCGTAGAGCACCTCGTCGAAGTCGAACAGCCACACCTCCAGCCGCGCCTCGACCACGCCGGTGGTGGGGTTGACCCCGAAATTGGACACCCCGGGGATTTCGCGCCCGTCGGCCAGGCGGCTGCGGGTGGCGTAGGAGCCCAGGCGCGGGCGCACATAGTCGCCGGCCCAGACATTGGCGGTGGGGAAGCCCAGCTTGCGGCCCAGCTTCTGGCCCTCGATCACCACCCCCTCGATGGCGAAGGGCCGGCCCAGGATCTCGGCGGCGCGGTCGGGATGGCCCTCCTGCAGCGCCTCGCGCACGGCGCTGGACGAGAACTTGGACGCACGATCGTCGCCGGCCCGCTCGGCGATGGAGACCGAGAAGCCATGCGCCTGGCCATAGCGGCGCAGGGCGTCGGCGTCGCCGCTGCGCCCCTTGCCGAAGGTGATGTCGAAGCCGGCCGCCACATGGCGCGCGCCCAGGCTATGGGCCAGCACGTCGCGGGCGAAGGCCTCGGCCGGCATCGCCGCGGTCTGGGCGTCGAAGGGCAGGATATAGAAGATGTCGACGCCCAGGGCCTCCAGGGCGCGCGCCTGTTGGTCCAGGGTCATCAGCCGGAAGGGCTCGTCGTCCGGATGGAACCAGCGGCGCGGATGCGGCTCGAAGCTGATCGCCCCCAGCGGCGCGCCCAGCTGGCCGGCGGCCTGGGCGGCGGCGGCGATCACCCGCTGGTGACCGCGATGCACGCCGTCGAACTCGCCTAGCGCCACCGCCGCGCCCTTGAGCTCGGCCTCCAGATCGTTCCAGCCGTGGACCCGGCGCAGGCGCATGCTCATGCGCCCCGCCGCGGCGCCAGCACCACCGCCTCGCCGTCCAGCACCGCCTTGCGGCCGATGACGGCCCGGGTGGCCAGGGTGACATGGGCCTTGGCCGGATCCAGGCCGGTGATCTTGACCTGCACCACCACAGTGTCGCCCGGACGCACCGGACGCAGGAAGCGCAAAGACTGGCTGATATAGATCGTCCCCGCCCCGGGCAGCTCGCCGCCGATCACGGCCGAGACGAAGCCGGCCGCCAGCATGCCGTGGGCCACGCGCCCCTTGAGCGGGCTGGCCTGGGCGAAGGCCTCGTCGACATGCAGGGGATTATGGTCGCCCGAAAGCTCGGCGAAGGCGGCGATCATCGCCTCGGTCACCGTCCACGACCGCTCGGCGGCCAGGTCCAGGCTCAGATCCTCGAAACACAAACCGCTCATCGTTCGCTCACGCCAGGCCGTCCATCATATAGCGCGCCCACAGGCCCTCGGCCCCCAACCGCTCGGCGGCCAGGTCCGGGCTGAGGCGGCCATCGGGGCCGGCGACCTCCAGCCGGTGGATGCCCGCCGCGATGAACAGGCAGTCCAGGCCCTGGTCGGCGGCGCCGCGCACGTCGGTGGGCAGGCCGTCGCCCACGCACAGCACCCGGCGCCGGTCCGCCGGCCGTCCCAGGGCGGTCGCCGCCTCGGCCAGGGCCAGGTCGTAGATCGGCCCGTACGGCTTGCCGGCCATGCGCACCGTCCCGCCCAGGCTCTCATAAAGGTCGGCCAGGGCCCCGCCGCAATAGACCAGCCGATCGCCGCGCTGGACCACGCGGTCGGGATTGGCGCAGATCATGGTCAGGCCGCGCTGGGCGCAGGCCGCCAGGCGGGCGCGATAATCCTCGGGCGCCTCGGTCTCGTCGTCCACCGGGCCGGTGCAGGCGATGAAGGCGGCCTCGTCCGGACCGGCGAAGTCCAGCCCCAGGCCCTCATAGAGCGGGGCGTCCTTTTCAGGGCCCAGGGCCCAGGCCGGACCGGGGGCCAGGTCGGTCAGCAGGGCGCGGGTGGCGTCCCCCGAACTGACGAAGGCCGACCAGGCTGCGTCCGGCACGCCCAGGGCGCGCAACTGGGGCAGGACGTGGGCCGAAGGGCGCGGGGCGTTGGAGATCAGCACCACCGGACCGCGCGTCTGCGCGAACTGGCGCAGGGCGGCCACCGCCGGCGCGAAATGCTCGCGTCCATTGTGGATCACGCCCCACACGTCGCAGAGCAGCACGTCATAGTCCGCGGCCACGGCGGCCAGCCCGTCCAACAACACGGGCGCGGGATGCGCTTGGGTCATGGGCGGGGCGGTAGCGGCCGGCGGCCCTGCGGTCAACGCGAACTTGCGCGCCGCCGCCCGCGGCGACCCGCGCCGCCCGGCGCAGAACGGCGTTCGAGATTAAGGATGCTCGTCAGTCTTCCGTTAGGCTTGCCCCCCTATTCTGAGAGTTGTCAGACCTTTTGAAGACGTCTCAATGGTTAAACGTCGCGAACACTGCCTGATCGGCCGCTTCGCCCGGCATTCACACGGCTTCACGGCCGTGGAATTCGCGCTGATCGCGACTCCGCTGTTCGCCCTCGTGCTGGCCATCGCGCAGACGGCTCTGGTGTTCTTCCTCGAAGAGACCATCCAGTCGGTGGCCGACGCCGCCGCCCGCGAACTGATGACCGGCCAGGCCCAACAGGCGAACATGACGGCGCAGCAGTTCCAGACCTATGTCTGCGGCAAGCTGCCTTCACTGTTCAGCTGCTCCAGTCTGATGGTCGACGTGGAGTCCTCCTCGGCCTTCAACGCCATCAACACCGCCAGCCCGACCATCACCTATGGATCCAATGGCGCGGTCAGCAACAGCTGGAACTTCACCCCCGGCACGTCGGGCCAGGTGACCATCGTGCGGGTGATGTACGAGTGGCCCATCGTCGGCGGCCCGCTGGGCGTGCTGCTGGCCAACCAACCGAACGGCACCCGCCTGCTGATGGGCACCAGCGTGCTGAAGATCGAGCCGTACTCCTCATGAGCCTGCGCTTGATCCGCCGTTGGACCTGCGACCGCCGCGGCGTGGCGGCGGTGGAGTTCGCCCTGGTGCTGCCCGCCCTGCTGGCCCTGTATCTGGGCGGCTACGAGGCCGAGCAGTGCGTCTCGATCAACCGCAAGCTCGACCTGACCACCAGCGAGCTGGGCAATGTGGTCAGCCAGTACACCAGCATGCAGACCACCGACGTGAGCACGGTGTTCAACGCCTCGGCCCAGATCATGGCCCCCTATTCGACCTCGAACCTGACCATCGTGCTGTCGGAGGTGCAGACCGACACCAACAGCAACGCCACGGTGACCTGGAGCCAGGCCTATGGCGGGGCCACCGCCCTGACCAAGCAGGCCAAGGTGGTCATGCCCGCCGGCCTGGCCCAGCCCAGCACCACCTACATGCTGGTGCAGACGGCCTACGCCTATTCGCCCACGGTCGGCGCCGGCTTCTTCCCCAAGGTGCCGCTGGCGTCCCAGCTCTACATCCTGCCCCGGGCCTCGGCCTCCATTCCCTGCTCGTCATGCTAGGCCCGTCCATGCGCCAGACCCGCGTTCTCGCCCGGCGGCTCGCCGCCGGCCTCGCCCACTTCGGAGCCGAGAAGAGCGGCGTCACCGCCATCACCGTGGCCCTGCTGGCGGTGCCGCTGGTGTTCGCCGCCGGCATGGCCATCGACTATTCCGACGCCGAGCGGCGCCAGGACCAGCTGAACGGCTTCGCCGACTCCGCCGTGCTGGCGGCGCTGACCCCGGCGATGATGTCGCAGAGCGATGCGACCTCCCAGGCCACGGCGACCTCGATGTTCAACGCCCAGGTCAAGTCGCTGAGCGACGCCAAGCTGACCGCCAACATCCAGGTCACCGCCACCGACACCAACACCGCAGTCGGCATCACCCGCACGGTGACCCTGACCTACAGCGCCACCTCGGCCAATTTCTTCGGCGGGATCCTGGGTCTGTCGACCACGCCGATCCAGGGCGCCAGCACCGCCACCCAGTCGCAGGCCCCGAACATCAACTACTACATGCTGCTGGACACCTCGCCGTCCATGGCCATCGCCGCCACCCAGGCGGGGATCAACACCATGGTGGCCAACACCTCCCACCAGGGCGGCTGCGCCTTCGGCTGCCACGAACTCGACCCGCAGGCGGACAACCTGGGCAACCCCAATGGCGAGGACAACTACACCCTGGCCCGCAACCTGGGCGTCTCGCTGCGCATCGACCTGGTCAATTCCGCGACCCAGTCCATGCTGTCGTCCGCGACGACCGCGGGGTCGACCAACCACGCGACCTACAATTTCGATCTCTACGCCTTCAACTACTACTTCACCGAGCTGACCTCGGGCATGTCCAGCGCCTCGACCGCGCAGTCGGCGGCGACGGGCATCCAGCAGCTGGAGGTCTATAACAACAGCGGCTACCTGACGAAGACCCTCTACAACGACGACGAGGACACCAACTGGGACCTGGCCATGGGCTCCCTGGCCCCTGGCGGCGCCAAGGCCATGCCCAAGCCGGGCAACGGCACCAACAATCCCGGCGACACGCCGCAGGAAGTGCTGTTCATCGTC
>OUWB010000410.1_pt1 | contig 11463 bp, 12 predicted proteins | sample 1779821 | NCBI WGS metagenome assembly OUWB01 (sample SAMEA3914806, study PRJEB12502) | metagenome | biome: forest; material: soil | place: Canada | collected 2011-08-03 | depth 0.1 m
CCGTTATATGACAACGCTTTCCGCAGCTTATCCACCGAATTGCGCCGATGCACGCCGTGCCGTGGTCTTATTGCAGCGTGTGGCGCCTTGCCTCTTCAAGCTCCGCCTCGATGACGATGCTCTGAAATTTTTCAAGCAGCTCCCGCTTTTCCGCATCAGTGGCCTCGTGCTGCACGAAATCAGGCGTTTCGGTCGGGTCTTCGACGATCGGGAATCTGGCCGTGCGGCTGCCCGGCACAAATCAATATTCGCTGGATTCATCTGAGCGGGGTCACGGCCTATCATTCGGAAACAGGATGGCCTCGTAGTCCGGCGCCCCATGCAGGACGGCATCGATCACGATCTGATCGGCATGGATCGTGTATATGATGAGATAGGCGCGAAGGCTTCTGGCGATGGCCATATGACACATACCTTGGAATCAGCGGATAAACTTCAGGGTATTCGCTCGGGGCAAGGGCGGTCTCGCGCAATTCCTGAACAAAAGAGAGCGCACGTTTCCTCTTGTCTCGGACAATATTAAAGGGCAATCGACCGCAGACAAACCTTTGCCGCGTCGCCGAAGATGACCTTCATGCTGAAGGCGCGTCCGCCAGGGCATTGATTTCCGTTTCAAGATCGTCGAACACCAGCTCGGCTGAGGTCACGCTGCCCGCAGCGGCATCGGCTCGGCCGCTGGCCAAAAGATCATCGAGCATGCTAAGCTGGCGCTCCCGCTCTTCCATCATCCGCAGCCCGTCACGCAACACTTCGCTCGTGTTATTGTACCGACCGCTTTCCAGCATTTGCTGGACGAAGCCCTCGTAGTGATTGCCCAAACTGACGTGCGTGCCCATAAAACCACCTCGATGTCATTGCTCATGCAAGCCTGCGGTGAGGAGCACACCATGGCGACAGGCACGTGAGGCTTGTTTCGGGTTGCTCGCGGGCGATATGGAATCTTAAGCCCGCACGTGATACAAGACCTCACACCAAGTTATTTTCAGTTATAGACTTTGTATCATGTTCAACCTCGAGCAAACCCAACAGGAACGCCTGCGAGCCATCATCACTGCCCATCCGCTCGTGCGGGCACATGAACTCAGATCTCAAGGTATAACCGCAGCGACGATTTCCCGAGCCGAGGCTAGCGGGCTTATTGGTCGCGTTTCTCGCGGCCTCTACCAAAGCCTGACAAGCGATCTCGACATCAATCAATCCCTGGCGGAGGTGTCGAAGCAAATACCGAAGGGCGTGATTTGCCTGGTCTCCGCCCTCGCCTATCACGGCCTGAGCGACCAGATGCCGCGAAAAGTTTGGGTCGCCATCCCGGCTGGCGCATGGGCGCCCAAAACAAGCTATCCGCCTGTCAAGATCGTCCGCTTCAAACCACCCTATATCGACGACGGCGTCGACCACCACATAATCGCCGGCGTACGGGTCCCGATCTATTCCGTTTCCAAAACACTGGCCGATGCGTTTCGCAACTCGCGTCTCGTAAGCCGCGCCGTCGCCATCGAAAGCCTGAAATCCGCCCTTCGAGAAAAGAAAGCCACTCCGTCCGAGATTTTCGAGGCCGCGAGATTTGGTGGTGCCCTCAAGGCCATGCAACCCTATCTGGAAGCTCTAACATCAAATGGCTAAGCCGATTAAAAACATCGCGGCCTCCATTCGGCAACGCCTGTTCAACCTGGCGCAAGCGCAAGGTCAGCCCTTCGACGTTATATTGGTCCGCTATGGCCTGGAGCGGCTTCTCTATCGCCTGTCGATTTCGCAATATCGCAACCGGTTCGTTTTGAAGGGCGGGCTGCTCGTGACTTTGTGGATCGAGGACGTAATGCGCGTGACCCGCGATCTCGACCTCCTCGGTTTCGGAGACGACGATGCAGAACACCTCGTCACTATCTTCCATGAAATTCTCTCGATCGATACGGACGACGGTCTGGCGTTCGACTCCGATAATATAGCTTCGGTCGCAATCCGCGAAGAACTTGAGTACGGCGGAACGCGCCTACGCACGACGGCCATCCTCGCCGGCGCTAAGATACCTATCACCGTCGACATCGGCTTTGGAGACGCAGTTACGCCGGCGGCTGACGATGTCGAGTTCGTAAGTCTCCTCGACCAAGGCGCTCCAAACGTTCGCGCATACGCGCCAGAAACCGTTATCGCAGAGAAGTTTCAGGCCATGGTTGCGCTCGGCATGATCAACGGTCGGATGAAGGATTATTATGATCTTTGGGCGATACCGCGAAGCCGGACGATCCGCCAGGAGGCTTTGGCAGACGCCATCAAAGCAACCTTCGCCCGCCGCAATACGCCCATTCCCCGAGAGCCTCCCCCAGGCCTCTCCCCGGCTTTCTATGCCTCCCCTGAGAAGCTACGGCAATGGACAACATATGCGGAGTCTATCGGCTTTTCCGGCGTCACTCTTGAAGACGTTGTGACGCATATTTGGGATGTGCTTAGCTCCGCTTGCGTCCAGGCCTCTCAGTAGGTTGGCCGCTTCACCGCTCCCAATTTCCGCGCATAACATCAATTCTTGGAGTTGTGCTCGGCGTCCCTGAAATATTATTTTCCAGTATCGCTGGCAATACCAGGCGAGAAACAAGCCAAAGTAGAAAACATTCTCGTTGGAAATAAAACTGGCGCGAGACCTCCAGACTTGTACCGAACGACTGATCATGCTGTTCGATCATCCGGTCGCATCTGGCATTAGGGCCGCACATTCTGCGGCCGCTGCGGTGCACGCTTAATTCAGGCGTCTGTCAGGCGCGTCGTTCAGAGCTTCACCCTTGACGGGGTGGCGATGCGAGCGAAACCTTGGCCTATTGCAGCGTGTGGCGCCTTGCCTCTTCAAGCTCCGCCTCGATGACGATGCTCTGAAATTTTTCAAGCAGCTCCCGCTTTTCCGCATCAGTGGCCTCGTGCTGCACGAAATCAGGCGTTTCGGTCGGGTCTTCGATGATGGGGAAATAGACCCTGCCGCCATTGACCTGCCCGGTGATATGGCTGCCCGCATTATGACGCGCCCTAATAACGCGTACGCCCGCCACCTGCAGACTAGACGCTGCCGAACTTATGGGCTCGATGTGACGTGCATTGCACAGCCAGCGGAAGTCCTGCTTGTCCAAACACACTTGTCGTCCATCCACCCGAGCCTGGTGGGCCAGATCCAGCGATCGTTCAATACGCGCTTCAATCCGCCCCTCTGGGGGACCGTCAGGTGATTGCCGGTCATGTGAGGCAACGAGTTCAACGAGGATTTCGAACGGGTACTGATGTCTGGATGGCATGGCCTGATGATGCGTGAAGCCGATTAAGTGTGCAATCGTCTCAATCTCACGGGCCATCAACTTTGTTGACGGCTCATCCACGGCATCCCATAGCTCTCGAAGAAATAGCCCGATCGCCGCCGGAAGGGATTTGTCGGTGTCTAATAGATATGCTGTTGAATTGACTGTGGCCGTCGGGAACCAGGCGGGGCCCGGGAGGATGGGCTGCCGTGGCCGCTCAATTAGAAGATCAAATCGCTGTCACAAAGGGAGGGCCGCGGCAGAGGTAGTTCTATCTCCGCCCGAACTGCGTTTGTTAAGGATTAACTTTTCGCGGGCAGAACTAAATTGCCCCCTGGGGTGTTTCAGAAAGGCCGGCCGGAGCGAGAGACCGGCTGGCTTTTTTTGCTTTGGCTGCTGGCAGGGCGCCATTTCTCTTGCCGGCGAAGGCGTTGAGAGGCAGGCGATCTCTACCGGTCAGCGCCGGCCTTCGGCCGACACCTGCCAGGTGAAGATCGGAAAATAGCAGCACACTCAATGGCCATTTCCCCAGAGGCCGCCTCGAGGCTCACGGCACAAATTTGTGGATTGTGGGCTGTCAAATACAGCAGCGGACGCTCGTAGGGATGATCGGGCGTCCGCCTTACGCTGGCCTGGACCGTGCAATGTGGGTTGCCAAGACCAGGTTGAGAAAAGGGCTATTCCATAAAAAATAAATTTTCAACAAGTGGCGTCGATAGAAGGCCACCCTGCAATTGCACGCTCCGGCGGGGCGACGCAAACCCGTCTCACATATCTCATCTCAACACGGCAAATACGCTCGTCCTTGTTCGTCAGACTATAAGCGATCGAGAGGCTAAACCGTAGCCAGCGCGCCACGCTCAGCGATCGTTCGATCGGCAACGAAGCTTTTCAGGGGAAGTTACCCTTGAATCGCAACGGGCTTTCCCCACGTCCGATGTAGGGATTTACCGGCCGCTGTTTTTGTGGATGAGTGGCCAGCAAAATAAGGGGGGACGCCATGGCAGCAAGCACTATCGATTTTCAGAACATGCACCAGATCCAGGCGCTACGCTCAAGGCTCGGCGACGCTGAATCCCGCCGCTTGGGGTTTATCTTCGACGACGAGCGTGGTGTGACCGTATTGACGAAGGCCGGTTTCGGCTTTCTGATTTTCGTAGATACGTTTGGCATGACTTCCATGGCTGAAGCTTTTGCCGGAGGGTACCAATGCGCCGCTGAGTTCCATGATCCAGCCATGGAGATCGATGTATCAATTCTTGGCGACAACGATCGCCTTTAACCATTAGGCTGCGTGGCGCGCACGCCCCTGATCCAGCCAACTGCGTGCAGCCTTTTGCGCTTCAGCGACCTCTTCGCGGTCCATTTCTCGCGCCAATTCCTTGCGATAGACGGACGCTTCCAGCGAACCGCGCATCGACGCCAGATTGAACATCATATGGGCGGAAATCAGGTCCACCGGTGCGCCCCCTTGGCCCGTAGAATACATGATACCCAGTTGGAACAACTGATCGGCATTCATGTCCGGCGTCGGCAGTGGAATGGCGTTATTTTCACACCCGGCAAGCATTTTATAATATCGCGCTTTTTGCGCGCCCCTGGACTTCAGATAACGCAGTTCAACAATTTCAGATGAAATTATAGTTAAGCGAATTTATTGCACGAAATATTTTTAGTAAAAAGCACGTAAACATCTAAACATGCGTTAATATATTTAAATATACACATTAAGTCGGATTAATACACATGCACGAATGGTAAATGACTGACATGGTCGTTCCCGGGGGCGTTAGCTCTCCCCCAATCAAAAGCTTTGTAAAATAGTAGCCGATTTCACCGATCCGAGGCGCGACCTCGCCCTCAATGCCCGGGTTTGGTTTCGGGTGCAGATGGCCACACGGCCCGCCTCGTCTCCGACGTTGACGACGTCAAGAATTTCCTTGAAGCACCCTTAGGACGGCAGCCCCAGTTATAGGCGGACCGAATGTTCAAGGCCACTACTCGCTTTGGGCGCCAAGTCGCCAGACCGTTTGGCACCCGAGCCGTCAAATTTGCCCCTTTGCAAAACCCGCATTTCGGGGTTCGCTTCCTTGGCAAGACTTTGAATTTAGTCACTCCAACTTGTGCATCAAAAACCTTTTTGATGCACATAGACGATCGTGTGCATCGAATATATTATTGATGCACACCAAGGCCGCCTATGAACAGCATCTCAATCTCGCGCATCGCTTAGACGGCGTATCATGATCTTCTGAGATTGCATCTCGACGAAACAGCCTTCGGCTTAAACGGCAGCGTTGAAGAACGCCACCGTGCCGGTCGGGTATATCTATACGACAAATTCCGGATCGGCACCGAGATGAAGAGTCGGTACTTGGGGGAAAGTTCTCCGGAACTGCGCACGCGACTTGCAAAAGCCATTGCCCTCTATCGTGCCGGCGTGTTGGTTCAAATTCCTCGCCCAGAGCGTTTCGCTATTCACAAACTCACCGTTGCCGATCGCCGCAGGGGAGGCCCCAACCAAGCAAAAGCTAAGAAAGACCGCGGCCAAGCCGAGTTTCTGATTGAGATCCTAGCTGAAGACAGGCCGGACGACATTCGTCAAGCCTACGCGGATGCGCTCTCACGCGGACCGCGGTGGCGCGAACGCATAGACGCGAGCCTGATCCGAATGCCTCGCACCTCAGACATTTTACGTGATTTAACCAGACAGTGAAACGCGGTTCCTTCAATGGGCTTTTAATCGCGCCCCCCCAATAGTGGTCATATGCACATTGGCAGCGTGGGGCCAATTGCGGCTTACTGCGAATGTCCGCTTAAGGCATGATCGGTCTTCGCCTTCGCGCCCGAAGCGGACGCCAATGGAGGACCGCTAAATCAGCAACCCCTATGCTGAGCGACAGCTATTCGCAAACTATAATCAGTGTACTATGCCCAACCAGATAAGGTGTCTTTTGCCAAGTCGGCCAATGGTCTATTATAGTAAACCCTACCTTTTCCAGAAAGGAAAATATCGTTGGTGGGAGCAGAACTAATTCAAAAAAGCGCTGAAAGTATAATTCTACCGAGTCTTGACGCCCGACGGTAATCGTTTCATCGTGTTGCCACAACGCTTTGTGGGGGTGGACGACATGTTTAATTAAACGCGACACATTTTCTTTGTCGTCGAAATGGTTCAGTACCATAGTCGGCTGAAAATTACTGACGAAATTCAGATAGTACCCGAATTCCAGGAAAAATCTGCCCCCTGGACGCAGGCGCCGCCGAATCTCCTCCAGGAAGGGAAGCACTGCGTCGTGCGAATCTAGCAGGGGCAGAACGCCAAAGATGCATGTGATAAAATCGTATGTGTCCGGGTTAGGTTCGGATCTATCTACAATACCTCTTTTTATACTCAGAGAGCCTGGATTATGAGAAGCCACAGCCTTATTCGCGGCATAGTCGGTGAAAGATTTACTTGGGTCGATGCCAACACAGTCTATTCCATTTTTACTCAAGCCACGTATCAGAGTGCCAGTGGCGCACCCTATGTCGAGAAGCTTGGCGCCTCTATTCACTCCATAACTTTCCAAAAAGTGCAACTCTTGAGACAAATCACGGCTATAGGAGCGAATTTTCTCATAGACTTCACCGGGGTACTCCCAAGTATCACTCATTGAACGTCCTCCAATCGAAGACGGTCAAAATCTAAACTATGGAGGCGCCTCCCTTTACCGAGCTCTCGAAGCTTCACGAGATTCGGGCTGCTTCGCCAAATTTCGGCCAGGGGGACATGTAGAAGATTATATCCGTGCGCGAGGCTGGAGTTTTTCAGCTTCCCGGCCGTGTAAGCGCTTCCGTTGGGGCGTACTCGAAGACGGCTAAAGGGCCATTCAGTCTGATATGGCAAACGCTCTACTATAGATTCAATATCATGAAAGGGATTTTCGACTTGAGCCCGGTTGACGTAATGAACCTGCATTGGACTGTACTCTTCGGCCGCGACCCCCTCTAAATAAAGCGACAGAGCCTCCCTTATCTCCGATCCGCCGAGAACCAAGTGCTGGAGGTTTTGACCGCGGCCGATTGGGGACAAGAAGCCCAACTCAAAATAGGTTGCTCCCAGGCTGGTTGCGAGCCGCCCCGTCTCCCGTACACTCTTGAAGTTTCCCTTATGCAGGGTCGTCCCGAGCGACATCTTTAGCCCCGCAGATGTTAGGCGCTGCACTCGTCTTAAGAGTGTTTCGAACGCACCCGCCCCCCTCAAAAAGTCGTGCTCGCCGGCATTGGCGCCGTCTATGCTGGTACCGATATAGGCTAGATTTTTGAAACCCGATACGGCTTCTACATATTTTTCAGATAACGCTACAGTATCGCTTAAGAAATGAAAACTTATACCTAATTTATCTGTGAAGGACATGAGATCGACAGCGTCCTGTCGAAAAAGGAAATCGCCTCCCGTAAATCGTATGCTAGCGACACCAGATTCTGCGATATTGGTTATTATCCGTTTCCATTGGTCAGTAGAAAGCTCATTTGTTCGATCAACATCAGGCGCTGCGTCATAGGCACAGTGTTCGCACCGCCTATAACACGCGTGCGTCATTTCCAGTTCTACAATAAATGGGGACTGGAGGTGGTTTTCGCTGAGATTTTGCGCTGCGAAAAAACGAATCAGTTGTGGCGCATTATCATCAACTAACATTACGCCTGCTTCAACTAGATCAGATGCCGCAGATATGGCGCGATCAGCATCCCAATATGTTGGCATAGCATCTTGAAGTAAAACTGGCATTTGTGCGGCTTCAATCAAGTGCGCGCCATCGTGGTCGACGTATGCAATCGTATGCGTATCTAAATTGAAAATCGTCGCCCCGAAAAATTCCTCGCGAACTATAAGTCTTTTTGCCAGAACTACAGTCGAATTCATGCCGATATTAGGACGTCGAATGCCTCGGGTTGGTTGTGATGGGCCACAATCAAGCATTGTGTGGACATCTACAGAGTGATAAATGACACCGCGCTTCACAAAGTTGGAAGCCAATGTCTCGAGTTGATCCGAACTCATCGAATCAATCATTTCGAATTTGAATAGATTCACACCAAAATCTATAAATGGCGTCGTATTAGCGTCGGCCATGAATGGCTCCCATGTGTGCGAGCTCGCCAGAATACCTTTTCACGGGACAAAACCGAGCCCACATGATGATATTACTAAGCCGCGCCATCTGGTTTAAAGGGCAACAGCGAGCTTGATTGAACTTTGGACAAAAATTCCCAAATTCGACAGAATGATCCGTCAAACTCTTCAGTTTAGAATCAACTGATTTGAGAACACTAATAGGCTGACGCAACACTATCTGCGATTGAGGATGTGCCAGGGTTGGCATATTGTCAACGTATAAATCTTCATCGCATTTTAGACACTTGCTTCCGAGCTGCTTCGTTGCGGCGAGCTGCTGAATATTATTTTATTGCACAATTTCAATAATATACTTGCAGTGCCCTTTGGTAGAATTTGCCGATAGCGAACCAGAAGGCTGGCAAAAGGGCGACACCTATCAAACCGAAGACCCAGGTCGGAGTTGGACAGCAAAAGAGGGCATGCAAGTTCGCGAAGGGCCAACTCCGGTCAAACGGAAATGGCCGCTAATGGGCAAAAGCGGTCAACTGATCGACGGCCATCCGGAACAGTGCATGTCCAATATCCTATCACGGTCCTGTCCAGTCGAGGCAACCAATGCCGACCGGAATGGGCTCCAAAAATCGACATTTATTGGCCCACGGCGAGCAACCGAAACGACTCACCCGACCCTTGGCGCATCGAAATACGCCGATGCTGTCTAGCGAGTACACAGTCCGGTTACGAAACAAGACGGCTAAGCATAAGCGTGAAAATAAGTCCGAATATGCCGACCAAACCCTCCATCAGGGTCCAAGATCGCAAGGTATCCTTCACCGACAGGCCAAAATATTCCTTAAACATCCAAAAGCCGGAATCGTTGACGTGGCTGAACATCAGTGAGCCCGCGCCGACCGCGAGGACCATCAGGTTAGGGTCAACGCCACTGATCTTGACCAGGGGCGCGACCAGGCCCGCTGCCGTCAGCCCAGCGACGGTCGCCGAGCCCAGGGCCAGGCGTATGACGCCGGCGATTAGCCAACCCAGTACCAGAGGTGGCACAGGGAGGCTCTTCAGCAAGGCGCCCAACTGGTCGTTGACTCCACCGTCGACGAAAATCTGCTTCAACGCCCCTGCTCCGGCGATGATCAACAGGATCGGCGCAATTTCACGCAGTGCGGTACCCGAACCCGCCATCAGGTCGTCGAGCTTGATACCGCGGCCGACACCCAGCGTCACCAGTGCCACCATCACTGATATCAGCATGACGATCATCGGATTGCCGAGAAAGGCGACCAGAGCCCTGCCGTGGGCATCAAGCCCGTTCCAGTAGCCCAGGAGCGTAAAGCCGGTCAGGAGGATCACCGGCAACAGGGCGGTCAGGAAGCTATTCGCCGTGGACGGCAATCGGTCATCGGCGACCTCTTCGGCAACGAACAGCTTAGGCGGATTGGCCTGGATATGCTTGACACTCAAGGCAAACAACGGACCAGCGATCAATGCGGTTGGAACGCCTACGATCAGTCCATAGATCAGGGTCAGGCCCATATTCGCGCCGAACATCGGTACGATCGCCGCCGGCGAAGGATGTGGCGGCAGAAAGCCATGGGCGATTGAGAGACCTGCCATGACCGGCACGGCTAGATAGACAATTGGTTTGCCTGACTGGCGCCAGACCGAAAAGATCAGGGGTACCAGCAAAACGAAACCAACGTTGTAGAACAGGGGAATGCCAACGATGAAGCCCGTCAGGCACAGCGCCAATGCGATGCGCTTGGCGCCGAACGCTCCGATTAGCACGCTCGATATCTTCTTGGCCGCGCCACTGTCGGCGACGATCTTGCCGAAAATGGCGCCGAACGCCAGCAGCACGGCTAGGGACCCGACCATGTCCCCGATGCCCCGCTCGATAGATTGCGTCACCTTTTCGAGCGGCATTTGCAGCAGGATGGCGGCGAAGATCGACGCCATGATAAAGGCCAGCAAGGGCTGAACCTTTACCCAGGCGATCATTACGATCAAGGATAGAACCGCGATGAGAACAATGATCAGAGCGGTCGTTTGCGGGGACACGGCGGCAAGCGTCATGGATTAAAAGCCTGCCGTGCTCAGGCTGTATAGGCTGTGGTGGGTGAGGATGAATAGGGTCTGACCATCCGCACCGCCGAAAATGAGTTGCAGCGGCCGTTCCGGCGTATCGACCCTCCCCAACGGCTTGCCGTCAGCGTCATAAACGAAGATCTCACCATTGGCGACGAAGAGTCGCCCCTTGGCGTCGACCGCAACGCTTTCGCCACCGCGGTCGGTCAGCGGCTTCAAGTCCGCGACGGTACCGCCCTCACCGACCTTGCCGGTATAGATGCGGGCCTCCGAACCGTTGCTGACCACCACATGCTGGCCCACCTTGGTCATGACGAACCCATAGGTATCCAGTGTATCGGAGAAGCGCCAACCCTGGAAGTTGGTTGGGCCCTGCTCCCAGACACGGAAGGCCGGCAGGACCAGGCTGCCGTCGGGCGAAACATATTCGCGTGCTTTAGGCACCGCCATGTCGCGGGCGAACATCTCGGCAAGCGTCGTGAACTCATAGGTCTGGGGATTGAGCTGGTCCTTGAATTCGCCGTTGTTCCAAAAGTTATCCGGGAGCGCGGTCACGGCACCCGGATGAGGTGCTGTGGGTGTGGCGGCAATCAGCTTGATCTCAGGTGTGGGCACCCAGGGGTCGAGGCTGTAGACCGTGCCATCGGGCCCGTCTGACGACAGCACCATCAGATGCCCTGACGCATCGACTGCGACATTGACCGGATCTAACGCTGCGTCGCTAACGATCTCCAGTCCGCGCGCCCGCGACCAGCGATAGATGCGCTGGAAGTGATGGTCGACAAAGTAGAGATTACCACGGGCATCGACTGCCCCACCAGCGATCGAATAGAAGCCGTCCTCGAGCTTTTCGACATTGGCATTGAGGCCCGCCGGCACGGGCGCTGGCGGAGGTGGGGGCGGCGTGGCCGAGACGTCAAGCACGGCGAATTGCCGTTCGCGTTCAACGAGCTTGTGCGTAAAGTCGGTGATGGCGTTCTCGTAAGG
>OUWB010003583.1_pt2 | contig 11463 bp, 9 predicted proteins | sample 1779821 | NCBI WGS metagenome assembly OUWB01 (sample SAMEA3914806, study PRJEB12502) | metagenome | biome: forest; material: soil | place: Canada | collected 2011-08-03 | depth 0.1 m
TGGACGAAAAAAAGCCCGCCGGTTGAGGCGGGCTTGAATCCATACCAAAGGAGGAGAGATATGGAGGAGACAAGCGAGAGTATAGGGATAAGGCCACTGTAAGGCCAATTTTGATTTCGCATATCAGATATATGGTTTTTGAATATCTACACTTGCACCATATAATGTGACAGACAGGTGACGGATTTCTTGTTTTCTCTGATAAATCTGCTAATTATTGCTAAATTTATCATATTTGACGTGGGTATCCCGTGATTTTCTGGATATCCCGATAGAGCGGCTGCAAGCGCGGATACATTTCCTGATAGACACGGCGATAAAGCTGGTCGTAGATCCGGTGATTCTCGGCAATCGGCTGGAAGACCTTGCCGACGCGCGTCATGGCAGCAACCGCGCTGTCGAAATCCTTGTAATAACCGAGACCGACTGCCGCATCGATGGCGGCGCCAAGGCCTGAGGTTTCGTAGACGTGCGGTCGCTCTGCCGGCAGGCCGAAGATGTCGGCCGTCAATTGCATCGCGGCGTCGCTTTGCGAACCGCCGCCCGAGATGCGCAACACCGTGATCGGCGTGCCGCTCTTTTTTTCGATCCGTTCTTTTCCTTCGCGTAGCGCGTAGGCCAGCCCTTCGAGGATGGCGCGGTAAAAGTGCGCGCGCGTATGCACGTCGCCGAAGCCGATTACGGCGCCCTTGGCTTCGGGGCCGGGAATCTTGATGCCGGGGGTCCAGTAGGGCTGCAGCATCAGGCCCATGGAACCGGGCGGCACGCTGTTGACGAGCTGGTCGAACAGGGCTTCGGGCGCGACGCCGCTTTCCTTCGCGGCGGTCTCTTCGAGATGGCCGAATTGCTCCTTGAACCAGTTGACCATCCAGTAGCCGCGGAAAATCTGCACTTCGGTGCTGTAGTACCCCGGCACCGCCGCCGGGTAGGGCGGGATGAAGGGCGTGACTTCGAGATACTTCGCGCGCGTGGTGTTGATCGTGGCCGTGGTGCCGTAGGAGAGGCTGCCGATGTGCGGCGCCAGCGCGCCCGAGCCGATCACTTCGCAGGCCTTGTCGGCCGCGGCGGCCACCAGCGGCGTGCCTTCGGGGATGCCGGTGTCGGCGGCGGCAGTTGCTGTGATCGCGCCGAACACGGTGGCCGGCGGCACCAGTTCGGGCAGCATGTGCGGCTCGACCGGCAGTGCCTGCCACTTCCAGTCGCGTTTGCCGGCCCATGCCAGGCGCTTGTAATCGAACGGGATGTAGCCGACCTGCGAGCCGGAAGAGTCGACGTAGCGTCCGCCCAAGCGGTAGTTGAGATAGCCGGACAGCAGCAGATATTTGTCGGTGGCGGCCCATACGTCGGGCTGATGCGCCTTGATCCAGTTGGCTTCGGCTTCGCCGCGAAAAAAATTGATCGTGTGCTCGACACGCGCGAGTTTGAAGGCAGTCTTCCATAGCGCGCCGATGGGCGGCACCCGGTCGGTCCTGCGCTGGTCGAGCCAGAGCATGGCGGCTCGCAAGGGCTTGCCGTCGCGGTCGAGATTGATCACCGTGGCGCGCTGCGTGGTGACGGCCACACCCTTGATGGCGCTCCTGGGGATATCGCTCGTCAGCCACAATTCGCGGCAGGCCTGGCACAGGGCTTGCCAGTATTGTTCGACGTCGTGCTCGGCCCAGCCCGGCTCGGCGGAGAAATACGCATCGAGCATCACCTGCGACTTGGCGACCAGGTTGCCCTGCAGGTCGAACAGTAGCGCGCGTACGCTTTGCGTGCCGTTGTCGATCGACAGCAGATAGCTTTCACTCGTGCTCATCCCGTCTCCCCGGGCGGTGCGTAGTGCGCCAGCCACAATGCGCGGTAGTTCGCTTCTTCCTGCTCCCAGCGCGCATCGTCCCAGCCCAGTTCCGCCTGGCACAGCGTGCGCACGCGCGGCAGGATGGCCGCGCCGCCCTGCGCCAGCAGTAAGCCCAGGCGCGTTCTACGCAACAGCAGATCGTCGAGGCGATACACGGCTTCGTGGCGTGCGGCCCAGCGCAATTCGGCCCACAGCGTTTCTGTGCCGTCGATAGTCTGCAATTCTCTGGCGTCGGCTTGAGCGATCATCGCTTGCGCATTGACGCCGAGCCGGCCTGCAAGGCGTGCGTGCTGCATCGCTGACAGGCGCTGCGGGCGCGGCAGGGAAAATTCGCGGAACACCGGGCGCAAGTCGAGCTTGTCATGCCAGTGCGGCAGCTTTGCCTTGGCGTGCTGCAAGGCGTCGAGCGCGATCAGGCGGAAGGTGGTGAGCTTGCCGCCGGTCACGGTCAGCAAGCCGTCTTCCATCCATACCGCGTGGTCGCGGCCTTCCTTGGAGGGATCGCTCTTGCCGGTGTCGATCACCGGGCGCACGCCGGCGTACGTGGCGATCACATCGGAAGCCTGCAGCTTGATTTGCGGGAATTGGTAAGCCAGCGCGTCGATCAGGTAGCGCGCTTCGTCAGGCGTGATCGCCGCTTCCTGCTGCAAGTCTTCACGATGATCGACGTCGGTGGTGCCGACCAGCGTGGCGCCTTCCCAAGGGAAGGCGAAGACCGGGCGGCCATCCTTCGGATGCATGAAGCTGATCGCCTGCGCCAGGGGCAGTTTCCAGGCCGGCAGAATCAAGTGGCTGCCGCGCAGGGGGCGCAGCTTGTGTCCGGGTTTGTGTACATCATTGCCGGCCTGGCGCAGGCGGTCGGCCCAGGCGCCGGTGGCATTGATGACGACCTTGGCGCGCACGCGGTAGTCGGCGTTCGTCACCGCGTCGTGCAGCACCAGGCCGCCGACCTTGCCGTCGTGCCGGTCCAGCTCGCGCGCCGCGAGATAGTTCCACGCATGGCCGCCGGCCGCCACCGCTTCCTGCAGCACGCGCAAGACCAGGCGCGCATCGTCGGTCTTGGCGTCCGTGTAGCACAGACCGCCTTGCAAGCCATCACGATCCACGTTCGGAGCAAGCATGAGGAAGTCTTCGCGCGGATACCAGTGGCGTTCGCGGCGCTTGGCCATGCGGTCGTAGATGGCCAGGCCCAGCGCGAAGGCGCGGCGGCCCGGCTTGCGTCCCGGGTAATTGGCGAAGGCGAACGGTTGTGGATCGACCAGGCCGGGTGCCTCGCGCATCAGGTTTTCGCGCTCGCGCACGGAGTCGCGCGTCAGCCTGAGCTTGCCTTCCTTGATGTAGCGCAGGCCGCCATGCACCAGCTTGGACGAGCGGCTCGAGGTGCCCCAGGCGAAGTCGCGCTGCTCGACCAGCAGGGCGTGCAGCCCGCGCCGCGCCGCTTCGAGCAGGATGCCGGCGCCCGTGATGCCGCCGCCGACGACGACGATGTCCCAGTCCTGGGCCAAAAGGCCAGGGAGTTGGTTACGATCTTCTTTTTTCCACATGCGTGCCTCAGGTTATCAGCTTGCCGGGGTTCATCATGCCGTGCGGGTCGAAATGCCGGCACAGCGCACGCATTGCCGCGATGCCGGCTTCGCCTTTTTCGGCCTTGAGATAAGGCGCATGGTCGGCGCCCACGCCGTGCTGATGGCTGATCGTGCCGCCGTTGGCGACGATGGCTGCGCAGGCTGCGGCTTTGAGCTTGTGCCAGCGTTCCAGGTCGGCATCAAAGCTGCCGGCCAAGCGGTAGACGAAGGTGGTGTAGACGCTTGCGCCTTGCGCATACAAGTGCGAGAGATGGGTGTAGGTGTGCACGCGTTCGCCGAAGCTTGCCAGGGCTTCGGTCGCGCTGCGCTCCACCGCTTCCATCATGGTACGCACGCGCGGCCAGTCGACGGCGGTTTCGACCGTGTCGATGGCGTAGCCGTGCTGCCAGGCCGCGTTGCGCAGATAGACGTTGCGGAAGCGGTTTTGCTTCCATTTGTCGCCGAAGCCGCGGCCCACGTGGATGCCGCCGTGGCGGCGCGTGATCTCGAGCGCCTGTTCGATGGCATAGTCAACCGTGTGCGCCGCGCCGCTGGCGCCGACCAGCAGCACGCATTTTTTCTTGCCGCAGCCGCGCCACGACAGATAGGTTTGCAACAGGCCGATCAGGGTCTTGTGGCCGGCCAGCGTCAGCGAGGTCAGCGTTTCGACCGCGTTCGACAGGCGCAGCATGGATAGAGGTAATTTGGCCTGCGCCAGCGTGCGCACGGCGTCTTCGGCGTGGCTCCAGTCGGGGAAGAAGACGGCGTGGAATTCCTCGCCGGTCGGCTGCGGCGTCACGCGCACCGTCGCTTCGGTCAGGATGCCGAGCCGGCCCTCGGAACCGAGCACCATGTCGCGCAGATCGGTGCCGGCGGCGGAGGCGGGGAAGGTTGGAATCGTCAGGGTGCCATCGGGCGCTTCCAGTTTGCCGCCGGCAAACAATTGCTCGATGCGGCCATAGCGCAGGGATTGCTGGCCCGAGGAGCGCGTGACGACCCAGCCGCCCAGCGTGGAATATTCGAACGACTGCGGGAAGTGTCCCAGCGTGTAGCCGCGTGCGCGCAATTGCGCTTCGAGATCCGGCCCGGTGACGCCAGCGCCGAAGGTGGCCAGTTGCGAATCGGTATCGAAATCGATCAGGCGCGACAGGCGCGACAGATTGACCGTGAGCACGGGCCGCTCGCCTTCCTGCGCCGTCAGGTGGCCCACCACGCTGGTGCCGCCGCCATAGGGAATCACGGCCGCGCCACATTGCCCGGCGTAATCGAGCAGGGCGCGCACGTCGGATGTGGTTTCGGGAAACGCCACACCGTCGGGCAGGGGTCCGGTCTTGCCATGGCGCAGTTTGAGCCAGTCGGGCAGGCTTTGGCCCAGGCCGTTGCGCAAACGCGTTTCGGCGTTGGTGTCGACCAGTGGGTGCACCGGCAGGCGGCTGTCTGGAATGCCGGCTATTGCCTGTTCCAGCGTGGCGTCCGCAACGGGCGTGCCGGCGCCGATGCGTTGCGCCAGGAATGCCAATGCGTCGGGGTTCAGGGTGAATTCGATGGCGTCGTCGCCCCATCCGTTCCAGCGTCTCACGATCGACTCCTTTTTGGGTGAAATCACGGCTGCTATACTTGGCGCATCATACGCTTCGCGCCGTCGGCCGTATTGCGCTTTCATGCCAAGCCACTTGTCCTATCATGCCAAACACCGTGCTTGATTTGAAGCCGAAAAGACTGGTCGCGGGTCCTTATCTCCAGCCCTTGCTGGAAGCGGCTGCGGCTTGTGGTGTTGCGGCTCAGGATTTGGAAACTGCGTTGCAGGGCGCAACGGGTCTCGGGATCGTCCTCGATCCCTTGCCCGAATCGATCCCGGCCGATGCCTACGAGCATTTGCTCGAGTTCGGCGCAGACCTGGGCAAGGACCCCGATTTCGGCCTGCACGTGGGCGAGCGCGTCAAGCTCGGCACCTATAGCGTCTATGGCTTGATCCTCTTGAGCTGCCGCGATTTCGGGCAAGCCTTGCAGCAGACCATGCGTTTCGAAAGCCTGGCGCATGATCTGGGACGGTCGAGATTGGACGTGGAGGCGGGCGTGGCGCAATATCGCTGGCAGCCCAACAACCCCGCTGCCGGGCGCCATCTCGCCGAGAGCGTGTTTGCCGGCATCCGCGTATTTGCCGATTGGCTGGCCGGTGCGCCGCTGCCGCCGGCGGCGATTTCGTTTGTCCACGCTGCACCGGGCGACACGCGCGAGCACGCGCGCATCTTCGGCGCGGATGTCGCCTTCGGCGCGCCCATCAATGCCGCGCGTTTCGATGCCGCGCTGCTCGCGATGCCGGTGCCGAACGCCGACATCGGCATGTATCCCGTCTTGCAGCAGCATGCCGAACGGCTGTTGCAGGAGAAGACGCGCGCCGAAGCCGACGGCGGCATTGCGGCGCTGGTGGCAGGCAGTATTGCACGCCGGTTGGCGCAGGATGGGGCGCGCGTGGCCGACGTGGCGCAAGACCTGGACATGTCGCAACGAACGTTGCAGCGCAAGCTGACGGAGGCCGGCTGCACCTTCGGCCAATTGCTCGACCGCACGCGGCGCGGGCTGGCCGAACGCTATCTCGCCGAAGGGCAATTCGGTATCGCCGAGATCGCCTTCATGCTAGGCTACCGGGAACAGAGTTCGTTCAACCATGCCTTCAAGGAATGGACCGGTGTCAATCCCGGTGCCTACCGCACGGCGCACAGACTGAAGAGAAGCCCATGAAAAAATCGGTCAAGGCCGTCTTGTGGTCGGCATTCGTGTTTCCCGGCGCGGGGCATTTCGTGGTGCGCTTTTATGCGCGCGGCATCGCGCTCCTGGGCGCGACGATCGCCGCGCTCTATTACATCGTGCACGTTACCTTGGCAAGCGGTCTGGTCGACAAGGCCAACGATCTGGTCTACAAGATGCTCTCGGGCGAAGTTCCGGCCGATTCCGCTACCGCAGAGCGCTTGCTTGATGTGGGACCCGACCCGATCGGCGTGCAGATCGCATCCTGGCTCATCCTGGCATGCTGGATAGCCGGCATCGTCGATTCGTATCGCATTGGCTTGCAACTGGACAGGGCGGCTGCCAAGCCTGCTGTCGAGCCTTGAGGGCACTAAAAATCGGCCAGGTAGTTTTCGGCAAACCAGGTCAATACGAAACAAAACAGGATAACCAGTAGTAAAACTATCAACAAACGGCCGAATTTTGGGTTGTCGCCATCTTGACTCATGGGGCTTTGACGCAATCTGAGGTTATGATCAAGCTTCCATTGTAAGGGGAAACGCATAACGCGACCCCAAATTGACTATGACGCAACACGGACAGGAACTTCCCAAATCGAGCAGGCTGGAGATCGGCTCCTATCTCCTGGCGGGCATTTCGCTCGTTATCGTGCTGGAACGCAATTTGCTGGCCGCGCTGTTCGCCGGCTTGGTGGTGTTTTCGGTGGTGCATGTCCTGACGCCGATCCTGGAGCGCAAGATCAGCGGCGAACGCGCGCGCGTGGTGGCGGTAGCTTGCCTGGGTGCGGTGACGGTGGCCATCCTGACCGCGGCGGTGTGGGCGCTGATTGCTTTTTTCCGCAGCGATGCCGGGACCGCGCAGGGCATGCTGAAAAGGATGGCCGACATGCTCGATACCTCGCGCAGCGAAATGCCGCAATGGATCAGCACTTATCTGCCGACCGACGTCGATAGCCTGAAGCAGATGATCACCAATTGGCTGCGCACCCATGCGGCGCAGGCGCAAGGCATGGGCGAGGCGTCGCTGCGCGCGGCAGCGCATCTCTTGATCGGCATGATCATCGGCGCCATGGTGGCATTGGGCCAGACCACGGGAGAGCACAGGCACAGGCCGTTCGCGGCGGTGCTGGTGGCGCGTGTGACGGCCCTGGGCGAAGCCTTCCGCCGCATCGTGTTCGCCCAGGTGCAGATCGCCACATTGAACACGCTGTTTACCGGCATTCTCGTCCTGGTGGCTTTCCCGATGTGGGATATCCATTTGCCGCTGGCCAAGAGCCTGGTGGCGCTGACCTTCTTCGCCGGGCTGTTGCCTATCGTCGGCAACCTGATGTCGAACACTATTCTGACGGTGGTGGCGCTGACAATATCGTTGCAGGCTGCGGCGACGTGCCTGATCTTCCTGATCCTGGTCCACAAGCTGGAATACTTCCTCAATGCCAAGATCATCGGCACGCAGATCAAGGCCAAGGCCTGGGAATTGCTGATTGCGATGCTGGTGATGGAATCGATCTTCGGCTTGCCGGGGGTGGTGGCGGCGCCGATTTACTATGCTTATCTCAAGCTGGAGTTGGGTAAGCGCGGGTTGGTTTGAGGAGAGTTAATTTCCGCAAATAAATGCGGCGAGCTAGAACCCCTCTCCCGCTGCCGGGGAAGGGAGGGCGGCGATCCGATGAGGGACGTTGCGCTTAGGTTGCGCCAGATAAGCGTAGCCTGTTCGCGAACTCCCTCACCCCCGCCCCTCTCCCGCCTGCGGGAGAGGGGAGTTAGTCGTGCTGCGGCTTGTGGGTAATGATCAGCTTGCTAGTGTACCTGCCGCCTTTTTTCATCAATCCTTGCTGACTGCATTGGCATCAGGCAGTTGCGCCTGGTTCCAGCCGCCGCCCAATGCGGCGATCAGCTGGGCGCTGGCGATCATGCGGCGGTTGAGCAGATCGACCAGCGTGCGTTCGTTGCTCAAGGCGGTGGTCTCGACGGTGATGACGTCTAGGTAGGCAATGATGCCGGCCTTGTACTGGTTGATTTCCAGTTCCACCGAGCGGCGCGACAGCTTGACCGCTTCTTCCTGCTTCTTCGATTCTTCTTCGAGTATGCGCAGCGTGGCGATGCTGTCTTCGACGTTCTGGAAGCTGCCCAGCACGACTTGCCGGTAGTTGGCGACGCTGGCGTCGTAGGCGGCGACGGCCTGCTTCGAGTTGGCGTCGCGCAGGCCGCCGTCGAACAGGGTTTCGGCCAGCGAGGGGCCGAGCGACCAGAGGCGGTTCGGCGCCGTAATCCAGTGCGCCAGCGAGTTGCTTTCATAGCCGCCCGTAGCCGCCAGCGTGAGGTCGGGGAAGTAGGCCGCTTTGGCGACCCCGATCTGGGCATTGGCCGCGGCCATCTGACGCTCTGCGTTGGCGACGTCGGGCCGGCGTTCCAGCATGGCCGAGGGCACCCCGATCGGCATGGTGGGCACCTTGGTGTCGATGAAGTTGGTCACCGGCGCGAGCGAGAAGGTGGAAGCGGGCTTGCCGACCAGCACGGCGATGGCGTGTTCCATTTGCGCGCGCGCGACGTCGAAGTCGATCGCTTGCGCCTCGGTTTGCTTCAACTGGGTGTCTGCCAGCACGACGTTTTCCTTCGGCACGATGCCCGATTTGTATTGGTTCTGCGTCAGTTCGAGCGATTTCCTGTAATCGATCACGGTCCTGTCGTAGAGCTGGCGGTCGGCGTCCTGGTCGCGCAGTTGGAAATAATCCTGCGCCAGCTGCGACTGCAGGCTCAGGCGCATTGCCTGCAACTCGGCCGCGCTGGCTTGCGCGCTGGCGGTGTTGGCTTCGACGGTGCGGCGCACCTTGCCCCACAGGTCGGGTTCCCAACTGGCCTGGAGCTCAAGCAGGTCGGTGTTCGACGGCCCGCCGGAGCCGGCGGCGCCGGCCGCTGAGGTCGACGTCGTTGTTGCCGCGCTTGCGCCGCGATTGGTCGAAGACAGGCCGCCGGCACGCGAATTCGAGACATTGGCCGACACGGTGGGGAAATAGCCGGCGCGCGCGCTTTGCACCAGGGCGCGCGCCTCGCGGTATTGCGCCTCGGCCTGCTTCAGGCTCTGGTTCGAGACGCTGATCTGCTCTTCCAGATCGTTCAGTACTGGGTCGTTGTAGATTTCCCACCACTTGGCGTGGATCTCGGTATCGGCCGGTTGGGCGACTTTCCAGTTGGCTTGTTCCTTGAAGGCCGCCGGCGTTTCCGCGCTCGGCTTCACGTAGTCGGGGCCGACTGCGCAGGCGCCCAGCAGCATCAGGGGCGCCACTTGCAGCAGGCGCTTGGCGTGTTTCGAAGGGGCTTTCATGGCTTCTCCATAGATGGTCTTAAGCATAATCTTTTGCATCGTCATCGTGTTTCTGGCGCCTCAAGGCGTGGCCGCTTCCGCATCTTCATGATGCGCCACGCCGCGGAAGGCGTCCCAATGGGTTTTCCACCAGGCCCAGAAGCGGTCGAGGTACAGATAGACGACCGGGGTTGTGTACAAGGTCAGTATCTGGCTGAAGATCAATCCGCCGACGATGGTGATGCCGAGCGGGCGCCGCAGTTCGGAACCGGTGCCGGTGCCCAGGGCCAGCGGCAGGGCGCCGAGCAGCGCCGCCATGGTCGTCATCATGATGGGGCGGAAGCGCAGCATGCACGCTTGCTTGATGGCTTCGACGGGCGTCTTGCCTTCGGTGCGCTGCGCCACCAGGGCGAAGTCGATCATCATGATCGCGTTTTTCTTCACCAGGCCGATCAGGAGGATGATGCCGATAAAGGCCATCACGCTCATGTCGGTCTTGCACACCAGCAAAGCGAGCAAGGCGCCGACGCCGGCCGAAGGCAGGGTGGAGAGAATCGTCAGCGGATGCACGTAGCTTTCGTACAGCACGCCCAACACGATGTAAATCGTGAACAGGGCGCCCAGGATCAGGAACGGCAGGCTGACCAGCGATTGCTGGAAGGTCTGCGCCGTGCCCTGGAAGCTGGCATGGATGGAAGAGGGCATGCCGCTATGCGCGACGGCATTGTCGATGGCCAAGGATGCATCGCTCAATGCCACGTTGGGCGGCAGGTTGAACGAGATCGTCATGGCCGGGAACTGGCCCTGGTGATTGACGCCCAGTGTGGTGTTGGTCGGCTCGAAATGCGAGAAGGCCGACAGCGGCACCAATTGGTCGAGCTGGTTCGCGACGTAGACGCCCTTTAGCGTATCGGGGCGCTGCCAGTATTCGGGCGCCACTTCCATCACCACGTGGTATTGATTGCTGGCCTCATAGATGACCGAGACCAGACGCTGGCCGAAGGCGTCGTACAGGGCCTGGTCGATCGCGTTTTCGGTCACGCCCAGCCTTGCCGCTGTCAGCCGGTCGATGATCAGCGTTTCCTGCAGGCCGCGGTCCTGCTGATTGGTGTTGACGTCCTGCAGCTGCGGCAGGTCCTGCAGGATTTTCAGGATGCGCGGCGACCAGGTATTGAGGTCGGCCAGATTGTCTCCCTGCAGCGCGTATTGGTATTGCGAATTCGAGCCGCGTGCGCCGACGCTGATGTCTTGCGACGCCTGCAGGTAGAGCGTCGCGCCCGGCACCTTGGCAAGCTTGCCGCGCAGGCGGTTGATCACGTCGTCGGCGCTGACCTTGCGCACTTCGAGCGCTTTCAAGGTGATGAACATCTGGCCGGTATTGCGCTGGCTGCCGCCGGTGAAGCCGACCACGCTGTCGACGGCCGGATCGGCGCGGATGATGTCGATGTAGCCCTTGAGCTTGGGCTTCATGGCCTGGAACGAGGTCGACTGGTCGGCCACGATGGAGCCGCGGATCGAACCCGTATCCTGCTGCGGGAAGAAGCCCTTGGGCACGATGGTATAGAGGTAGCCGTTCAATAGGACGACGCAAAGCAGCACCAGCATCGTGAGGGCGGGGTGGCGCAACACGCGCGCCAGGCTGCGCTCGTAGTTGTCGAGCATCCACTGGAAAAAGCGTTCGCTGGCCATGTACAGCCGGCCATGCTTGGGATTCGGATCGTGCTTGAGGAGACGCGCGCACATCATCGGCGTGGTGGTCAGGGACACCACCAGAGAAACCAGCACGGCGGAGGACAGGGTGACGGCGAATTCGTGGAAGATGCGCCCGATCACGCCGCCCATCAGGAGCAGTGGCAGGAACACCGCCACCAGCGAGATGCTCATCGACATCACGGTGAAGCCCACTTCGCGTGCGCCGCGCACGGCGGCCTGCATCGGCGTCATGCCTTCTTCCATGTGGCGCGAGACGTTTTCCAGCACCACGATGGCGTCGTCGACCACGAAGCC
>OUWB011119670.1_pt1 | contig 11458 bp, 13 predicted proteins | sample 1779821 | NCBI WGS metagenome assembly OUWB01 (sample SAMEA3914806, study PRJEB12502) | metagenome | biome: forest; material: soil | place: Canada | collected 2011-08-03 | depth 0.1 m
CCGCCACCTCCCCCGCTGCGCGGGGCAGGAAAGATGGTTCAGGCCATATGCGATAGCCCTGCCATCGAGGGGGAAGGATTCTGAACAAAGTCCCCAAACGCGAAAAGGCCGCGCAGGCGACCTGCGCGGCCTTCAGATTCGGCAGCCTGGCTCGCCTTAGGGGCGGGTGGGCTTCTTCGGCGCGGCGATCAGGCCTTCGCGCTGGGCGCGCTTGCGGGCCAGCTTGCGGGCGCGGCGAACGGCCTCGGCCTTTTGACGGGCGCGCTTCTCGGAGGGCTTCTCATAATGCACGTGCCGCTTCATTTCGCGGAACGAGCCTTCGCGCTGCATCTTCTTCTTCAGGGCCTTGAGCGCCTGATCGACGTTATTGTCGCGGACGAAAATCTGAACGATGACCAAGTCCTCCTGGCACACTGATCGCCCGCCGCGGGGCCTATGATCAGCGAACACGAAACCGCCACCGGAAGGGAGCCTTCCGAATGTTGGGCGCGCTGATACCAGAGCAAAGCGCGGTTGTCCATGCCGAGACGCCGCCCGCGAGGGGGTATAATAAGGCCTTCATGAGCGCGCAGATCCCCGACTGGGCCGACCAGGCCGAACACGCCGTCCTCGACGCCGCCCTGCCCCGCGCGGCCGATCTGGGCTGGACCGCGCGCCTGGTGCAGGCCGCCGCGGCCCAGGCCGGGCTGAGCGCCGGCGAGGCCCAACTGCTGCTGCCGGGCGGCCCGCGGGACCTGGCCGCCCTGCTCTCGCGACGGCATGACGCGGCCGGCCTGGCGGCCCTGTCGGCGATCGATCCGGCCGGGCTGAAGATGCGCGAACGCATCCGCGCCGGGGTCCAGGCGCGCATCGAGGCGGCCATGGCCGACGCCGGCGCCCTGCATCGCTGGGCCGGCTTCCTGGCCCTGCCCGGCAACCTGCCGCTGGCCCTGCGACTGACCTGGGAGAGCGCCGACCATATCTGGCGCTGGGCCGGCGATACGGCCACCGACGAGAATCACTATTCCAAGCGCGCCATCCTGTCGGGGATCCTGGCCTCGACCCTGGCCTTGCGCCTGACCAGCGGCGACGAGGCCGCCCGCGCCCACCTGGCCGCGCGCATCGACAACGTCATGGCGTTCGAGAAGTGGAAGGCGGGGATCAAGACGCCGCTGCAGTTCGCAGACGTGGCCACCGCGCTGGGGCGCATGCGCTATGGGCGGTAGGGGGCGGTACGTCCCGCCCTCCCAACCTCGTCCCCAATCTACGTCATCCTGAGCCGCGCCCGTCAGGGTGCGAGTCGAAGGACGCACAGCCCCACCGCCCTTGCGTCCTTCGACTCGGCGCTGCGCGCCGGCTCAGGATGACGTAGGTTGGGGACGCGCGCAGCGGCGCAGGCTCCTCACCCCTACCCCTTCAGCGGCCGCAGCCGGTTCACGTGGCCCATCTTGCGGCCCGCACGTCCCTCGCCCTTGCCGTAGAGCCACAGGCGCGCGTCGCGCTCGGCGGCCAGGCGTGGCCAGGCCTCGGCCTCGTCGCCCAGCAGGTTCTCCATCTCCACCTCGGCCAGGGGCTCGACCGGACCCAGGGGCCAGCCGGCCACGGCGCGGATGTGCTGCTCGAACTGGTCGACCTCGCAGCCGTCCAGGGTCCAGTGGCCGGAATTGTGCACCCGCGGCGCGAACTCGTTGACCAGCAGCCGGCCGTCGGCCAGCTCGAACAGCTCCACCCCGATCACCCCCACATAGTCGAGGGCGGTGAGGATGCGCGCGGCTATGGCCTGGGCCTGGTCGATCAGGGCCGGCGAGGCCTTGGCCGGGGCGCGGGTGCGGCGCAGGACGCCGTCCTTGTGATGGTTCTCGGCCAGGGGATAGGCGGCCACTTCGCCGTCGCGGCCGCGGGCGGCGATCACCGACAGCTCGCGCACGAAGTCGGCGGGCGCCTCCAATATGGCCGGCCGGCCGCCGATGCGGGCGAAGGCGGCCTCAGCGTCCGCATGGCTGTCGACCCAGGTCTGGCCCTTGCCGTCATAGCCGTCACGCCGGGTCTTGAGCAGGGCCGGCGCGCCCAGCTGGTCCAGGCCCGCGCGCAGATCGGCCAGGTCGCCCACGGCGACGAAGGCCACGGTGGGCGCGCCGCAGGCGTTGAGGAAGGTCTTCTCCTCCACCCGGTCCTGGGCCACAGCCAGGGCGCTCGGACCGGGCGCCACCGCCACGCCCAGGGCCTCCAGCGCCTGGACCACGGCGGCGGGCACGTTCTCGAACTCGAAGGTGGCCACCGGGCATAGCTGGGCCAGGGCCTTCAGCGCGACGGCATCGTCATAGGCCGCCCGCAAGTGGTGGGCTGACACCCGCGCGGCGGGGGAATCGGCCTCCGGCGCCAAGATCAGGACGTCGAAGCCCAGGCGCGCGGCGGCCAAAGACAGCATGCGGCCCAGCTGGCCGCCGCCCAATATGGCGAGGGTCGAGCCCGGCGGCAGGGGAAAGCGACTCACGGGAATCAGTCCTCCACGGCCTCGGCCACGTCGGCGGTCTGGGCCGCGCGGGCGGCGGCCACGCGCTCGGCCAGGGCCGGATCGGACAGGGCCAGGATCTGCGCCGCCAGATAGCCGGCGTTCTTGGCCCCGGCCTCGCCGATGGCCAGGGTTCCCACCGGCACGCCGCCGGGCATCTGCACGATGGACAGCAGGGAATCCAGGCCGCTGAGCGCCTTGGACTGCACCGGCACGCCCAGCACCGGCAGCTCGGTCATGGCCGCGGCCATGCCCGGCAGGTGTGCGGCCCCGCCGGCGCCGGCGATGATCACCTTGAACCCGGCCGCCTTGGCCCCGGTGGCGAAGTCGAACAGGCGCTGGGGCGTGCGGTGGGCCGAGACCACCTTGGTCTCATAGGCCACGCCCAAGGCGTCCAGCACCTGGGCCGCGCATTTGAGCGTGGGCCAGTCGGAACGGCTGCCCATGATGATCGCGACCGGCGCCTTGTCGGCGAGCATGCACGCCCCCCCGTTGAGAAAGGCGCGGAGTATAGGGCGGCGCATTGCGCCCGCAACCGGACGCGTTAAGATTTATGAAGGTTAACCGATTCCCGCGGGGGCGTGTCGGCGACCGGAAAGCAGGCGCGAATGAAGCTGCTGGGGGTGAGAGCGGATCCGCTGGCGGGCGTGCGGCGTCGCACCGCGCTCAAGGAAGCTTCGGCCCAGATATCCGGCGCGCCCCAGTCGGTGGACAGCGCCGCCTTCCTCGGCATCGACGAGGTCGAGCTGACCCCGTCGGTGCGCACGGCCCTGATGCGCCTGTTCAGCGAGATCGACGAGCTGCGCGGCGAGGTGGGGCGGCTCAAGTCGCAGCTGAACGAGGCCGAGGACCTGGCCGACCAGGATCACCTGACCCCCTTACTCAACCGCCGCGCCTTCCAGCGCGAGCTGAAGCGGGTGGTCACCTTCGCCCAGCGCTATGGCGGCCCGGCCAGCCTGATCTATTTCGACCTCGACGGCTTCAAGGCGGTCAATGACCGCTTCGGCCACGCCGTGGGCGACGAGGTGCTGAAGACCGTGGCCAAGCGCCTGGCCGAGCATGTGCGCGGCTCGGACATCCTGGCGCGGATGGGCGGGGACGAATTCGCCGTCATCCTGGTGCAGGCGGACATGGGCGCGGCCCTGGCCAAGGCGGCCATGCTGGCCGCCGCGGTGGAGAGCGAGCCGGCCGCCTGCGGCGAATGGCTCGTGCCGCTGAAGATCAGCTACGGCGTGCGCCAGATCGACCCGGACTCCAGCGCCGACCAGATCCTGGCCGGCGCCGACCACGCGATGTACGCCCGCAAGCGGGCGGGCTGAGGCCGACCGGCTTCGCCGTGGCTCCCTCTGCCCTATGGGAGAGGGGATTTTTTAAGCGATGATATCGGGCGTCAGCTGGTCCTCCAGCGCGGCGACGCGGTCGCGCAGGATCAGCTTCTGGCGTTTCAGCCGGGCCAGCTGCAGCTGGTCGGGCTGGGGACGCAGCTCCAGGGCCACGACGGCGTCGTCCAAATCCTTGTGCAACTGACGCAACTCGGCGATCCGAGCCAGGATCGCATCGTCGTTGGCTCCTTCCAACTCATCATCGAACATGTTCAGCGGTCTGTCCCGAGCCCCACAACACTCTGAATCTAGCAGATTTCCGGGACTTCGAAAATGTCGGCCAACGCCGCAGCGCGCGCCTGCGCCGCCGGCTCGCAGCCCCAGGCCCGAGTCGCCGCGACCAGGGCCGGCGCCAGGGCACCGCGCGCCTCGCCCGCCGGCGCGATCCGCTGCAGCGTCTCCAGCAGCAGGCGCTCGGCGGACAGCTCCTCATGCTGGATGCGGCCACGCAGGGCCAGGCGCGCGGCGGCGTCCACGCCGTCGAAGGGCTGCTTGAGCGCGCGTCGCGCCTGGCGCAGCGGACCGGTCACGCCGGCCTCCCAGGCGCGGCACAGGGCCGCCGGCGCGGCGCAGGCCTCGGACCGTCCGCCGATCGCCCCCGCCGCCCAGCCGGCCCACAGGAGATAGGGCACGCTGAGGCCATGCTCATCCTGCAGCGCCAGCAGGGCCGGCTGCGCGCCGGGCTGAGCGTAGGCCTCCAACGCCCAGTCCCAGAGCGTGATCATGCGTCTTCGGCGTCCGGGCCCGCGCCCTCGACCGGGCCCACGTCCAGCCCCCAGCGGCGCACCGGCGCCCAGCTGAGTCCGAACAGGTCCAGCGACCGGCCCACCGACTGGTCGATCAGGGCCTCGATGGTGGCCGGCTTGGCGTAGAGCGCCGGCAACGGCGGGGCGATCACCGCCCCCATCTCGGCCAGCCGCACCATGGTGCGCAGGTGGCCCAGGTGGAACGGGGTCTCGCGCACCATCAGCACCAGCGGCCGCCGCTCCTTCAGCGTCACGTCCGCGGCGCGGCTGAGCAGGCTGGAGGTCACCCCGGTGGCGATCTCCGACATGGTGCGCACCGAGCAGGGCGCGACGATCATGCCCAGGGTGGGGAACGAACCCGAGGCGATCGAGGCCCCCACATCGGCCAGGCGATGGACCACGTCGGCGCGCCCGTTCAGGTCGGCCAGGCTGAGGCCCAGCTCCTGCTTGAGGGTCAGGGCCGCGGCCTTGGAGGCCACCAGGTGGCTCTCCACTCCCAAGTCCTTGCAGGCGTCCAGCACCCGCAGGCCATAGGCCGCCCCCGAGGCGCCCGAGACCCCCACGATCAATCGCCGCGGCTCAGCCGAATTCATCCGATCCCCTGCCTTCCATGCGGGCGCCCGCCCGCAAATACGGCGCCTGCCGCAAGCGCCAGTGTCACAAAAGATTGTGATCTGACGTCGGACCAAGGCGGTGTTTTACTTCAAGCGCCATCAGCATGGAGGCGCAACCCATGGCTATAGACGCCCGCATTCGCGAACTTGGCTCTCGGCATGAATCGCTCGAGCGCGCCATTCACGAAGAGGCCTGCCGCCCGGCGGCGGACCAAGTGCGGCTTCGAGAGCTCAAGCGGCGGAAACTGCGCCTGAAGGACGAGATGGAGACCCTTCGGGCTTCGGTTCATTAGGCTTTCGAAGACCAGGCCGGCCTCCGCGCCGGCCTAGAAGATCGGCTTTAAACCTCGATAAGTCCTCGTCCGTCCGCTAGGGACGGCTTGATTTCCAATGAAAACTTTTGGCCGGTCTGGCCATTGCGACCCTTGCGGGCCGCCGCGGAGCCTCGCGCCCTGCGGCGGCCGTTTTGCACTGCGATTTCGCAGACGCGAGGGCTTGAACCCGCGCCCGTTCCGCGCAAAACCCAGGGCCTGCCAAGGGAGACGGCTATGGCCGACAAGGTGCGCAAGGATGCGGCGCAGGCCCTGGAGGGCCTGCTGTTCGACGGCATGACCCTCATGTCCGGCGGCTTCGGCCTGTGCGGCATTCCCGAGAACCTGATCGCCGGCCTTCGCGCGGCGGGAACGCGCGGTCTGACCGTGATCTCCAACAATTGCGGGATCGACGACTTCGGCCTGGGCCTGCTGCTGGCCAATGGCCAGATCAAGAAGATGGTCAGCTCCTATGTGGGCGAGAACAAGCTGTTCGAGCAGCTCTACCTGTCGGGCCAGCTGGAGCTGGAGTTCAATCCGCAGGGCACCTTGGCCGAGCGCATCCGGGCCGGGGGCGCCGGCGTCCCCGCCTTCTTCACCAAGACCGGGGTCGGCACCCTGGTGGCCAAGGGCAAGGAAGTGCGCGAGTTCGACGGCGAGACCTATGTGATGGAGCGCGGCCTGACCGCGGACCTGTCCATCGTCAAGGCCTGGAAGGGCGACGCCGAGGGCAACCTGGTGTTCCGCAAGACCGCCCGCAACTTCAACCCGATGATGGCCACCGCCGGCAAGGTCACGGTGGCCGAGGTCGAGGTGCTGGTGCGGGTGGGCGAGCTGGACCCCGACCATATCCACACCCCGGGCATCTATGTGGACCGCATCATCCAGGGCGCTCTCTATGAGAAGCGCATCGAGCGCGAGACCACCCGCCCGCGCGACACGGAGCACGCCTGACATGGCCCCCCAACAAAGAGGATGGACGAGAGACCAGATGGCCGCCCGCGCCGCCAAGGAGCTGAAGGACGGCTTCTATGTCAACCTGGGCATCGGCATCCCGACCCTGGTGGCCAACTTCATCCCCGACGGGGTCAGCGTGACCCTGCAGAGCGAGAACGGCATGCTGGGCATGGGGCCGTTCCCCTATGAGGGCGAAGCCGACCCGGACCTGATCAACGCCGGCAAGCAGACCATCACCGAACTGCCCCAGTCGGCCTATTTCAGCTCGGCCGACAGCTTCGCCATGATCCGCGGCGGCCATATCGACCTGTCGATTCTCGGCGGCATGCAGGTCTCGCAGAACGGCGACCTGGCCAACTGGATGGTGCCGGGCAAGATGGTCAAGGGCATGGGCGGGGCCATGGACCTGGTGGCCGGGGTCAAGCGGGTGGTGGTGGTCATGGACCACTGCGAGAAGTCCGGCGCGCCCAAGCTGCTCAAGGCCTGCAGCCTGCCCCTGACCGGCGCCGGCGTGGTCGACCTGCTGATCACCGACCTGGGCGTGTTCGAACTGGACGGCAAGGGCGCGGTCAAGCTGCTGGAGACCGCCGACGGCGTCAGCTTCGACGAGATCACGGCCAAGACCGAGGCGACGGTGACGGCCGCGGGGTGAGGCCCTCTCCTTTACGTCATGGCCGCGGCAAGCCCGGCCATGACGAGGAAATGGGACGGACTACTCCCCCACCCGATCCGTCGCTGCGAGCGCCGGCCCCGGCGCGGCGTGCGGCGCGATCTGGGCCAGGCCCAGCGCCATCAGGCCGCCGATCAGGGTGGCCAGGACGCGATGCTCGGCGGTCTGCAGCGCATCCCCATGCACCAGGGTCAGCAGCATCACCACCGAGGCGGTGATGGCCGCGGTCAGCACGCTGTAGTGCGCCTTCTGCAGGGCGTAGGACAGGCCGGCGGTCACCCCCAGCCCCATCAGCAGCACCACCGGCGAGGCGCCGGTGGCCCAGGCCAGCAGGCTGGCGGCCAAGCAGCCGGCGATGGTGCCGGCCAGGCGGGCCACGCCGCGGGCGCGGGTCTCATGCAGGTGCGGCTTGAGCACGATCAGGGCGGTCATCGGCGCCCAGTAGCTATTGGCCAGGCCCATGGTGCGGGCCGCCACCAGGCTGAGCGAGACGCCGATCACCGCCCGGCTCACATGCCCCACCACCAGCCGCCGCGACGGCGCCGGCTTGGGCGCGGGGCGCGGCAGGCGCTGGGCGGCGCTGGGCGCCAGCCGGGCCAGGCCGATCACCACCGCCATCTGAGCCGCGCCGCCCAGCAGCACCAGGCCCGCACGCTGGGCCGCCGCAGTCAGGTCGCCGGGATAGTAGCCGGCCACCAGCAGGGCGATGACCACCTGCAGCACCACCCACCACAGGTCCTCGTCCACCAGGGCCAGATAGGCGCAGCCGGCGGCGGCCGCGGCGCTGACCAGGGTCAGCGACCACAGCGCCTCGCCGCTCAGCGAGCCGATGAAGGCGGCGAGGGCCATGCCCATCATCGCCGCCAGCATGGCCGCCCAGCGCCGCCCGGCCAGGTCGCGCGCCGCCCCGAACCCGACTGAAAAGGCCGCGCCCGCCGCCACCGCCGACTGGGCCAGATGGCCCGTGGCCAGGCCGATGATCATCAGCCCCGGCAAGGCCGGCACGCACAGCATCGCCTCGCGCCCATAGAAGGGCCGCGCCAGGCCGGCGAAGGGCGATCGGGCGAGACGGTCGGCGAAGGTCATGCGGCGGCGCGGCGGCGGATGTCGCCGCGACCTTGCGCGGAAGCAGGGGAAGGCTTCAAGGGCCGTGGTGCGCCCTCGTCACCCGTCATGGCCGGGCTTGTCCCAGCCATGACGAGAATTGGCGGCGAGAGAAGCCGCCACCCCAGGCCTGGCCCCTCCTACTTCCCCTGCGCGTCCAGCGTCCGCGCGGCCAGGTGCACGGTCGCCGTCTCCACCGGGTCGCCCGCGTCGCGGGCCAGGGTCACGCGGTAGTCGCCCTCGGCGATCTTCCAGCTGTGGCTGGGCGAGTCCCAGACCGCCAGCAGGCGCGGGTCGACGGTGACCTCGGCCTCGGCGCCGGCGCCAGGCGCCAGGGCCAGCTTCTTCCAGCCGCCCAGGCGCTTGGGCGCCTCCCATCCGCCGGCGACCGGCGAGACATAGACCTGCGGCACGGCCGCCCCGGCGCGGGCGCCGGTGTTCTCCACGTGGAAGCGCGCCGTGACCGTCCCGTCGGCGGCGGCCGCGTGCAGGCCGCTGAAGGCGAAATGGGTGTAGCTGAGCCCGCGGCCGAAGGGGAACAGGGGCGCCAGGCCCTTGAGGTCGAACCACTTGTAGCCGACCGCCGCGCCTTCGACGTCATAGTTGGTGTGGAAGTGGAAGCCGTCCTGCTTGACGTCGCCGTCCATCTGCGGCCGCGGCAGCTGGGCCTCGCTGGCCGGGAAGGTGACCGGCAGGTGGCCGGAAGGATCGACCTCACCGCTCAGCACCCGGGCGATGGCCTCGCCGCCGCTGGTCCCCGGATACCAGGCCTCGACCACGGCGCCGACCTGGTCCAGCCAAGGCATCAGCACCGGGCCACCGGTCTCCAGCACCACCACCGTGTGCGGATTGGCCTTGGCCACGGCGGCGATCAGCGCGTCCTGGTCGTTGGGCAGCGACAGGTTGGTCGCATCCAGGCTCTCGCCCAGCCACTGGGTGGCGAACACCACCGCCACGTCGGCGCCCGCCGCCGCCTTGGCTGCGGCCAACGGGTCCTTGCCGTCCACATAGGTCACCGACCCGCCCAGGCGCGCGGCCAGGCCCTGCATGGGCGAAGAGGGATCATAGACCATCGGGCCGGGAAAGCCGGGCGGGCCTTCGTTCGGCACGGCCAGGCCGCCGCGCGGATAGACCTGCGACGAGCCGCCGCCCGACAGCACGCCCACATCGGCATGGGCGCCGATCAGCACCACCTTGCCGCCCTTGGCCAGGGGCAGCACGTCGCCGGCGTCCTTCAGCAGCACGATGCCGCCCTCTGCGTCGGAGCGGGTGACCTTGGCGTGGCCAGCATAGTCGATGCTGGCCGACTGGTCGCCGGCCACCGGATCGTCGAACAGGCCCTGAGCGAACATGGAGCGCAGGATGCGGTGATCCATCTCGTCCAGCCGCGCCTCGCTGACGTAGCCGTCCTGGACCGCCTCCTGCAGGGCGGCGCCGTAATAGAGCGATACGTCGAACGGCTGGCCGGACTCCTGGTCCAGGCCGGCGTTGGCCGCGGGGATGGTCGAGTGGGTGGCGCCCCAGTCGCTCATCACATAGCCCGGCCAGGCCCAGTCCTTCTTCAAGACGTCGGTCAGCAGATAGGGGTTCTCGCAGGCGTAGACGCCGTTGACCCGGTTGTAGGAGCACATCACCGAGCCGGGATGGCCGGTCTCGATGGCGAACTCGAAGGCCAGCAGGTCGGACTCGCGCGCCGGCGCGTCGCCGATAGCCACGTCGATGCTGAAGCGGTTGGTCTCCTGGTCGTTGAACGCATAGTGCTTGACCGTGGAGATGATGTGGTTGGACTGGATGCCGCGGATCTCCTGGCCGACGATGGTCCCGGCCAGCAGCGGGTCCTCGCCGCCATATTCAAAGTTGCGGCCGTTGCGCGGGTCGCGCACCAGGTCCACCCCGCCGGCCAGTTGCACGTTGAAGCCGGACAGGCGCGCCTCGTCACCGATCATCGCCCCCCCGGCGAAGGCCAGCTCCGGATCCCAGGTGGCCGCGGTCAGCATGCCGGAGGGCAGCGAGGTGCGCAGGCGCGGGGTCGGGCTGCGCTGGGTGGCCACGCCCACCCCAGCGTCGGTCTGCCACTGGTTGGGCACGCCCAGGCGCGGGATGCCGGCGACGAAGCCGGCGGAGTCGGCCAGGCTGTCCTTGGGGCGAGTGAAGCCCTTCCACGGGGCGTCGGTGGCGAAATAGCCCATCACCAGTTGCAGCTTCTCCGGCAGGGTCATTTCCTTGAGCACCAGGTCGGCGCGCTGGTCCGGGCTCAGCGCCGGATTGGCCCACGGCCGCGCGGCGGCGGCGCCCTGGGCCAGGGCCGGGCCGGCCGCCAGGGCCAGGCAGGCGACCGCAGCGGCGGACAGGGCGCGGCGGCGCGCGGACATGGGCTTTTGCATGCGGTTCGGTCCCTGGACTGGAGGCTCCGTCGCGGCCGGGCCGCGCAGGCTTCTCATGGATGTCATCGATCACACCCCTTAAGCGGCTCAGGCTGAAAGCGCCAGAGCCTGGCCCCCGTCAGATGAAAAACGCCGCCCCCAGCAAAACAGGCGCATGTTCAGAAGGTTAGATCGTCCATCGCCTACGTTACCGCTTACATGACAGATCACGGCGACCACGGACTTCACCACAAAGCTTAAAGGCTTCTTAGGCGCGGCCGTGCAAGTTCAGGCCGAAGGAGAGCCCCGTGCCCCCGAGCGACGGCCGAACATCCAACCAGCGGCCTGGGGCGCGCGGACGCCAGCCGCCGGGGCGCGCGGCCAAGCCCAGCGCACGCAGCCTCGCGGCGCGCACGCCAGCCAACGCCAAGGTCACGACCCGGGGCAAGGTCGACCTCAAGGCCAAGGCCCAGGCTCAGGCCAAGGCCAGGCTCGATCCCAAGACCAGGACCGCGCCCAGACCCCAGCCCCGGCCGCAGCCCAAGGCCCAGGTCGCCCGCCCCATCGACGATTTCGAGGACGAGGTTCCCAAGGCGCCCGAGCCCAAGGCCTCGCGGTTGGTCTGGACAGCCCTGGGCGCGGCCGGCGCCGTGGCCGTCTGCGGCCTGATGGCCCTGGCCTGGTTCTTCATCGCCCCGCCCCAGCCGCCCGTCCAGCCGCCGCCCCTCCAGGCCGCGGCGCCCGCCGCGCCCGAAGCCCCGCCGCCGGCCAACGTCCGCAACCCGGTCTACGGGCCGCCCGCCAACCCGCCGCCCCCGCC
>OUWB010169550.1_pt1 | contig 11424 bp, 9 predicted proteins | sample 1779821 | NCBI WGS metagenome assembly OUWB01 (sample SAMEA3914806, study PRJEB12502) | metagenome | biome: forest; material: soil | place: Canada | collected 2011-08-03 | depth 0.1 m
TTCCTGGCCGTGCGCTTGGCGGCACCGAACTTGACTTCCTTTTCGCCCCAGATTTCTTCCAGGCGATAGTAGGCGCGGATCGCCGGTTGCATGATGTGGACGATCATGTCGCCCAAATCGACCAGCACCCATTCGCCCGTGTCTTCGCCTTCGACGCTGATCACGTGGCCGCCGGCTTCCTTGACCTTTTCGCGCACGGACGAAGCCAGCGCCTTGGTCTGGCGGTTGGACGTACCCGAAACCACGGCGATGCGCTCGAACAGGCTGGTCAGGTGGGCCGTGTCGAACACACGGATTTCCTGGGCTTTGACGTCTTCCAGGGCGTCGATCACGACGGCTTGCAGTTTTTTGATATCCATTCAGTTCTTATAGAGTTGGTGTGTGTGAATATAGCGCAGCACCTTGGCCGGCAAGCCGGCCGGCTGTTCGCCGCGTTGTAGTGCTTCGCGAATGGTAGTCGCGGAAACGTCGATGGCCAGGTTTGGCGCCACGTGGGTCAGGCCCGCCGGCTGGTTGCGAATCTGTTCTGGCCCGGCCTGGCGTTGCGTAAATTGCGCCGCCACCTCGGGCGGGACATGGCTCGCGTCGAGCGTGAAACCAGGGCGCGCCGCGGCGCAGAGATGGGCGTAATCGAACAATCGTTGCCAATCGTGCCAAGTGTTCAAGTGCTGCAATTGATCGGCGCCGAGCAGGAAGGCAATGGCCACGTCCGGACCCAATTCCTCGCGCAGGCTTTTCAGCGTATCGACCGTATAAGTCGCAGTGTGGCGCCGGATTTCCTGTTGGTCAATGGTGACGGGCAGGGATTGCGTGTCGAAAGCGCAACTGATCATGGCCACGCGATGCGCCGCATCCGTGTGCAAAGGCGCCTTTTGCCAGGGATTGCCGGCCGGCAGGATGCGTAACTCATCGGCTTGCAAAACCTCGGCAAAGTGTTTGCCCAGCGCAACATGCCCGTTGTGGATCGGGTCGAACGTGCCGCCCAGCACGGCAACGCAGCGCCTGGTCCCCTGCGTGCCGCTCACAGCCAATCCTTGTGCACCAGGAAGTCGGTATAGAGTTGCGCTTCGGCGCTCCCCGGCTCGGGCTTCCAGTCGTAGCGCCACTTCACGATGGGCGGCATCGACATCAGGATCGATTCGGTGCGCCCGCCCGATTGCAGGCCGAACAAGGTGCCGCGGTCGAATACCAGATTGAATTCGACATAGCGCCCGCGCCGGTAGGCCTGGAAGTCGCGTTCGCGCTCGCCGTAGGGCAAATCCTTGCGCCGCTCCACGATGGGCAGGTAAGCATCGAGGAAGGCATCGCCCACGCTTTGCTGCAAGGCGAAACTCTGCTCGAAGCCGGCCTCGCCGGCCACATTATAGTCGTCGAAAAAGATGCCGCCCACGCCGCGCGGTTCGTTGCGGTGCTTGAGGAAAAAATAGTCGTCGCACCAGTGCTTGAAGCGCGGATGCAGATCGTCGCCGAACGGCGCCAAGGCATCGCGGCAGGTGCGGTGGAAGTGCTGTGCGTCTTGGGCTTTGCCATAATAGGGCGTCAAGTCCATGCCGCCGCCGAACCACCACACCGGATCAAAGCCCTCGGCCGTCGCGTTGAAAAAGCGCACGTTCATGTGCACCGTCGGAACAAAAGGATTGCGTGGATGCAGCACCAGCGACACGCCCATCGCTTCCCAGGCGCGGCCGGCAATGTCTGGCCGGTTGGCCGCGGCCGACGGCGGCAGGCTCTTGCCCACCACGTGCGAAAAATTGACGCCGCCGCGCTCGAACACATTGCCTTCCTCGATCACGCGCGACACCCCGCCGCCGCCTTCGGCGCGCTGCCAGGAGTCGGTGATGAAAGGTTTGCCGTCGATCTGTTCAAGCGCAGCGACGATGCGCTGCTGCAAGCCTTGCAGATAGGTTTTGACGGCGGGAGTGGAGGGGGCGGTAGTCACGGGAGGGGAGAAAAATGGCACGGGAGCGACGGCTCCCATGCCGGGTTGATCAGGCGCGGCGTTTGATGGCACGCCAGCCGATGTCGCTGCGGAACTGCATGCCATCGAAACGGATATGCTCAATCGCCTGGTAGGCATGGCCCTGCGCCATCTTGACGCTATCGCCCAGGCCCACCACGCACAGTACGCGCCCGCCCGACGCGGTGAGCTTGCCGTCGGCAAACGTGGTGCCGGCATGGAAGGTCACGCAATCGGCGGTTTCGGCGGGGATGCCGCTGATCACGTCGCCCTTGCGCGGCGCTTCGGGATAGCCGGCGGCGGCCAGCACCACGCCTAACGCGGTGCGGCGATCCCATTCGAGTTCGATGGTGTCGAGCGTGCCGTTGATGCCATGCTCGGCCACGGTGACGAAATCGGTCTTCAGGCGCGCCATGATGGACTGCGTCTCGGGGTCGCCCATGCGGCAGTTGAATTCCAGCGTCTTGGGGTTGCCGCGGTCGTCGATCATCAGGCCGGCATAGAGGAAGCCGGTGAAAGGAATGCCATCCTTGGCCATGCCCTGCACGGTCGGGATGATGATTTCGCGCATCACGCGTGCATGCAGTTCCGGCGTGACGATGGGCGCCGGCGAATAGGCGCCCATGCCTCCCGTGTTCGGGCCTTGATCGTCGTCCTTCAGGCGCTTGTGGTCCTGGCTGGTGGCTAGCGCCAAGATATTCTTGCCGTCGACCATGACGATGAAGCTGGCTTCTTCGCCGGCCAGAAATTCCTCGATCACCACGCGCGCGCCGGCGTCGCCCAGGCGATTGTCCGACAGCATCATGTCGATCGCTTCATGCGCTTCGGCCAGCGTCATTGCCACCACCACGCCCTTGCCGGCAGCCAAGCCATCGGCCTTGATCACGATCGGGGCGCCCTTCTCATCGATGTAGGCATGCGCCGCCTTGGCATCGGAAAAGCTCTGGTATTCGGCAGTCGGGATGTGGTGGCGTTTCATGAACGCCTTGGCGAAATCCTTCGAGCTTTCGAGCTGGGCCGCTTCCCTGGTCGGGCCGAACACCTTCAAGCCATGTTCGCGGAACGCATTGACCACGCCGGCCGCCAAGGGTGCCTCGGGGCCGACCACGGTCAGCGCGATGTGTTCGTTCCTGGCAAATTCGACCAGCGCCTGCACATCGGTGATCGGCACGTTCTTCAGCCGCGAATCCTGCGCCGTGCCGCCGTTGCCGGGCGCCACGTACACCATCTGGATACGCTCCGATTGGGCGATTTTCCAAGCCAGGGCGTGTTCGCGGCCGCCTGAACCGATGACCAGAATTTTCATGGGGTTACAAGTCGATGATCGCGTTTGAAAAAACTTCCTGCACGTCGTCCAGATTCTCCAGGGCGTCGAGCAGCTTTTGCATCTTGACCGCATCGTCGCCGGTGAAAACCGTTTCGGTTTCGGGCTTCATCACGACTTCCGCCATTTCCGACTTGAAGCCGGCCTTTTCCAGCGCTTCCTTGACGGTGGACAGATCGTGCGGCGGCGTAAGCACCTCGATGCCGCCTTCGTCGTCGGTCACCACGTCTTCGGCGCCGGCTTCGAGCGCGGCTTCCATCAGCTTGTCTTCATCGGTGCCGGGCGCGAAAAACAGTTGGCCGCAATGCTTGAACAGGAAAGCCACCGAACCTTCGGTACCCATGTTGCCGCCGAACTTGGAAAATGCATGGCGCACTTCAGCCACGGTACGCACGCGGTTGTCGGTCATGCAATCGACGACGATGGCCGCGCCGTTGATGCCATAGCCTTCATAGCGGATTTCTTCGTAGTTGGCACCATCCAGGCCGCCGGTGCCGCGTGAGATCGCGCGCTGCACGTTGTCCTTGGGCATGTTCGCATCGGCCGCCTTTTCCACCGCCAGGCGCAGACGCGGATTGGCGCTCACGTCGCCGCCGCCCATGCGTGCGGCCACGGTGATTTCCTTGATCAGGCGCGTCCAGACCTTGCCGCGCTTGGCGTCCGTTGCGGCTTTCTTATGTTTGATGTTGGCCCATTTGCTGTGTCCAGCCATGACGACTCTTTCCCGGAGGTGTAATGAAGACGAGCCGGCACAGGGGCGAGCAACCACCTCGCCGCGGCTTGTATCGGCGGTCGATGATTTTACCACATTGCAAGTGGGGAATAGAGCCTGCTTAATGTCTCTTTGGCATGCACGTTCGAGCGAGAAGGGATGCAGTGCTAGGCGCGGTGCGCCGCACAGGGTGGCCCCCTGTGCAAGCGCCGCAACGCCGCAATGCGCCTTTCTCGCTCGCACCCTCCGGGCAGCCCCACAAAGGAGCCGCTTGCGGCGTTGTGGCTCCTTGCCGTAGCACCGCTACGACGCGTCGCCACGCCTTGCATTCGGCCCCTTTGTGGGGCTGCGTGCATGCCAAAGAGACATTAAGCAGGCCCTTAGCCTGCAGCGGCTTCCAGCGGCTGTTCTGCAACGAGCCCATCGGCGTGCATGTCGTTCCACGCGTCGAGTCCGCCGATCAGCGGGCGCACCTCGCGGAACCCATGACCGATCAATTGCTTGGCCACCACCGCAGCGGTCGCCTCATTGGGGCAACTGCAATAGACGATGATGGGCCGGTCGCGCGAAATGTCGAGGAACACGTCGCCCGGCGCCTCGCGGTTGTACAGCAAGGCCCCCGGGATCGCCGGCTCCATCTGCTGCGCCGTGAGGCTGCGCGCATCGACAATCAGGGGTTCATGGCCGTCGTCGATCAAGTCCTTCAATTCCCGCACCGTGATGCGCGCCATGCGCAAGGCCTTGTAGAAGCGGCGCCGTTCGTAGAACTTGACGCCGACGATCAGGCCGAAGATGGCGGCGATGACCGCCAGCGCAGTCACACCCATGGTCGACAGGAAATGCAGGATATCGTCGATGCTATCGTGGAAAATCGCCCCCAGGCCCATGAACGTGCCGGTCCAGAGCAGCCCGCCCGAGAGCGCATAAGCCAGGAAACGCTCGCGCGACGTGCCCATGGCGCCGGCCATCGGCGGCGCGATGGTGGAAAAACCCGGCACGAACTTGGCCACGATCATCGATTTCGGGCCCCAGCGGTTGAAGGAGTCTTCGGTCTGGCTCACGCAATAGTCGGGCGAGATCGAGATGCGGCACAGCACTTTCAGGATTCTGCTGCCATAGCGCCGGCCCGCCGAATACCAGATGAAGTCGGAGATCAGGCAGGCAAAGAGGGCCACAGCCAGGCATTCGAGCCAGAACAGCTTGCCGATGGCGGCCAAGGCCCCAGCCACCACCAGTACTGGCACGGCCGGAATGGGCAAGCCGAGCTGTTCGAGCAAGACATTGCCGAACAGGATCAATAATCCGTATTGTTGCAGCAATATCATGAGTTTCTGCATGGCTCTATGCTCGCGGTAGCGGTTCGGCGCAGGAAGATTGGCACCCATATTGGGCTGCAAGACAGTATCACAAGAGCACTTGCGAAATCATTTCCTGCACCCAAATATGTTAACCTAACTGATTATAGAACGTGAGACTCACCATGTATTTGCAAGAAGGCGACATCGCCGACGCGCCGATAGGCCACGATATGGTCTACGTCGCGCCCTGCAAGCTGCCGACGCCTTGGGCGACCTTCCAACTGCACGCCTTCGTCGAACAATCCACCGGCAAGGAGCATCTGGCCCTGACACTGGGCGACGTGGCCGACGGCCAGCCGGTGCTGGCGCGCTTGCATTCCGAATGCCTGACCGGCGACGTGCTGTTTTCCCAGCGCTGCGATTGCGGCGAACAGCTCGAAGCCGCCCTGCGCGCCGTGGCCACGGAAGGACGCGGCGTGGTGCTCTATCTGCGCCAGGAGGGACGCGGCATCGGCCTGATCAACAAGATCCACGCCTACCGTTTGCAGGAAGCCGGCGCCGACACCGTGGAGGCGAACCAGGAACTCGGCTTTGCTGCCGACCAGCGCAATTACAGCATGTGCTATCCCATGCTGAAACAACTCGGCATCGCCTCGCTCAAGGTGATGACCAACAACCCGCGCAAGATCAATGCGCTGGAATCGATGGGCGTCGTCGTGGCGGAACGCTTGCCCATCCTCGTCGGGCGCAATCCGCACAACGAAAAGTACCTCACAACCAAGGCCGATAAATTGGGCCATATGATGAAATCGGGCGACGTCGAATAAATCCCGGCGTTGCCTTTTATTTGGAAATTGAAGGGGATGGCGTGAAAAAACGCATTGCGCTGATTGCGCATGACAAGAAAAAAGAAGAGATTGTGGCCCTGGCTGCCGATTACGCGGCTTTCCTGCGCCAATGCGACTTGTTGGCCACCGGTACCACCGGCAAGCGCCTGGCCGATGAAGTCGGCCTGACGGTCGAGCGCATGCTGTCGGGGCCGTTCGGCGGCGATTTGCAAATCGGTGCACAATTGGCGGAAGGGAAGGTCGATTGCGTGATCTTCCTGCGCGATCCCATGACGCCGCAACCGCACGAACCCGACATCAATGCGCTGGTTCGCTGCTGCGACGTGCACGACGTGCCTTGCGCAACCAACAGTTCTTCGGCGCGCCTGTTGCTGTCCCAACTCGAATTGGAAGCACGCGCGCGGACATAGATAAAGGAAAAGCCCCCATGACCAAGGCGATACGACTATTCGAAACCGGCGGCCCCGAAGTCATGCAATGGGTTGACGTCCAAGTCGGCGAACCCGGTCCGGGCGAAGTTCGCATCAAGCATGCCGCCTGCGGTCTCAACTACATCGACGTCTATTTCCGCACCGGGCTCTACCCGCAGTCGCTGCCCGCCGGTCTCGGCATGGAAGGCGCCGGTACGGTGGAGGCGGTCGGCACGGGCGTGACCCATGTCGCCGTCGGCGACCGCGTGGCCTATGCGGGGCGTCCGCCGGGCGCCTATGCCCAGGCGCGCGTCATGCCCGCCGCCAATCTGGTGCGCCTGCCCGATTCGATCGATTTCGACACCGCTGCGGCCATGATGCTGCAAGGCTTGACGGTGCAATACCTGTTCCGCCGCACCTTTCCCTTGAAGGGCGGCGAAACGATCCTGTTCCACGCCGCTGCCGGCGGCGTCGGCCTGATCGCGTGCCAGTGGGCCAAGGCGCTCGGCGTGACCATGATAGGCACGGTCGGCTCGGAAGAAAAAGCGGCGCTGGCGAAAGCCAACGGCTGCACCCACGTCATCAACTACAACACCGAAGATTTCGTCGCGCGCGTCAAGGAAATCACCGGCGGCAAGGGTGTGCCCGTGGTGTACGATTCGATCGGCAAGGATACCTTCCTGCAATCGCTCGACTGCCTCTCGCCTCTTGGCATGATGGTCAGCTACGGCAGCGCTTCCGGCCCGGTGCCGCCGTTCGGCTTGAACGAGCTGGCGTCGCGCGGCTCGCTCTTCATCACGCGTCCGACGCTGTTCAGCTATGCTGCCAGCCGCGGCGAACTCGATGCCATGGCCGCCGATCTGTTCGATGTGGTCGAAAGCGGCAAGGTCAAGATCGCAGTCAATCAACGCTATGCGCTGCAGGATGTGGCGCAGGCGCATCGCGATCTCGAAGCGCGCAAGACCACCGGCTCCACGATATTGTTGCCCTAGTCGAGTATGGACTTTTGGTGATTTTGAATCGGCGTCGCGCACATTGGTAAAATGGCCGTCTGACCGTTTAACAGGCGTGCCTAACCCAACTCATGCGTACCGATACCCCCCAAGCAATCTACCGCAAGAATTACACCGTCCCCAGCTTCCTCATCGACACCGTCGAACTTGGCTTCGATCTCGAACCTTCCGTCACGCGCGTGGCCGCGCGGCTGACGCTGCGCCACAATCCGGATTCGAAGAGCCGCAGCATCGAGCTGTATGGCGAAGACATTGAACTCCTGCAACTGCGCCTGAACGGCAAGCAACTGACCAAGCGCGCCTATCGTATAGCTGACGGCGTCCTGGAAATCCCCAATGCGCCCCTTGATGCGGTGCTCGAAATCGAAACCCTTATCCACCCGGACAAGAACACCTCGCTGATGGGCCTGTACGTGTCCAACGGGAATTTCTTCACGCAATGCGAAGCCGAAGGTTTCCGCAAGATCACGTATTTCCCCGACCGGCCCGACGTCATGGCCAAGTACACCGTCATGCTGCGCGCCGACAAGGCGCGCTTCCCGGTGCTGCTGTCCAACGGCAATCTGATCGAGGAAGGCGACCTCGGCGACGGCCGCCACTACGCCAAGTGGGAAGACCCGTTCAAGAAGCCGTCCTACCTGTTCGCCCTGGTGGCCGGCAAGCTGGTTTGCCAGGAAGAAAAATTCAAGCTGGCAACAGGGCGCGAAGTATTGCTGCAAGTCTGGGTCGAAGACGGCAACCTCGACAAAACCCAGCACGCGATGGAATCCTTGAAGAACAGCATACGCTGGGATGAAGAGCGCTATGGCCTGGAGCTGGATCTGGACCGCTTCATGATCGTCGCCGTCGGTGATTTCAACATGGGCGCGATGGAAAACAAGGGCTTGAACATCTTCAACACCAAATACGTGCTGGCCAACGAACGCATTGCCACCGACAACGACTATGCCGCCATCGAATCGGTGGTCGGGCACGAATACTTCCACAACTGGACCGGCAACCGCGTCACCTGCCGCGACTGGTTCCAGCTCTCGCTCAAGGAAGGCTTGACCGTATTCCGCGACCAGGAATTCTCGGCCGACATGGTTGGCAGCGACAGCGGCAGGGCCGTCAAGCGCATCGAAGACGTGCGCGTCTTGCGCCAGGCGCAATTCCCCGAGGATGCCGGCCCCATGGCGCACCCGGTGCGGCCCGACTCCTACGTCGAAATCAACAATTTCTACACCGTCACGGTCTATGAAAAGGGCGCCGAAGTCGTGCGCATGGTGCAGACCCTGTTCGGCCGCGACGGCTTCCGCAAGGGCATGGACCTGTATTTCGAGCGCCACGACGGCCATGCCGTCGCCTGCGACGACTTCCGCGCCGCCATGGCCGACGCCAACGGCGCCGACCTGAAGCAATTCGAGCGCTGGTATAGCCAGGCCGGCACGCCCATTGTGACCGCCGAAGCGCATTACGATGCCGCGCAGCAAACCTACACATTGACGCTGTCGCAATCCTGCCCCGCCACGCCGGGCCAGGCCGAAAAGCTGCCGTTTCACATCCCCGTTGCCGTCGGCCTGCTCGATGGACAGGGACGCGACGTGGCCCTGCGCGCGGTAGGCGGCGAAGGTGCGACCAAACACACGCAAGTGCTGGAATTGCGCGAAGCCAAGCAAAGCTTCGTCTTCAACGGCATTGCCGAGGCGCCCGTGCCGTCGCTCCTGCGCGACTTTTCCGCGCCCGTCACGCTGCAATACGACTACAGCGATGCCGACCTGGCCTTCCTGATGGCTTACGACAGCGACCCCTTCAACCGCTGGGAAGCCGGCCAGCGCCTGGCCATGCGCCGTCTTTTGGGCCTGACCGCCGCCGCGCAAAAGGGCGAAACCCTGTTCCTCGACGAAGCCCTGGCCAAATCCTTCCGTGCCATCCTGAACGACGACAAGCTCGACCCGGCGTTCCGCGAAGTGGCCTTGACCTTGCCATCGGAGACCATGGTCGCCGAACAGATGGACGCGATCGATCCGCAAGCCATCCACACTGCACGCCGCTTCGTGCGCAAATCGCTGGCCCAGAGCCTGCGCGCCGACTTTGAGCGCGCTTATACGGCCTACCAGACGCCGGGCGCCTACAGCCCCGACGCCCAATCGGCCGGCAAGCGCGGCCTGAAAAACCTCGCGCTGTCCTACCTGATCGAACTCGACGACGCCAAGGCGCAGGCGCTGGCCCAGGCGCAATACGACAAGGCCAACAACATGACCGATCGCCTTGCGGCATTGGGCGCCCTGGTCAACAGCAGCGCGCCGGGCCGTGCCGCTGCGCTTGAAGGCTTCTACCAGGAGTTCGCCGGCGATGCGCTTGTGATCGACAAGTGGTTCATGATGCAAGGCGCGGCCCATGCCACCGACGTGGCGCGTGCGCGCGAACTGATGAAGCATCCGGCCTTCACGCTGAAGAACCCGAATCGCGCGCGCAGCCTGGTGTTTTCGTTCTGTAACGCCAATGCGGCGCGCTTCCATGCCGCCGACGGCAGCGGCTATGTCTTCTGGGCCGAGCAAGTGATCGCCTTGAATGCGCTCAATCCACAGGTGGCGGCACGCCTGGCGCGCAGCCTCGACCGCTGGCGCAAATACACGCCGGCCCTGCAGAAGCACATGCAAGCGGCGCTCACCAAAGTCGCCAAAACCGCCAAGCTCTCGCGCGACGTGCACGAAGTCATCAACAAGGCATTGGCTGCTTGATCATTACTTGATGCGTTCGCGCATGCCAAAGTCGTAGGGTGGGTGCAACCCACCAGCGCTGCGAAAATTTGTGTTTAAGCACTGGTGGGTTGCACCCACCCTACGGGCCTCTGACCAACCTATACGATTGCCCATCCTTGAATCTGTGGGCGCGCATACGTGAGTGCCAGAACGCGCCGCGAAAATCAAGTAAACGATATTCAAAATATTTTTCCAAAAAGCCTTGCCAAGGCTTGCTGAGGCTTGCTATAGTTCGGCTCCCGTTAAGCAACGCGGCGCAAGACGCGAAGCAAGATGAGGAAGAAGAGGCGGTAAAGGTGGTGAAGCAAGTCGATTGCGACGGGCGGGATTGAGAGGCTAAGCGAGGGAGTTGAAGCCAAGCGAAGCGAAAAAATTCTGCAAAAAGTAGTTGACGAGAAAGGAAAGAAGCTTCATAATCTCGTTTCTCTGCTGCTGACAAACAAAACGATTTGACGGCAGCGAAACGAAGCGGCGCAACAGCAAGTATGGGCGCGGCGACGTAGGCAAGACCAAGTTCTTTAACAACAAACAACCGATAAGTGTGGGCACTTGATGGAGTGCGAGATAAGAAGTCTTCGGACGGATTATCGATAACTCAAAACATTGAAGTGCTCACAAGAAGTAAAGATAGGAAAGTTCGCAAGAACTGACCTTGTCAGTATTTTGAGTGAGCGGTCCCTGTAAAAAGGGATAGGCAGAAATGCCAACCACAGAGATTAAACTGAAGAGTTTGATCCTGGCTCAGATTGAACGCTGGCGGCATGCCTTACACATGCAAGTCGAACGGCAGCGCGGGGGCAACCCTGGCGGCGAGTGGCGAACGGGTGAGTAATATATCGGAACGTGCCCTAGAGTGGGGGATAACGTAGCGAAAGTTACGCTAATACCGCATACGATCTACGGATGAAAGCGGGGGATCGCAAGACCTCGCGCTCCTGGAGCGGCCGATATCTGATTAGCTAGTTGGTAGGGTAAAAGCCTACCAAGGCGACGATCAGTAGCTGGTCTGAGAGGACGACCAGCCACACTGGGACTGAGACACGGCCCAGACTCCTACGGGAGGCAGCAGTGGGGAATTTTGGACAATGGGGGCAACCCTGATCCAGCAATGCCGCGTG
>OUWB010005749.1_pt1 | contig 11412 bp, 11 predicted proteins | sample 1779821 | NCBI WGS metagenome assembly OUWB01 (sample SAMEA3914806, study PRJEB12502) | metagenome | biome: forest; material: soil | place: Canada | collected 2011-08-03 | depth 0.1 m
CGAGCTCCAGATTATGCAGAGCACACCAAGCAAGCGCTGTACGGGTAAGGCGTAGCCGCTCATTTCACTCTAGATAATCGGCAGAAGGCTGCGGTCGCGCGCGCTTCAAGAAGTGGTGCAACAGCTAGTTTTGCGGGAGAAAAGGCCACGCGAATTTCGTCGATGTGCAACAGGTCGTCAAAGGCAACAGCCGCATCCAAATCAGGCGGACTCGTCAGCACGGGACAAATGTCCAGTTCACTGCCATGCGTGTCCAATTGGCTGCCGACGCTATCGAGAACGCTATTTGGACGCAAGCACCGGCGCGGTATCGTCGGTCTCAATCTGGGAAAGAGCCACTTGAATGTCGCCAAGAGCCTGCTCGTAGACGCCTTGGGCTTCTTCATGCGTAATGAGTCCGGACGCCTCCATAACGCAGGTGGTCGACATAAGCGCCATAATCTTCTGCGTCTTATCCGGGGCCGTGCCTTCTGAAATTGCCGGGCAATACCGGTCGCCAATCTTGATGACGGCAGCCGAGGCGGGCTTATCGGCGGCGACGGGGGCCGGGTTTGGCGCGGCAGTCGTGGCCGGCGTCCCTGCCAACGCGGGAAAGGCCAGGAGGCACCCGCCGAGGCACAACAGCGCAAATCTTACTCTTCTCATTGAAAACCTCCAAAAGCCGAAGCCGGAAGGGTGCAGTGATTTGATATGAAATTCAATTTGAAGATGCGCCAAAATATGCCGAAACTAGCCGAGCGCGAATAATGCGAAAAGAAACGGTTCGCTTTTTGTTTAAGGAACCCGGTAAAGCTAAGGTACCGGAGAACGTCTGCGAGTGTGCAGGAGCCGCCAACTGGCCGTCGCTTTGACGTCGACGGCCGCTGGCATCAGGTCAGCGAGGCCGCTTCCGTGAGCATGGTGAGCAAACGATCTGACGGTGACCGAAACCTGCCCCTCTGGACCGTAGGCGCGCCGTGCGCCGCCAGCACGGCCAGCTTCTCAGCGGGATCTGCGTGCATGTAGGCCTCGGTGCTCTCCAGGCTGGCGTGCCCAAGCCAAAGCGAGACCTTCCGGATATCGCCAGTGGCGGCCAGCGTGTGCATCGCGCAGCTATGCCTCAGAACGTGGGGCGTCACGTGCTTGCTGGCGATCGATGGCCGCTTCACGGTCGCCGTCGCCACATGCAGGCCCAGTCGGTGAGCGAAGCCGTCGCGCGTCATTGGCTCGCCGTCGCGGTTGAGGAACACTTCGGCCGCCGACACGTCGGGTCTTATCGCTAGCCAGGCTCGTAGAACTGATTGCGTCTCCCGCCATAGAGGCAGAACCCGCTCACGCCGCCCCTTGCCGATGATGTGGACGGTTGCGAGCGAGCGGTCTGGAAAATCCGTCAGTCGCAGGCATAGTAGCTCCGAGGCCCGTAGTCCTGCCGCATAGGTCAGATGCAGCATGGCTCGATCCCTTGTCCCGCCGGGTGTCCTCGGGTTCGGCGCGTCGAGCAACGCTTGTATCTCCTCCACAGTGAGGTAGTCGATCAAGGCCTTGTCGGTGCGTTTGATCGGCAAGCTCCTGACACGCAGGGCTTGGTCCAGGCAGGCGGGCGCGGTGTACTCCAGGTATCGGAAGAACGACCGGATCGCGGCGAAGCGGGCATTGCGCGAGCGGGCGACGTTGCCTCGCGCGGCTTCAATGTGGTCGAGAAAAGCCAGGATCAGATCGGTGTCGAGGTCTTCGATGGTCAGGTCGCTGGGCCTGCGCTTGAGTTGGTCGGCTGCGAACCGGACCAGAAGTGCGAAAGCATGGGCGTATGCCGAAACCGTATGTGAGCTGGCGTTGCGTTCACGAGGCAAGTGGTCGCGCAGGTAGCGTGTGAGGTATGGAGCCAGGGAAGTCATTGAATCCTCTCCCCGAACGCAGACTCGCTAGCGGCGGCAATGGCATGCATCAGGACGGGCGTCGCTTCGAGATACCAATAGGTATGGGCGATGCTCGTGTGTCCCAGGTAGGTGCCGAGGGCCACGATATGATTGGCGACGGCCGACCGGTCATGCGGGCATTGCTCGAGGGATCGCACCGCGAAAGTATGCCTCAGGTCGTGTAACCGGGGACCTGGCGTACCGACCTGCTGCGGTCGCAGGCCCAGCTTGCGAACGATCTCCACGAAGACGACATGCGTCCTGAGCTTGGTTGGAGCCCGTCCACGCCGGCTTATGAAGAGGTCATTGGTCTTGCACACGGCGCCATGGCGGACCTCTATGTACTGCGCCAGAGCCTGCCGGGTTGATGGTTGGATCGGGAGTAATCGGCTCTTGCCGCCCTTGCCCTTGCGGACGACGAGGCCGTCAGGGGTGATGTCGTCGAGTTGCAGCGCCAGAGCTTCGGAAACCCGCATCCCCGTCGTGATAAGGAGCGCGAACAGGCAGGCGTAGGTCTGGGCGACGATTGCCCCCGCCGGCGGGAGGTGACGGGCCGCTTCAAGGATCGCGGCAATCTCGGTCGGATCGAAAATATAGGGAGTAGGCCTTCGCAGCCTACCTCGGCCGAAGGCCCCAGCGGGCGGAACCTCATGCCTATCGTCCTCGGCGTTCATGAAGACGCAAAACCGGCGCACGGTGTCATAAGCGTATCGAGCCCGTAGGGACGTAGAAGCGAGAGAGCACCAATCCCGTAGCCTGCTGACCTGCAGATGCTCATCGCCGAAGTCCTCGGCATAACGCGCAAAAAGGTGCAGCGTCCGGCTCACCTCGTTGTAGTTCAAGCCAAACTTACGATGGATGGCGACGTATCGGTCGATCTCTGCCTTCAGCATGACGACGCCTCCGGCCAGGGCTGGGCGACGCGCATCAGCATATCGACGTCGACCTTAGCGTAGATCGCGGTTGTCTCTGGCGACTTGTGCCGTAGCACCGTACCGACCGTCTCCAGGTTGCCGCCGCGCCGTAGCAGGGCCGTGGCCAGGGAGTGGCGGAACATATGCGCGCCACCCGGTACGCCGGTTATGCCCGCCCGCTCCAGAATGCGCTCTACTATCCCCCCAATGGCGGAGTGCGTTTCCAGGCGCCCATACGGCGCGTTCGCGTGGAGGAACAGGTGATCATCGGCAACGATCGGCCGGCCACGTTCGAGGTAGTCGAGGATGGCGTCACCGGCGTCTTGGGGCAACGGCAAGGCAACCGCTTTGCGCCCCTTGCCACGGACCGTCAAAAGGCCGCTTGGCCAGTCGATATCGCCTAGCCGCATGGCGCGGATGTCTCCGCTCCTGAGGCCCAGGCGAGCCAGCAGAAGGACGATCGCCCGGTCACGAAGCTCGAAGGGCGAGCCGGTTCCACACGCGTTGATGATCTTCTCGATCGTCGCGGCTGGAGCATAGCGCGGAAGGACCGCAAGCCTTGGAAGGCGCGTGACCGGGACCGCCAGCATGAGCGTTGGACTGCACAGCTTCGCCGCACCGAGGAAGCGGAGATAGCTTCGCAGTACAGTCGCGGTCGCTCGAATGGATCTGGGCTTCCGGTTGGCCGGTTGCTGCAGGACGATATCTCGAACAGCCCGAGCCGTGTAGGTCGAGGGTTCCAGGCCAAGCCCTGGCAACCATCTCGCCATCTCCTGCAGATATCGTTCCACCGTTACCTCGGTTATGCCGCAGTGGCGCGTCATCCAGGCTCGGTAGGCTTTTACAAGGTCGCTCTCGGCGGCTCTTGGGCTCAATATCCGCGAAGGCAAGGCCGCCCGGGCTTGAAGGTACGATACGAACCGCTTCGCGCCACGACGTCGCTTCTGCCTGCCGGCTACCGCTAGGTCTCCGGCCTTGCGCCAGTGCCCGCAGCGACAATCATGGGCGACGAACCGGCCAACGGCATCCTCGTTGATGTCGTCCCACGAAAGGCGCGACACCCGCAGCCAAACCGCGAAGTGCTCAGCGCCGGAATAGAGAACGCGGCGAACAGTGGCCTCGTAGCCGAGGGTCGCGAGGTGTTCCTTATAGGACGAAAGGTGGGCTGATAGTCCGTCGATCTCCGCCGGAACAGAGACGTAGCCATGGTCCTCAAGGAACCGGACAAACCGGCGAACACGACCAATATACTCCCTGTTGCGCAGCGGCTCCGGGCGATAGCGCGGGCAGGAGCACTTGTGCCTGGCGAAGCGATCCACGGTCGACAGATCGACCTCCGACAAAGGGATGTGTCGCATCCGCAGCCAGTGGGTGAAATGCCTGACCGTTGCGGCATATGGCACGCACGAAGACGTTCCGCGCATCGGCTCAAGGAACTGCGCAACGGCACCTTTAAGGCCCCGGCTAGCGCCTGTAGCGGCTGGTCGCTCCTGCAATTTACGGCTTGAGAAAGTCATTCTGTCCTCTCAGTTGGATAACGAGAGGACCGATAATTATGCAGAGTGAAATGAGCGGCTACGCCTTACCCGTACAGCGCTTGCTTGGTGTGCTCTGCATAATCTGGAGCTCGGCATAAACAATTTTATGCTGAGATCGACATAAAATGCTTTCCGGCTTCTTGCCCTCCTCGTTCAACACGGTTTCGATGACCTTCGCGGTTTCCGGCTTGGTGAAACCGCGCTTGGTCAGGAACGCGGTGCGCTCCTCGTCCGTTTTGGCCACGATGGTTTGACGGGCCGCCTTGATCCCTTGGATGAACCCGGCGGGCGACGAGTCGGCAAAGCTGCGCAGCGCGGGAGCCGCCTCGTGAATGAACCGGCTGGCCGCAAGCTTGCTGTGGCGGATGCGGATTTCCTCGAACCCTTCCACGCCCCACAAATTTCTGTTTTGGCAAACCCCGCGCAGATAAAAGCGGGCAATGCCAAGGGTTTTCGAACCCACCTCGCTATTCCAGCAATAAAACCCCCGGAAATACAAATCAGGCTCGCCATTAGGAAGACGGCCCGCTTCGATGGGGTGCGTGTCATCGACAAGGAACAGGAAGACGTCGCGGTCCGAGGCATAAAGGGTGGTCGTGTCCTTGGTGATATCGACATAGGGGTTATGCTGCATGGTGTTCCAGTCGAGCACGCCCGGCACCTTCCAGCGGGTGTCGCCCGTGCCATTGCCTGCGATCTTGCGCACGGCGGCGACCAATTCATGATCCCAAATCCGCCCATAGTCCGGCCCGGTCACCGCGCGCAGTTCCAGCCCGCCATTGTCGGCTTCAAGGGTTTTGATCAGTTCGCCGCGATGGTCGATCAGGCCATGTTGCAAATTGATGCCCGCGATGGCGGCGGGCAACTGGCGCAGGTAGTACGATGGCGCGCCGACCAGGGTACAGAGTTGGCCGAATGACCAATGGGTGGGGGAGACCGGCTCATCATGGCCCGGGATAATCAGTTGCAGGCTTTCGGTATCGTCGCGGGTTGCGGTCACCTGTACGGCGTTGCTGGGAACGGTACGCACGCTTGCGGCATCCGCTCTACCCTTCACACTGCGGTACAGGTCTTCGAGGTTCAGAAAGCGCTCATCGTCCGGGCGGCGGAACCATTCTGACGACACGCGGCCGATGCGCTGGCCGCGCGAGACATCGACGGAAAAGGCGCCGGTGGCTTGGCCGGAAACGGGGTCGATTTGGGTATTCATGGTCTTGTTCCTTTTGGGCTTGGGTTGCGCAGCGCTGCGCTGCAACCCTGCCCGTCGGCGAGACCGGGGTAGCAAGGGCAAGGGTTCCGGCCCGGCGGGGGATCACCCGATCTGCACAAGGCCGCGAGCCGTAGGCGGCCGGCCGCGGAAGATTGGGGAGACCGGGCCGGAACCCTTGCGCGCGCGAGGGCGGACGCCCTTAGCCCTTCCTGTCAATGACTGTACCCCCCGCAACCGACGGTCCAATGGGAACGCGTTAGGGATCGAGCCCGCAGGGTGGAGACCCGCGGGGCTCCATCGCAGACGACGAGCCCGGCGGTCGGCGCAGCCTTCCGCAACGTCCCCTATGCTTTGCCTTGTTTGTCTCGGGCGAATGCATTATACCCCTCCCTAGCTAGGGAGAGATTTAGATGACCCATGGATTTTCAGCGCGTGAGGTTGCCGAGCTGGCCAATGTGTCGGTCCGTGCGGTCGACAAGGCGGTCGAGGAAAAGGTGCTGGCCGCCATGGCGGATGACACGGTCGGTCGTCGTCGCTCCCTGCCGCTCCATGCCATTCCCTACACGGCGATTGTCGCGCGCCTACCGTTGACCTTATCGCTTGCGACCAAACGCCAAATCGCCAAGGCCTTGGGAAAGCGATCGGCCGCGCGGATGACGGTCGATCCGCTTCAACTCGCCCCCGCCGTGACGCTTGATGTGGCCGCTCTCGTCGGCAAGGACCTGGCCGAGCGCGCCGAGCGCTATAGCCGGGCGCGCGAAGATATGATCGAGACCAATCCGGATATCATGGGGGGAACGCCGGTCATCAAGGGCACCCGGATAACGGTCTATTCCGTCCTGGGCCGTCTGTCCGGCGCCGATACAGTCGACGATATCCTGGGAGACTACCCGACCCTGTCGCGAGAAGCCGTCGAGACCGCCGAACTTTACGCGCGCACCCATCCGATGGTCGGGCGTCCCGGTGGCCGTCCCTGGACCCGTGCTGCGTGAAGCTGTTTATCGATGAGTGCCTGTCGCCTCGACTGGCGGCGGCGTTGAACGAGACAGGGGAACACGACGCGATCCACCCGCGCGATCGGGGCCGGCTGGGCGATCCGGATCACATCGTCGTGGCGAAGTGCCTGGACGAGGACCGGACGATCGTCACGGAAAACGCGGTCGATTTTCGCAAATTGCTCGGCCGCGAGGAGATCCATCCCGGTCTCATCCTAATGCCGGCGGTCGACCGCGCGCAGTCCATTCCGCTACTCTTGCGGGCCATCGCTTTTCTCGTCGAGCAGGGCCAGCCCGACGACGTCATGATCAATCGCGTCTTGGAGATCGGCGCCGATGGACGACTCGATCTGTTTCCACGGGAGGTTTAAGGCCCAATCCCAAACAGGATTGGACCCCGCCGACGTGGCGGGGTCCGGGTCGAGTCAGTCGCCATTGGGCCGTGACCAAATCAGGTTGAAGACATTGCCGGTGTCATCGGCTTCGACCAGGCTGGCGTAGATCGGCTTGGGGAAGCTGGGATCGTCGAGCTTGATCGAAATGTAGTCGCGGTTGCTTTCGCGGGCGGTTTTGGTCCAGCCGCCGCCGAGTTCGACGGCGCCCGAGTAGACGCGGTAGTCGGGGACGCGGTCGTTGTCGCGTTCGACCGCAACGATCTTGGTTTTGACGTTGAGGGTCAGGGTCTTGACGGTGCCGGAGAAGCTGTTGTCGACCTTGTTGAAGACGCCGATGATGATAGCCATTGCCCTAGTCCTTTTGCTCATCAGGCCGCGCCAACCGCGACCTCGATGGCGATGGACGGAAGGGCGGCGATCGCCCCGCAGCGTTGGCCCGTAACGAAGTGAAGGACCGCGTCAGCGGTTGCGGGGTCGAGATCGAGACGTAGTCGGCCGTCCTTCAAGACCAGCTAATCGAGGCCGCGTGGTCGCGTGGTCGCAAAGGATCCGGCAAGGGTGTCACATCGGATTGATCGGGCGACCAGCCCCTAGTGCCAAATGGCCCTCACCCGCCGCCAAATGCGAAACGGACGCCTTCGGGGGGCGAAGACGTCCGCATCGACAACGCCGATTTCGAGGGGAACGAGAATCGGCGCGACCAAAAAAAATAGTCGCAAGAGTGCGCGCCCTCAACGGTCAAAAGCGTATGTTCACCTGTTTAGCGACACGGATTAGTGGATAACCGAACACTGTTCCGTGAATAACTATTTGGCGAATGCCTAAATTGCGATATGGGGGCAAGATGCCGAGTTCGACAATATTGGCTTCACATCACATCTGGAAAGACAAATGGACGAAACACCAAACGTGACAAACATGGTGGTCGATATCATCGCGGCCTTCGTCGGCCATAACTCGGTGCCGGCCGCAGAGCTTCCCAGCCTCATCACGAGCGTCCATAAGGCGCTGACCGGAATTGCTGTCGGCGAAGACACCAAAGCAGAAGAGCCCAAGCAACCGGCGGTATCGATTAAGGCCTCGGTCAAGCCGGACTACCTCATCTGCCTGGAGGATGGCCGTCGGTTCAAGTCGTTGAAACGCCACCTGCGCACCAAATACAACATGTCGCCGGAAGAATACCGCGCCAAGTGGAGCCTGCCGAAGGATTACCCGATGGTCGCCCCGGCCTACGCCGCCGCGCGGTCCAATCTCGCCAAGCAAATGGGCCTGGGCCAGGGAGGGCGCAAGGCCCCGGCCGCAGCCCCGGCTCCCGCTCCGACTCCGGTCAAGCGTGCCCGTAAGACGGCCAACGCCGCCGAATAGGCGCAAGTGGTCCCGTCAAACACCAAAAGGCCCCGGCGGTCCGCCGGGGCCTAATTTTTCCGCCGACCGATTAGGAGCCCCCTTGACCGCCTTTCCTGCCCTCCGCCGTGACGACACGCAGGGGTGGGACGGCGAAGTTTGCGGCCTCGAAATAGGCGCGGATATTCGGGATCGAGCCCAACCTTTTGACGGTATCCTCGTTGATCATCACGTCATCGTCGCCGCTGGCCGCGAAGACTGCCGGTTGCCCTGCTCCCGTAAATACGACGCGCTGGGCAGCCCACTGACACCCATATCCGTCGCACCAGCGGACGAAGGCGATCTTGTGGGTGACACACCACGCCTCCAAGGCTTCAAAGGTCCCCCAAGCGACATCATTGCCGCATAGGATGAGCGGTTTGCCGGTTGGGCACGTAAACGGTTCAAAGAAGGGGCCGTCCCAGCCCACCGAAAGCGCTTCGCCGACGATGAGGTTGGCCAATTCCACATAGTCCTTTTCCGCGAGCGTACCCCCAGCGTGATAGTCGCCGATACCCGATCAGCCATGTGTCTCTCTCCAAGTGATTGGCATGAATATTGGAATCAAAGGGCGGGCCGCTTGCGCGGCCCGTCCAGTGCCTATTCGGCGGCCAGGGCGTCAGCACCCGGCTCAACCGCGTTTTGTCCGTCCACGGCCAAATTTTCGGCCTTGGCAGTGGGTTTGGTCCGCAGGAGGTCCGGCAGCCACCGCGACTCCGACATCAGACGCTCGGCTTCTTCGACCATGGTGGGCTTTTTCATGTCCTTCATCCGGCGCGCCGCCTCCTCACCGACAGCGTTGCCGACGATGTCGAGGATTTGCCCGCGCGTGACCCGGGCAAAGAAGGTCCCGGCAGTCGGCTTCCAGTAGTCTGCCATGTCAAGCTTGACGTCCGCCGCGACGGCGTCGATGGTATCCGCGCCCTTGATCCGGCTCAGGTGCGGGTACTTGGTGGCGTCCAGCGTGATGGCCGTACAGTAGGCGAACAGGTCCAGGAGGTCCCCGCCGCTCAGGGCGGCGACAAAGGCCCAAAGCTCGGCCGGATTGGCGGGAACCCGCGCCGCCCACTGGGCGTGACACGCCTCCAGAGCCGCGCTTGCCGGATTGGCGTCGAGACCGTTGGTCGGGACCGCCGGACTGCTCGTCGCCACGACATCGAGGCAGGAGACATCGGTGAAGCGGTAGAAGGTCTTGGCGGCCAGGGTGTGGGTCATGACGATCAGGGCGAGCGATGACCTCAGGCTGAGTTCATGCCGAAGGGCCAGCGTTCTGTGCGTCGTCATATCGCGGGTGAGCGCGTCAGATAGCGAAAGGGAGACGTCTTCGTCTTCGTCATCTGCCCCAGCCTCGGCATTGTCGGGGTCGCCCTCCCCTTCCCCATCGGCGGCGTGAGCCTCAGCGTCGGTCCCGGCGGGCGCTTCGTCCTCAACCCGCACAAGGCCGCGCGTAATGCGAACCTCGCCATCGTAGTCGAGCGTGGCCAGGACACCTGCACGGACCAGGTCGGCGGGCTCGTAGCTGCGTTTCTTGGTGTCGAGCGCATCGATGATCTCGACCAGGGCCTTGACCCGCTCGTCAACGGCGGGCGCGAAATCAAGCTTGTCGCCGACCGTGGCGAGGATCGCTTCGTACTCGTCGCTCGCCGATTGGTAGGCTTGGGCTTGGGCGTCGGCTTCGTCCAATTCCCGGTCGCGGGGATGAACTCTACCCATCCCGAGGCGGTGCGGAAAATCGAACTGGGCCGCGCTCCATTTCCAGCCTTCGCCGTCCTTGATCTGCGCGGCCAAGGCCTCAAGCTTCTGGTGGGCCAGATCGTCCAGTAGCATTACGTTTTGGAAATAGCCGCCGCCGTCGACGACGTCGAATAGGTCTTTATCGACAACGCCACCGGCGGCCCTATAGGCCTCCTCCCCGACAAAGACGGCGAGTCGGTCATCGGAGCGGACATAGTCTTGCGTCAACCGTCGCCTGATGGTCCCTGCGTCATTGTTCCAGGTGCCAAGCTGAGCGAAAACGGCGTCTTGACGCTCGTGGCTATCGCTGACGGCAAAGGCCATCATTTGTTCAAGGTTCAGTCCGCCTTCCCGGTAGATTTGCAGGAGCTTCGGCGAGACCGTGGCCAGTTTCAGGCGCTGCTTGACGACGGTCGGGGTCACGCCAAAGCGTGCGGCGACATCATCGATGGTTTGCCCGTCGGTCTCGACCAGGTCGCGGAAGGCCTCGAACTGGTCGGCGGGGTGCATTTGTTCCCGATTGGCGTTTTCGTGGAGGCTGATTTCTCGGGCATTTCCGTTCGCTTCAATCCGGCAGGGCAGCGGCTCGGTTTTGCGGATGTCCTTGCGCTTGGCCCGCAACAGTTGGGCGAGACGACGTCCCTCCCCTGCCGTGACGAGATAATCGCCGGTCGGCGTGCCGTCCTCGGCCAATTCGGGTTCAACGACAAGGTTTTGCAGGATACCCACGGCGGCGATACTGGCGGCCAGGGCGTTGATGCTGGTTTCGGAATGGGCGACCCGGCGCACATTCTTCAGGGACTTTTTCAGGCGATTGAGGGGGATCAGGGTTACGCCTGCCGCTTCGGCGGCCGGGACAATGGTTTCGTGCTTGGTCATTGGTCTTTTCCTTTAGGGCTGGGTTACAGCACGCAGCGCGCGCTGAAACCTTGCCCGTCGGCGAGACCGGGGTAGCAACGGTCCAGGGCGACGCCCCGGAGGGGGATCACCCGATCTGCACAAGGCCGCGAGCCGAAGGCGGCCGGCCGCGGAAGATTGGGGATACCGGGGCAGAGGCGCCGCTCTGCGGCGCGTACCCTGGACCGGCGCGAGGGCGGCGCCCTACCATGACTTTTTTCCTTAAATCGAACATGGGAGCGCAGCTCTCCGCTTAAGGCGGAGATTTGGATAGTTAGCTTATCCTGTTTAGGTCGAGGGCGGGACGGCGAAGGCGACGGTCGATCAGACTACCATACGCGGGTTGGATGCCGCATGAACGCTTGTCGTCGCGGGTGGCCTCGGACTAAGGACGGGCGTCGACGGCTTATACCGCCGGCCCAAAGGGCTCTCGAGGATCCCCCTGACCTCC
>OUWB010001600.1_pt4 | contig 11407 bp, 9 predicted proteins | sample 1779821 | NCBI WGS metagenome assembly OUWB01 (sample SAMEA3914806, study PRJEB12502) | metagenome | biome: forest; material: soil | place: Canada | collected 2011-08-03 | depth 0.1 m
GCCGTCGGCGCCGGCGTTGATGAAACCCGCCAGGCGCGGGCTGACGATGAAGCCGCCCGCGGCCAGCCGCTCGCCGTCGGCGAACAGGGCGCGCCAGGCCAGGGCCCCGTGCTGGCGCTGGGCCAGGGCCAGCATGGCGATGGCCCCCGGCACGCCGGTGGAGCGGCCGCTGAGCACGGCGTGGAAGAAGGCCATGGGCCGACCGTCGGCGCCCAGGAACAGATCCGTCCCCGCCGCGGCAGGGGCGAACTCGCGCCCGTCATAGGCGGTCACCTGCCGGGTGCGGGCGTCGTAATAGACCATGAAGGCGCCGCCCCCCAGGCCCGAGCTCTGCGGCTCGACCAGCCCCAGCACCGCCTGGGTCGCCACCGCGGCGTCGATCGCCGTGCCGCCCCGGCGCAGCACCTTCAGCCCCGCCTGCACCGCCAGGGGATTGGCCGCCGCCACCATGGCGTGGCGCGCATAGCCGGTCTTGACCGCCGGCGCCTGGGCCAGGGCCGGACCGAAGCTGAGAGCGCCGAAAACGAGCGAGGCCAGAGCCAGGACCAGGGCCAAGACCAGGGATGGGGCCAGGTGGCGCAGGCCGCCGGGCCTGGACGAAGCAGAACTCACCATCAACGCACAGCCTCTCTCGCACCCGAGGTTTCAACATAGCGGCGACGGGCGCTTTCGGAAGGCCTGAGCCACCCCGACGACGCCGGCCGAAGCCCGTTTTCATCTGTGAAGCGAAGCCTTCCGCTCGCCCACGGCTGCGTCTATGAACGCAGATGAAGCGCCCGCCGGCGCGGGTCCGCCGATGCAGCCGGCGCCCGCACGCAGCCGGGCCTCGTCAAAAAAGGAGGGAGCCCGCCGTGGCGAATCGTCGTGACTTGTTGCAAGGAGCCCTGGCTCTGACCGCCGCGGGCCTGGCCAAGCCGGCCCTGGCCGGCGCGGGCGAGCCCGTCGTATTTCCCAAGGGCTTCCTGTGGGGCGCGGCCACCGCGGCCTATCAGGTCGAGGGCGCCTGGAACGAGGACGGCAAGGGGCCGTCCGTCTGGGACACCTTCGCCCACACCCCGGGCAAGATCCACGGTGGCGACACCGGCGACGTGGCCTGCGACAGCTATCACAAATACCATCAGGACACGGCGCTGATCCGCGCCCTGAACCTGAAGAGCTATCGCTATTCGGTGGCCTGGACCCGCATCCAGCCCACCGGCTCCGGCCCGGTCAACCAGGCCGGCCTGGACTATTACAAGCGCCTGACCGACGCCGTGCTCGAGACCGGCGCGCGGCCGCTGGTGACCCTGTACCACTGGGACCTGCCCCAGCCCCTGGAGGACGCCGGCGGCTGGCCCAACCGCGACACCGCCGACCGCATGGCCGAATACGCCCACATCGTCACCTCGGCCCTGGGCGACCGCATCGAGCACTGGTCGATCTTCAACGAGCCCAAGACCTTCACCCACCTGGGCTACTGGCAGGGAATCCACGCCCCCGGCCGCACCGAACCCCTGGCCTTCCTCAAGGCCACGCACACGGTCAACCTGGCCCAGGGCAAGGCCTTCCGCGCGATCAAGGCCGCCAATCCCAAGCTCAAGGTGGGCGGGGTGTTCGACGTCGGCAACATGATCCCCAAGACCGACAGCGAGGCCGACAAGGCCGCCGCCGAGCGCTATCACCGCTTCCTCAATCTGTGGTTCCTGCAGACCGCGCTGGAAGGCCGGTATCCCGACGGCGTGCTGCCGCCGGATCGCCAGGCCGAGCTGCTGGGCTTCCACCCCGGCGACGAGGCGCTGATCAAGACGCCCTACGACTATGTGGGCCTGAACTACTACACGCGCTGGGAAGTGGCCGATAATCCGGCCGGCAACGGGGTGCCGGGCCTGAACACCGATGCTGTCTGGGGCAAGGGGCCCCACGCCAAGACCGACGACGACTGGGACATCGATCCCCACGGCTTCTACGACATCCTGATGACCATGGCCAAGGTGGTGGGGAACCGTCCGATCGAGATCACCGAGAGCGGGGCGTCCTACAACACCCCGCTGGTGGACGGCCGCTGCAGGGACACCGCCCGCATCCGCTACATGCAGGCCTATCTGGCCCAGCTGCGTCGGGCGATCGCCGACGGGGTCCCGGTGCGCGCCTATCATTGCTGGAGCATCATGGACAATTTCGAGTGGGCGGCCGGCTATTCCCAGCGGTTCGGCATCACCTATGTCGACTTCGCCAATGGCCAGAAGCGCACGATCAAGGACTCCGGCCACTGGTACGGCCGCCTCGCCGCCGCCAACCGGTTCGCTTGATGTGAGTCCCCCTCCTCCTCGATGCAGGGCTATCGCATAGACACCGGTGGTTTTCTTTGCTCCCCCGCTGCGCGGGGCAGGCAAGAGAGCTCAGTCCATAGGCGATAGCTCTTCGCCATCGAGGGGGAAGGGTCCAAGCGCCTGCCAGCCTCAAAACAGGCGTTCGCTCCAGCCAAGGTGGGTTGCGGTCGCCGGGCCAGGTTGGTAGCGCTTTCGTCGGGGCTGGAATGCGTGATCGAGGACGCAGATGAACACACAGATGATCCGCCGCCCCGTGGCGGGCCTGCTGGCCGCCGCAGCCTTGGTGTTCGGCGCCGGCGCGGCCGCCGCCCAGACCGCGCCGTCGGCGCCCACCGCCGCCGAGGTGGCCGCCACCCTGGGGCGCGGTGTCAATGTGCTGGGCTATGACCCGATCTGGTCGAACCCCGCCCGCGCGCGGTTCAAGGCCGACACCTTCAAGCTGATCCACGACGGCGGCTTCTCCACCCTGCGGGTCAACCTGCAGGCCATGGCCCACATGAACGCCGACAACCAGCTCGACCCGCAATGGCTGTCGACCCTCGATTGGGTGGTGAGCCAGGCCAAGGCCGCCGGCCTGAACGTGATCATCGATGAGCACGACTACGAGGTCTGCGCCAAGGACCTGGAGGGCTGCCGGCCCAAGCTGCTGGCCTTCTGGAGCCAGATCGGCGCCCGCTACAAGGACGAGCCGTCCAGCGTGCTGTTCGAGATCCTCAACGAGCCCAACGGCCAGCTGACGCCGGAGACCTGGAACGCCCTGCTGGTCCAGGGCCTGGGGGTGATCCGTCAGACCAACCCCACCCGCACGGTGGTGATCGGGCCGGCCTTCTGGAACAGCATGGACCACCTGGCCGACCTGCGCCTGCCGGCCGACGACAACCATATCCTGGTCACCGTCCACTACTATCTGCCGATGACCTTCACCCACCAGGGCGCGTCCTGGGTGGCCTCGACCAAGAACCTCTCGGGGGTGAACTGGGGCACACCCGACGACCAGGCCTGGCTGGAGACCAATTTCGATCGTATCGCCGCCTGGTCCAAGGCCAACAACCGGCCTGTCTTCCTGGGCGAATTCGGCGCCTATGAGGGCGGCGAGATGGCCGCCCGGGCCCGCTGGGACGCGGCGGTGGCGCGCACGGCCGAGGCCCATGGCCTGCCCTGGGCCTATTGGCAGTTCGACTCCAACTTCGTGGTCTACGACCTGGACCATCACGAATGGATCGCGCCGATCCACAAGGCGCTGATCCCCGGGTCCTGAGCCGATGCGCGGCTCGTCAGGCCAGAGGGGTTCAGGCCAGGCCGGCTCGCCGTCTGCGCAGCAGGCGCACGGCGGGCGCGGCGATCCCGCGCCAGAACTCGCAATAGTCGCGCCACAGGTCGGGGCCGATCCAGGTCCCGTGGCGATAGGGCGTGGCCACGCCGATCTCCACCACATGGTCCGGGTCTTCTCGCCAGGTGCCGAACAGCCGGTCCCAGATCGGCGCCAGGCTGTAGTGGGCGATGGGCTGGCTCATGTCGCGGATGTGGTGCAGGCGGTGGCGGCGCGGGGACTGGATCAGCCAGCGCCCCAGCCAGCCGAAATCGGCGTCGAGGCGCGAATGGATCAGGAAGCGCAGGGCGGTGAAATAGAGCCCGGCGTCGATCACCGCCTCGGGCGAGACCGCGATCAGGGCGATGGGCGCGGCGTTGATCAGCACCGCGGTGAAGATGGCCGGATGCACCCGGGCCGAATTGATCACGCAGAACTCGGTGGCCGCGTGATGATAGCGATGCAGGGGCCAGAACAGGGCGGTGTGGTCCAGCCGGTGGCTCCAGTAGTCGCAGAAGGAATAGATCAGGGCGAAGACTCCCACCTGCGCGGCCAGCGGCCAGGCGGCGATGGACAGGTCCAGCCCGGTCAGATTGCGCAGCGCCTGGTGCAGCCACAGGCCCGAGATCAGGGCCACGCCCAGGGTCAGCAATTCGTTCAGCCGGCCCATGGCCTGCAGATGCACGCAGACGAAATAGGCCAGGTCGGTGCGGCTGGAGGCGTCGCCGCCGGCGGTGAGGCGGTAGAGCGAGCTTTGCCTCCAGCCCACCAGGCAAAGCTCGGCGGTCAGGATCGCCGGGATCACCAGCAGCACCCGCGTAGCGGCCAACGCCGGGATGTGCAGGCGCCCCAGATGCAGGCTCAGGCCGAACAGTCCCAGGGTCTGCGGCGCGGCGCACAACCGATCCACCAGGATCACGCCATAGGCGGCCGTGAGCAGATAGCCGGCCAGCAGCGCCGATATCGAGGCGGCGCGCCGGTGGTCTTGCACGGTCGTATTCGGCGCGTCGATCGCCGTCATCTCACCCGCTCCAGGCCTGTATGGCAGGGCCTCCTGGCCAGTCTCGCCCCAACATCCTGGGCGCCGGCGGGCTGGATCGTTAACATTCGCTCAACGAATATGAACCGCCTACGCCGTGAGCGGGAATGCCTCGCGTGTGGCGGCTTTATCGCCACGCTCGTTCGCGCGTCAGGCGATTTTTCGGGGAATTGGGAGACATCCATGCGGGATCGATCGGTCGTCAGGGCCTTAAGGATATGCGCCGCCTTGCTGATGGGAGCGGCCGCGAGTCCGGCCTGGGCCCAGGCTCCGGCTTCGGGGCTGGATCCCGCCGCGTTCCTGGCCGAGCAGCGCTGCTCCGACGGCGCGCTGGAGGTGGCCGAGCCCGGCTGCCCCGGCGCCGCGGCCCAGACCGGCGTGCTGCCGATGAAGATGCGCCGCCACGACTGGCCCGGCCGGAACGCCGGCCCTGACGGCTATCAGGTCGAGGACAGCTTCGTGGCCGACGACGGCCAGTCGTTCGTCACCACCATGGGCTTCGCCCCCTTCGGCGCCTTCGACGTCAGCCGCGGCGACGGTGGCGAGGTCTATGTGGTCGACGGAGCCGGGGCGCGCATCGCCGCTACCCAGGACGGCGGCCAGAGGGGCGTGGTGCAGGGCTTCTACGGCGCCGGCTGCGGCGGGACCGGCTGGATCCTGTTCGGCCGCGACGCCCCCACCGGGCGCTGGGCCGAGGTCGTGGCCCGGCTCAAGGGCCGGCCGATCCCCAACGACTGCATGGCCAACAGCAGCGCCCTCACCCGCTACCGGTTGGAGACCACCGCGATCCCGTTCCTGATCGACGGCAAGCCGGTTACCGTCACCCGGCCGACCATCATCTCCGAGCACTACAACGCCCCTACCCTCGACCGGGCGCGGGCCATGGAGCGGTTCTTCATGGTCCAGGGCGTGGGTCGCGCGATCTGGGAGGCCTGGACGCGTGAGGGCTTCGGCGGGCCGCCGGGCGACGATCTGGATGTGCGCTGCCCCGGCACGGCCTGGTCGACCCCGCCGGGACCCGGCTGGCGCCTGGTCGATTGCCGCTACGCCACCAATATCCGCCCCGCCGACGGCTTCGCCGGCGACGACTACAATTGGCCGCCGGACCTGACCCTGCCCTAGGGGCCGCGCCCATTTGGAGAGATGGAGACGTTCGTTGTCCCGGCTCTTCGCTACGGCCGGGATGACGCCGATTTTCGTATCGAAAATATCCGCTTCCGGAGTTGCATTGAGTCCAGACCCTGGAGTTCTGTTCCGATCAGATGGAATCATCTGACCGGAACAGACTCTAATTCAAATATGAGGGTGCGTTGCGGCTCAAAGCCAGTTTCCATCCTTGCTCAACGCGCCCTAGCCGCGGACGTCAGGGCCGCTGCAGCGCCTTCGTCAGCCATTGGCGCAGCGGACCGGTCACCTGCGGCGTCAGCGCGCCCAGCAGGCCGCGCCGCTCGGGCGGGATATGGGCGGCCGGATCACCGTCAGCCTTGAACACATAGTGTTCGAAGATCTTGCGCCAGGGCTCGCGGCGGTTGGCCGGCAGCTGGCCCAGGGCCAGGAGGCTGAGGAACAGGGCCGCGAACGGCGGCGCCTCGCCCCGGGCGGCGTCGTACCACCAGTAGTTCACCAGGATGTTGAACGGCTCCAGCGCCTCGACATTGTGCCACCACAGATTGGGGATGAACACCGCGTCGCCCGCCTCCAGCTCGGTCGTCTGCCCGGCCTCCAGGGCCTGGCGGAACCGGGGGAAGCGGTCGAAGTCGGCCTGGCCCAGCTTGACCAGGCTGGTGGGCTGGCCGGCGGGGGTGAACTCCAGCGGCCCCACATAGAGATTGGCCAACTGGTCCATGGGAAAGAAGGTGAAGCGCCGCCGGCCGGCCGCCACGCAGGCGATGTTGTCGGACATGTCGAAATGGGTCGGCGCGGTGGTGGCGGTGCTGGCCCAAATGCGCGAGACCACGTCCGAGCCCAGCAGCGGCATGGGGTTCTCGGCGTCGAAGCCGGGAAAACACTCGGCGTTGGGCACCGCGCCGGCATAGACCGCCGGCGGATGGGGCTCGTCCAGGCTGGCCAGAATGCGGGCCAGCGAAGCGCGGAACGGCTCGTTCACCCGCTCGAAATTGAAACCCGACAGGTCGTCGCGATAATGCAGCCGGCCGCCGATCTCAGGCGGGCCGACCGCGGTCGACACCGGCCGGCCCAGGTCGAAGCGAGCGATGTAGTCGCACAGGCCGCGCGGCGAGGCCCGGCCGGCGGCCACGGCCGGCCAGTCCTTGACCAGGCCGCGCAGCACCGCCGGCCGGTCGCGCGGGATGATCTCGCCGCGGAACTTGGCCAGGTCGACGTCGCGCCACTCGTCGACGGGTGTGGTCGGATACTGGCCGGGCGGCAGGGACAAGGACGAAGACCTCGAAACGGCGGGGATGCGGCCAGTCAAAGCATGCTCGGCCGCCGGGGGCAAATCACCCCCGTCGGGGCAGCAGCAGGGGCGTGACCAGCAGCAACAGGCCGGCGGCGGCGACAGCCGCGCGCGGGCCGGCTGCAGCGCCGAGCAGCCCCCATAGCGCGGTCAGGACGGCGATGCTCGCCGCGCTGCTGACCGCCCAGGCGGTGAGGGTGCGGGCCAGCCGCTCGGCGGGGATCCGCTGCAGGCGGAGGCTGGCCATCATCGGGTTGAAGGCGCCGATGCAGGCCACCAGGCAGAACTGCAGCCCGAACACCCAGGCCAGGCCCAGGACGCCGGGACCGACCAGGGCCAGGCCGACCGGCCACGCCACGCGCAGGGCGCCGGCCCAGCGCATCGCCCGCGAGGACCCGAACCGCTCGGCCAGCGGCCGCGACAGACGCGCCCCGACCACGCCGCCCAGGCACGGGGCGCCGAAGGCCAGGCCATATTGCCAGGGCGCGAAGCCCAAGCGGCCCAGCATCAGCACCGCCATCAGCGGCGCGGTGGCCATGATCAGCCCATTGACCAGCACGCTGTTGAGGAAAAGGCCGCGCAGGGCCGGATCGGTCCACAGGCCGCGCCAGCCCTCCAGCAGGTCGCCCAGCCCGACCTCAGCGGCAGGCCGCGCCGGCGGCGGCTCGCCCTCGCCGATGGCCAGCAGGCCGCCGGCCGAGAGCAGGAAACTGGCCGTATTGGCGACCACCTTCGCCACCGGACCCAGCAGGCTGATGGCCAGGCCGCCCAGCGGCGGCCCGAGCGTGGTGGCGGTCCAGGTGGTGGCCTCCAGCCGGCTGTTGGCGGCCAGCAGGTCCTGTGAGGGCACGAGCCCCTTGAGGAACGCCCCGCTGGCGGCCTTGAAGGCGATGTCGGCCGCCCCGACCGCCACCGAGACCGCCATCAGCTGGACCAGGCCCAGCCGGCCCAGGGCGAAGGCGATGGGCACGCTGGCCAGGGCGGCGAAGCGCGTCAGGTCCATGGCCATCATCACCGGCCGCTTGCGCCGCCGTTCGACCCATAGTCCGAGGGGTGCGGCCAGCAAGGCGCCGGCGGCCAGGCCCGCGGCCGACAGCGCGGCCACCTGGGCTGGGCCGGCGTGCAGCACCCGGATGGCGATGATCGGAAAGGCGTCGAAGGCCAGCCAGGTGCCGGCCGCGCTGGCGGCGTAGGCCGCCCATAGCCACTCGAATCGCCGCCCCAGACTCATGCCCGATCGTTCCCCAACCCGGCCAGCCGTCCCGCATCGCCGCTCGCCTGGCAAGCGTCCAAGCGCGGGCGTCCACAGGCCGCGCCCGATCGGCGCCGGCGCAAAGGACTTGCTAACCTCGGTGGGCGACCTTTGGCCGGGGCCGCATCGACGGCGCCGCACAGGCTTAGCCCTTGGCCAGATGAGCATCTTGGAGAGAACCGGTCTGTTCGAGACGGCGGCGACGCCGCGCGTCGGCGCGTCGGCGCCGGCGGCGTCCCGCGCCGCCCTGATCGACCTGGCCCTGTTCTGGCTATGCGTGGCCATTGTGCTGATGTTCAGCCAGGGCTGGGTGATGGCGCTGACCGGGCCGGGCCCCGGCGATGTCGACCCGGCGGTCTCGGCCCAGGCGCGCAACCTGTTCTATCCGGTTTACGCCGCGGTGATCGGCCTGGCGGCCCTGCGGCCCTGGGCCCTGGGCGCAGCGGTGCTGCGCACGCCCACCTTGTCGCTGCTGGTGCTGATCGCGGTCCTGTCGGTCAGTTGGTCGATCGACCCGGACACCACCTCCCGCCGGGCGGTGTCGATCGTGGTCACCACCCTGGCCGGGATCATGCTGGCGGTGCGCTACCCCTGGCCGCGCATGGTCGAGGTGCTGGCGGCGGCCTTCCTTGTCCTGGCGGCGGCCTCGTTCTTCCTGGGCGCGCTCGTGCCGGTCTATGGGCGGATGATCGTCGACTTCCCCGGCGCCTGGCGCGGGGTGTGGGGGCACAAGAACCTCCTGGGCTACAACATGTCGATCGGCTTCATGCTGTTCTCGGCCGCGGCCATCGCCCGCCCGCAGCGGCGCTGGCTGTGGCTGGGCGGTGCGGCGGCGGCCTTCGTGCTGATCCTGCTGTCGACCTCCAAGACCTCGCTGCTGTCCTGCGTGATCGGCGCCGCCTGCATCGGCCTGGTGGCCCTGGCCCGGCGTGGGCCGCTGGGCGCCATCGCCGCCAGCTATCTGGGCCTGAGCGCCGTGGTCGGCCTGGGCTTCATGTACTACGCCGACCCCGACGCCCTGTTCGGCCTCCTGGGCAAGAACGCCTCGTTCACCGGCCGCACCAGCATCTGGAGCGCGGTCATGCATCAGATCGCCAAGCGGCCGTGGACCGGCTACGGCTATGGGGCGGTGTGGGACAACAAGTCGATCTGGAGCCCGCTGCCGCAGATCTCCAAGGAGCAGGGCTTCACCATCCACGAGGCCCACAACACCTGGCTGCAGCTGTGGCTGGAGCTGGGCTATCTGGGCCTGGGCGCGTGGGCGCTGCTGTTCCTGGACATCTGGGCGCGCACCCTGCACGCCATGTTCAAGCGGCCGGTGGCCTATTTCGCCCTGCCGTTCTTCGCCGTGTTCAGCCTGCACACCCTGACCGAGTCGGTGGCGCTGATGCAGAATGACCTGATGTGGGTGATCCTCAGCGCCGTGGCGGTGAAGCTGTCGCTGCCCGAGGCGGAGGCCAAGCCGCAAACCTTCGACGCGGCGATGATCCCGGCATAGCCCCCTTCAAGGCAAGAAGCTTCCCCGCCAATCCTTATCCTGAGGCGCCGGCGCAGCGGGCCTCGAAGGACGCATTGGCGGAGCCGCCGCTGCGTCCTTCGAGGCCCAACGCTTCGCGCCGGGCGCCTCAGGATGAGGACCTGAGAAGATAGCGGGGACTGATTGGCGCCAATCCGCCAAAATCCCCGACCGCCGCCAGGGCGGCGTCCGGGACGAGGCGCTCAGCAGGATCAGACCACCGTCAGGCCCACGTCGATATTGCCGCGGGTGGCGTTGGAATAGGGGCAGACCTGGTGGGCGGCGGCGACCAGGGCCTCGGCCTCGGCGTGGTCCACGCCCGGCAGCGAGATCTCCAGGGAGACTTCCAGGCCGAAGCCGCCTTCGGAACGCGGGCCGATGCCCACCGTCGAGGTGACCGTGGCGTCGGTCGGCACCTTGGGATGGCCGCCTTGCGAGGCGACGAACTTCATCGCGCCCAGGAAGCAGGCGGCATAGCCGGTGGCGAACAGCTGCTCGGGGTTCACCCCGCCGCCGGCGCCGCCCATCTCCTTGGGCACGGCCAGCTGGACGTCGACGGCCCCGTCCAGGGTGGCCGAGTGGCCGTCGCGGCCGCCGGTGGCGCGGGCGGAGGTGCGGTAGATCACATTCACGGACATGGCGATGTTCCTTTCGCAGCAGGGGCCGGCGAACCTGTCACCGACCTGGGGGATTATGGACCGGACGCCGCCCAGGATGGACACGCCGCCGGGCCGGTGACAAGAACTCGATCACGATTTGATCGTGCACGATATAAATCACTCGCCACGCCCACCGTCAAGCGCTTGCGATCAGATCGCGTGCGATTTATTTATGACAGGGCTGACATCCAGCCGGCCGCCGGAACGCCCCTATGCCCGACCTCCCCGCCGATCATCAGATGCAGGTCGACGACCTGCTCTGCTTCGCCTTCTATTCCACCGCCCACGCCTTCAACCGGGTCTACAAGCCGCTGCTGGAGGCCCTGGGCCTGACCTATCCGCAGTACCTGGTGATGATCGCCCTGTGGGCGCAGGACGACCAGACCGTCGGCGGTCTGGGCGAGCGGCTGCTGCTTGAGTCCAACACCCTGACGCCGCTGCTCAAGCGGCTGGAGGCCCTGGGCCACGTCACCCGCGCCCGCGACCCGGCCGACGAGCGCCAGGTGCGCGTGCGCCTGACCCCCGCCGGCCAGGGCCTGCGCGAGCGGGCCCAGGGCGTGCCCGCCTGCATCCTCGAAGCCTCGGGCCTGTCGCTGGACGCCCTGCGCCGCCTGCAGGCCGAGGTGACGGCGGTGCGCGGCAGCCTGCTGGCCTCTGCAGGCTGACCGGGCCCTGGCGGCGCGCCGACGGCGCCCCCACTTGAACACAGGCCGGCCGGCGGCGTTTATCGCCCGACCGGCCACAGCCGCGGAGGCCTGAATGTCCGACTATGAGCTCTACTACTGGTCCGTGCCGTTCCGCGGCCAGTTCGTGCGCGCCGTCCTGGCTCATGCGGGCGAGACCTGGACCGAGGGCGGCGACGGCGCGATCTCGAACTGGCGGGGCGCGCCGGCCAAGGACCTGCCGG
>OUWB010000134.1_pt3 | contig 11398 bp, 7 predicted proteins | sample 1779821 | NCBI WGS metagenome assembly OUWB01 (sample SAMEA3914806, study PRJEB12502) | metagenome | biome: forest; material: soil | place: Canada | collected 2011-08-03 | depth 0.1 m
TATATCGCCTGCCTCAACGGGCCGTTCATGTCGGTCTTCATGCCGCAGGTCATCACCGAGGTCGCCACGCGCTACGATATCGACGGCTTTTTCGGCAATCGCTGGGGCGGCAGCGGCATCTGCTATTGCGACAGCTGCAAGACCCTGTTCAAGCAGGCGACCGGCTTCGATGTGCCGACGGCCATCCAGGGCGACTACACCCTGCCGCCGGCCGGCGGTCCTGAGGAAGCGGCCTGCTACGCCTATACGCTGTGGCACAACGAGATGCGCTTTACCCAGTTGAAGCTGTGGAACGACACCGCCAAGCGCATCAAGCCCGACCTGTTCTTTATCGGCGGTCCGGTCGGTGGGCTGGAACCCGATCCCAATCGTTATACGACCTTCGCGCCGATCCTGTTCGGCGACCACCAGGCGCGCAGTGGTGTCAATCCGGTATGGAACAACGGCCGCTATGCCAAGCAGATGCGCGGCTTCATGGGCAAAAAACCGATCGTCGGCATCTTCAGCATCGGCGAGGAAGAGGCCTATCGCTGGAAGGATTCTGTGCAGACGGGCGCCGAAATCGAGACCTGGCTGGCCGACGGGGTCGCCCAGGGGTTCCGGCCGTGGATGACCAAGTTCAATGCCAAGCCCTATGATACGCGCTGGAAGCCGGTGGTCATCGACCGCTATGACTGGCTGGCCGACCGCGTGACCTATCTGCGCAATACCGGCAACCTGGCCCGCGTCGCCATGGTCCATTCGCCGGAAACCTCGGCCTTTTACGGCCGCGGCGAGGCGCGCGCCAAGGTCGAAGACTACATGTCGGGCTATTACCAGGCCCTGGTCGAGGCCCGCATCCCGTTCGAGATGATCGACAGCCGCCAACTCGATCCCGACCATATCGGTCGCTTCCGCGTCCTCATCCTGCCCAATATCGCCATCCTCAGCGATGCCCAGTGCCAGCAGTTGCGCACCTTCGTCCAGGCCGGAGGACGCATCGTCGCCACCCACGAAACCTCGCTCTATGACGAAAAGGGAAACCGCCGGGCGAATTTCGGCCTGGCCGATCTTTTCGGCTGCGATTTCGCCGGCCAGGTCGATGAGCGCGTGCAGAATTCCTACCTGACGCCCCGCGGCCCGCATCCGCTGGTCAAGGGATTGGAGGACGCGCCGCGCCTCATCGGCACGGTCAAGCGCGTCCACGTCACACCGACCGATCATGCACCAGAGCCGCTAACGCTCGTGCCCAGCTATTCCGACCTGCCGATGGAGCGGGTGTTCACCGACACGCCCAAGACCGACATTCCCATGGTCTTCTGCCGCACGGTCGGCGCCGGCCGCGTCGTCTACTTCCCGATGGACCTCGACCGCACCTTCTGGGAAATCCTGAGCTCCGACCACGGCGTCCTGCTGGGTAATGCGGTCGCCTGGGCGGCGGATGAACCGGCGCCCCTGACCGTCACCGGCGAAGGCGTGCTCGACATCTCGCTGTGGCGCCAAGCGTCGTCCCAAGCCTCCTCAATGACCGCGCACCTGGTCAACCTGACCAACCCGATGATGATGAAAGGCCCCATCCGCGACATCTTCCCGGTCGGCCCGTTCGAGGTCAGCCTAAGCGTGCCGGAAGGTGCCGTGGTCAAAACCGTGCGCCTGCTGGAAGCGAACCAGACCGTCGAGCCACGCCGCGACGGCGACCGGCTGATCATAACCGTGCCGCGCGTGGCGTTACATGAAATCGTCGCGGTGGACTTGGCGTAGACCGCTATTTCATATCCGGCGCCGGCGTGCCGTCGGACCAATGCGTGACCGGCACCATGATCACACTGATCGCTTCCGGCGTGTCCTGGAACTGCGGGTTCAGCATCGGCGGCGCACCCGGCAGGTCCGCGCCCCAGTTCGCCCCATCGGCGCGTCGGAAATAGAACATCAGATGCGGCACCCAGCCGTGCGCACCGTCGTTGAGATACTGTTGCCTGGACATCATGTAGCTCATGGCGCCGGCTTCGAGCGGCGGCAGGTTGCGCTTTTTGATCCCATCCTTGATCGCCGCCATGATGGCCGGCTTCGCGTCGCCCGCCAGCACAAGCTCCGTCCGCCGGATGGTGTAGGGCAGAACGGACCGTGCCGCCGCGGGATTGAAACATAGCGGTCCGCGCATATGCGGGTTCCAGAATTGCGGAAAGTCGAATTGCGCCATCCAGGAGCGCTCCACCACGCAGACGAAGCCGTTGCGGCCCGTAACCGCGGTTTCGTAACCGTGACGCGTCAGGACCATTATGGTGGCCTTGTCGGAGATGGCGCGGGGCGCCGCGCTTTTGGCCAGGGCGATTTCCGCCGGCCGATCCATCAGGTACTGGTCGAGTGGCGCCATGGTCGAATAGTCCGCGGCGCGCGCGGCAAAGCCGCCCAGCAGCAGGGCGCCGATCGCAACCATGCCCGTCAAAGATATCCGCTTCATCACCGCACCCTCCGAAATGTCTGCGCCCCGATATAACATGGTTACAGGACAGAAGGAAAAATGCGGCACGTCTAATTTTTTCCCGTTTTACGGACGGTGAAACCATTTGTTGAACCTAAACGTGTATAAATCGCTACTTTAGAGTGTGCGAGTGGTGCATGAGCGAGCGTTTCAGTATGGTTTTCAAGGCCGACCCGCAAAGCCGGCTGCTTCGCGTCACGGCCACCGGCCCGATCGATTCCAGAGCCTATGTCGACCGGTGCATCGCCTTTTATAACAGCATAGACGAGGTCTGGGCCTATGATCGGCTCTATGATCAGACCCAATCCTCCGGCTTTGTCGCCTTCGAAGACCTCGATCGCCTCGTCAAGGCGATGGCGCCGGTCTGGGGCCGCGCGCGCACCCAGCCCCGGGTCGCCCTGGCCAATCCCAAGAAACTCGCCTCGGCCCGCTTCGGCCTGGTGACGCAATTGGTCCAGAAGCCCAACCACCAGCTCTTCGATACCCTCGAAGAGGCCGAGGCGTGGCTGGCCGAACCGCACGACCGCGATCCCTGCTTAACCTGAGATTGCCGGCCGCCACGGGGATCGTTGGCGGCCGGCGCTTCCCCCTCGAACCTAATACTTGATCCGCAGGGACACGGTGGTGGTGCGCGGCGCTCCGACGAAGTAGCGGGCAATCGTCCGGCCATTGGGATTGGCGATGCTGGCGCCCAGTTCGACGGAGGTATTGGTCGCTTCAGAGACCGAGGCAAGGTACGGCGTGTCGAACAGGTTATCGACGTTCAGCTGCAGCCGCATATTGTGGCCCACGGTGTTGGGCAGGTCGTAATAGGCATTCAGGCCGACCAGGGTGTAGTCCGGGATCTTTTCGATGCCGAGCTCCGTGCCGCCGGTCGCGGCGATGATCTGCCCACCGACCCGGTCGGCGACATAGTGGACATTGAGCGAGATCTTGGCGCCCGGCGTGACCTTCCAGCCCAGGTCGCCATAGATCGTATTGCCGGGAATATCGCGCACGCGCGCCCCGCCGATGATACCGACGGCCTCCAGGTCGACGCGTGCCACCGAGCCCGGAGCCGGATTGGCCTGGACGGCATACTGGTTGGTCCACTCGCCGTAGAGGTCGAGTTTGCCAAAGTCATAATAGCCGGTGACGTCAATACCGGTATCCTTCTGGCCCTCGGTATCGGCCGCCTGGGTCGCGACATTGCCGCGGACGATGTCGTTCGGATCGACGCCGACGGTCGAGATCGGCACGATGCCGACGCTATTGTCGAGGTCGACATAGAAGGCCTGGACCGAGAAGGCCATGTGCGGACGGACATAGCGCAGGCCCAAATCATAATTGCTGGTCGTCGAGGGCTTGATCGTGTTCGGATCGATCTCGGCCGTCGAGCCCAGGAAGACCGTCTCGGAAATACCGGCAAAATTCTCGGCATAGCCACCGAACAGTTCGGTGTGATCGCCAAGCTTCCAGGTGGCGCCCAGCTTGGGCTGGACCGGCGAGCGCTGCGAGAAGTTGAGCACGGCGCTGTATTCCAGCGGCGACTTGGCATTGTAGGTCAGATCGTACCAGGTGGCGCCGATATCGACCTTCAGGCGGTCGTCGAAGGCTTTGATCTCGTCCTGGGCATACAGCATCGTGCTCTTCAGCACGACCGAGCGGGCATATTGCACATAGTCGAGCTTTGAGGTGTTCCAGTCGATGCTGTCGGCCGAATTGACGATCGGATAGAAGTCGCGGTCCTCGCTGGAGGCGCTGCGCTCCCACCAGGCGCCGATGCGGATCGTCTGGCCGGCGAACAGGTCGTCCGCCACCAGCTCCGCCGTCGACCCGTAGGCGTCGCGGTCGCGCGGCGTGACGCGCATGTCGGCGGGACCACCGACCACATTGGGATTGGAGGTCGTGATCACGGCCGGCCGGATGGCGGCGCCGGTCGCGCTATAGCCTGTGACCGCGAAGGGATTGCCGCCGGTCAGCACGCGCTGCTCGTCCTGATAGCTCAGCGAATAGCCGCGCAGGGTCTGGTAATAGGGATTGACCTTCAGATGCCACTTGTCGCCCAGCACGAAGTCGCTGTTGACATAGGCCATGGTGTTGTTGCGCAAACCGCCCAGCGCGCCGCCGAAATTCTGGTCGATGATCGGCTTGCCGGTTAAGGCATCGGTCGCCCCGTCGCTGCGCTTGTCGGCCTCGTACTGCGGCAGGGTGACGATGTCGAAGTCGTTGTCGAACTGGTGGTTGGTGGTGACGTGGGCCGAGATGGTCGAGCCGTTGTCGAACTGTTGCCGCCCATTGAATTCCCAGTGACCGTGATAGTCGTGGGCGACGTCCGGCGAGGCCCAGATCTTGTTGTACTGGTTGGAATAGCTGACATACGACGTAAAGCCCTTCCACAGCTCGCCGCTGTCGACGCGAACGAATTCGCGCGAGAAATCGTAAGACCCCAGGCCGCCTTCGACCGTTACACCAAAGGTCTTGGCCGGCGTGTCGGTGACGAAGTCGATGAAACCGCCCAGGGCGAAGCGCGACGGAGCGCCGATATCGCCGGCGCTTTGCGACACGGTGATATGGCTGATATTGGAGGAATCGATAAAGCGCTGGGGCGGTGAGCCGCCGTTGAAGCGGGCATCGCCCGTCGGGATGCCATCCAGCGTCAGCCCGATCTCCTGGTCGGTCAGGCCGCGCATCGACATCTCAAACGAGAAGCTGCCGCCACGCGCATCGCCCGTGGTGACGACCACACCCGGCACCTTGTTGAGGCTCTGGGTGATGTCGGCGCCCATCGGGCGCTCGGCGATATCGCTCCTGTCGAGCACCGTCGTGGCGCGGGCGAGGCCTGAGCCGAACTTCTTGGCGATGACCACCACTTCCTGGCTGTCGGGCGTGGAAGAGGTAGACGGGGCGGTTTGCGCGTGGACCGTCGGGGCCGCTGCGAGGGCGAGCACGCCCAGGGCGCTCGAGCCCAACCACTTCAAAGCCGTATGGGGCGAAGCTGTCATGGGGAATTCTCCTGTCGATGTGCGTTCGGCCGGGGGAGGATGGCCACGATCAAATTTTGAAACGTTTCATTTGGCGAGTCAATCGTTGCGGATCACCAATTGCCATGCGCTTGGAAACGCGGCAGCGCACACCGCATTTCCGGCGAAACCCCAGATAATTTCCCAATTTAACGTTGAATTTCAAAGGAAAATATATTCACCGCGAAAGGCGGATTCTTCCGCCTTCGGAGGGTCGCGACGCGCTGCGGCACGGCCGCCTTTCGTGAATTTTTTATGTCATGGATTGAAACGTTTCATCGGCGGGACTTTTTCACCCGCAGCGACGGCAACGGCAAGCCGGCCGAATAAGCCGATCAAGCCTTCGGCGGGGCTGTGGATTCGCGTTCCGCCAGGGTGGTGGCCAGGACCACCTGACGTCGTGAATGGCCGCGGCCGTCGATGCGTCGCAACAGGGTGTCCACCGCCTCGGCCGCCATGTCCTCGATCGGCATCTCGATCGTCGTCAAGGACGGCACCGACAGCCGGGCCCAGGGAATGTCGTCGAAGCCGATGACCGACAGGTCGTCGGGCACCCGCAGGCCGGCGGTCGCCGCGCGATGGATGACGCCGAGCGCGATCAGGTCGTTGCCGCAGATCACCGCGGTCGCCTGGCCCGAGGTTACACTCTCGGCGACGATCGGGTCGAGGTCCGTCGAAAAGCCGTTCTCGACCGTGAAGACCAGGCGCCCGCCGCCAGATAGAACGGCCTCGCGGGCGCCGCGGACGCGCTCGCGCACGCTATTGACATCCGTGGGCCCGGAAACCAGGCCGATGTCGCGGTGACCCAGCGCCAGCAGGTGCTCGGCGGCCAGCCGTCCGCCGCCGGCATAGTCGGCCTGGATGGCCTCGAGACCGGCGATGCTGCGGTCCATGACCACGGTCGGCGTCTCCTGCGTCAGGACCTCGGCCGTATTGGTGTCGCGGATCGGAAACCAGACGATACCTTCGACGCCGCGCTCGGACAGCACCGTCAGGGCCTCGGTCTCCAAAGCTTCGGAGCCTTCGGTATCGGTGACGAAGACGCTATAGCCGTGGTGGCGCGCGCTGCGCATGACGAATTGCGCCAGCGCCGTGAAGAAGGGGTTGGAAAAATCGGGCAGGACCAGGCCCAGCGCGCGGGTCTTGCCGGTACGCATGGCCTGAGCCGCCAGGTTCTGGCGATAGCCGAGCTTTTGCGCCGTCTTCAGAACGTGGGCGCGCGTGCGTTCATCGACCGAGCCATTGCCATTGATGGCGTAGGAGGCGCTGCCCAGCGAGACATTGGCCGCGCGCGCCACATCCTTGAGCGTGACGCGCTTGACCTTTGCCGGCATTTCCTCAGCCATGATGCGTCCCGTCGCCTGAACCGGTTGAACGGATAAGGCCATAATCGTTAGCCGGGCGCTTGGCAATTGAAACGTTTCACAGGGGAGAAGGAAAGACGCCCCCTGCCCCCGCCTCGACGAAGCCACAGACGTTCGGCGTCAGTGGACTTCCACCTCGTCCGTCTTCTTCGACGTTTTGCGCGTCTTGGGGTCTTTATCGTCCTTCGGCTTGTTCATCTGGCGCACGCGGTCGAGATAGATATAGACGACCGGCGTGGTGAACAGGGTCAGGACCTGGGACACGACGAGGCCACCGACGATGGCCCAGCCGAGCGGTTGGCGGAATTCGGCGCCGGTGCCGTTCATCAGGATCATCGGGATGCCGCCCAGGGCCGCGCAGGCCGTGGTCATCAGGATCGGCCGCAACCGCTGGTGAGAGGCTTCGCGCACGGCGTCCTCGGGCGGCATATCCTTTTCCCGCTCCAGGTGCAGCGCGACGTCGACGATCATGATGCCGTTCTTCTTGACGATGCCGATCAGCAGGATGATGGCGATAATCCCGATGACGTTCAGGTTCTGCCCGGCGGCCAGCAGGGCCAAAAGCGCGCCGAGACCGGCCGAAGGCAGGGTCGAGATGATGGTCAGCGGGTGGATGAAGCTTTCATAGAGAATACCCAGGATCACATAGACGGCCAGCAGGGCCGCGCCGATGAGCAAGGGCGTCGTCGCCAGCGATTGCTGGAAGACCTGCGCCGTGCCCTGGAAGGCGCCGGTGATGGAGGCCGGCGCGCCCATCTTCTCGCGCGCCTGCTCGACCAGCTGGGTGGCCTGGCTCAGCGCGACGCCTGGCGCCAGGTTGAACGACAGGGTCGCCGCCGGATATTCGTTCTGGTGGGCGACGGTGACGTTGTTGGTCGTCGGCGCCCCCACGCGCACGAAGAGCGACAGGGGCACGGCCTGGCCCGTCGTCGGCGACAGGATGTAGACCGACTGGAACAGCTCGGGCGTCGCCTGGAGCAGGGGTGTCGCTTCAAAGACGACGTGGTAGCTGTTCTGCTGCGTGAAGTACTGGGTGACTTCGGCCTGGCCGATCAGGTCGTAGATGGCGCTGTCGATGGCCGTCGGCGTAATGCCGAACCGCCCCGCCGCCGCGCGGTCGATCGTCAGGTTGACGGCGCCGCCCTGGGACTGCTGGTCGGAGCTGACATCGGTCAACTGCGGCACCTTTTTCAGCGCCGCCAGCATCTTGGGCGCCCAGGTGTTGAGCTCGGTGAGATCGGCATCAGACAGGGTATATTGATATTGCGCCTGGCCGACGCGGCCGCCGACATTGATGTCCTGGGACGCCTGGAGATAGGTCTGGACACCGACGAGGCGCGCCAGTTGGGGCCGCAGGCGGGTGATCACCTGGTCGGCGCTCGACTTGCGTCCCGATTCCTTGGGGCGCAGCGCGATGCTGATACTGGCCTGGTTGGTGCTGGAGGTGCCGATGAACAGGCCCACCGCCGAGACGTCCGGATCCTTGCTGATGACCGAAGCCACTGCCTGGACCTTGGCCTTGGCGCGATCGATGGAGGCGTCCTGCGAGGTGATCATGACCCCGCTGATGAAGCCCGTATCCTGCTGCGGAAAGAAGCCGGTCGGCACCACGACGTAGAGGCAGATGGCGCAAAGCACCGTCACCCCGAAGACGCATATGGTGATGACCTTGTGCCGCAAGACGACATCGAGCGCCTTGGCGTAGCCGGATTCCAGGTTGCTGAACCCTTTTTCCAGGGACTTGGTGACGACGTTCGATGGCGGCTTGGGGTGCTTCAGGAACTTCGAGCACAGCATCGGCGTCAGGGTCAGGGACAGGAACAGCGACAACAGCACCGCGATGCTCAAGGTCACGGCGAATTCCCGCATCAGCAGGCCGACTACGCCGCCCATGAACATCAGGGGCGTGAACACGACGATCAGCGAAATCGAGATCGTCAGGATGGTGAAGCCGATTTCGCCGGCCCCGGCCATCGCCGCATCGAACGGTTTGGCCCCTTTTTCTATGTGCTGCCAGATGACTTCGGTCATGACGATGGCGTCGTCGACCACGAAGCCGACGGCAATGGTCAGGGCCATCAGCGACAGATTGTCGAGACTGTAGCCCAGCGGCAGCATGATGGCCGCGGTGGCCAGCAGGCAGAGCGGAATAAGGGCGCTGGGGATCAGGGTGGCGCGCAGGTCGCGCAGGAACAGGAAGATAACCGCGACGACCAGCACGATGGTGATGATCAGGGTGAGTTCCACGTCATTCACCGAGGCGCGGATCGTCTGCGTCCGGTCGGCCAGGATATGGACGTGCAGGGACGGCGGAATGTTGGCCTGCAGGCCGGGCAACGCCTTGTAGATCGAATTCACGGTCTGGATGACGTTGGCGCCCGGCAGCTTGAAGATGACGAGCAGGATCGTCTGGCCGGGCGCCAGCGACTTGTCCGCCGTGGCCTTGCCGGGAGACGCCCAGGCGCCGATCTGGTTGTTTTCGACGCCCTTGCTGGCGGTGCCGATGTCCTGAAGACGGATGGCGGCGCCATTGTGGTAGCCGACGATGAGCTGGTTCCATGGCCCGGGCGTCAGGATCTGGTCGTTGGCATAAACGGTCAGGTTCTGGTTGGGGCCTTTGATGGCGCCTTTCGGCGCATTGGTCGTGCTGTCGACGATCGCCGTCTTGATGTCGTCGATCTGCAGGCCAAGGGCCGCGACCTTGCGCGGGTCGATGGAGATGCGCATGGCCGGCTTTTGCTGGCCGCCGATCGTCACCAGGCCGACGCCCTGGATGCGCGAGATCTGCTGCGACAGGATATTGTCGGCATAGTCGTCGATCTGAGTCAGAGGCAGGGCGTCCGAGCTCAGCGACAGGATCATGATCGGCGCGTCGGCCGGATTGACTTCGCGCAGGGTCGGCGCCGACGGCAGGTTGGTCGGCAACTGGCCGCTGGCCGCGTTGATGGCGGCCTGAACCTGTTCGAAGTCGGTATTGATGTTCTGCGACAGGTCGAACTGCAGGGTCACCGAGGTCGAGCCCGAGGAACTGACCGACGTCATCTGGTTGACGCCCGGGATCAGCGAAAATTGCCGCTCCAGAGGGGTCGCCACGTTCGACGCCATGGTCTCCGGACTGGCGCCCGGCAATTGGGCGCTGATCTGGATGGTCGGGAAGTCGACATTGGGCAGGGCCGCGACCGGCAGGTTGACGTAGGAGACGATGCCGATGACGAGGAAGGCCAGCGCGATCAGCGCCGTTGCAACGGGTCTTTTAATGAACGGACTGGAGATGCTCATTGGCCGGCCGCCTTTGACGCGGAACCTTGGGAGGAAGCACTTGGGGAAGAAGCACCGGGGGCGCTCGCGGCCTGGCCGCTGGCGACTTCACGGACCAGGACGCCGTTGTCCAGGCTCGACTGGCCGTCGATAACGACCTTTTCACCCGCCTTGAGACCGGACTGGATCACCGTGACCGCGCCCTCCGCCGGGCCTGGCTTGATCGGGCGAATCTGGGCCTTTTCGCCGGGGCCGACGACATAGACGAAGGGACCGTTGGGGCCCTGGTTGATCGCCTGGCTGGGAACGGTTACGGCTTGGCTGAGAGTTTGCAAGGTCAGGCTGACATTGACGAACTGCCCGGGCAGGAGCGTTGCCTTCGGATTGGCGAATTTCGCCTTCATGGTCACCGTGCCAGTGGTCGGGGCCACCTTGTTGTCGGCGATCTGCAAATCACCCGTGGCGATCGACGCCCCCGTCTCCTGGCTCAGGGCCTCGGTTTTCAGAGGTGTGCGGAAGCCGTCGGACACCGCCACCAGCCTTTGGTAATCGCCCTGGGGAATGGAAAAGACGACGGCGATCGGGTCGATCTGGTTGATGATCACGATGCCGGTGGAGGTGGTCGTCGCCCCGGTGGTCAGCGTGGTCGTGCCCTGGCCCGAGGAGGCGGAGACGACATTGCCGGGATCGACGTTTCGCACCCCGGCGCGGCCGTTTATCGGGGACAGAATGTGGCACCAGCGCAGGTTCAGCGCCGCCGCGTCGACCGCGCCCTGGTCGACCTTGACCGTACCTTGATCCTGCTGGACCGTGGCCTGCTGGTCTTCGAAGGTCTGGCGCGAAATCGAATCCTGCTGCACCAGGGTCTGGTAACGGGCCAGGTCCGTGCGATCCTTGCTCAGCGTCGCCGTATCTTTTTCCAGGGTGCCCTGGGCCTGGGTCAGCGCCGCCTGGTACTGGGTCGGGTCGATCTCGGCTAGCACCTGGCCGGCCTTGACGTCGGCGCCTTCAACGAAATTGACCTTGGTCAGCATGCCCGTGACCTGGGGCACGACATTGTCGCTGGTCCAGGCCTGGGACGCGCCCAGCGCAGTGATCGTCACCGGAACCGCCGACGTCTGAACGGTGACGACCGTGACGGGAACCGACTTCGGCGGCGTGGCCTTCTTCGCCTGGGGATGCAGGAAAACCCACAGCAACACCAAGACAAGAACGACACCGATTGCGCCGAAGACCCAGCGAGGCTGGCGACCGTGTTTCACCATTGAGCAATTCCTGGATTCTGTGAGTTAAGCGCCCGAAGCGCCGCCGCG
>OUWB010003553.1_pt2 | contig 11392 bp, 7 predicted proteins | sample 1779821 | NCBI WGS metagenome assembly OUWB01 (sample SAMEA3914806, study PRJEB12502) | metagenome | biome: forest; material: soil | place: Canada | collected 2011-08-03 | depth 0.1 m
CGGGCCAGCAGGCGCGCGGTCGTCGTCTTGCCGACGCCGCGCACCCCGGTCAGCATGAAGGCGTGGGCGATGCGGTGGCTGGAGAAGGCATTGGTGAGCGTGCGCACCATGGCTTCCTGGCCGATCAGGTCCTCGAAGGTGCGCGGGCGGTACTTGCGCGCCAGCACGGTATAGGCCTCGGCCTTTTCCGGCGCCTTGGCGGCGGCGACGCTGTCTGGAGCCCCGAAATCTGGCGCACCGAACATGTCGTCGGTCGCCGTGTCGCGCTCGAAAGCGTCGCCGGGCTCACCGTCATCGATAAAAGGATTGTCCGCGGAGTCGCTCATACGGGAAACTATAAAGGCTTTTAAAACGCGCGTCTTCACCTAAGCGCGATTCGCAGCGCCGGCGGAGAGTCATGAAACTGTGGAGAATTCCAAGCCAGCGCCTGCACAGTCGTTGCGACCGCAAGCTCCAACAGGGAGATCATTATCCGGAATCTCCAAGCCCTCTTGGGCTTGGCAAGCGCGACTGCGCGCCCGAGCTCGTGCGAGGAGCCTTGCGGCGCTTGAGCACGAACGAAGTGAGACGGCCGACCCGAAGGTGAATTCGTTGTGGCTGCTGCCTTCCGGCCCTGACCAGATTAGCGAGGCCTTCGTCCGGCCGCCTCAAGGGCTATATGCTTATTTTTGATGACGGATGCAAGTGGGGATTAAAAACCACTCACGCTCATGAATTGACGCCCGGCTGAGGCGAGGTCTATGCAGGGTTTCACAACCCGGGGATACGACCATGACCGACACTCTCAATGGTTACACACGGCGATGGTGGAAGGAGGCGGTGGTCTATCAAATCTATCCGCGCGCCTTCAAGGACAGCAATGGTGACGGCATCGGCGACCTGGGCGGCATTCTCGAAAAGGTCGACTATATCAAGGGACTTGGGGTCGATGTGGTCTGGCTGAGCCCGCATTTCGATTCGCCCAATGCCGACAACGGCTACGATATCCGCGACTATCGCAAGGTCATGGCCGAGTTCGGCACGATGCGCGATTTCGACGCCCTGCTGGCGGCTTTGAAAGCCGCCGGTATCCGGCTGATCATCGACCTGGTGGTCAATCACAGCTCCGATGAGCACGCCTGGTTCGTGGAATCACGCGCGTCCCGCGACAATCCTTATCGCGACTACTATATCTGGCGCCCCGGCAAGGACAACGGTTCAGGGGGGGATGCCGCCCCCAACAATTTCACCTCGATCTTCACCGGCCCGGCCTGGACCAAGGACGAGGCGACCGGCGACTATTACCTGCACCTGTTCGCCGCCAAGCAGCCCGACCTCAACTGGGACAATCCGAAGGTGCGCGACGAGGTCTACGACCTGATGCGCTTTTGGCTCGACAAGGGTGTCGACGGTTTCCGCATGGATGTCATTCCCTTCATCTCCAAGCGCCCGGGCCTGCCCGGCCTGACCGACGCCGAACGCGCCAAGCCGCAATTCGTCTATGCCGGAGGGCCGAAGTTGCATGACTATCTGCAGGAGATGCGGCGCGAGGCACTGGCGCCTTACGACACGATGACGGTCGGCGAGGCCTTCGGCGTAACGCTGGAGCAGACGCCCTTGTTCGTCGATGACCGGCGCGGCGAACTCGATATGATCTTCCAGTTCGATGTCGTCGAAATCGATCGCGACGCCCAGGGCAAGTGGAAGCCATGGCGGCTACAGGATTTCAAGGCGATCTTTTCGCGCCATGACGCGGCGCTGAACAGCCATTGCTGGCCGACCGTGTTTTTCTCCAACCACGACAATCCACGCATCGTCTCGCGCTATGGCGACGAGCGGCCGCAATGGCGCGAAACATCCGCCAAGCTGATGGCGACGCTGTTGCTGACGCTGAAGGGCACGCCCTTTATCTACCAGGGCGACGAGCTCGCCATGACCAATTATCCGTTCACGGACATTGGGCAATTCGACGATTTGTGGGTCAAGGGCCAATGGCACGAAGAGGTCGACAGCGGCCGCATCTCCCCTGACGCCTTCCTGGCCAACCAGATGAAGATCAGTCGCGACCATGCGCGTACGCCGATGCAGTGGACGTCAGGCGCGCACGGCGGCTTTACCACCGGCAAGCCGTGGCTGGCGGTCAATCCGAACGCCGGCGAGATCAATGCGGCGCAGGCCCTGGCCGATCCGTCCTCGGTCTATCGCTATTATGCGGCGATGATCGCGCTGAGGCGAAAACATCCGGTGCTCATCTACGGGGATTATGAGGACCTGTTGCCCGAGCATCCGCAGGTCTTCGCCTATCGGCGGACGACAAAGGACGAAACCCTGGTGGTCGCGCTGAACTTTTCCGACGAGGCGGTCGGGGTCGATTTGCCGGATGGCGAGCGGCTGTTCGGCAATTACGACGACAAGACGCCCGTCCTGCGCGGCTGGGAGGCACGGATTTCGCGGCTATGATTGCCGCCGAGGCGTTCGCGTGGCATAGGCTCCCGAATGAACGATCCAGTCCTCGAAACCCTGTGCCTGCCCCTGGCGGATGGCACGATTGACCTGCCCGACACCGGCCAGGCCCTCTTTCTGCGCGCCCGTACCGGCGAGGCCCTTCGCCGGTTGCCGCGCGACCGCTTTGTCTGCGACCAGAGCTTCAAGCCGGCCCATGACGCGCTGTCCCGCGACGGCTTTGACCTCTATACGCCCGACCATCCGGCGCAATACGACCTGACCCTGGTCCTGCCGCCGCGCCAGCGTGAGGAAGGCCGCGCCCTGCTGGCCCGCGCCGTCCGCGTCACCCGCGAAGGCGGCATCGTCATGGCCGCGGCGTCAAATCTCGAAGGCGCCAAGACCGTCGAGAACGACCTGAAGCGCCTGACGGGCACCGTCGGGGCGCTATCGAAGAACAAGTGCCGCGTCTTCTGGGCCAAGATCGACGAGAGCAAGCTCGATCAGGCGCAGATGACGGCCTGGGAAGGCGACGATGCCCCCCGCCCCGTCGCCGACGGCCAGTACCTCAGCCGCCCCGGCCTGTTCGCCTGGGACCATATCGATGCCGGCTCGAGGCTGCTGATCGACACCCTGCCGCCGGGCCTGAAGGGCCGTGCCGCCGATCTCGGCGCCGGGTTCGGCTATCTCAGCCATGAACTGCTGACGCGATATCCCGCCGTCGCCCATGTTGATGTCATCGAGGCCGAAGCGCGGGCGCTGGAGATGGCGCGGCAAAACCTGAAGGCGTTCGGTGAGCGCGCCTCGGGCTATTGGCTGGACGCGACCGCCCCCCTGCCCGGCCCTTATGACCTGATCGTCAGCAATCCCCCCTTCCATACCGACCGCGCCGACCGCCACGAACTGGGCCAGGCCTTTATCCGTTCGGCGGCGCGCGCCTTGGCGCCCGGCGGCGCCTTCTGGATGGTCGCCAATCGCCACCTGCCCTATGAGGAGACGCTCAAAGCCGTCTTCCGCGGCGTCGAGACGGTGGCGCAAACCAATGCCTACAAGGTCTTCCGCGCCAGCGGGGTCAAGTCGTGAACCTGATCAAGCATCTGGCCAATCTCGGCTACGGCAGCCGCAAGGAGATGCAAAAGCTGATCCGCATGGGTATCATCACCGATGCGTCGGGCGCCGTGCTCGATGCCGACGCCGCCGTGACGCACGACGATATCCGCTTCAACGACAAGCCGCTCGACCCCGATTTCGGCGTCGTGCTGATGATGAACAAGCCGACCGGCTTTGTCTGTTCGCTGAAGGACCGCGGCAACCTGGTCTATGAGCTGCTGCCCGAGCGCTTTGCCGAGCGCAAGCCGGTGCTGTCGACCATCGGCCGGCTCGATTCCGACACCTCGGGCCTGTTGCTGTTCACCGATGACGGCGATTTCCTGCACAAGATCATCTCGCCGAAAAACCACGTCGCCAAGATCTACGAGGTCACCTGTGCCCGGCCGATCGAGCCCGGCTATGCCGGGATCTTCGCCTCGGGCACGCTGGTGCTCAATGACGAGAAGGATGCGCTCAAGCCGGCCTTCCTCGAAGTGACCGGCGAGACAACGGCGCGGCTGACGCTCTATGAGGGCCGCTATCACCAGGTGCGGCGCATGTTCGCCGCCGTCGGCAACCACGTCGAGACCCTGCACCGTTCGCAGATGGCCGAGCTGACCCTGGGCAATCTCAAGCCCGGCAAGTGGCGCATCCTGACTGCCGAGGAGCGGTCAGGTTTGTTAAAGACCTAGACCGGCCGGCCGGTCGCCAGGGCGTGATAAAGCTCCGGCCGGCGGTCGCGGAAAAAGCCCCAGGCGGCGCGGTGGGTATCCAGGAAATCGAGATCGAAGGTGCCGCTGACGATCCCCTCCTCGCCGCCGAGGCTGGAAACCAGGTCGCCGCGGTGGTTGGCGACGAAGGAATGGCCATAGAAGGTCTGGCCGGCGGCCGTCACCTGCTCGTGGCCGATGCGATTGGCGCCCACGACGGGAATGACATTGGCGACCGCATGGCCTTGCATGACGCGCTGCCAGGGGGCGGCGGTGTCGAGCGACTCATCGTGCGGCTCCGAACCGATGGCCGTCGGGTACATGAGGACGTCAGCGCCCAGCAGCGCCATGGCACGCGCGGCTTCCGGGTACCATTGGTCCCAGCAGATACCGACGCCGACCTTGGCGTACTTGGTGTCCCAGACCTTGAAGCCGGTGTCGCCGGGGCGGAAATAATACTTTTCCTGGTAGCCCGGCCCGTCGGGGATATGGCTCTTGCGATAGACGCCCAGCGCTTCGCCGCCGGCGTCGATCATCACCAGGCTGTTGAAATAGTGCGGCCCCTCTCGCTCGTAGATCGAGGTCGGGATGACGACGTCGAGTTCCTTCGCCAGGGCCTGCATGGCCAGGGTCGCCGGATGCTCGCGCCACGGATGGGCGGTGGCGAACCACTTTTCTTCCTGCGAGACACAGAAATACTCGCCTTGGAACAGCTCCGACGGCAGCACGACCTGCGCGCCCTTAGCGGCGGCTTCGCGCACCAGGCGCTCGGTCTTGGCGATATTGGCCGCCATGTCCGAACCATATGAGGTTTGCAGGCCTGCGACGGTAAGGGTTCGCGCCATTCGAAAGCTCCCAAAAGGAAAGATTACTCCAAATCGCTTGCGATTTGGCAAGGCCGACTGGCCGCCCGCGCTCGTGCGCGGAGCCATGCGGCGCCTGAGCTGAAAAATGTCACGCTTTAATTAGGGGCACCTGCTGCGAGATGCAATGGAACGAGCCGCCGCCGGTCAAAATCGCCTTCGACGACAGGCCCAGCACGCGGCGTTCCGGGAACAGGGTCTGCAGCGCCTCGACCGCCAGTTCGGCCGGCCGGTCGTGATAGACCGGCACGACAACGACGTCGTTGGCGATCAGGAAGTTCATGTGCGAGGCCGGCACGATCTGGTCGTCCTCGTCGTAGAATATCCCGGGCGACGGGACGCGCACGACTTGAAGCGGCTGGCCGCGTGCATCGGTCTGGGCGGCCAGCAGGCGCGCCGTCTTGTCATAGACCTCGGCATTGGGATCTTCGCGGCCGAAGGCGACCGGACAAACGACGACACCCGGCGCGACGAAGCGCGCCAGGTTGTCGACATGGCCGTCGGTATGGTCGTTGAGCAGGCCATCGTCGAGCCAGATGATCTTGCGCACGCCCAGAGCGTGGGCCAGAGCCTCTTCGGCCACGGCTTCGGTCCAACCCGGGTTACGGTTGGGATTGAGCAGGCACTGCCGCGTCGTCAGTATCGTGCCGAAGCCGTCATGATCGATCGAGCCGCCTTCCAGGATGAAGCTCTCGACCGGCGCGACCTGCCCCTCGCCTTCGGCGACCTGCGCGGCGACTTCGTTATCGTGCGGCAATTGGTACTTGCCGCCCCAGCCATTGTTGCGGAAACCGATCGGCGCCGCACGATACGGGCCGCCGGCTTCGCCTTCGGCGACATAGATCGGGCCGGTATCGCGAAACCAGATGTCACCGAAACGGCCGTCGACGATGTCGATGCGCTTGACGTCGCCCAGCAGCGCCTTGGCCGCGGCATGCGCCTCATCGCCCATGACCATCAGGCGGACGTGCTCATCGCCGATCTCGGCCAGCACGCGCGCCAGGGCGGCGACCTCGGCCTGGGCCGGGATCAGGTCGTCCTGCCAAAGATTGCCGTGGCTGGGGAAGCCCAGCCACATCGATTTGTGCGCTTCCCATTCCGCGGGAACCAGTCGGGTCATGTCGGATCCTAGTGTTCGAGGAAATGTTCCCATACCGCCTCATATTTGGGCACGGGTCTCGCGCGCCTTTTACGCAGGTTTGGGAAAAGTGCAACCCTGCCGCCGCCGCCTGGACGCGCGGCAAAAAAAGAGGCGGCCTGAGCCGCCTCTTCTCCCGTCTGGAATAGGCTTTATCCTAGAAGCGCGTCTTCAGGGTCAGTATGGTTTCAAGCGGTGCGCCGACGCTCAGGAACTGGGCATTGGCCTTGAACGTATCGCCATTGGCCGAGGTCACCGTGTTCAGGTTCGAGACCAGGGTCTCACGCGAATAGTATTGCGTGTTGAACAGGTTATAGACGTTCAGTTGCAGCTTGGTGTTCTTGAGACCATAGCCATTGAGGTTGTAGCTGGCGTCGAGGTTGGTCACCGTATAGGGGTTGATCCACGCATCGTTGACATCCGACGTATACCGCTTGCCGGTATATTTGGCCGAGATGGCGATGCTGAACGGCCCCTTGTGGTAGTCGGCGCGCAGCGAGAAGGTTTCATTCGGCACCATTACGGCCTGCTTGCCGGCCACCGGCAATTCGCCGATTTTCAGCGCCGAATTGGTCTGGACGGCGTCCGGTCCGCCGCTCACCGGCAGGATGTAGTCGTTCTCCATGCGCGAGTGCGTGTAGGCCGCCGAGCCGTAGAGATTGAAGTTCGGCGTCACCGTCCAGCCGCTTTCGACGTCGAGCCCGTACAGCTTGACCTCGCCGACATTGCGGTCGGTGTGCAGGAAGTCATCGTTCGGGTCGATTTGCGAGACGATGTGGTTATGCCAGGTCGAGGCCCACGGATTGACCGAAACATTGAAGTCCGGGGCGCGATACCGCCAGCCGGCGCCGAAGTTGTCGGTGGTTTCCGGCGCGATCGGCGGGTTCGGGCTGGTATAGTAGAGGTCGTCGGTGATCGGCGCCGAGAAGCCCTGGGCATAGGTCAGGTAGACCGAGTTATGCGGGTCGAAGTCGTAGCTTACGCCGGCATTGGGCAGCAGCGCGTTGAACTTGAACTTCTGGGAGAACGGGTCGCGCCAGTTGACGGTGCCGTTGGCGCCATAGTCGACGAACTGGCCGGTCAGGGCCGAGATATTGACCGCCTTCTGGCCCGACATGCGCACCGATGCCGCCGCCGCATTGTCCTTGGCCACCGCGGCGTCGACCGCGGCCTGGCTGCCGGAATAGCACCACGCCGTCGTGTCGTTATAGGTGTAGCAATAGTCGCTGAGGTCACGCTCGAAATGCGGATCGCGGATACCGGCATTGACGTGCAGCTTGTCATCCAGGAAGCGGCCGACATAGTTCAGCGCGACCTGGTTCAGCTTGGCGATTGAATAGCGGTTGCGGAATTCCAGCGGCGAACCGTCAGCGGCGCGGATCGAGTCGGCCGGGTTGACGGCGCCGAACGGATCGGTCGGCGAACCGTCCGCGTTGAGCGTGCTGTAGCCGCCGGTCTGGCGCAGGTGGGCGTCGTCGACGGTGGCGGCGAACTGCAGGGTCTGCGTCTCTGTAAAGCGGTAGATGAAGGACGAATTTACCCCGTAGCGGAAGGTTTCCGTGTTGTTCGGATTATAGAGCAGGACCGTGTCCAGGCAGTCGCCGTCGCCATTGATGTCGACGCCCTTCTGGCCCGACTTGCCAACCTTGCAGGTCGGGAAGCTGGTCGCCGAGCCAACCAGGCGCGGATCGCTTTCCGACATGGTGAAGGCGCCGCCGCCATTGGCCAGGTTATAGACGAAGTATGGGTCGACGGTCAGCGTCGCCTTGTCGCCGTAGTTGAACTTGGACTGGCCGCGGACGATGCCCGAATTGCTGGGACCGACGCCGATCTTGTAATAGTCGAAGTCCGAGCCGGTCTGGAAAGCGGACTGGCCGGCCACCGGGGTGACCGTCGGCGACTTGTCGGCGACGCCCGGGGTCGCGGTCTGCGGGGCAAAGGCCGTATCGTAGTCGAAACCGCGGCCGAACTCGGCGATCTGCGCCGCCGAACCCGAGAAATATTTGTAATTACGGATTTCGGCATAGGTGTAGGCGACGCTCAGGAAGCCGCCATTGTCGAGCGGCTGGTAGATGCGGCCGTCCGTGCCCCAGCGGTGCGGCTCGCCCAGGCCCTTGTACTTTTCCGACTGGTTTTCATAGAGGCTGAAATAGGTGCGCAGGCCGGTCGGCCCCATGGCGCCGCTTTGCACCTCGGCATAGAGACGGTCGTAATTGTAGCTACCGACCGAAGTGTTGACGGCGACCGACGGCGCGGCGTCGGGGATCTTGGAGACGACGTTGACCGTGCCGCCGATGGCCGAGGCCGTCGGGCTGTCGACTTCGGTCTGGCCGAGATTGACCGTGATATGGTCGACCGATTCCATCACCGAATATTCGTTCGGGAAAATGCCGTAGCTGCCGGAATCGTTGACCGGCACGCCGTCGACGGTGACCGAGACGTGGGCGCCGTCAAAGCCGTGGATGCGCAGGTCGCCATTGGTCATGCCGATCGGATCTTCGGTCGAGTACGACACGCCCGGGATCATGTTGATGGCGTCGGCGAACGAGCTGGAGCCCACCAGGGTGTCCAGATAGTCCTTGTTGACGATCGACTGGTCCTTGGACGCCGTCGTCACCTGTCCCTGACCACCGGTCGAATGCGGGTTGGCGTTGATGATCACTTCGACGGTCTGCGAACCGGTCGATTGCGCCATGGCGGCGCCGGCGAACAGGGTCGCCACAGCGGTACCGGCCAGCGCGGTGCCGGCCAGGATGATGGATTTATTGGTCTTCATTGCGGAGGATCCCCTCTCCCAGGTTACAAACAGGAAAACCGCGCAAAGGGGCCTCGCGCCCGGAATCACAAGGAATCCGGGGTGTGCGTCGCCCGCGAGGAACGCCGCATGTCATGAGGATGAGGTCTTTGGACGCTTTTCTGCCGTTTTTTCAGCAAAACAGACGACGGTTTCGTGACACTTGTCGTCGCTGAAACAGAGGGCGGCCAAATGGCCACAATTTTCGTGCCCGCAAAGTCACACCGCATGGGGATAATAGCCTTGTATATCGCAAAAACCCTGCGATTTCCGTTCGATATATGGGGGCTGGCCTCTTTTGACGGCCATTAGTTGTGAGGCGGCTCGACCACAGGCGGCATTTCACGGCCGGTGCAAAATAAATACAGAAAACGCATTGAACCTTTTGGGAGGGGACGTTTTAAGGCTTTCCGCGGCCAAATCCCGGACGGTGAGGCATAGGGCCTATGGGAATCGCCCCACGCGTCATCGCCGCAAAAGGCAAAAAAAGAGGCGGCCGAAGCCGCCTCTTTCGTTCGTGATCGCTCAAGTCGCGACTAGAACTTGGTCTTCAGTTCCAGGAAGGCCTGGATCGGCGAGGCCGTGTACAGGAAGTACGAAGCCGCTGCGAGGGTACCGTTGGCGGTCGTCACCGCCTGGGTATTCGAGACGGTCGTCGAGCGCGTGTAGTATTTCGAGTTGAACAGGTTGTCGATGTTCAGTTGCAGCACCGAACCCCGGCCCAGCTTGGGCAGTTGGTATTCGGCGTCGAAGTTGACGGTCGTATTCGGTTTCAGGAAGGCATCGTTCATGTCGGAGACATAACGCTTGCTCTGATACTTCGCTTCCATGCCCAGGTTCAGCGCGCCGATCTTGTATTGGCCCCGCAGCGAATAGGTCTGGTCCGGCGTCAGCACCAGTTCCTTGCCCTTGACCGGCAGAGGCGTCGGGATCTTGTTGATGATCACGTCATAGTCGTTTTGCAGGGCGCTGTGCGTAAAGGCCGCCGAAGCGTAGAGGTTGAAGTTCGAGGTGACCTTCCATCCGGCTTCGGTGTCCAGACCGTACAGCTTGACTTCGCCGACATTGCGGTCGATCGACGAGGTCGGGTCGTTCGGATCGACCGACTGTACGATGTGGTTCTGCCAGGTCGTGGCCCACGGATTGATCGAGGCGTTGAACACCGCGTTCTTGTAGCGGTAGCCGGCGCCGATGTTTTCCGACGTCTCCGGCTTCACCAGTTCGACCGAGGAGACGTAGAGGTCGTCGGTCTTCGGCGCCGAGAAGCCTTCCGAAGCCGTCGCATAGACCTGGTTGTGCTCGTCGATGTCGTAGGAGGCGCCGACGTTCGGCAGCATCTTGGTGAACTTGTAGGTCTGCGAATAGGGCAGCTTGAAGTTCGGCGTGCCGTCCGCATTGGCATTGACCGTGATACCGCCGGCCGAACCGGTCGGATTGAGGTCCTTGTTCAGCTGCGTCAGGTTGTTCGCCTTCACGTCAGCCGCGATCGCCGCCATGTTGTTGGTGTCGCAGTAGGCGCTGCCGCCGTTGAAGGTGTAGCAATACTGGTTGATGTCACGCTCGAAGTGCGGATCGCGGATACCGACATTGACGTGCAACTTGTCGCCCAGGAAGCGGCCGAGATAGTTCAGCGAGAACTGGTTCAACTTGGCGATCGAGAAGCGGTTGCGGGTTTCGAGCTGCGCACCGTCCGCGGCCAGGACCGGCGCGCCGTAGCCGGGCTTGGACCCGAAGACATTGTCCGGCTCGCCGTCCTGCTGGTCGATAAAGCTCATATCGCCGGTTTGACGGTGACGGCCGTAGTCCAGGGTGTAGGTCGCCTGGATGGTCTGCGTATCCGTGAAGCGGTAGATGAACGACGAGTTGACGCCGTAGCGGTGCGTCTCGGTGTTGCTGGGCGAGTAGACCAGGACCGTATCCATGCAGTCGCCGTCGCCGTTCAGGTCGACACCGGTCTTTTGCGTGCCGACCTTGCAGGTCGGGAAAGCGGTCGCCGCACCGATCAGGCGCGGGTCGTTTTCGTTCAGCGAGGTCGTGCCGCCACCATTGGCCAGGGTGAAGAAGAAGTACGGATCGACCGTCAGGGTCGCCTTGTCACCGAAGTTGAAGCGCGACTGGCCGCGGATGTCGCCGAAATCGACGGGGTTGGGGTGCACGGCATAGAAGTTGGCGTCGTTGCCGGCCTGGCCGGCGGAGCCGCCGGCGGTCGGGGTCGCGATACCGTCCTTGCTGCCGGCAACGGCCGTCGGGGCCTGCCAGGCGGTGTTATAGTCGAAATTATAGCCGAACTGCTGTTCCTGCGCCGCCGAGCCGTCGAAATAGAAGTCGTTGCGCTCCGACACCCAGGTATAGGCGACGCTCAGGAAGCCGCCATTGT
>OUWB010005852.1_pt1 | contig 11386 bp, 10 predicted proteins | sample 1779821 | NCBI WGS metagenome assembly OUWB01 (sample SAMEA3914806, study PRJEB12502) | metagenome | biome: forest; material: soil | place: Canada | collected 2011-08-03 | depth 0.1 m
GCCATGAACCCCGACAAGCTGTCGCCCGGCCAGCGCTGCGCCTCGACCTCGAACCGCAATTTCGAGGGCCGCCAGGGCCGCGGCGGCCGCACCCACCTGCTCAGCCCGGCCATGGCCGCCGCCGCCGCCTTCGCCGGCCGCCTGGCCGACGTGCGCGAGGTGGTGTGAGGGGGCGGGCGATTGAAGCGGCGGACCGGCGAAGCGGTGGTCCCAGCCATAAGTTCTTGGATGATTGTGAGCTTGGGCGCTGGCCGGGGTCAAGGCGACCCGCTTTGCGGGTCGCCGCGGAGCGGGCGCCTTCGGCGCGCCTTGACGCCGGTCAGCGCCCAAGCAGACTCGCCTCCAAGACTTAAGGCCAAGAATGGATGAGTTCCGAGAGGGTGATCATGTTGGCTCGGATGGCCGCGGAAGTCCGCCTCGCCGCCGATATCGTTCCTCGCCCAAAGGGAAAACAGTTCCGCCCTCGACCCGCCCGGCCTAGAACCCTCCCATGACGGACGAAGCCAAGAAACCGGGCTGGTTCAAGCGCCTGACCGACGGCCTGTCGCGCTCCTCGCGGCAGATGACCGAGCAGGTGGTCTCGACCTTCGTCAGGAAGCCCCTGGACCAGGACGCCCTCGACGCGCTCGAGGAGATGCTGATCGAGGCCGATCTCGGCCCGCGCGCCGCGGCCAGGATCACGGAATCCTTCGCCGCCGCCCGCTTCGGCCGCGAGGCCAGCGAGGCTGAGGTCAAGGAGGCCCTGGCCGAGGCCATCGGCGCCGAGCTGGTCGCCCGCCAGGGCGACTTCGACCCCCTTGGCGGCCCGCGCCCCTATGTGGTGCTGTTCGTGGGCGTCAACGGCTCGGGCAAGACCACCACCCTGGGCAAGATCGCCGCCGACCTGACCGGGCGCGGGGCCAGGGTGCTGATCGCCGCCGGCGACACCTTCCGCGCCGCCGCCGTCGAGCAGTTGCGGGTGTGGGCGGACCGCGCCGGCGCCGACTTCATCAGCAAACCCACCGGCGCCGACGCCGCCGCCCTGGCCTTCGAGGCCTTCGAGCGCGCCAAGGCGCAGGTCTATGACGTGGTGCTGATCGACACCGCCGGCCGGCTGCAGAACAAGTCCGGCCTGATGGACGAACTGCTCAAGATCGTGCGCGTGCTGAAGAAGCTCGATCCGGACGCACCGCATGAGACCCTGCTGGTGCTGGACGCCACCGTGGGCCGCAACGCCCTGGCCCAGGAGAACGTGTTCGGCAACACCGCGGGCGTGACCGGCATCGTCATGACCAAGCTGGACGGCACCGCCCGCGGCGGGGTGCTGGTGCCGGTCGCCCAGGCCTCGGACGCGCCGATCAAGCTGATCGGGGTGGGCGAGGGGATCGACGACCTGCAGCCCTTCGACGCCCGCGCCTTCTCGCGCAGCCTGGTCGGGCTGGACCCGGCCTGACCTCGACCCTGACCCTGGAGCCCCGCCCGCGCATGGCCGCCCCCAAGTCCCACCCTTATATCCGCGCGGTCGTCGACTATGGCGGCCTGGCCGCCTTCGGCCTGGCCTATCTGCTGCGGCTGCGCTTCGTGGCCGTCTCCGGCGGCCTGGGCTGGAGCCTGGCCATGGGCGGGCATGGGCCCCGCGACGTCACCGCCGCCACCTGGTGGCTGCTGATCGGCTCGGTGGTCAGCCTCGCCGTGGGTCTGGCGGCCGAGCGGCGCCTGGCGCCCATGCCGCTGGTGGCCGGCCTGCTGGCCCTGGCCTTCGGCACGCTGACCGTGGTGTTCCACGATCCGCGCATCATCAAGCTCAAGCCCACCGCCACCAACCTGATCTTCTCCGGGGCGCTGTTCGGCGGCCTGATCCTGGGCAAGAACCCGCTCAAGGCCCTGCTGGGCGAGGCCGTGACCCTGCCCGACCCGATCTGGCGGGTGCTGACGATCCGCTACGGGATATTCTTTCTGGCCATGGCCGGGCTGAACGAGGTGATCTGGCGCACCCAACCGGATTCGGTGTGGGTGGCGTTCAAGGTGTTCGGCTTCACCATACTGGCGGTGATCTTCTCCATCGCCCAGGCGCCCCTGATGATGAAGCATATGCAGGAGCCGCAGACCGCGGCGCCGCCGGTTGAATAGCCCATCGCCCCGTGCACGGATGAACCTGTCGTCAAATCGACGTAAGGATGTGCTAAGGGGTTCAACATCTAAGCGCGACGACGCGGGGGACTTTGGGGCCATGCCGAAAGTGAAGTCCAAGGGCGAAGGCAAGAAATCGGGCAAGAAGGTCGACTCCAGCAAGACCCTGGAGCGCTCGCCGAGCCATCTGCTGCATAGGGCCCTGCAAGTGGCCCTCGACATCTACGCCGAAGAAATTGGCCCTGACGCCCTGACCCAGCGCCAATATGCGGTGCTGTCGGCGGTCTCGGCGCACGAGGGCCTGACCCAGACCGACCTGGTGCGCACCACCGGCATCGACCGCTCCACCCTGGCCGACCTGGTGGCGCGGATGATCGGCAAGGGCCTCTTGGCGCGCGAGCGCTCGGCCACCGACGCGCGGGCCAACACCGTGCGCCTCACCGACGAAGGCCGCGAAGCCCTGTCGATCGCCGCCCCGCGGGTCGAGGCCGCCGACGAGCGCATCCTCAAGCTGCTGCCGGCGCGCAAGCGCGACGCCTTCCTCGACGTGCTCAAGGACATGAGCCACGCCTCCCAGGCCGACGAAGCCGAGGCCGAGGCGCCCAAGGCGAAGAAGAAAAAGGACAAGGCCGAGAAGGCCGAGAAGGCCGACAAGCCGGCCAAGGCCGCAAAAGCCGGCGCCGATAAGCCCAAGGGCGAGAAGGTCAAGGCGCCCAAGGCCAAGAAGCCGAAAAAGGCTGACGCCCTGGAGCCCGTGGGCGCAGCCTGACAAAGCCTTCGTGGCGTCTCGCTTTCCAGTGAATGCGGAAGCAGGCTGAAGCGGCCTGCGCGGCCTGGCCGTTCCTGCGCCGCTACGCTCTAAATCTTTGCAGAGTGTCTGCTTTGTCAGTCAGCCGGCGGGGCCGTGACCACCGTCTGGCGCCTTTGATTGAATATTTCTTTACCTCAATCATAGCGCTGCGCGACGCCATACATTAGCATTTAGCTCAAACCACATCCTGGAGGGGCGGGCAGTGGAGCAAAACAAAGAGCAGACCGAGCCGTTTGTCCGCATTGCGGAATTACCGGCCAAGATTGAGCTGTGCATGGCCTTGCTCGAATGTAAAGATATCAAGCAATTTACAGAAGAAATACTGGCAGTTACCAAGAATAATCAGAATGAAGATAGTAATTTTCGTAATCTCCATGACAAATTCAAGCGGTGGATGGGTGGAGCTCAGCCGCAGAAAGAGGCCGCCGAGGAACTTCACAAGTTATTGGTTCTATCGATTGTGAACAAACAGAACGCTGGCGCTCTGATGTTCCCCCGATTTTCCACTGGATCTCCCGTCGATATATTCATGGCGGCGGATCCGGCCTACCAAGCCCGCCTGCGCGAAACACGGCCGCCGCAATGGGCCGCTCTGCTGGACGAGGCGGCGCGGAGAGCGGCCAAACGCTCGCATGCCTTCGGCGAAGGTTTTCGCACGGTCCTGATCGACCACGAACTGACCCGCGAGGACATCAAGCGGGCGATCGCGACGCAGGAGTTCGAGCAGGCGATGCTCTATCTGGAGCCACGCGCCGTCGAACAGTGGCGATGGCTGACCCATCGCCGGGACGGGTACCATACCTTCGATGACTGCGAGACCGCGCTCCGGGCGTTGGTCCAGTCGGCCCAGTGGCAAAAATTGGTCCGCAAGGGCGAAATCAGCGGCATTGTGACACTCGGCGGCGGGGCGCCGAAGAAGGACATGCTGATCCTTGATAGCTTCAAGGATTCATATCTGAATTCAGGTCGCATCGTGAACTACCTGCTGATCGATAGCAGCATACCAATGGTCACTTACACGCAGCGGGAACTCGAGAACGCCAAAGATACGCGGTATCAAAAGTTCGTCGACTTTGTCGCTGTGATTGGCGATTTCATGAAACCGAAGCCATTGTTTCGGCGCCTGCGGGAAGACGCCGGCTTCGACGTCCGTCGCGGCAATGGACGTATGGTCGTCAACCTGTTGGGCAACACCATCTGCAATATCCCGCCCGAAGCCTTCGCGACCGCGATGGGCGACAATCTGGAGCCTGGGGATTTCCTGCTCATCGGCCTGGAATTCGCCGACCCCAAGGATCCGTCGGGCCATTCGGCGGAGGTGAAGGCGGTGTTCGACAAACCCGAGATGCGAAAGCTGTTCCTGCCCGCCATCCGCAGCGCCCTCGACGAACACCACATCGAAATCGCCCAGGACGAGGGAGCCAAGGTGATTGAAGTCGTGGCGCTGCCGGATTCTCCGCAAAAGCCAAACCGTATCCGCGTGAGAGGGGGTGTCGCCGTCTGGGCCAAGCTCGACTCCGGCAACGATCGCAAGATCCATCTCACCGACTCGCGGCGCTATGATGAAGCGTCGTTCGTCAGCTTCATGCGCGACGCCGGATTCGAGCTCTGGCCTTGGCAGGCTGCGGGTGACGCGCCGAATGGCGGGCCGCATGCGTCCACGGCCGCCGCCAAGGCCGGGCTCTACCGGCAGATGGTCTTCAGGAAAACCTAGCTATCCGGTGAGGCTGGTTTACGCGCGGAATCCGGAGATTGCGCATGCGATCCGGTCGGAGAACGGCTTTGAGTGTGGCACATGTCCCATCGGGGCGGCCAGTTCGAGCGCGGTGAGAGTCCGACAGCCATGCGATCTGATCTTGCAGGCGCGACCGCCGTCTTCGCCGTCACCCTTGCAGCGACCTATATCGCCGCCGGCCTGGCCCGCCGCCGCGCCGCCGGCGCCGACGAGGACTTGGCGGGCCGCTCTCTGAACCGATGGCTGGTGGGGCTGAGCGCGGGGACCACGGGCAATAGCGGATTTGTGGTCACGGGGGCGGTGGGGCTTGGCTATTCGGGCGGCGTCCATTGGCTGCTGCTGCCGCTGTCCTGGCTGCTGGGCGATCTGGTCTATTGGTCGCTGTTTCCCCAGCGGCTGAACGCCGAAGGCCGCCGATCCGGCGCCGCGACCCTGTCCGAGCTGCTGACCGACGGCCTTTCCGGGCGGCTGGCGCGTACGGTTTCGGTAGCCGTCGCCATCCTGCTGGTGACGCTGCTGTCCACCTATACCGCCGCCCAATGGCTTGCCGGCAAGAAGTTCCTGTCCGGGGTCTTCAACCTGTCCGAGCCGGTGGCGCTGACGGTGTTCGGCGCCACCATCGTCATCTACTCGGCCTTGGGCGGGTTCCGGGGGTCGGTCTATGCCGACGCGGTGCAGGCGGTGATCCGCATTCTGGGGACCTTGATCGCGCTCGTGGCGGTGAGCTGGCTCGCATCCGGATCGCCGCGGGCCGTGCAAGCCAGCTTCGCGGCGGCCGGACCGGCCTTTCTCTCCTTCGCGCCCAGCGGCGGATGGATCGCCCTGGCCGGTTTCGTCATCGGCTACGCCGCCGCCGCGATCGGCTTTGGCCTGGGCCAACCGCAGATCGTCAGCCGTTACCTGGCGGGGGCCAGTCCGGACGAGACTCGCGCGGCGAAGTGGATCTATATCGGGTTCCTGCAGGGCACATGGCTGGCCATGACCCTGTTCGGCGTCCTGCTGCGCGGCGTAATGCCCGGCCTGGCCGACCCCGAAACCGGTCTCAGCGTCTTCTTCCAGGCCCACATGCCTGCGATCGTGACCGGGGTGATCTTTGCGGACGTGTTCGCCACCATAGCATCCACCAGCAACGGGATTCTGGTGGCGGTGTCGCAGACCTTGACCCGGAATCTGCTGCCCGCGCGCCTCGCGGCGCCGGCTTGGGCGATCACGCTCGCGATCGGCCTGGCGACGATCGCATTGTCCTTCGTCCTGCCGGGCGACGTCTTCAGTATCGCGCTCGGATCGGTGTCGTTGATCGCCTCGGCCCTGGCTGGCCCGGTCATGATACGGCTGTTCCATTGGCGTCACAGCGGCGCCACCCTGCTCGGCGCCCTGCTCGCCGGCCTCGCTGCTGGGCTCGCCTGGAAACTGGCCGGATTTGACGGCGCGCTGAATGAATCGGCGATCGGCCTGGCGGCCAGCTTGGCCGCCAATAGCCTGCTGGCGATGGTCCTGCGGGTATAGCTCGGCGGCCTTGCCGCCAGCCTCGCGTCACGTTTCGTAAACCAATCGGATCTGACCGGAAACCGGCCATGTCGCGGCGCAATCGGGGCGTAGGCGCGGCGGCGGTGCAGGTCGTGATCCGCCGGTTCTGGAGCTGGTGCGTTTGGGAGACCAAGCCGCGCCGCCGATACTCCTCCTGCCTGGCGCAAGCAGGAGGGAAACCCCATGACGCCATTCGTTCATCACGGAAAGAAGATCGGCATCAAGGTCGAGCGCGATCAAGCCGGCTCCAGTCACAAGTACCGGGCGGCGGCGATGTGCGTGCGGCAGGCCGAGGCCGAGGGCTTGATCGCCCCTGACCGCGGCGACGTGCTGCTCGACAAGTCGGGCGGCAATTTCGGCCAAGGGCTCGTGGCGTTCGGCCGGCCGCGTGGATATCAGGTCGAACTGCTGGTGCGCCCGTCGTTCAGCGCCTACCGCCGCGCCCTGCTCGAAAGCTTAGGCGCCACCCTGATCGGCCGGCAGGAGATGGCCGATGGGTGGACCAACGACCAGATCCTGAAGGCGCATCTCGCCAAGGCCGCGGAGGATGGGCGGCGCGTCCACTTTGTGAACCAGTTCAACAACCCGGCCTGCGTAGCGGGACATCGCCAGGCCGGGCGTGAGCTGGCGCGCCAGCTTCAGGACGAAGGCCTGACCGAGGACTCGCCGCTCGCCATGGTCGTCGGCGTGGGCACCGGGGCCAGCCTGATGGGCTATGCCCTGGAGCTGAAGCCGGCCTTCCCCAAGCTGCAGGTGATCCTGGCCGAACCTGAAGGCTGCGACCTGCGCCGGGCGGAACATAGGCCGCATGCCTTCGAGGGCGTCTCCGTGGGCGTTGGCGTTCCGCCTCTGCTGGATCCGGCTCTCATCGATGGGCACGTGCAGGCCACGGCGCAGGAGGCGGAAGACGCCAAACACCGCCTGTTCCGCGACTATGGCCTGTTCCTCGGCCTTTCGTCGCATCTGGTCTTCGCCGCCGCCTTGAAGGTCGGCGCCGCCAGCGAAGGCCGCATCGTGATGATCGGCTATGACGGCGGCGAGGCCTATTTTGCTGATCGAAGGGGGAGCTGATGAATCCCCGCCTGGTTGAAGATCTACAGGCCGTCATGGCGGTGATTCAGCGCCGGGCCGACGCCCTAGGTCTGACAAGTTCGGATATTGAGGGCATCCTGGCGCGCGCTCAACCTTTGATCCTTAGTGATCTGGGGGCCTACCTCTCCCGTGATCCGGCGACCGGCGGCGAGGAAGATATCGTCATCGGCCGTTACAACGGCTTCAAGGCTCTGGTGATCTATCGCATCGCCCACCAGCTGCACCGCCTGGCGGATGCGCCCGGCGTGGCGAAAGCCCAAGCCGTCGCCATAAAGGGTCAGGCGCGGGAACTGTCGCAGACGGCTCTCGTCCAAACCGGCGTCGACATCAATCCCGGCGCCGAAATCGGGCAACGATGTGTCATCGATCATAGCCATGGCGTGGTCATCGGCGAGACCGTCGTAGCTGGTGATGAGTTTTATTGCGTCCAGGGTGTGATCTTGGGAGCGGATGGAATCGCGGACAATGTGAGCGGCCGCCGCCACCCCAAGATCGGCAACAAGGTTCAGATGGGCGCCTTCAGCAGCGTGAATGGCCCTGTCGAGATCGGCGATAATGTCCTGATTGGACCGCATATCCGGGTCCACAGATCGATCCCGTCCGACAGCAAGATCTTCAAGCGGCAAGAGCTGATCATTCAGCGCGGCGGCATGGCGGGCTCCAAGATCGAGGTCCATGGCATCGAGGTCATCCGTGCTTCGGCGGGGGAACTCAGAGTGTTCGGCGCCAACCTGGATGGTCTCGACGTGGCCGTCATCTATGTGCCGACCGGCGAGCCGCATTGGGCCTTGAGCCTGTTTGTCTTGAGCAGGTCGCCGACGGAGATCGTGCTTCGACTCGTGATGAAGGCTGATTTTGACGCCAATAGTGTGGGGCTGAAGGTCGAACGCGACAGCGACTGGGTGCTGTTCTTCGGCCACCTCGCCCTGGACCGTGTTCTTGAAGCTATCAAAAGGGCGGCGTGACGATGTTGAAATTCACCATCTTCGGCCCCGCCGGCCATGGCAAGTCGACCCTTGCCGGCTATCTGCTGTGGCGGACGGAGCCAGAGGCGGCGGAGCATCAGATCGCCCACGCCAAACGCACGCTGGGCGCCAGCTTCGACGCCGCCCAGGCCCTGGCCTATCTGGTGGACCTGTCCGAGGACGAGCGCGCTCGTGTGAAGGAGCGCGATCAGTCGACCTCCAAGCGCTTGCATATTGCCCGGGCCGTCACCGCCGTCGAGCGGGGCAACATGTCCTTCGACATCATCGACACCCCTGGCGGCTGGAAATACGCCTCGGACCAGCGGCTGCGCGGCCTGTTCTACGCCGACGTCGGCGTGTTCGCCATCGAGGCCCTGGCTGAAGCCCCACCTCCATGGGCGCGGCTGGCCAGAGACGACAAGGGCATGACCGAGACCTTCGGCGCCTTGCTGACCTGGGCGGCGTTGCGCCCGAACGCGCCGCTGATCGTCGTCGTCACCAAGATGGATCGGGTCGGGCATCAGCGGGCCGCATTCGACAGAACGCGGCGCCATGTAAAGGCCGTGCTGGGCGATGCGCTCAAACCGCAATTCCTGCCGGTGTCGATCGACGTCAAGGCGCGCATCGGCCGAAACCTGACCAACATCGACGCCCCGCTGGCTGACTGGTACCGCGGCAGCTGCCTGGCTGACGCCATCACCGGCTTGAAGGAGCGGGTCGATGTTTCGCCGCCGGCGGGCGAAGGTGTGATGGTGGTCACGCGAAGGGGAGAACGCGCAGGCAAGGGCGCGATCTATTTTGGAAAGGTTCTGTCAGGAAGTTTCCGCGAAGGCCAACAGGTTCAGATATTGCCCGTTCGAATAGGCAACGCGGAAAACGCGGTCCTCACGGGCCAAGTCCGCTATCTTGAGCGGTCCGGCGACAGGTCCGCCAGCGAAATATTGGATGCTGGGGAGCTTGGAGGGCTGGTGATCAGCCGGGTTTCGTCCCGAGACGCCATACTTCAGCAGACCAGCCTGATCCTCGAAGATTCAGCAAATTTCGATCGGGGCCGATATGTTCGATTGAAGTTGAATAGTGATGGGGCGCCATCGTGGCTTCATATTGCCGCACAAATTGAAATCATCTGGCTTGGCAGATTTCATTCCGCACGAATATTTGAGTATAAGGTTAAAGGAGCAGACATAGAGTTGGGATTATTGCTACAGAAGAAATCTGCTTTCGTTTGTCCCAGGGCGGAGGCGGGAAATGGCTACGCCTTTCCATCTGTCCTCCTCGCCCGTTCTTCCAGCGCCATGGATTTCTGTGAGGCGGTCATCCGGAGCGTTGGCGAGGTATGCGCCGTCAAGGGCCTTGCGCCCGGGCCCGCCCGACGTCTGGCCAAGCGGCTTGGACGTCCCGAAATCACCGATACGGACATCCCGATCGACGCCGCAGATCTTGGCTGGCTGGCCAGCCACATAGGCCGCGCCGGCGAAGCCGAAGAGAGGGCGCCCCTGACTGTCATCGATACGTCCATGCTCCAGGAGATCACCGATGGAAAATAGCATAAGGTTTCCGAGGCGGAATTTCACCGCCACGCCGCCGCCGACAGACAAACTGTTCTTGACGGATCCGTACGCGCGCACCGCAAAGGCGACCGTATTGGATATATATCAAGACTATGTCGTTCTGGATAAGTCTATATTTTATGCGGAATCTGGCGGCCAAGTCTGGGACACGGGCACGATCGGAGATTTTGACGTCGTTGAGGTGCAGGATCAGGGAGGCCGGCTGCTTTCGGCGCGACATCCCCGTGTCAATGTGCCCAGCGTGAAGGTGGAAACCATCATCGTGCACCGGCTGGACCGGCCGCCATCCTTCCAAGTGGGCGATATTGTCAGCCTTGAACTGGATTGGGAGCGGCGGTACGCCAATATGCGACAGCACTCTGCGTCACACTTCCTGTTCCACGCCGCCCAACAGGTCTATGGCGCAGACAATCCCTTGTTCGTGAAAGGATGCCGCATCCATCCGGAAGGGCATCGGTTCGACTTCGCCGATGATCTCGAAGCGGATCGAATTCCTGAAGTCGAGGCCTTGGCCAACGCCCTGATCGCCGAGGGCCTGGATATCGTTATGGCTCCGGAGCCGCTCACAACGGAAATCCAGTATTGGACCTACAAGGAAGACATAATCATTCCCTGTGGCGGCACCCATGTCAAAAGCGCCAACGAGCTTGGGCCTCTTGTCGTGCGGCGCAAGAGGAAGGGCGCCAATCTCACGCGCCTGACGGGCGTATTTGCTTGAACCGGCGCGGCCCGCCCCTGCAAGGGCTGCAGCGCCTAAACCTTGATGTCGATCAGCGAGCCCGGCCGCAGGATGCGCTGCGGCGCTTCTTCCGCGGTCTGGGTCTCCACGCGCTCGGCGCGCAGGCGGGTGGCGGCGGGCTGGACGGCGCCGGCGGCCTGGGTGCGGGCGACCGGCGCCGGGGCGGCGGCCGGGACCGACGCGCCGGCCTTGTTCAGGGCCGCGTCGAAAAAGGCCCGCTGAGCCGCCGTCCGCGCCGGACTGGCCGGTTCGGTGTTGGGGCGCACGGCGGGCGTTGAGCCCGGACGGACCGGAGGCAGGGCCAAGCAATCACCCGAAGGCGGGACGCGAAGTCCCACAAACCGTTAAGAATCGTGGTTAGCGAGAGCTTAACGCGCTTGGCGGGCGTGCTCAAGCAGCTGTTCGGCGCTGTCGGGGGTCAGGGGCTGCGACACCTTCGCCAGGATGGTCCCGTCCGGGCCCACCAGATAGGTCTCGGGCACGCCGGAGACGCCGAAGTCCAGCCCCGCGCGCCCATCGCGGTCGACCAGGGTCAGGGCATAGGGGTCGCCGTGCTGGGCCAGGTGCTGGCGGGTCTGGGCCGGATCGTCCTTCCAGGCCACGCCGACGATGCGCACGCCCTCGTCCTTCAGCCCCAGCAGCACCGGCTGCTCCTCGAGGCAGGGCGCGCACCAGGAGGCGTAGAAATTGACCAGGCTGTAGCCGCCCGCCGCCTGGCGCAGGCGCACCGGCGCGCCGCCTTGCAGCGGCGGCAGGGTGACGTCCGGCAGCGGCCGGCCGACCAGGGCGTCGGGCCTATAGTGCGGATCATGGCGCAGGCCATAGCCGGCGAACACC
>OUWB010003785.1_pt2 | contig 11360 bp, 10 predicted proteins | sample 1779821 | NCBI WGS metagenome assembly OUWB01 (sample SAMEA3914806, study PRJEB12502) | metagenome | biome: forest; material: soil | place: Canada | collected 2011-08-03 | depth 0.1 m
GGCGGCCACGCCATGGCCGCGGGCCTGACCGTGCGCAGCGATCGGGTCGAGGCCCTCAGCGCCTTCCTGTGCGAGGCCCTGTCGGTGGAGCAGGCGGCGGCCGAGGCGGCCGATTCGGTGGACATCGACGCCCTGGTCACCCCCGGCGGCGCCGATCGGGCCCTGTTCGACGATTTCCAGCGTCTGCAGCCCTTCGGCCCCGGCAATCCCGAGCCGCTGTTCGCCGCCGCCGACGTGCGGGTCGACCAGCCGGCCCTGATGCGTGGCGGCCATATCCGCTGCACGCTCAGCGACGGCCGCGGCTCGCGCCTGCGGGCCGTCGCCTGGCGGGCCGAAGAGACCGACGGGGGCCGGCGCCTGCTGGCCGGCGGTGGCCCACTGCACGTAGCCGGCAAGCTGAAAGCCGACGACTGGAACGGCCGCAACGGCGTGCAGCTGGAGATCGAGGACGTGGCCGATCCCCGCATGCGCGCGGCCTGAGCAAGCCGGTGAACCGGCAAAACCCGGCTATGAGAAAAGCCTCGTATTTGTCGCCGCAAACCGCTTGCGCCCACCAGAGAAGGCGGATATATCGCCGGCTCCTCGCCGCGGTCCCTTCGTCTATCGGTTAGGACATCAGATTTTCAATCTGGGGAGAGGGGTTCGACTCCCCTAGGGACTGCCACGGTGCGGCGGATTACCGCATAATTTGTCACCTTTTTGGTGAATCCCGGCTTGACGCACTGTTCAGGTGAGAACAGTGTTACTGCCCTGTGCTCGCCCAGTTTAACTCATCCGGGCGAGGTAGAGGGGCGGGATGTCTAGTTACGGTTTCGGCGAGTCCGACTCTAGGGAGGAGTCGGTTCGCATCAACGGCCACGTGAAGTGGTTCGACGCGGGCAAAGGCTACGGCTTCATTGTTCCGGATGACCCAAGTCAGACCGGGATGAAGGACGTACTACTACACGTGACCAGTTTGCGCCAGACCGGGCGTGAACAGGCGCTGGAGGGCTCGATCATCCAATGCGACGTAGTGCGCCGCCCCAAGGGCTGGCAGGTCGTCGTGATTCACGAGCTTGACGAATCCGCGGCGGCCGCAACGCCGCGCGCCCATGCGGACGGACCGGTGCGCCGCGAGCGCGACGGCTTCGAACATCATGGGCATCGCGATCACGGTTCGCGCGACCACGGTGCGCGCGATCATGCGCCGCGTGGGCCGGGCCTGCGTCCCGCCGTGCGCCGCGCGCCGCTGGAGGCCGGTCCGCTGGAACGGGCGCGGGTGAAGTGGTTCAACCGCACCAAGGGCTATGGCTTCGTGGTGCGCGACGGCTCGCCGGGCGACATCTTCGTCCATATCGAGACCCTGCGTCGCAGCGGCCTGGAAGACCTGCAGCCGGGCGAAGACGTCATGGTCCGCTTCGCCGAGGGGCCCAAGGGTCTGGTGGTGGCGGAGATCTCGCCCCAAGGCCTGTAGGGCTGCGCCAATCGGCTCGGGACGCCCGGTGGGCGGGCCTGGGTTGGCGGCTGCGCGCCGCCTTGCTCACGGATGCGCAGCCGGCCTTGCCTGAGCTGGCGCCCCGCGCCTAAGGATAGCCGAGGCCTTAGCCGGGAGCCGTGGGTGAATCTTCGTCTTGTTATCCGCCGAGCCGCCAGCGCGACCGCCGCGGCCCTGGCGCTGGGCGCAGCCTGCGCCGCCGTCGCCGCCACGCCGGTGACGCCCTACCGCATCGTGCACGTCTATCCGCACGACACCCACGCCTATACCGAGGGCCTGTTCTACCTGAACGGCGACCTCTACGAGAGCACCGGTGAGCCGGGCCGCTCGTTCATCCGCCGCGAGCGGCTGGAGGACGGCAAGGTGCTGCAGCAGACCCAGATCGACCCGCGCCTGTTCGGCGAGGGCATCGTCAACTGGAAGAACCAGATCATCAGTCTGACCTGGCGCGACGAGGTGGGCTATCGCTGGAACCTGAAGAGCTTCACCCAGGACAGCAGCTTCCACTATACCGGCGAGGGCTGGGGCCTGACCCAGGACGGCCAGCACCTGATCCTCAGCGACGGCACCTCGATCCTGCACGTGCTCGACCCCGACACCCTGTCCCAGGTGCGCGGCATATCGGTCACCGCCGATAGCCAGTCGGTGGTCAATCTGAACGAGCTGGAATGGGTCAAGGGCGAGATCCTGGCCAATGTGTGGATGACCAGCCGCATCGCCCGCATCGATCCCAAGACCGGGGTGGTCAAGGCCTGGATCGACCTGTCGGACCTGCCCGAGGCGCGCCATCAGGCCGACGCCGACGCGGTGCTCAACGGCATCGCCTATGACAAAGCTCATGACCGGCTGTTCGTGACCGGCAAGGACTGGCCGCATCTCTACGAAATCAAGCTCGGAGCCGTGCGCGCGGCGCACTGATCGCGCGGCGGTCGTTGCGACTTGCCCCGCATCATGGCAAGACCTGGGTTTCATGGCGGCGGGGCGTAGCGCAGCCTGGTAGCGCATCTGGTTTGGGACCAGAGGGTCGCAAGTTCGAATCTTGTCGCCCCGACCACGCCGCAGCAGTTCGGAGACCGTACGCATGCTCGCCCGCATCTTCCGTCCGGCCAAGACGGCCATGCAGTCCGGCCACGCCAAGACGCATGACTGGCTGTTGGTGTTCGAACCGGAAACCGCGCGGTTGCCCGACCCGCTGGTGGGCTGGGCCCAGTCCAAGGACATGAACGGCCAGGTGCGGCTGAGCTTCGAGACCAAGGAAGAGGCCATCGCCTACGCGCAGGCGCGCGGCATCCCGTTCCGGGTGACCGAGCCCAAGCCGGTCAAGCGGATCCTCAAGGCCTATGCCGACAACTTCGCCTTCTCCCGCAAGCAGGCCTGGACCCACTGAGGTCAGGTCTGTCCGGCTGGACCCCGTAGCTCAACCGGATAGAGCATCCGCCTTCTAAGCGGACGGTTGCAGGTTCGAGTCCTGCCGGGGTCGCCAGGCGGGGGTGACGCATATCCAGCTTTGATCGGGATTAGGGCGCGATGCTGATTCGCGCTTCACGAGAGTAAGAAATTCTTGCAGTAAGATCGCAAGCGCCGAAACTTTCCGGCTGGCGCCAACCCTTCCGCTCATTCCGGCGAAGGCCGGAATCCAGATCCAATTCCAAAAGCCTCGGCGTGAATCGGGACTCCGGCCTTCGTCGGGGTGAGCGGTGTTGAGCCATCCCAGGCGCGATAGGTTCTAGCTTGAAGCGAACGCGTCCAGCCCGCGGCGCAGGTCCGCGATTAGGTCGGCCGGCTCCTCCAGGCCCACATGCAGGCGCAGCAGCGGGCCACCTAGGGGCGCATGGTGGCGGCGGAAGGCCAGCTGCAGATCGCAGGGGATGGCCAGGCTCTCGAATCCGCCCCAGGAAAAACCCAGGCCGAACAGGGTCAGGGCGTCGAGGAAGGCGTCCGTCGCCGCCTGGGGCGCCGGCTGGGCGACGAAGGCGAACAGGCCGCAGGCGCCGGCGAAATCGCGCGTCCACAGGGCATGGTCGGGCGAGCCGGGCAGGGCGGGGTGCAGCACCTGGACCACCTCAGGCTGGGCCTGCAGCCAGCGGGCGACGGCCAGGCCGCTCTCGCCATGGCGGGCCAGGCGCACCGGCAGGGTGCGCAGACCGCGCAGGGCCTGATAGGCCTCGTCCGGCGACACGGCCCAGCCCAGGTGCAGCACGCCCTCGGCCAGGCGCTGGGCGACGCCCGCGTCGGCGGCCAGGGCCGCGCCCATGAACACGTCGGACGAGCCGCAGACATATTTGGTCAGGGCCTGGACGCTGACATCGATCCCATGGTCCAGGGGGCGGAACAGCAGCCCCGCCGCCCAGGTGTTGTCGATCAGGGTCAGGGCGCCTCGCGCGCGGGCCGCGGCGGCGATGGTTGGCGCGTCCTGGATCTCGAAGGTCAGCGAGCCGGGGGATTCCAGCACCACCAGGCGCAGGTTGGGCCCGGCCAGGGCCATGATCTCGTCGGCGCCGGCCCGGGCCGGGTAATAGACGGTCTCGACCCCGTAGCGGCTGAGCATCTTCTCGCACACCCGCCGGGTGGGGGCGTAGACGCTGTCGGCCACCAGCACCTGGTCGCCGGCCTGCAGCAGGGCCAGCAGCGCCCCGGCTATCGCCGCCACGCCCGAGGGATAGAGTTCGCAGGCCTGGGCGTGCTCCAGGTCGCACAGGGCGGCCTTCAGCGCCTCCTGCGCCGCCAGGCCCGAGCGGCCATAGGTGACCTGGCCGTGGTCATAGAGGTCGGCGGCGCTGGCCATCAGCACGGTGGAGCCGCGCTGGATCGGCGGGCCCACCGTGCGCGGCAGGGGCTGGGCCGGGTCCGGCTGATGGACCAGGCGGGTGGCCTCGCCCCAGCCGGATTCGCTGCGATCAGGCATAGGCGCCCGTCGCCACCGGAGTGTCGGCGCGCCCGCCCCATTCGGTCCACGAGCCGTCATAGACCGGCACGTCCGCATGCCCCAGCCGCGCCAGGCCCAGGGCCAGGATCGCGGCCGAGACGCCCGAGCCGCAGGTGGTGACGATGGGCCGGTTGAGATCGACCCCGGCCTGATCGAATAGGGCCCGCAGCTCGGCTGCAGGCTTCAGCCGGCCGTCGGCGTCGACCACATCCTGCGAGGGCAGGTTGTGGGCGCCAGGCATGTGACCGCTGCGCAGGCCGGCGCGGGGCTCGGGCGCCTCGCCAGTGAAGCGGGCGGCGGCGCGGGCGTCGACCAGCTGGGCGTGGCCGTCGGTGAGCGCGGTCAGCACCTGGTCGAGGCTGTAGACCAGGGCCGGCTGATAGCGGGACTTGAACTCGCCATGCGGCTTCTGCGGCCAGCCGGCCTCCACCGGCCGGCCCTCGGCCAGCCATTGGCGCAGGCCGCCGTCCAGCACCCGCACCGCCTCATGGCCCATGACGCGGAAGCTCCACCAGACGCGCGGGGCCGAGAACAGGCCGTGGGAGTCGTAGACCACCACCACCGAGTCCGCCTCCACGCCCAGGCGGCGGACATAGGTGGCGAAGTCGTGCGATTCCGCCAGCATGTGGGGCAGGGGATTGGCGTGGTCCGCCGCCTCGTCGATGTTGAAATAGAGCGCGCCGGGGATGTGCTGGTCGGCATGTTCGGCGCGCGGGTCGCGCGGCGTGCCGGGCATGAACCACGAGGCGTCGATCAGCACCAGGCGCGGATCGTCCAGCCGCTCGGCCAGCCAGGCGGTGGAGACGACGGGATCTTCGGGCAGGGTCAGGTCGGTCATGCGTCGGGTCTCACAGCAGCCAGGACGGGACGGGCAGGCCGCGCTCGGCCAGGAAGGCGGGATTGAACACCTTGCTCTGGTAGCGCGAGCCGTGGTCGCAGAGGATGGTGACGATGGTCTTGCCCGGGCCCAGGTCGCGGGCCAGGCGGATGGCGCCGGCGACGTTGATCCCCGTGGAGCCGCCCAGGCACAGGCCCTCGTGCTGGGTCAGGTCGAACACCTGCTCCAGGGCCTCGGCGTCGGGAATCTGGTAGGCGTGGTCCACCGTCAGCCCTTCCAGATTGGCGGTGATGCGCCCCTGGCCGATGCCCTCGGTGATCGAGGCGCCTTCGGATTTCAGCTCGCCATGGGCGTAGTAGTTGTAGAGCGCCGCGCCCATGGGGTCGGCGATGGCGATGGCCACCTCGGGCTTTTGGGCGCGCAGGCCCATGGCCACGCCCGCCAGGGTGCCGCCCGAGCCCACGGCGCAGACAAAGCCGTCCACTCGGCCCTGGGTTTGCTCGAAGATCTCCGGCGCGGTGGTCTCGATATGCGCCTGGCGGTTGGCGACATTGTCGAACTGGTTGGCCCAGATGGCCCCGTTGGGCTCGGTCTTGGCCCGTTCCTCGGCCAGGCGGCCGGAATAGCGCACATAGTTGTCGGGGTTGGAGTAGGGCACGGCGTCCACCTCCACCAGCTCCGCGCCCAGGAGGCGGATGGCGTCCTTCTTCTCCTGGCTCTGGGTGCGCGGGATGACGATGGCGGTGCGGTAGCCCAGGGCTGAGGCGACCAGGGCCAGGCCGATGCCGGTGTTGCCGGCGGTGCCCTCGACGATCAGGCCGCCAGGGCGCAGCAGGCCACGGCGCTCGGCGTCGCGGATGATGAACAGGGCCGCGCGGTCCTTGACCGATTGGCCGGGATTCATGAACTCGGCCTTGCCCCAGATCTCGCAGCCGGTGGCCTGGCTGGCCCGGTTGAGGCGGATCAGCGGAGTGTGGCCGATGGCTTCAATGACGCTGGGGCAGGTGTTCATCGGCAGGCTCACGCGACGCAAGATGGGGCGCGACGCTAGGCGCAAGCCCAGGCGCGGGCAAGCACGGAACGGCCTTGAGCGGCGGCTTCTTTGACCGGATCGCGCCGGCGGCCAGCAGGGAAGGCCCAGGGACGGATGCGGGGCGCGCCGGTCTGATGATCCGGGCCCGAACAATGGGCCGAGTTCAGACCAGATCCTGGCGCCGTCAAGACTGCGTGACCGGTCCGGCTTGCCAAGAAATCGTGATTGTTCCGGGCTTCGACGACCTTCTAAGCCGTCTGCCGGCGCGCCCCCGGCGTCAACCTGCATCTAAGCTGTGCTGTGAGGATGACGATGCTGAGGCGCCTCGATCTGATCTGCCTGTTGTCGGCTGCGATGCTGGCGGGCGCGGCCCTGGCCCAGCCCGGCGGGGGCGTGGTGCTGGCGCGCTCGGGGGCCTACGCCTACACGGCCGCCGATTTCGGCGCCGTCCTGGCCGTCTACGAGGCCGTGCTCGAGCATCCGCTGGACGGCGCCGACCGCGCCCGGCTGCAGGCGATCGGCGTGGCGGAGTTCAACGCCAAGCCGCAGCAGATCGCACAGGGCCTGCCCCAGGTGCGCGCCCTGGCCCAGGCGATGCGCTCCGGTCCGCCGCCGCGCCAGGCGGCCCTGCGCGAGCTGGTCTGGACGCGGCTGCTGCAGCAGGCCGGCTCCGATCAGTTCGTCGCCGCCACCCTGGAGGTCATGCGCCGCAACGCCCGCATCGTCGCCGAGGGCCATGACATGGTGGTCACCCAGCCCGAGTTGGACGCCCTGTTCGCCGCCGAAGGGGACGTGGGCCGACTGGCCGGCGTCCCCGGTCCCGACGCCGCGGCGCGCGCCACGATCCAGGACCAGATCGGCGCCCGCTTCGGTCAGCTGCCGCCGGCCGAGCAGGACCAATACGCTCACGCCGAGGTGCGCCGGGCCCTGCTGCAGGCCCGTCTGGCCGCGACGCCGGCGGCGCGGGCCAAGCTGGCGATTGATGTGCGCCAAGCCGTGCACGGCCCGCAGGACCTGCCGCGCGAGACGCGCGCGCTGGAGGACCGCGCCGTCCAGCTGCAGATCGCCGACAATCGCGAGCACTCGAACCTGACCCCTGCGGAGAAGGCTCAGCTGGCCGCCTTCAACCAGCGCGCTTGGGCGCAGACCCTGGCGATCATGGGCTTCAATGGCGGCTCGGCCGTGCTGCAGGCTCAGGACCAGGCCGTGACCCAGTTCAACAGCCGCACCTACACCGCGCCGCATAACGAGCGTTAGGTCGGTGCATGATGCCCGATATCTTCCTTCTCCCCTTGCGGGAGAAGGAGGGGGTTTCTCGATCTCTCCGATGGGCTGGCGCGACCCCTCACCCTCCCAGGCTGCGCCTGGGCCCCTCCCTCTCCCGCAGGGGGAGAGAGGCTTGGCTCACACCCGTCTCAGGGCCAGCTGCACCACGTCCGTCCGTTCGGTGACGAAGCCGGCTTCGCAATAGCTCAGATAGAACCGCCACAGCCGGCGGAAGCGCTCGTCGAAGCCCAGGCCGCGGATGTCGTCCCAGGCGGCGTTGAAGCGGCGGCCCCACTCCGCCAGGGTGCGGCCATAGTCCTGGCCGAAGCGGGCGATGCCGGTCCATTCCAGGCCGGCGCGGTCGGTCTCCTGGCGCAGGCGCCCTTCGCTGGCCAGCATGCCGCCGGGGAAGACGTATTTCTGGATGAAGTCGGCGCGCGAGCGATAGTCGTCGAACAGCTCGTCGCGGATGGTGATGATCTGCAGACCGGCGCGGCCGCCCGGCGCCAGCACCTGGCGCACCTTGTGGAAATAGGCCGGCCAATAGCGCTCGCCCACCGCTTCGAACATCTCGATCGAGGCCACGCGGTCGAAGGTTCCGGTCACGTCGCGATAGTCGGTTAGGCGGATGTCGGCCTTGTCGGCCAGGCCCTGTTCGAACAGGCGCTTGCGGGCGAAGTCGTGCTGGGCGGGTGAGATGGTCACGCCGGTGACATGGGCGCCCACCTCCCTGGCCGCGAACTCGGCGAAGCCGCCCCAGCCGCAGCCGATCTCCAGCACCCGATGACCCGGCGCCAGGGCCATGGATTGGGCCAGGGTGGCGTATTTGCGCCGCTGGGCCAGGCCCAGGTCCTCCTCGGGGCCGGCGAAGCGGGCCGAGGAATAGGTCATGCTGGGATCGAGCCACTGGGCGTAGAAGGCGTTGCCCAGGTCGTAGTGGGCGTGGATGTTGCGCCGCGAGCCGCTGCGGGTGTTGGGCCGCACCAGGTGGCGCAGGAAATTGACCGCCCGCATCACCGACGAGCCGTTCACCAGCCGCGCCAGGCGATCCCAGTTGGCGCTGGCCGATTGCAGCACCGCGGTCAGGTCGGGGCTGTCCCACTCGCCGGCCATGTAGCCCTCGGCGAAGCCGATGTCGCCCGCGGCCAGGACCCGGCGGATGAAGTTGTAATCGCGCACGATGATCCGCGCGTTCGGACCCGGCTCCTGGCCGCCGAGGGCGATCTCGCCGCCGTGGGGCAGTACGAAGGTCAGGCGGCCCTTGAGCCAGTTCCTGGCGGCGATGCGGACGGCGGCGCGGAAGGCGCGAGGGGCGCGCCTCAGCTTGGCCTGCAAGGCGGCGTCGGCCTGGATGCTCAGCGCGTGGTCGCTCATGACGCCGACTCTGTCTGGGCCGCTGCGGCGGCGCCTCTCAGCTTAACCTTTTTGCGGCTCGCCGTCGCCAGCCGGCCGAGGCTGGCGCTCGCTCTGGGACCGGGCGCCCGCCTGTGGAAACGCGCGCCCTTGAGCCACAGTTTCAGCGCCTGCCAGTGGATGGCGGCCACCGCGCCCAGGGTCATCAGCGGCAGGCCGAGGAACAGGCGCAGCAAGGCGGCGTCGGTCAGTTCGCGCCGGTCGGCCCGCCAGGCGGCGGCGAAGTCCGGCCGGCCCTCCACATGCTTGAGCACCGTCAGCTCGAAGGTCTCGCGGGGCGGCGCCAGGCGGAAACGATAGGCGCCAGCGACGGCGAAGAACGGCGAGACATAGAAGGCCTTGTCCGCCTCCTGCCGCTGCACGCCGGCGCCGCTGGCGGGCAGCACATAGGCGTGGGTCTGGCCGAAGGTGTTGTTGACCTCGTAGATCACCGCCTCCAGCCGCTCGTCCGCGTCGTGGATGAAGAACAGCGACAGGGGGTTGAACACGAAGCCCAGCATGCGCGGCATGCAGAACAGGCGGATGTGGGCGGCGCCAGCCTCGACGCCGGCTTCGACCAGGCGCGCCTCGACCCAGGGCCGCAGCGGGCCGCCGTCGCGCGGGCCGTGGTCGCGGCGGTCGAAGCCCATCAGGCCGAAGCGGCCGACCTTGAGCCATTTCAGGCGCAGCGCCTCGGCCTCGACGCGGTCGATATCGACCAGCAGCTCGAACAGCCGGTAGCGGAACTGGTGATGCGGCGCGAACCGCTGGTGGGTGGTCTCGCCCACATAGAGCTGGATCGGAAGGTCGTTCACGCCACCGCCCTTTCGCCCAGGGGCAGGCGCACGGGCGTCAGCGGGCCGCCCTCGATGCGGTGGTCGACGAAGGTCCAGGGCGTGGCGCCGCCCAGGGCCATGGCCACGCGCAGGCCGGCTGTGAGGCCATCCTCGTGGAAGCCATGCCCCAGCCAGGCGCCAGCGTACCACAGACCGCCACGCCCCTGGATGCGGCTGAACCGCCGCTGGGCGGCCAGGGATGGGGTGTCGAACTGGGGATGGTCGTAGTCGAACCGGGCGAAGGTCAGAGCCGGGTCGGGCTCGCGGTGCGGATTGAGGCTGAGGAACAACGGCCGGCCAGGGTCGATGTGCTGCAACCGGTTCATCCAGTAGGTCACCGCCGGGGCGGCGTCCGGCGCGGCGCGCATATAGTTCCAGCTGGCCCAGGCGGCGCGGCGGCGGGGCATCAGCGCCGGGTCGCGGTGCAGCCAGGCGGCGTTGGGGGCGTAGCGCACTGCGCCCAGGAAGGCGCGCTCTTCACGATCCGCATCGGCGACCAGACGCAGGGCCTGGTCCGAATGGCAGGCCAGCACCGCCTGATCGAAGCGCTCCACGCCGCCGTCACTGTCGCGCACCTCCACGCCGCCGCGGGCCAGGCGGCGTACGGCGATCGCGCCCAGGCCCGGCCGCACGCGGGCGCCGAGCGCGGCGCGCAGGGGCTCGACATAGGCCCGGCTGGTCGGCTTGACCGTGCGCCAGGCCGGCTGGACCATCTGCAGCAGGTTATGGTTGGCGAAGAAGCGCACGAAGCTCTCGGCCGGCGCCTCGGCCACGCTGGCCTCGGAGGCCGACCAGATCGCCGCGGCCATGGGCAGGAGGTAGCGGCGTTCGAAATCCTGCGAGAAGCCGCGCAGGCGCAGATAGCCGCCCAGGGTCAGGTCTTCCAGCACGCCCGCCCCCAGGTCGGCCAGGGCCACGCGGTTGAAGCGGGCGATGTCGGCCAGCATGCGCAGGAAGGCGGGACGCGCCAGGTTGCGCTTCTGGGCGAACACGCCGGCCGGGAAGTTGGATGACCATTCCAGCCCGTCGCCGCAGAAGCCGAAGCTCATGTCGGTGGCCGCGGTCTCGACCTTCAAGGCGTCGAGCAAGCCGACCAGATTGGGATAGTTGCGGGTGTTGTAGACGATGAAGCCGGTGTCGACCTCGATCTGGCGGCCGTCATAGTCGATGGTCACCGCGTGGGCGTGGCCGCCCAGGCGCGCGTCCTTTTCATAGAGGGTGACGTCGTGGCGATCCTTGAGGGCGAAGGCGCAGCCGAGCCCTGAAATCCCCGCCCCGATCACCGCGATCTTCATGCCTGGGCCTCGTCCGCTCTTGTGTTTTTCGTCAGTCGCGCCACTTGTTACGGCCTTCCTCCCAGATCGGATCGTTGGTGCGCCGTTGATTGAGCCGAATTCCGTAGTCTCCGTTCAGGCCCCCAAGGGGCGCGCCGTGCGCATCGGCAATGGCGAGCGCCTGTCGATCATCGCCGGACCCTGTCAGCTGGAAAGCCGCGCTCATGCTCTGGAGACCGCCCAGATCCTGCGTGACATCGCCGATCGCCTGGACATCGGGCTGATCTACAAAACCTCGTTCGACAAGGCCAACCGCACCTC
>OUWB010000276.1_pt1 | contig 11359 bp, 12 predicted proteins | sample 1779821 | NCBI WGS metagenome assembly OUWB01 (sample SAMEA3914806, study PRJEB12502) | metagenome | biome: forest; material: soil | place: Canada | collected 2011-08-03 | depth 0.1 m
GCGCCCTTGACCAGGCGCACCATCAGCCGCCGGCCGCTTTTTTCGGCCAGGGCGCGCAGGGCGGTGATCACGTCTGGGCAGCGCTTCTGATAGGCCTGGACGGCGAGACCGAGGCCTTTCCAATCGCCGAGCTCGGCCTCGTGCGCCAGCTTGTCGAGGATCTTGAGCGACAAGGCCAGGCGATCGGTCTCCTCGGCGTCGAGGGTGAAATTGATATTGGCCTTGGCCGCCTGGACCGCCAGCTTGCGCACGCGCGGATAGAGCACGGCGAAGACGTCGTTGGTCCGCGTCGCTTCGTAGCGCGAATAGAGCGCCGACAGCTTGACCGAAATGCCGTGATCCGCTTCGGGCCCGCCGGTGGCCACCTTGGCCAGTGTCGTGATGGCGTCGGCATAGGCCTTCGCGTAGCGCTCGGCGTCGTGTTCGGTGCGTGCGCCTTCGCCCAGCATGTCGAACGAGCACAGATAGCCTTCCTTCCTGGCGCGCTTCAATGCATCCTCGATAGTGCGGCCCAGGACGAACTGTTCGCCCATGATGCGGATGGCCTGGGCGACGGCGGCGCGGATGACCGGTTCGCCGACGCGCTGGGTCAGGCCGGTAATATAGCCCTTCAGGTCACGCTTGGCATTGTCCTCGACGTCGATGACGCGGCCGGTGAGCATCAGGCCCCAGGTCGAGGCATTGACGAACCAGTTGTCCGATTGGCCGAGATGCGACGCCCAATCGGCGGGGGCGATCTTTTCGGCGATCAACTGGTCGCGCGTGGCTTCGTCCGGCGTGCGCAGCAGGGCCTCGGCCAGGCACATCAGCGCCAGGCCTTCGCGCGTGCCCAGGCTGAATTCCTTGAGGAAGCTTTCGACGACGCCCTGGCGCTGGGCGGCCTTGCGCGTGGCGCGGACCAGGCTCTCGGCCTCGGCGCGGACGACGGCGCGCATCTTGTCGTCCAATGGATTGTCGCGAAGAAGTCGGGCGCAGATATCGGCGTCGCTGATGTATTTATGATCATCCAGCCGGTCCCAGTCGGTGACGAAAACGGGGCTTGGGCTATGGCTGGCGTCAGGCATCGGAGACTCCTTCTTGTATCCTCAGATACTACCGGCGAGAGGCGAAGCATAGGCCTGGAATGCGCAAAATCTCTTCGCAAATTTCCGTTATGAGCGGGAGAAAATTCAAGCGTTTCGCAAAATTGCCCGCGCCGCCGCGACGGCCGTCGAAAAACAGGCCTGCAGCAGATAGCCGCCCGTCGGCGCCTCCCAGTCGAGCATCTCCCCGACCGCATAGACGCCGGGCAGGGCCTTCAGTTCGTATTCGCTGGTGACGGCGTCGAGGCGGATACCGCCGGCCGACGAGATGGCGCGGTCGAGCCCCTGCATGGCGGTGAGGCGAAGCGGTACGGCCTTGACGTCGGTCGCGCGCGTTTCATGCATCAGGGCGATGGCCGCCGGCGTCAGGTTGAGCGTTTTTCTCAAGCGGTTGCTGAGGCTGTCCTTGACCGAGGCGCGGCCGAGCTTCGATACCACCTGTCCGGTGCTGAGGTCGGGGCGCAGGTCGAGCATGAGGCAGGCATGGCCGTCGCGCGCGATGGCGTCGCGCAACGGCGCGCCCAGCGCATAGACCGCGCCGCCTTCGAGGCCGTAGCGCGTCAGCATGACTTCACCCTTGACGTCACGGCCGGCAAAGGCGAGCGCGATGTTCTTCAGCGGCGTGCCGGCGAACTTTTCGATAAACGGCGCCGACCATTCGACCTGGAAACCGGCATTGGCCGGCTGCAAGGCGGCGACCTCGACGCCCCGCGCCGTCAACAGTCCGGCCCAGCCGCCGTCGCCGCCCAGCCTGGGCCACGAGGCGCCGCCCAGCGCCAGCAGGGTGATGTCGGGCTTGATGTAAAGGCGCCCGACCGGCGCGGCGAACACCAGTTGACCGGCGTCCCAGCCCAGCCAGTCATGGCGCGCATGCAGCGCCACGCCTTGCGCGTCCAGCCGCGCCAGCCAGGCGCGCAGCAGGGGGGAGGCCTTCATCGCCTTGGGGAAGACGCGGCCGGACGTACCGGTGAAGGTTTCCGCCCCAAGGCCATCGGCCCAGTCGCGAAGCGCTTTCGGCGGAAAGGCGTCCAGCGCCGGGCGCAGATTGGGCGCGGCCTTGCCGTAGCGCTGGACGAAGCGCTCGAACGGCTCGGAATGGGTAAGGTTCAGTCCGCCGCGCCCGGCCATAAGGAACTTGCGCGCCGGTGACGGCATGCGGTCATAGAGATCGACGCGCAGACCGGCGGCGCTCAGGACCTCGGCGGCCATCAGCCCCGCCGGGCCGGCGCCGATAATGGCGATTCCTGTCATGAAACCCTTGAAGAGTGATGGCTTGAACGGGGAAGCATTGCCATGCTACTCGCGCAGCATGACCGCTCAGCCAAGCTTGACCGCTTTAAATGCCGAGATGCATAGCATCGGCGCCGAAGGATGCAAAATCCTCATCGTCGACAACCTGGTTCCCGACGCACGTCCGCTGGTCGACCTGGCGGCGCGGATGGGGCCGTTCCCAAGGCCCGAGGGCATCCTCTACCCCGGCCTGCGCCGCTATATCGGCGAGCGCGACAGAGAGGCGGCGGCCTACGTCGCCTATGTCTGCCGCAAGCTGGCGCCGCTGCTGACCGAGGCTTTCGGCATCGGCCAGTTCCGCGTCGACAACGCCTCGTTCTCGCTGGCGACGCGGCGGCCGGAAGAGACCGTGCCCTATATGCGTATTCCGCACTATGACGGCGTCGATCAAAAAGCCTTCGCCATATTGCATTATCTTAGCGAAACGCCGCAGGGCGGCACCGCCTTCTATCGCCATCGCCGCACCGGGTTCGAATGCATCTCGCCGGACCGCGCCGCGGCCTTTCAGGCCGGCGCCCTGCGGGATTTCGAAGACTACGGCGAACCCCAGGGCTATATCGGCTCATCGACCTCGGCCTTCGAGCGTATTTTCGACGTCGAGGGCGTGTTCAATCGCTGCCTGATCTATTCCGGCGCCATGCTGCATTCCGGACAGTTGGCGGGAACGGCGAATTTCAGCCCCGATCCCCGCCTGGGACGATTGACCGGCAATATCTTTATCCGCGTCGACCGGGCCGACCTTGGGCCCTACGAGGCGGTATAGATTTAATTCTCATTTTTGCGATTTTAACGTGCGCCCGGGCTTTCCTCATCGTTTTCATATGGAGGTAGGCCGATACTCGACCGGTACCTGCGTAACCCGCATCATCCGTTTTCGAGGAATACCATCATGAAGCGTCTCATCATCATCTCCCTGCTGGCCATCCTGCCGTGCACGATTGCCGCCTGCAACACCATCGGCGGCATGGGCCACGACGTCAAAGACGCCGGCGGGGCCGTGCAAAGCGCCGCCAGTGACGCCAAGTAAGGAGGATCAGATCATGAAACGCATCGCACTTATCGCCCTGATTCTGATCACCACCACGGTTGTGTCCGCCTGCAACACCGTGGAAGGCGCCGGCAGGGACATCACCGCGACCGGTCAGGCCGGCAAATCGGTGATCAACGGAAACTAACTTCTGACCGCTTGCGGTCGTCGGGACGTGTGGTAAATGCACTGGGTCGATTTGTGAGAGGGTCGCCCCATGACATTCACGCCACGGCGCATAGCCGCCATCGCCCTGATCGCGCTCCTGCCGCTGATCGCCGCCTGCAATACCATCCAAGGTATGGGCAAGGACATCACGGCTGTCGGCAGAGGTATGCAGGACGCCACGAAATAGCCGGAAAGGCCGCCCATTTTCGGGCGGCTTTTTCTTTGGGGGATTTCATGGATCGGCGAGCCCTGTTGCTGGCCGCGCCGGCCTTGGCATTGGCCGGGTGCGCGAAGTCGCGCGTCGTCGCGATAACAGGCAAGGCGGCGCACTTTGTGGACGCCGCGCATGCGCAGACCCGGCACCTCGTGCTGTACGACAGCGGCTATACCCGCATCCCCTATCCCAATGGCGACGTCGCGCCCGAGCGAGGCGTCTGCGCCGACGTCATCATCCGCGCCTATCGCGCCATCGGCATCGACCTGCAGCGCCTCGTCCACGAAGACATGACGGCGCATTTCGATCTCTATCCGAAAAAGTGGGGACTGAAGACGCCCGACCCGAATATCGACCACCGCCGCGTGCCGAACCTGAGGGTTTTCTTTTCGCGCTTCGGCCAAAGCCTGCCGGTCAGCCGGGATCCGTCCGGTTGGAAGCCGGGCGACCTGATCACCAACCAGCCTTCGGGCCCACACATCGCCATCGTCAGCGACCGCCTGGCGCCCGGGACGGATAGGCCGATAGTCATTCAGAACATCGGCTGGGGGGTGCGCGAGGACGACCAGTTGCTCAGCTATCCGATTACGGGGCACTATCGATACGGGCTTTCATAGCGCGTAGCGCCTTTGTGTCGGACCCCAACCTCAGATGAACGCAGATGTACGCAGACTTTAGGATTACGCCGTAAAGGGAGTGGGTTTGAGCATGGAAAGGCGCTCCGCGCTAAGCTTTGGCGGCATAGGCCTCGATCTCGGCCAGCAACTCTGTCTTGCGCGCAAGGGGCGCAAACGAGCCGGTGATGCTGTTGCGCGCCAGGGTCAGACAATCGTCGCGGCTTAACAATCCGCGCCGGGTCAGCGCTTTGAAATTGTCGTTCACATAGCCGCCGAAATAGGCCGGATCGTCGGAATTGACCGTCGCCTTCAGCCCCTTGGCCAGCATGTCGGGGATCGGATGGGCCGATAGGTCATTGACCACGCACAGCTTGTGGTTCGACAGCGGACATACGGTGAGGGTGAGGCCGGCCTCACGGATGCGGTCCACCAGGGCCGGGTCTTCGAGCGAGCGATTGCCGTGGTCGATGCGATCGATCTTGAGGATATCGAGCGCCTCATAGACGTACTCCGGCGGCCCTTCCTCGCCGGCATGGGCGACCAGTTTCAGTCCCATTTCGCGCGCCCGGGCGAAGACGCCCTTGAACTTCGACGGCGGGTGGCCGAGCTCGGACGAATCGAGGCCGACGCCGATGATCCGGTCGAGAAAGGGCTCCGCCCGCGCCAGGGTCTCAAAGGCGTCGGCCTCGGGCAGATGGCGCAGGAAACACAGGATCAGGCCCGAGGTCAGGCCGTATTGCGCCTCGGCTTCGCGTTGCGCACGGCCGAGGCCGCTGATCACCGTCTCATAGGCAATACCGCGATCGGTATGGGTTTGCGGGTCGAAGAAGATCTCGGCGTGGCGGATATGGTCGGCGGCGGCGCGGCGGAAATAGGCAGCGGCGACGTCGTAGAAATCCTGTTCGGTCACCAGTACGTTGGCGCCCTGGTAGTAGATGTCGAGGAAGTCCTGCAGGTTGGAAAAGTCATAGGCGGCGCGCACCGCCTCGACATCGGCGAAGGGCAGGGCAATGCGGTTGCGCTGGGCCAGGGCGAACATCAGCTCGGGCTCAAGCGAGCCCTCTATATGAAGATGAAGCTCGGCCTTGGGCAGGCCGGAGACAAAGGCGTCGAGCGCGGGGAGGGCGTGGGTGTCCGGCATGGCGAGGCTCCTTGGTGCGGTGCACTATACTCCGCGTAGTCCGTGGGGCTGGCAAGAGCGAATGTCAGCCCATCGTCTTGTCCATGTCCTCGAGCTCGACGCCGCGCGTTTCGGGGAAGAAGCGCGGCACGACAATGGCCTGGATAAGCGTGCACAGCGCGAACACGACGAACGGCAAGGCCTTGGTATGCATGGCGATCACCGGAAAGGCCCCTGAAATGACGGCATTGGCGATCCAGTGGGTGGCGCTGCCCAGGCTCTGGCCGCGCGCCCGCACCGGCGTCGGGAAGATCTCGCTGATATAGACCCAGATCACCGCGCCTTGCGACATGGCGAAGGACGCAATGAACAGGATCAGGAGCATGAGCAGCCACTCCCGGTGCTGGCCCGTCGCCATGATCATCGCGACGCCGGACAGCGCGATCGTACAGCCGACGGCGCCGATGGCCAGTAGCGGCTTGCGGCCGATGCGGTCGATCAAGGTCATACCGACCAAGGTGAACAGCAGGTTGGCGCCGCCGACCGCTATGCTTTGCTCGTCGGCGGAGACCGAGCTGAAGCCGGCGGCGGCGAAGATGTCGTTGAGATAGTAGAGGATGGCGTTGATGCCGGTGAACTGGTTGAACAGGGCCAGCAGAACGGCGAACAGGATCGGCCGGCCATGGCGTTTGAGGCTCAATCGCTCTTGGCCGGAATCTGAGCGCTGGTACTCGGCGATGGCGGCATCGGTGTCGGCTATGCCGAATGATTTCAGGCCTTTGACGGCCTCGTCGATGCGGCCCTTGGCGACCAGCCAGCGCGGGCTTTGCCCGATGGCGAACAACAGCACGAAGAACAGGCTCGACGGCACGGCGGCCAGGCCCAGCTTCCACCGCCAGGCGCCGGCGTCGTGGATCGCCTGGCCGACCAGGTAATTGCTGAGATAGGCCAGCAGGATGCCGAAGACGATATTGAACTGGAACAGGCCGACCAATTGGCCGCGGCGCGCGGCGGGGACAATCTCGGAGATATAGACGGGCGCCAGGACCGACGAGCCGCCGATGGCCAGGCCCAGCACGAAGCGGCAACCGATAAACGGCCACAGGCCGCCGGACAGGGCGCTGCCCAGCGTCGCCAGCACGTACATCAGGGCGATGACCCGAAGCGCGTCGCGTCCGCCGATGGCGTCGCCCAGCCGTCCCATGAACAGGGCGCCGATAAAGGTGCCCCACAGCCCCGCCGAAACGGCAAAGCCGAGATTGGCGTCGCTCAGGTGATAGACGGCGCGCAAGGCGCTGGTGACGCCCGAGATCACCGCCGTATCGAAGCCGAACAGAAGTCCGGCCAGACTGGCGATGAACACGGCGGTGACGTTGATCCTCATGGCGCGTCCTCGTAATTCTTATATTTGATTACGATATGCCACGGAATGCGAGGCGAGGCAAAACTCAGGCTTTCGCGGGCTTGGCCGGCTTTTCAAGCGAACGCAGGTCAAGGCCGCGTGTTTCGGTGCCGAACTTGATGAACAGGGCGAGCGTCAGCAGAACCGGCACCATGATCAAAGCGGCCGCCAGGCCCATCGGCGGCGCGTGGATGCCGAGCGCCGGCACCAGGGCGGCCACGGTCAGGAACTGGGCGAACACGCCGCCGCCCTTGGTGCAGGCGGCGACCCAGCCGGTCGCCCGGCCGCGGAATTGCAACGGGTAGCTTTCCGAGGCATAGGGCAGGATGATGGCGATGATGCCGTTGGTCCCGATGATCAACAGGGCGATCGGCAAGACCGGGCTGCCTAACATGCGCGCCTCGAGCATCCACACGCCGATAAGGCCGAGGAAGGTGACGACGATCGTCGACACCAGCGCCCATTTGGTGCTCCAGCGGCTGTACATGAAGGTACACAGGAACACGGTCGGAAAGGCGATCAACGCCGACTGCGCCAGCAACTTCGACGACACGGCCATCGAATAGCCCTTGTTGACCAGTTCGTTCGGCATCCACAGCAGCAGGCCGAAATTGACGAGCCCCCAGGCCAGGGCGCCGATGGTCAGAGCCGCCGTCTTGCCGATCAGGCCGGGCGTCCACAACTTCGGTTCCTGGCCGGTGTGATCGGCGTGGTGGTGGACGAAGACGTCGTCGACATCCTCTTCATTGGCCTTCAGTTGGTGGCTTTGCGTGCCGAAGCGCGCCATGACCTTGTGCGCCTCGTCGATCCGGCCGCGCGACAACAGGAACTTGGCCGATTCCGGCATCAGCCCGCCCATCAGGATCAGGGTCAGACCGGTCGGGAGGTTGAGCAGCCACAGGATGCGCCAGCTCCAATGCGGCACCAGCAGGAACGACGCGCCGCTGGCGGCGAAATAACCGCCGACCGCGCCCAGCCCGCCGACCAGGACCAGCGCCCAGCCGCGGTGCTTCGACGGCATGATCTCGGCCAGCAGGGCATAGGTCACGGGCAGCATGCCGCCGGCGCCCAGGCCCATCAGGAAGCACATGCCGATATTCCACCACAAGGACGGCATGGCGCCGCAGATCGAGGTGCCGACGAAGACCACCGCCGACAACAGGATCGACGCCTTGCGGCCGTAGAGGTCGGCGAGCACGCCCCACAGGACGGAGCCTGTCGCCGTGCCGATCAGGGCGAAGAACGGCACCAGCGAGGCCTGCTGTTTGGTGACGCCGTATTCCTTGATCATGCCGGGCACCGTAAAGCCGAGCGAGGCGGGCTTCATGACGTCGATGACCAGTGCGACCACCAGTACGGCCATCAGGCCCCAGTGCGCGGCGCCGAGCTTCATGTCCTCCGGTGCGGCCACGGCGATGCGCGCCGACGCCTGCATATGCTCGCCCACCTTGGGCGGCAGCAGGCCGTAGGCGGCGACAAATACGCCGCCAATGATGGCGAACATGCCGAAGATCATGCCGGGATCCATGGGCATGCCGGCGAGCTTGAAGCCCATATTGGCGCCCATCAGGAACATCGGTACGTGCAGCAGCACGCCGATGACGACGGCGACGCAGCCCAGTCCGAAAGCCCAGACTCCGCGTCTGCCGTCAAAAACCTGTGCGTTGCCCATAGCGTCCCCGATGTCTCTTTATGTCTATTTGGCCGCCTTCGGCGCGGCGTCGCCGCGCAGGCTGAAGCAAAACGGCTGGGAAATAAAGCCTTATCTGCTTGGGGTTTGCCACGATGAAGTCGGTAAAAATGTTGCTACGTTGGGAACATCTAGGCCGGATCGGCGGTTCATGAGCGTGAGGCGCGCGCCGGGGCGGCTAAATTTTTTCAAGCGGGCGCTCGTCGATGCTCACCCTTTCAGCCACCTGGCCAATCGGGTGGCGAGAAAGTCGGCGACGCGGCGAACGCGCGGCTGGCTGCGCAGGTCCTCGTGCAGCACGATCCAGATGGGCAGGGGCGGCAGGCTCATGCCGATGTCGAGCCGCTCCAGCCCGGCGCCTTCGGCGATCAACTGTTGAGCGAAACCCAGGCCGGCGCCGGCGCACAGCAGGTGCCAATAGACGATCTGGTCGTCGACGCGCAGCGGGAAATGCTCGCGCTCGACCGGAAAGCCGTGGGCGGCATAGCCCTTGACGATGGCCTCGCCGCGGTCGAAGCCGATGACCTCGTGGTCGAGCAGATCGGCCATTGTCGTTGGCCGGCCGCGACGGTCGAGATAGCGCTTGGCGCCGAACAGGCCGAGCGGCGAGGCGCCGATCTTGCGCACGATCAGGGCGTTCTGCGTCGGCTCGAACATGCGCACGGCGATATCGGCGTCGCGGCGCAGCAGGTTCTGCGCTTCGTCCGAGGCGACGATCTCGATCTGGATGTCGGGTTCGGCCTCGCGCAGGTCGGTGATCATGGCGGGCAGGACCAGGTTCGACATGACGACCGAGGCGGCCAGCCGCACCGTGCCGGCGACCCTTTCCGTCTGCCCGGCGGCTTTGAGCGACAGGGCGTGCGCCGCTTCGCCCATGCTCCGGGCGTCGTCGATCAGGCCCAGCGCCACCTCGGTCGGCTCCAGCCCGCGCGCCACCCGCCGGAACAGGCTAAGCCCCAGCGCCTGTTCCAGTTCGTGGATATGGCGGCTGAGCGTCGGCTGGGTAGCGCCCAGCCGTGCCGCCGCCGCCGACAGCGAACCGGTCTCCACCGTCGCCAGGAACGACCGCCACAGGGTCCAGTCGGGCATAGCCGTCTCCGTGATATGCGAATTTGCATATGTACTATCAGATTTGTGGCAATTTTCATGCAAAATTGGATGCCTTAAAGTCTGGCTATCGACACGTAGCAAACGCCTCATGTTTCTCCCAAAAGTGGCAGTCCGCTTTTGGGCATGAGGCTCGGGAGAGATGGTCATGAAAACAGTATTGGTTCTGGGCGCCCTGGGTGGCGTCGGCAAGGCGGTCGCCAAGGCCTTCGTGCATCACGGCTGGCGCGTGCAGGGTCTCGTCCGGGCGGGCAAGGCGGGACTGCCCGACGGTGTCGAAGCCGTCACAGCGGACCTGTTCGATGCGGCGGCCGTGGCGCGCGCCTCGGGCCCGGTCGATGTGGTGTTCAACGGGCTCAATGCGCCCTATCCGGTTTGGCCGACGCAGGCCCTGCCGCTCTATACCGCCGCCGCCGATATCGCCGAGGCCCTGGACGCGCGGCAGATTTATCCCGGCAGCGTCTATAATTTCGGCGCCGGCATGCCGCCCGAACTGACGCCCGATACGCCGTTCGCGCCGACGACGGTGAAGGGACGCATCCGCGTCGCCATCGAAGCGATGTTCCGCGAACGGGCCGACGCCGGCCGTTTGCGCACGCTCGTCGTCCGCGCCGGCGATTTCTTCGGCGAGGGCGCGGCCAAGAGCTGGATGCACGTCGTGGTGGCCAAGGAAATGGCCAAAGGCAAGATCACCGCGCCCGGCGGCTACGACACCGTCCACGCCTGGGCCTATCTGCCCGATCTGGCGGAAACGATCGTGCGCCTGGCCGAGATGGAAAGCGGCCTGGGCGTCTATGAGGTCTTCCATTTCGAGGGGCACAACCTCACCATGCGGCAATTGCGCGACGCGGCGCGGACGGCGGTCGGCCGCAAGATGGCGTTGAGCCGCCTGCCGCGGCTGGTGTTTCCGCTGATGGGCCTGTTCGATCCGATGATGAAGGCGACGATCGAGATGCTGTACCTGTGGGACGTGCCGCATGCCCTGAAGGACGTCAAAAAAGACGGAAAAACCCTGGCGCAGGCCGTCGGGCCCTTGCCGCATACGCCGCTGGTCGAGGCATTGAAGACGCTGCCATGATCGTAAAAAGGCGGAGGCCGTGCGCCTCCGCCTGTATTGCATCACACTTTATATAACGCCTTATCAGGCGTGTTCGACCTGTTCGGCGCGGCTGGCCAGGGCGACGTCGAGCGAACGGCCGTCGGTTTCCCACAGCGTGCCGATGTGCTGGGCGATCGGGTCGGGGAAGATATAGGTCTCGTCCTTTTCGAGGCCGGCGACGATCAGCCTGGCCGCCGATTCCGGGCTCGCCTTGTCGATCTTGATGTCACGCGCCAGTTCGGTATCGATCGGGCCCGGATAGATGCCCAGCACCTTGACGCCGCGATCGCGCAGGGTGACGCGCAGGGTCTGGGTCAGCGAATGCAGCGCCGCCTTCGATGCCGAATAGCCGGCCAGCGGCGGCGACGAGGTCAGGCCGACGACGCTCGCGACATTGGCGATGGTGCCCGAACCACGGCGGGTGAACAGCGGCACGAAGGCGCGCAGCACGTTCAAGGTGCCGTAATAGTTGGTGTCCATGTCGGCCTGGATGGCGTCGAGCGGGCTGTCGATAAAGTCGGCGAAAACCGCCGTACCGGCATT
>OUWB010398204.1_pt1 | contig 11337 bp, 13 predicted proteins | sample 1779821 | NCBI WGS metagenome assembly OUWB01 (sample SAMEA3914806, study PRJEB12502) | metagenome | biome: forest; material: soil | place: Canada | collected 2011-08-03 | depth 0.1 m
CTGCGCGCCAAGTTCACCGGCACGCCGGAAAAGGTCATCGAGCTGTTCACCTTCATCGCGCTCGAAGTCCGTGAAATCCTGGCCTCGCTGGGCTTGCGCTCGTTGCAGGAAGCCGTCGGTCGCACCGACCTGCTGCGTCAGGTGTCGCGTGGCGGCGCCCTGCTCGACGATCTCGACCTGAACCCGCTGCTGGTCAAGGTCGAGATGGATGCGACGGCGCCGATCACCCCGGTCACCGAGCGCAATGCGGTCGCCGACACGCTGGACGCCCAGATCGTCCGCGACGCCGGCCCGCTGCTCGATCGCGGCGAAAAGATGCAGCTGACCTATGACGTGCGCAACACCATGCGCGCGGTCGGTACGCGGACCTCGTCGGAACTGGTGCGCAAGTACAAGGACACGTTGGCGGAAGGTCACCTGACCCTGGAACTGCACGGCTCGGCCGGTCAGTCGATGGGGGCGTTTGCCGTCAAGGGCCTGCTGATCAACCTGGTCGGCGAGGCCAACGACTATGTCGGCAAGGGCCTGTCGGGCGCGACCATCGTCATCCGTCCCAAGGTCTGGCAGGAAAACCAGGCCCTGGCCGGCAACACCATCCTGTATGGTGCGACCTCGGGCCAGCTGTTTGTCGCCGGTTCCGTCGGCGAACGCTTCGCCGTGCGCAACTCCGGCGCGGTCACCGTGGTCGAGGGCGTCGGCGCCCATGGCTGCGAATACATGACCGGCGGCCAGGTGGTGATCCTGGGGCCGACGGGCAGCAACTTCGGCGCCGGCATGACCGGCGGCGTCGCCTATATCTATGACCCGGAGCGCCAGTTCGCCCAGCACGTCAACGGCGAAGGCGTGACGCTGCGCCCGGTGCCGGACGCCAATGCCGGCACGCTGAAGCTGCTGATCGAACAGCACCTCAAGCGCACCTTCTCGCCCAAGGCCGAGGCCATCCTCGACGACTGGGACAATAGCCTCAAGGCCTTTGTCGAGGTCATGCCGAATGAGATATTGGCGCTGCATGCCAAGAAGGAAGCGAAGATAGCTTAAAAGCAAAGGCGGCTCCGGAAGGGGCCGCCTTACTTTTTCTCTTCGCGGAATAGCTTCCTGGTGATTCGCCGATGACCGTGCAGGACGCGCACCGTGTCGTTGGCAGGCGCGTAGGTGTAGAGCACAACGTAGGGCGATACGATCCCGAGGCGCGCGGCCGGATCAAGCTTTGGTCTACGCGGGCAACTCTCCGGGTAAAGGACGAGATGTCTATAAAGCGCGTCAAAGCGCTGTCGATATTTTATCGCGGTGCCTATGCCGGCTTCGGATGTCAGATAAGCATATATCTCTTGCAGGTTTGCACTAGCCGCCGGCGTGATAGCAATTTGCGCCACTATGGTTTGAGCGATTTGAAAGCTGCAAACTGTGCGTCCACTCGGGCATCATGCTCTTCAAGCGTCAGGACCTCGCCGCGAGCCAGTTGGGCCATGCCCTCGTCGAAATAAGGCTTTGCCCAAGCCATATCATCGTCCGATTCTTCGGCGATGCGCTCTTCGATGAACTGCGCCAAGGCATCATCGGGCGACGCGAATTCGCCGCTTTCGATATGCGCGGTAAGCCAGGCTTCTTGTTCGGTCGTCAGTTTCATGAGACCGATCATAACACGATGACGACCGATCTCAACTGGGCCCTAGGCGTATGACGCTCGAGCCAATTTATTTCTATACGCCGGACGAGGCCTATGGCGCCTTTTCCAATTTCTCGCGCCACGGCGTCGAGATGGACGGTCTTTGGTGGCCGACTGTCGAGCACTATTTTCAAGCTCAGAAGTTCGATGACGCCACCGCTCGCGAACGCATTCGCAAGGCATCGACGCCGAAACAGGCGGCCGCTCAGGGCCGGGACCGGTCGATGTCGCTGCGTGCTGATTGGGAAACGGTGAAGGTCGCGATCATGGCGGCGGCTGTGCTGAAGAAGTTCACGACCCATGTCGAGCCGCGTGACCTTTTATTGTCGACGGATGAGCGGCCGTTGGTCGAAGCGGCGCCAGGTGATTATTTCTGGGGCGCAGGTCAGGACGGTACGGGCGAAAACCATCTCGGGCGAATCCTGGTGGACGTACGCCGGCAAATTCGCGACAAGACGCCATGACCCTGTTTCGCGCCTATCTCGGCGACATCACCAAGCTCAAGGTCGATGCCATCGTTAATGCCGCCAACTCTTCGCTATTGGGCGGCGGGGGTGTCGACGGGGCCATTCATCGCGCCGCCGGATCGGATCTTGTGCACGAATGCCGGCTATTGGGCGGGTGCAAGACGGGCGATGCCAAGCTGACCAAGGGATATCGCTTGCCGGCCAGATACATCATCCATACGGTCGGACCGGTATGGCGTGGTGGTGAAGAGGGCGAATCCGACTTGCTGACCGCCTGCTATTGCCGCTCCCTGGACATTGCCCGTGACAAGGGACTGGCGTCGATAGCGTTCCCAAGTATCAGTACCGGCATTTTCGGCTATCCGATAGAGGAAGCCGCATCCATCGCCGTGAGGACCGCGCGGGCGCAGGCGCCCGATACTCTGCATGAGGTTATATTCTGCTGCTTTTCGCCGGGCGATCTGCAGGTCTATGAGGGTGAACTAGCCGCCTAGACCTCGCCTCTCAAGGCGCTCAGGATTTCCACCACCATCGCGTCATAGCGGCCTTGATGAGCCGCCTTGGAGGCCTCAAGCCACCGCGCTGGATCGAAGCGCGTCAGGTCGATCTCATGCCCGGCCTGTTGCGCCAATTGCTTGAGATATTGCAGCTGGGTGCGACCGTTGCCTTCCCGGAAAGGGTGGACATAGTTGACGTCACCAATGATCTGGCCGGCTTGGGTGGCGAAGTCTTCACGCGATAAGCCATGCAGATAGTCCAGGCCTCAAGGCGGCGGTGGACGTCGGCCATGCCGGTTTCGATAAATCGACAAAACTGGAACTGCGAGCCGCTTTTGCTGATCTCAACGGTACGAACCTCGCCGGCCCAGTCATAGACATCCTGGAACAGGTGATGATGAATGGCCTTCAGGTGGTTGAGGTCGAAGGCGCCGGTGGGGATGCCTTCGGCTACACGTTGTGTCGCCACGCGCCGTTCCATCCGATCGGGCTTTCCGGGGTCGGTTATTCCGAAATGGTTCCTGAGAACATGCGTTCCCGGATAGACATACCGATCGCTCAAACTCACAAGGTCTTCTAAAGAATGTAGGCGCGGCGTCGTTCGTGCGACCAGCCTTCACGCTCGAACATTTCGAACATGGCAACGTCGTCCGCGTCCAGCGGATTGCCTTCGATCTCTTGCAGCTTCATGGCTTCGAGGCGGCGTTGGCGGGCCGTTTCGATTTCCTCGGGCGTCAGGCGGGCATGTTCGAGCATGATCCCACCTTAGCACGGATCGACCTAGTGCGCCATTCCGGCGTCGACCTTGCGCATCGGCTTGGGGACCAGCCAGACGATGGTCGCCGACAGGGCAAACAGCAGGGCGATGCCCAGGAACACCGCATTGGTCGATAGCATGACGCTTTGCCCCTGCACCAGGCGGTCGAGCGTGCCGAGCGCCGCCCCCGCATCCAGGCTGCCGCCGCCAAGCCCGCTCACGGCATCGGACGGGAGTTTGCCGACCAGGTCGGCGCGGAAGTGGGTAGAGCCGTCTTCCCACACCGTCTGCACGATCGAGGTGGCAAAGGCGCCTGACAGGGTGCGGCAGAAACTCATCAGGCCGGCGGCGCTGGCCGTCTCGGCCGGCTGGACGCTGGCAAGCGCGAGCGTCGTCAGGGGCACGAAGAACAGGGGCATGCCGAAGCCCTGCAGCAACAACCAGTGGCCGATGCCGAAATAGCTGAGGTCGGTATCGGCCTGGCCGCGGAAGAAGGTGATCACCGCCATCCAGAACAGGCCCAGCGAGACCAAGAGGCGCGCATCGACCTTGCCGGCCATGTTGGCGACGAACGGCGCGCAGATGACGGCGGTGATGCCGAGCAGGGCCGAGACATAGCCCGACCAGGAGGCCGTGTAGCCCATATATTGCTGCAGCCACAGCGGCAGCAGGACATTGGCCGCGAAGAAGGAGCCGAAGCCGACGCAGAGCGTCAGCACCGCGGCCGAATAGCCGCGATGGCGGAAGACGCGCAGGTCGACGACCGGGTGATTGTCCGTCAGCTCCCAGATCAGAAAGCAGACAAAGCCGATGGCGGCGATGATGGCCAGGGTGACGATCAGCGGCGAGGAGAACCAGTCGGCGTCCTTGCCGAGGTCGAGCAGGACCTGAAGCGAACCGACCCAGACGATCAACAACCCAAGCCCCACGACATCGACGCGCTGGCGGGCGGTGGTGGTGTCGAACTTGGCAAGCAGGGTCCAGCCGGCCCAGCCGCAGACCAGGGCGATCGGCACATTGATCCAGAAGATGAAGCTCCAGCCGACATTGTCGCACAAAAAGCCGCCCATGATCGGGCCGAGGATGGGGGCGATCAGGGTGGTCATGGCCCAAATGCCGGTCGCCGCCGGGGCCAGCTTGGGCGGGAAGACGCGCAGCAACAGGGTCTGCGACAGGGGAATGAGCGGTCCGCCGCACAGGCCCTGCAGGACGCGGAACATGACCAGGATCGGCAGCGAGGTCGCCGTGCCGCAGAGGAAGGAAAACACCCCAAAGCCCAGCATGCTGAGCACGAACACCTTCACCGAACCGAAGCGCCCGGCCAGCCAGCCGGTCAAGGGCACGGTAATGGCTTCGGCCACCGAGTAGGAGGTGATGACCCAGGTGCCCTGGCTGGGCGAGACGGCCAGCGCGCCGGCGATATTGGCGACCGAGACGTTGGCGATGGTCGTGTCCAGCACCACCAGGAAGTTGGCGATGGCCAGGATCAGCCCGGCCAGCGCCAGGGCAGGCCCGTGCAATTGCGGTGCGATAAGGGGAGCGGGGCGGGCGGGGGCGGCTTCAAACGACATCGGACGGCTCTATAACTGGACCAATGGGTCTGCTTATGCGCCGCAAAGATGACCAAGTCAATAATGAACGTACCGTACGGTCTAGAAAAACTTCGGTCGCCAACCAGGGAAATCCAGCTATAACGAGCGTCCAATGCAGGGACCGATATGCGCGTAAAGACGGAAGAGAAACGGCAGGCCATTCTCGCCGCGGCCAAGGATGTGTTCCTGTTGAGCGGCTTCGAGGCCGCCAGCATGGCCGAAATCGCCAAGGTCTCCGGCGGCTCCAAGCAGACGCTTTACAGCTACTTTGCCTCGAAGGACGAGCTGTTCATCGCGGTCATGCTGGAATACGGGTTGCGGCTAATCCAGCCGGCTTTTCAGGTTCTGGATGAAGACAAGGATTTGGCTGACGGCCTGAAGGCTTTCGGCCGGGCCTTCCTGACGGGCATCAGTACGCCGGACGTGGTCGCCTTTCGCCGCGTCCTGGCCGGCGAAGGCGCGCGCTCGGGCCTTGGGCCGCTATTCTATCAGAACGGCCCCTTGATGGGGCTGACGCGGCTGGCCGGGTTCATGGAGCGGCAGATGGCGCAGGGACGCATGAAGGCCGTCCCCCCTTTCACGGCGGCCGAGCAATTCATCGCCCTGTGCGAAAGCGGCCCGCTGCGGCTGCATATCCAGGGCGTGCGCGGCCCGATCACCCAGGACGAAATCGCCGAAGCGGTCGACCGTGCGGTCGACCTGTTCACCGGCGGGTACGGGATCGGCTAAGCCCAGGTCTCATGCCACGTTCAATTGAGGCGAAGCAATCAATAGATCAGCCGATATCCGCCATTCGCTGGACAGACGCCTGATCTGGGCGAGCGTCAAGGCCCGTTGTCCGCCCAGGACTTCGGAGGCGCGCGACCGCGAGCCCAGCAGTCTCGCCAAGTCTGCTTGATCATAGCTGCGGCGCTCCATGGTGAAGCGAATGGCTTCAACAGGAGACACATCGGCGATCGGGAAATGGTCCTCTTCGTACCGGGACAGGAGGAGCCCGAGCAATTCGAACCGGTCCGCGGCATCGCTGCCCGGCGCCGGCTCCGAGTCGAAATAGGTCTCGTATTCCGCAAGGTAGGCGTCGTAGGTGGCTTGGTCGCGAATGAGATGCAAGGTATTCATTTCGGCCTCCATGATCAAATCGTCGCTGGGTCTATGGCGTCGTACTCGGCATGTGTGCCGACGAACTTCACGAGCACCTGCTTGAAGGTGTAGGAAATTCGGACAACAAGCCGGTAGTTATTGCCGCCGATATTGAAAATGACCCGATTATCGGCAACGAAGTCAGCACTGTTGAAGTCGTCTTTCACATCCTGCGGCGAGGTCCAGCTGGCCGCCTTCACGTGCTTGTACCAGGCGCTTAGCGGCGCCTTCGCCCTGGGCTGACGCGTATAGAACTCAACAAGCGCCTTTCGGGTCACGACGTTCATAACCCCACCCTACCATGTTCCCATATTGGGAACAAGCGGGTTGAGATCACTTCGCTGCCCAATCACTTCGCTGCCCAATCACTTCGCTGCATTGACGATGGCGGCGATGGTGTCCGGGAAAGCCTCCGTCGCCTGGGCGCGATCGAACAGGCCCGAGGCGTGGTTCGAGGTGGCGCCGCTGTCCCAATACATCGGCACGATGCCGTTTCTAAAGGCTGAGTGGGTGATGTAGGCGTCCCAATAGGTGCGGTAGTGGCCGGTCGGATCGTACTCGGACCGGAGGCTGGCGGCATATTCGCCGAGAATGACCGGCACGCCCTTGTCGACGAAGGCCTGCTTCATCTTGCGGAACTGGCCGTCGGCATAGGCTTCGTTGGCCCAGGTCTGGGTCGCCGACGGATCGGTCGCCTTGGCGCCCCACTGCCAGATCTTGTTCTGGGTGTTCAGCGTGAAGTCGTACGGATCGTAATAATGCACCTCGATCATCAGCTTGCCGGGCGTCGCATCCACCGGCAGCCTGGCGTTGCACGCCACCGTATAGTCGATATTGGTGTTATAGCCCTGGACGACCAGGAAGCGCGTCGCATTGCCGCCGCCGGTGGCCCGCACCGCCTTGACGAAGACCTGGTTGAAGCCGTTCTGCACGGCGCAGTTTTCGGCCGACGGCGCGCCATACTGGCCGGCGACCGCGATCTCGTTGGTGCCGGCGAACAGCAGGTGGTCGTCATCGTCCTTGAAGCGGCTGGCGATCTGCGTCCAGAACTTGCTCAGCTTGGCATCGACCGCCGCCTCCTGGGCCTTGGTCGGTTGCACCCAGCCGCCGTCCCAATGGACATTGATGATGACATAGAGGCCGTCCTTGCGGGCATAGTCGACGACCTGGCTGACGCGATCGAGCCAGGCCGGGCTGATCGTGCCGTCGCTGTCGGCGTAGGGGCTCCAGGCGACGGGAATGCGCACGCTCTTGAAGCCGGCCCGCTTGACCGCATCCATCAGTGCCTGGGTCGTCGCCGCATTGCCCCATAGGGTTTCCTGCGAGGCGGTGGCGGTGCCATGTCCGATGGCTTCCAGGCTGTTGCCGAGGTTCCATCCCGGCGCCATCTGCTGCAGGACCGTCGCGCCGGTCAGCGCGCCGCTGTCCGGCGTCTGTGCCGCGGCCGGTTGCGCTGCTGCAAGACCCGTGACCGCGCAGGCCAGGGCAAAGCCTACGGCACGGCAGGCGTTCGTGTTGAAATGTTGCAAGCTCCCAATCCCTCTTCTTTTTGTGTGTTTCTTTTTGTGTTTCCGGGCCGTCATCCTCGGAACAGCGAGTCATTCTAGGTCATTTGCAGCGCTTGTCGTCCGCTAACTTGCGGGGAGGCGCGCTTGTCGGCGGACAGGCTGGTGAATAGACATCGGCGAGAGACGCACATGGCGAATTGGCAGGATCTGAACTCGGCAGAGGCCTTGATCGAGGCCTTCGATACGGTCTGCCGCCCGGCGGGGCGTGATGTCGCGCCCGCCGTCGATTTCATCTTCGCCTGCCACGTATCCCCCGGCAGCTTGACCGTTGCCCAGAAGGACTATCTGAAGACGATGGCCGCCGTCTATCTGGACCGGCCGCAAAGCTGGCAGGAGACGATGCCGGCCTGTATCATGCTGGCCAGCGCCACGGCCATCTATGCCGACTGCGCCTATGGCTGCCGGGCGCTGAAAAAAGCTTTCGAGCTGTCGCGCGACCGCAAGGCGCGCAACGAGCTGTTCTTTTCCATCAACACCCTGGCCTTCAAATTCGGCGCGGATATCGGCTACGACCTGACCGACCTTTTCTTCGCCCAGGTCGACGACTGGTTCCACTTCCTGAAGCCGCCGCAGTTCGAGCCGATACCCGGGCGCTGTATCATCGCCATGCCGCAATTCATCATGCCTCCGCATCAGCCGACCTCTGACGCCATCGCCAAGTACGCCCTGCTGCGCGATCGTTTCGGCTTCGACGTCGCCATTCTCAATACGGCCGAACGCCCCGAGCAATATACCTTGCCGATCGTCGGTCCGGCGGGAACGACGCGGCTGAAGGAGCTTCAGGGCTTCCAGGAGACCGCGGACAATTTCGCGGTCGCCAATATGCAGATCTTCACGCCGACCCAGCCGATGCCCAGCCTGGACGGCTATGTCTCCATCCTCCAATTCGTAGAGACGTGGCGGCCGGAATTCATCCTGAACTTCGGCGGCTGCCACCTGGCGGGCGAACTGCTGGCGCGGTGCGCCAAGACGATCACCATGGCGGCGGGGACGGAGTTGTTGCCGACCCGCGACTCGGCCTTTGACGTGGTCTTCCATCCGCTCAATGACGCCGACCGCGCCCTGATCGCGCATTGCGGCATGGAGCAGGTGAAGGTGATCGAGGCGGCCTATAATTTCGACCTGCCGGCGCCCAAATGCACCTACACGCGTGAGGACTTCGGCCTGGCGCCCGATGATTTCGCCATCGCTGTGGTCGGCGTGCGGCTGAACGACGAGCTTCACGCCGAAAATGCGCGGATGCTGGCGCGGATCTGCGCGCTCGATCCGCGCATCGTCTTCGTCATTGCCGGCCCGCTCGAACAGTCGACGCGGGACTTCTTGTCCTCGGTGATGCCGGCGGACCGCGTGCGCTTTCCCGGCCGCGTCGAGGACGTCCCGGCCATGTACGCGCACATCGACCTCTATGTGAACCCCCGGCGCACCGGGGGCGGCGCTTCAGCGGCGTTCGCCCTGGCCAAGGGCGTGCCGGCCTTCACCCTGCGCCAGGGCCACGTCGCCGACATGATCACCCAGGATTTCGTCTTCGACAGCGAAGCGGACCTGCTGATGGCGATCGCCGGGGCCCTGGAGCCGCAGCGTTACGCCGAATGGCAGGCCATGGCGCACAAGGGCTTCGAGCGGATCAACAGCCGTGAGCGCATGCTGGCGCACATTCTGGCCGCGGCCGGGATCGAGTCGCCCGCCGAAGTGCAAGCGGCGGCGGCTTAGGCCGGCACCTCGACCGAAAAGGCAAAGCGCGCGGTGTGGCCGGGCGCCAGGATCGTGGAGTAGGGGCGCTTGGCCAGGTCGTCGGAGCCGCCGCGTTCGGCCGCCGTGCCATGCCACGGCTCGATGCAGATGAAGGGCGCGCCGGGCTTTTGCCAGAGCGCCAGGTTCGGCAGGTTCTCGAAGGCGAATTTTAGCGCCGGGCCGCCCTCGGCGGCGTAGGTCAGCCCCGTGCCTGCGCCCTCAGGAAACATCATGGCGTCGGCCGCGAACTGGGCGGAATCGAGCCCCAGCTTGCCGGCCTGAAACGGCGAGGGCAGCTTTTGCGGATTGACCAGCCCGCGATCCAGCCGGGTCATGGCCGGTTCGGCGCCATTATCGAGCGTGATCGTATGCGCCTTGCCGCCGGCGCCGGGCATCGGCCACAGAAAGGCCGGGTGGAAGCCGAAGCCGAACGGCATCGGCCGCGCGTCGCCGTTTTCGACCTCGGCCGAGACCGTCAGCTTGCGGCCGTCGAGCGTGTAGGTCAATACCAGGCGGAAGGCGAACGGATAGACCTTGCGCGTCGCCTCCGAGGCCACCAGCTCGTAGCGGCACACCGTGTCGGTCGCGGACAAAAGGGTGAACTCGCTGCGCCTGGCAAAGCCGTGCTGGTTCATCTCGTAGGTCTGGCCCTCGATGGTCAGCCGGTTGTCGGGCGCTTGGCCGACCATCGGAAACAGGATGGGCGCGCGGCCGGTCCACCATTGGGCATCGCCGTTCCACTGCCAGTCCTTGCCGTCCGCCGTCGTCAGGCTCTGCATTTCCGCACCGAGCGAGGACACCTCGACACGGAGGTCGGCATTGTGGAGACGGGTCAGGGTCGGCATGGCTGGGTCTCTCCTCGCGGCGTATACGCGTTCCATATCAGGATTACCGCACGGTGAAATCCCCCGTATGACGCCCAAATATAAAGGACCCATCGGGAACGTCCCCGCTGAGGCGGCCCTGGGGCCTGCCAGCCGACCGAATCGCCCTCGATGCCCAACGCCGCACGCCGGGGAAAATCTAACCTCCTGTTTTTAAAAGGCTATGGACTTTCGAGCGTCTGGATTGGGAATCCCTTGCCGGGACGGCAAGGCGGCCTGTATAAGTGACTGTTTTCAAGAAGGTTTGGGTTGAATGGCCATCATTCCGGCAAAGCCTGTGACGATACGGAAAGTTGCCGAGCTGGCAAATGTCTCCACCATGACCGTGTCTCGGGTGCTGAACAATGGCTGGGTCAGCGCCGAGACGCGGGCCCGGGTGCTGTCGATCATCGAAGACCTGAACTACCAACCCGATATGAATGCCCGCAGCCTGCGCGCCGGCTCGTCCCTGATCGGTATGTTCGTCGAGTACGCGGTCGGCTCCTACGAATACGATTTCCAGGCCGGCGCGATCGAGCGCTGCCGCGAGGCCGGGATGCACTTGATGCTGGAGCCGTGGAACGCGCAGGATGCGGATTTGGGCGATAAAATCACCAAGCTCTTGCGGCAATTGCGCCTGGAAGCCGTGATCCTGTTGCCGCCGCATTCCGACAACCAGCTGATCTTGTCACGGCTGGAAAAAGAAGAGGTTCCGGTCATTCGCATTGCGCCCAACGATCTGAACCGTCAGACGCCGGTCGTGTGCATGGATGACTATGCCGCGGCCCGGGCGATGACCGAGCATTTGCTGGACTATGGCCACCGGCGCATAGGCTTCATCCGGGGCGCGCCAGGGCACCGGGCCACGGAAGACCGGTATCGCGGCTTTTTTGATGTCATGAGCGCGCACGGCCTGCCGATTCTGCCGGAATTTGTCCTCGACGGAAACTTCTCCTTTGACGACGGCGAAGCGGCGGCGCGGCAGATGCTCACGGTGGACAATCGCCCCACCGCGATTTTCACCAGCGGTGACGATATGGCCGTCGGCGTCTTTTC
>OUWB010005819.1_pt1 | contig 11324 bp, 11 predicted proteins | sample 1779821 | NCBI WGS metagenome assembly OUWB01 (sample SAMEA3914806, study PRJEB12502) | metagenome | biome: forest; material: soil | place: Canada | collected 2011-08-03 | depth 0.1 m
GCGGCCACCGCCGAGATCTCGCGCACCCAGGTGTGGCAATGGATCCGCCACGGCGCCGAGACCGAGGACGGCCAGGTCGTCACCCGTGAGCGCGTGCTGACCCTGATCGACGACGAGATGCAGGCCTTTTCCGGCGGCGAATTCGCCACGGCGCGCGCCCTGTTCACGGAGCTCGCCACCGCGCCGACCTGCCGCGACTTTTTGACCATCCCAGCTTACGAAAAGCTGGGCTGAGATTAGAGTCTTGCGCGGCCGGCCCACATCCGGTCCGCCTCGCTATCCCAGACGCCATAGAGCAAAAGGTCGGTCATGCCGGTGTCATGGCGCACGATCGCCCACTCGCCGGCGTCTCCGCCCACATCGCGCGTCAACACGGTATAGCCGCCCTGGGCGACCAGCTTTTCCGTCAGGCGCTCAAGCATGACCCGATCGATCGTGCCCGAGACCGATCCGCCCGCCAGGTCGCACAGGCTAAGCGTCTCCAGAACCAGAACCTGGGCGGCGGCATCGTCGATACCGTCCTTCGCCGGCGCGCGCGTCAAACGACAGCGTACCAGGGCCAGCCGGCAGAGATCGTCGCCCGACGGACCGTGCCATTGCATCTGCGGCGGCAGGTAAAGGCACCAGAAGGGCGCAATCGAATCGAAGACGAACGGCCGGCTCAGGCGCAGCCACACCCGGTCGCCGACTTCGGGCGCTTCCGCCAAAAGCCGGGGCGCGCGGTCGCCGTCGGCGGCTTCGGTGCGATTGGCGCAAAACATCACCGCGCCGTTGTCGCCATACCCGTCCAACCGCGCCCATTCGTGCGTGTTGCCCGCCTTCAGCGAAAGGCGGGTGGATGACGTATCGAGCTTCCCCATGTCAGCTATTCCCCCATGTTTATAAGGCCGGTGAGCATTCCCCTACCCATTGCCGGTCAGACCCCTACGTCGCCGGACACGATTTGGATCAGCCTCGGCGAAAAAAATTTGAATCGGGTGGCGGAATCAGATCGATGTTAGACTAGTTTACAAAACAAACCAAAAAGACTATAGGTCTCTCATTCAAGGGGAGACAAAGGCCATGGCTGCCGTTCGGATTGTTTTCAAAGTCGTGTTGCTGGCCGTGGCCCTGCTCGTCGGCCAGGTCGCCGGCGGCCTCATCGCGGGACTTCTGCTGCATGTTCCCGTCCCCGCCATGCCACACGACGGGCCCTTCGATCTGACGCAGGCGCTGGGCCTGATGACCCTGGCCTATGCGCTGGTCCTGTCGCGCTTTGCCGCCCGGTTGCGCGGCGGCTTCGGCGCGCGGATGGGGACCCTCTTCGCCGTCCTCTATGCCGTCGGCACCCTGCTGTCGGTCATCGAGACGATCTATTTCAAGGCCTATGTCAAATTGCCGCCCTTCCTGGTCGGCCAGATGGCCCTGACCGGCCTGACCCAGGCGATCATCGCCGCCCCCGTCGCGGCGGCCCTGTGGCGCGGCGCGGCCGATGAGGCCGATGGCCAGCCCGACGCCATGTCCGGCTTGTGGTGGCGCCTGCCCCTGATCGCCGCGATCTACATCGTTGTGTATTTCGGAGCCGGCGCGCTGATCGCCTGGCAGGGGCCGCAACTGCGCGCCTATTACGACCAGGCGGCCCACATCAACCAGACGCACCTGGCCCTGCTGCAATTCGGGCGCGGCCTGATCTGGGCCGGCCTGGCCTGGATGAGCGTGCGCAGCCTGAAGGGCGCCTATTCATCGCGCGCCGTGATCACCGGCCTCGTCTTCGCCGTCATCATGGTGATGCCGTTGCTCTTCCCGAACCCCTATATGCCGTGGGACGTACGCCGGATGCACTTCCTGGAGATCTTCACCTCGAACTTGCTGTTCGGCGTCCTGGCCTCATGGATCCTGTTGTCGGGCGTGAAAGCGAAAAAAGCTTAACCCACCACCGGCCGGACATCGGCCGTGACCAGCTTGCCGCGGCGGATGAGGCTGAGATGGGCGTCATGCGCCGCGGCCTCTTCCGTCAGTTGCCGATGCAGCGCGTCGACGCCGGAAATGGCGACATCGTCCCAGCTCAGCACGATATCGCCGGCCTGTAGCGGCGAAGGTTGCGCCACCTCGCTGATCATCACCGCCGAAGGATGCGGATGTCCGCTGGCCCGCTGGACGCGGCGATCGAGCATCACCGTCTGCGCCGCCACCCCCAGGCGCGAGCGGCGCACCCTGCCGTCGCGCATCAGCCGCATCGCGACATCAAACGCCGTATCGATGCCGATGGCGAAGCAGATGCCCTGGGCGCCGGCCGCCAGGGCGGTATTGATGCCGATGACGCGCCCCCAGCCGTCGACCAGCGGCCCGCCGGAATTGCCGGGATTAAGCGGCGCATCGGTCTGGATAACGCTGTCGATCAGCCGCCCGGATTGCGAACGCAGGGTGCGGCCCAGCGCACTGACGATACCGGCGGTGACGGTCGCCTGGTAACCCAGCGGATTGCCGACCGCGATCGCCAACTGCCCGACGCGCAGGGTCGACGACCGCCCAAGCTCGGCATGGATGAGGTTATCGCCGCTGACCCGCAGCACGGCCAGGTCCGTCGCCGGATCGTCGCCAACCAAAGACGCCTCAAGATCCCTGCCGTCGGTCAGCGAGACACGCAAGCTTCTGGCGCCGGCGACGACGTGGCTATTGGTCATGAGATAGCCGTCGGGCGTGAACAACACCGCCGAGCCATGCCCCATCTGGCGGCCATTGGCACCAAAAGCATTGACCTTGGCGACGGCGGGGCCGGCACGGTCGAAGGCGCGCGCCACGGCCTCGGAATAGGGATCGAGCGGCAGGTCTATATCGGTGGGGGCAAGGTCGGTCATGGATAAACAGGTGAAATCGCGCCCGCCCGGCCACAACCCGGTCATTCGGCTAGTGGGGGACCCGGCCATCCGCCTGATTTTACCCCGGGCGTGCAGATGCCAAATTGCTCCCCATCTAAGGAGTACCCGCCATGTCCAATCCCCTCGCCGCCCTTTCCAATGCCTTGTCCGACCAGGTCGTTGCCGCAGCACCGCGCCTGGTCGCGCTGCAGATGCGCCATGGCCGCCACCTGACGGCGACGCGGTGGCGCGACGACCTCCTCATCGCGTCCGACCAGACCCTGCCCCGGCGCGACGCCTTTCCCGCTATCCTGGCCGATGGCACGGAAACCGAGGCCACGGTGATCGGCCGCGACGAAGCCAGCAATATCGCCCTGCTGCGGCTGGAGACGGCGAGCCCCCCTGAAACGCCCAACGCCGGCGTCGCCCGCACCGGCACCCTGGTACTGGCCGTCGGCGCGCGCAAGGACGGCCTGGCGACCGCCTGCCTCGGCGTCGTCAACCAGGTCGGTCCCGCCTGGACCAGCCAGGCCGGCGGCCGGATCGACGCCTATATCAAGGTCGATCTCGGCATGACCCCGTCCGAAGAAGGCGGACCGGTGATCGATCCCGAGGGCGGCGTCATCGGCGTTTCGACCTTCGGACCCCGCAGCCACGTCCTGGTCGTCCCCCACGCCACCGTCGAACGCGTCATCCCGCAACTGTTGGACGGCGGCGCGGTGGCGCGCGGCTGGATCGGCGCCGCCCTGCAACCGATCGCCGTACCCGATCTCGACGAAGACTTGCCGGCGCGCGGCTTCATGGTCATGTCTGTCGTGGCGGACGGTCCCGCCGCGGCTGCCGGACTGAACCCGGGCGACATCGTCGTCACGGCCGGCGGTCAGCCGGTCGGCCGCCTGCACGGGCTGTCCGCCCATATCGCCGGCCATGTCGGCGAAACCCTCGACCTCGGCATCGTCCGCCCACTGAAGCCCAAGGGCGAACGCGTCGAGACCGTCACCCTGACCATCACTGCCAAACCTGCCCTTGAAAGACCCGAACAATGAGCGCCCTTGCCCTCTCCCTGTCGGCGCAACCGATCGCCGTCTTCGTCACCCCCGGCCTGATGCTGCCGGAAGGCAACTTCATCGTCGTGCCGCATCCGGCCCTGGCGGAGGTCGTGCTGGCCGGGCCCGACGGCGCACCCGGTGTCGAAGCGCCGGTCGTCACGCTCGGCGGCAAGAGCCAAACCGCCGGACAATTGCCGGCCGACGCCACGCCCGAACAGATCAGCGCGGCTCTGCAAGCGGTCGCTGCCGGTCTGATCGTCCGCGCCCCTGAGGCGGCGACAGGCTTCGGCCCCGCCGCCGAGCCGCCGCTCGACGACCTGTTGACACCGCGCGAGATCGAGGTGCTGAGCGCCATGGGCCAGGGCGCCTCGAACAAGCTGATCGCGCGGCAGCTCGGCATTTCGCTGCATACGGTCAAGTTCTATGTCGAGGCGGTGTTCCGCAAGCTGGAGGCCCATTCGCGCGCCGAGGCCGTGGCCAAGGGCCTTCGCCGGCAGCGCTCGGAAACAATTGAAATATAACAAGAATATTTAAGCTTGACTCCCGAGGGCAATGAGAACAAATTGAGAACATAAACACATGGGAGTTTCATTATGCCCAAATTCTCCGTCCGCCTGCGTTGGTCGCGCGTCGCTACCGACGAGGCCCGCGACCTCAAGCTGATCGTTAGCCTGCAGGACTTTTTGAGCCTGTCGGCCGGCGCCGAGCCCGGCTATTACCGCGGCTTCGACGGCCAAAGCGCCATCACCGTCCAGGTCATCGCGGACGCGGCTTGAACGGGCGGCCGGCTTATCGGCCCCCGCCGGAACCCGGGCGCCATGGAAATAGGTCAGACGATTTCTCCACATTTTGGGACATTGGTCTTGCACGCATCCGGCGACGCCCGTAACGTGAGGGTTTCCGGCTCCTTTTCCAACCTAGACCATGCCAACGCCTCACGACGCCCGCAAACTCTACCAGACAGTGGCCGAAGCCCTGACGCGCGACATCGCCGCCGGCCGTTACGTGCCAGGCCAAAAGTTGCCGTCCGAGCGCGAACTGACCGAGACCCATAATGTCAGCCGCCCGACGATTCGCGAGGCGATGATTGCGCTGGAGATCAGAGGCATTGTCGAAGCCCGGCATAATTCCGGTGTGTTCGTCGCCAAGGTCCCGTCGCTGGGCAATCCGGCGGAGACCGATTACGATATCGGCGCCTTCGAATTGACCGAGGCGCGCAAGCTGATCGAGGGCGAGGCCGCCGCTTTGGCCGCCCCGCTGATCAGCGAGGACGAACTCGCCAAGCTCTATGGCCTGCTCGACGACATGAAGCGTGACTTCGAGGCCAACCTGCACGACGATTGCGCCGATCGCACCTTCCACCTGACCATCGCCACGGCCACGCGCAATGCCGCCCTGGTCCTGGTCGTCGAGACGCTGTGGGACCTGCGCTACAAGGCGCCGCTGACCCGTGAAATCTTCCGCCGCGCCCGCAATGTCGGCATCTCGACCTTTGTCGACGACCACCGGCAGATCGTCGACGCCCTGCGCGACCGCGATCCGCAAGCCGCCCGGGCGGCCATGCAGACCCACCTGCAATTGGTGATGGACGAGATGCTGGAAGCCACCGAAATCGACGCAGTGGGCAAGGCCTAAAACACGCCCCCAAAACATGCCTCAAGACACGCGCTAAACGAGACACCGTGCACAACACTTGTATAACCGCAACATACAGGTTACATTGGGCGACTGTCTTAAAGCGTGAGTCCCATGTCCGATCCTCGTCCCTCTCCCATTTTCCTGGCCGATTCCCGCGGCCTGGATTTCGTTAACACCCTGGCGCGCCCGATCGACGAAGAGGTCGAATGGCTGGCCTCGGGCGAGGATCTGCTGACGTGGCTTGTGCAGGCAGACCTGATAACCAAAAGCGTCGCCGACCCAATACGCACCGCCGCGGTGCCGGGCGAACTGGATGATGTCGCGGCCCAGGCGCGCCGGCTGCGCGGGTGGTTTCGCGAATTCGTGCTTAAGCACAAGGGCAGGCCCCTGGGGTCAGAGGCCTTGGCGGATCTGGAGCCCCTGAACCGTATCCTGGGCCGCGACGAAGCCTACGGACAGATCGTCGTTCGCAATGCGGAGCCTGCCAAGGCTTCCGACACGGACGAAGCCCCGAGAGACGATGAGACCGCCCCCGCCCGCCCAGCCCTGGCCTTTGCCACGCGCCGGCGCTGGCGCTCGCCCGACACCCTGCTGCTTCCCGTCGCCGAGGCCATGTCCAGCCTGGTCTGTGAAGACGACTTTTCCCAGGTAAAGGCGTGCGAGGGGCATAATTGCACCGTGCTCTTTGTCGACCGGTCGCGAAAAAAGGCCCGCCGGTGGTGCAGCATGGCCGTCTGCGGCAACCGCGCCAAGCTCAATGCTTTCCGCAGCCGGCAAAAGCAGGCCGCGGCCTAGCACGGACAAGATACATCCGAAAATGAAGACGCCGGCGGTCGCGAGATCGCCGGCTTTTTTACGTATCCGACAGACGCGGCCGTAAACGGCATCCGCACAAATGCGTAACCTTTAAAAATATCATTGACAGGTTATCATTTTGGGGAGTAACCCCTTATATACAGATTTATCGGTTTCAAAATAAGGATGCACAAAATGACCAAGGTTCACTTCCACAAGGTCGACGTCGACGGCTTCAATATCTTTTACCGGGAAGCCGGTCCGGCCGATGCGCCGACGCTGTTGCTGCTGCACGGTTTTCCAAGCTCGGGCCACATGTTCCGCGACCTGATACCGCTGCTGGCCGACCGCTTTCATATCGTCGCGCCCGACCTACCGGGCTTCGGGCAGTCCGACATGCCGGCCCACACCGAATTTGCCTACACCTTCGATAATATGGCCAATATCATCGATCGCTTTACCGAGGTGGTCGGCCTGAAGACCTTCGCCATCTATGTCTTCGACTACGGCGCGCCGACCGGCTTCCGCCTGGCGGTCAAGCATCCCGAACGGATCACCGCGATTATTTCGCAAAACGGCAATGCCTATGAAGATGGCTTAAGCGACGGCTGGGCGCCCGTCCAAACCTATTGGCGCGACCCCACCAAGGCCAATCGTGAGGCCTTGCGCAGCGTCCTGCTCGCACCGGAAGCCACCGTCTGGCAATATACCCATGGCGTCAGCGATCTCTCGGCCGTGTCGCCCGACGGCTACACGCTCGACAACGCCTACCTGGCCCGCCCGGGCGCCGATGAAATTCAGCTGGATCTCATCGGCGACTACAAGAGCAATGTGGCGCTTTATCCGACCTTCCAGGCCTATTTCCGCACCCACACGCCGCCTTTCCTGGCGGTCTGGGGGCAAAATGATCCGTTCTTCCTGCCGCCGGGCGCCGAAGCTTTCAAGCGCGACAACCCCAATGCCGTCGTGCAATTCCTCGATACCGGCCACTTCGCCCTGGAGACCCACGCCGAAGACATCGGCGCGGCCATCCGCGCGTTTTTGGCAAATCAAGCGTAAAGGGAACGCCCACGAAACGTTACAAATAACCGATGTTATGTGATTTGCCATTTGCTGCGTCGCAGCATATAAAGGAGGTGTTCCGGCGCTTCCTGCGCTGGTTGCCCTTCCTGGGCGTTTCCTCCCTGTAAACTTGGCCGCGCTGTTTAGCGCGGCTTTTTTTTGCGTTTTTTGGGCTGTTTAGCGCGGCTTTTTTTATCCTCCCCTGCGAAGCGGGCGCGGGCCTGCGAGGCGAGGTGTCGGCGTAGCCGACGGAGGGGGCTTTTGCGCCGGCTCAGGCCGGCTGGGCGATCGCGGCTATGGTCCGCTCGTCGCGGCGGCCGTCGCACCACTTGTCCAGCGCGCGGCCGAAGACGTCATTGGGCGTGGCCAGGTCGAACAGGGTCATGCTGGAACAGAACTTGATATCGTCCGGCGAGCCGAAGACGGCGTTCAACGACTGGGTCTTGGCGTCCAGCACCAATTGCACGCATTCGATCAGGCGCGGCCCCAATACGGGATGGGCGAGATAGGCGTGCGCCTCGTCAAGCGAAGCCAGGCCATAGAACTGCGCGGTCGACGAAAAGCCCAGGCCACGCAATTGCGGGAAGATATACCACATCCAATGGCTTCGCTTATAGGCGTCGCGCAGTTCACGCAGCACCGTCGAATAGACGGGCGCCTGGGCGGTAACGAAACGTTCAAGGTGGAAAGGGTCCTGGGTCATGCCCTCAACAGAGACCTTCGACCCATAAGTTTTCAATTCAGCAATTAATGATAGTGGCGCAAATGCGACAGACGCGGCGGTTCAATCGGCCGGCAAAAATTTGTCATTGAACCGAAACCTTACCGTCATGCCGCGCTGGCATTGCGCTGCCGAAGCGATTTTCAGTTTCGCATCATATTCGCATCATTTTCGCATCAGATTGGCGCGCCCCGGCGCCATCTAGGGGGTTTTCATGTTCAAATCCGTTCTTCTGGCGACCTGCGCCGTGTCGTCGCTGGGCTTCGCCGTCTCGGCCCACGCCCAGGCGCAAACGTCTCAGGCGCAATCGCAAACCCAGGATTCGCAAGGCACGACCGAAGTCACGGTCATCGCCCGCGCCACCCATATCGCGCCGTCCTCGGTGCCGCTCGACGTGGTCGAACCGACCTCCAGCGTCCAGTCGGGCTTCCTGAAGAACAACATCGTCCCCCTGGCCTCGATCGACGACATCATCAAGTTCCAGCCGTCGGTGTGGTCGCAAAACCCCAACGGCCCCGGCATCGGCAAGGCCGAGGAAATGACGCTGCGCGGCTTCCAGGACGGTCAATATAACGTGACCTTCGACGGCATCCCGTTCGGCGACGCCAGCGACCTGCACCACACCACGGGCTCCCTGTTCATCGCCCACGACCTGCAAACCGCCATCGTCGACCGCGGTCCGGGCACTGGCTCAACCATCGGCAAGGCGACCTTCGGCGGCACCATCGGCTTCCTCAGCAAGGACGTCCCCACCGTCGGCGGCGTCGAACTCTACGGCACGGCCGGCAGCTTCAACACCCAGTCCGAGGGCGTCGAGCTCGACTCGGGCAAGTCCGGCGGCGTCGCCGGCTTCTTCGACTATAACCACGAACAGACCGACGGCTACCTGACGCATTCCAACGAGCACCGCGACAACCTGTCCGGCAAGATGACGCTGGACCTCGACGACGCCACGACGGTGACGGCGGTGGCCAACTGGAACCACGAATTCCAGTACACCACCCAGGGCGCGACGCTCGCCGAATACGCCAAGTACGGCGACAATTACGGCCTGTGCAGCAACCCGGCCCTGCAATGCTATTACGGCTACCAGCCCAGCAACTATTTCAGCGACTTCGAATATGTCGACCTGAAGCACACATTCAACGACCATGTCCGCCTGGACAACAATGTCTACCACGACGGCTTCATCCACGATTACCAGGAATCGAAGGACGCCTCGGACGACGTGCTGGCCGACAACACCGTCACGCCCTACACCATCACCTCGACCAACCCGCTGACCGTCAAGAAGGGCACCGCCCTGGCCGACATCCCGGGCAAGCGCGCCGACGCCGTCGTCAACTCGATCGGCGATATCCTGCGCCTGGAAATCGACACGCCGATCGGCACGGTGAAGACGGGTTTCTGGGTCGAAGACCAGGACGATCATCGCTATTCGCTGAACAACGACATCACCAAGGACTACCTCCCCACGATCGGCAAGACCGGCACCGCCTATTCCTACACCTTCAAGGATACCGGCACGACGGTCCAGCCCTATGTCGAACTGGACTGGAAGCCGACCGACCAACTGACCATCGTCCCGGGCATCAAATATACCAGCTTCACGCGTGACTTCGACGCCGCGGTCAACAAGTCGACCCTCGTGCCGCTGGACCAGAGCGAAACCTATTCGGCGTGGCAGCCGTCGCTGGAAGCCAACTACCGCATCACCAGCGACTGGTCGGCCTATGCCCAGGCAGCAAAGGGCTTCCTGGCGCCGCCGACCGCCGTCTTCAACGTCGCCGACGTCACGCCGCTGAAGCCGGAAGAGACGATGAACTACCAGGCCGGCACCGCCGTGCGCCTGCGCAACTGGACCCTCGGCGCCGACGTCTATTACATCGACTTCGACAACTACCTGGCCCAGGGCGTCGACAGCGCCGGCGACTCAACCTTCGCCAATGCCGGCGGCGCCATCTACAAGGGTGTGGAACTGGAAGGCCAGTACGCCCTGCCGTTTGGCCTGTCGCTGTACGGCAACTATTCGTACAACTCGGCCAAGTACAAGCACACCGACGTGACCATCGCCGAAGCCCCGGAATATACCGCCGCCGCCGGCCTGCTCTACGACAATTCGCACGGCCTCTACTACTCGATCATCGGCAAGGAAATCGGTCCGCGCTGGGGTGACGACGGCGTCGTCGACGGCCTGGCGCCGGGCGATCTCGCCAATTCGCGCATCGCCTCGACCTTCACCGTCGACCTGGCCGCCGGCTATCACTTCCAGACGCCGATGACCAAGAACCTGACCGCTTCGATCAAGGTCGGCAACCTGCTCGACAGCCACAAGGTCGTCGACTATGCCGGCACGCAATCGGTCTCCGGCACGCCGCTCTACTGGCTGACCCCGGGCCGCAGCGTGTTCTTCAACCTCGACGCCAAGTTCTAAGGCCACACCGACACAAAAACGCAGAGTGAGAGGGCTATAGGGTCCTCTCACTCTGCAATCGGGACCTGCCCCATGTTCAAAGCCCTGGCTTTCGCTTGTTTCGGTCTTGCCCTCGCTCTCCCGGCCCAAGCCCAGCAGGCAAAAGACTGGAAACTGGAACGCGTCGTCGTGGTCATGCGCCACGGCGTGCGCCCGCCGACGAAGGCCGAACCGCTGCCGGCCGGCGAAGCGCAGTCGCCGTGGCCGGCCTGGGACGTCAACTGGGGCTATCTCACCGCCCACGGCGCCCAGGCGGTGGCCAAGGTCGGCGACTTCGACCGCACGACCTATGCCGGTTTCCTCGGCACGGCTTGCCCGACCGCACACGACGTCCGCATCGTCGCCGACAGCGACGAGCGCACGGTCAAGACCGCCGAAACCTATGTGGCCGCGATGTTTGCCGGCTGCACCGTGCCGGTCGACCACCTCGCCGAAGGCCAGAAGGATCCGCGCTTTGCCGAGGACGGTGGCATTGATCCCACCACGGCCCTCGCCTCGGCGCAATCGGCCGTGCCGCCGGGTGGTCTCGCGACCATCGACGCGCAATATGCCGGCGACCTGAAGGCTTTGACGCGCATCCTCGGCTGCACCCAGCCGGCCTGCGACCTGAGCCAGCAGCCGGCGACGCTGGATGCGGCGAAGGGCCACCTCAAGTTCGGCGGCGGCCTCGCCACCGCCTCGACCTTCTCCGAAATCCTGGCCCTGGAATATGCCGAAGGCAAACCGATGGACCAGGTCGGCTGGGGCCG
>OUWB010059208.1_pt1 | contig 11315 bp, 10 predicted proteins | sample 1779821 | NCBI WGS metagenome assembly OUWB01 (sample SAMEA3914806, study PRJEB12502) | metagenome | biome: forest; material: soil | place: Canada | collected 2011-08-03 | depth 0.1 m
GCCAGTTCGCGCGTCGGCGACAGGACCAGGCAGCGCACGGACTTCGGCGCCGGGATGATGCGGTTGGTCAGGATGTGTTGCAGGATCGGCAGGGCGAAGGCCGCCGTCTTGCCGGTGCCGGTCTGGGCGATGCCCAGCAGGTCGTTACCGGCCAGCAGCAGGGGAATGGCTTGCGCCTGGATCGGGGTCGGGGTGACATAGCCCTCGCGCTCGAGGGTCATCAGAAGGGTCGGGCTCAGGCCCAAATCGGCAAAACGCGTCACGCGATTGTCTTTCATGAATACGCGCGCCCGGCGGGCCCCATCAGGGACTTGAAACCGCATACGACCCGCGCCCGCACCTCGGCTGCCGAGGGCGGAAGGATGGGGAAGCAATGCGCGCGGTCACGTCTTCGATGATAGGGGGCAGGCCGCGTAGACAACGGCGGCCTTGGGGTCTGGCGGTATGAACCCGATTGTTGGGCATACCTCACGCGGCCAGATCAGGATCAACTGGATCACGTCCCACGGGATTGTGAGGCCGCATTCGCATAACGTTGATCACGATTTGTATCCGCACTCGAAAGTGCAGAGGCGGCATATGCGTGACAAGGCCAGTAAAGTCAAGGATATTTCTGCGAATGATGCGACTTTTTTCGCAGGTGCGAATTCGGCCCGAGCAATCTTTTCTAAACCCAATTCGCCTAGATTGGTCCTATGACCGACCCTGCTCCCATCCGGCCCGCCACGGCTCAAAATCGTCTGGATCGCGATGATACGGTGGAGATCATTCGCCCCGATCAGTTCGCCGACCGCCGGTCCGAGGCGCGGACCGATTGCGATGACCGCGGCGCCATGCTGTTCCTGTCGAGCCAGGAGCTTATTACCTGCCGCATTCTCGACCAGAGCCCGTCGGGCGCCCGCGTCGCCTTCGAGGCGATCAGCCGGCTGCCGGCCGAGATCTGGCTGATCGACTTGGACACCCACATGGTGCGCCGGGGGGCGGCCGCCTGGTCGACGCCCAACCGCATGGGCCTGAAGTTCAACTTTATCCAGAAACTGGTCCCGGGCGAGCCGCGCCCGACCCGCATTCCCGAAGCGGTGCATAGCGCCTGGATGCGCCTGACCGGCAACGAACCGCCCCAGGCGGACAATGACGACGACGTGCTGTTCCTGGACTAGGCCCAGTCCTCGATCGTCCAGGTTCCCGCGACAATTTCCTCCAATTCCCGCTTCAGGCCCAAAGCGCCGCCCGGACGGTCGAGCGCGATGCGGGCGAACGCCGCCGCTTCGTCGTGGGCGTTCGCCAGATATCGCATGCGCGCCAAGGTAAAAGCTTGGCGGACATCGGTCGCTCCAAAGCCGGATAAAAAGACGCCTTTCCTCTCGAATTGTATGCTGGTCACGGTCCGCAAGGGCGCGTCCGGGGCGGTTTGTACCGCAAAGAGCTTGCGTCCGGCGCTTTCGTAGAGTTGGCCGGCATCCTCCATGGCCGCGCGGAGGGAGGCGTCGTCCACGTGCGGCCACCATTGGTCCGAACCTTCAGAACTTAGCCGGCGTCGGAATTCGCAATCGGCCTCGCACATCTGTTTCGGACCGACGGGTTTCGGATTTGCGGCCGGGATGCCGGAGGGGTGCAGGCCGAGATTGATGGCGAACCGGCCGCCATAGCGACTCCCCTGGACATTTACCGCGCAGATAAAGCTGTCGATCAAGCGCCGGAAGTTCTGTCCGGATCCGGTGAAGCCGTCGGCGCGCAGCCGCGGTGCCAGAATCTCACGAACGGCGGTTTGCAGCGGCATCGACATGGCGGCTCCTTTCCGGGTCCGATATCTAGGACGGATCGATTTCCGACGGAAGCGTCATTTGACTTAACTGTTTATATCGTATATACACACTAAACATGACGACACGGTCTCCTGCCCTGGCCTTCGGTCCGATCTCGCCGGCCGCGCCCGGCCCGCTCTATGAGCAGGTCGTCGCCGCGGTGAAGCGCGAAGTCGCCGCCGGCCGGCTCAGGCCCGGTGAAGCCCTGCCGTCGCTGCGCGTCCTGGCCGCCGACCTGATGGTCAGCCTGATCACGGTCAAGCGCGCCTATGAGGAACTGGAACGCGACGGCGTCATCTATTCGCGCCAGGGATTGGGGGCCTTCGTCGCCGCCGCCGGCTTCGACCAGGTGTGCGAACAAAAGACCCAGGCCGCGGAAGCCGCCTTGCGGGAAGCGGTCGCCGCGGCCCGCGCCGCCGGCCTGTCCGGCGACGACCTGCACGCCACATTGCAACGGATATTGGAGGAGGGGGATACCAAATGACACAACCATCCATCGCGCTCGACGCGCTTTCCTGCAAGCTCGGCCGTTTTGAACTGGGGCCGATCACCACGACCTTTCCGCGCGGCAGCGTGGTGGCGTTGATCGGGCCCAACGGCGCCGGCAAGACGACCCTGCTCGACCTCATCCTGGGGCTCGGCCGGCCGAAAAGCGGCAGCATTGCGGTGCTGGGCCTGCACCAGCCGAAGGACGTCGTCGCCATCAAGGCCCGCGTCGCCTACGTCAATCCCGATCTCAACTTCTCGGTCTGGGGCACGGTCGGCCGGGCGCTGAACTTCGTGCGCGGCTTCTATCCCGACTGGAGCGACACTCGCTGCGAGCGGCTGCTGGCGGCCTTCGAAATCAAGCGCGGGGACAAGATCGCCGCCCTGTCGTTCGGCGGCCGCATCAAGCTGTCCCTGGTCGCCGCCCTGGCGCGCGACGCCGAGCTTTTGCTGCTCGATGAGCCGACTGTCGGCCTCGATGTCGCGGCGCGACGCGTCCTGTTCCACGAGATCCTGGAGATCGTGAAGGACGACAACCGCACCGTCGTCATCTCGTCGCATCAGCTTGACGACCTGGAACGGCTGGCCGATCAGTGCGCCATCATCGCCAAGGGCCAGCTGATCGCCATGGCGCCGATGGACGGCCTGCTCGACCGCTACCGCCAGGTCGATGCGGTCATCCTCGGGCGCCTGCCCGAGATCGCCGGCGTCAAGCTGATTGCCCGCGACGGCGACCGTGTGCGGCTGCTGGTCGACCGCCAGGTATGCAACGACGCGACCCTTGAAGCGGGCGGCATCCGCCCGGTCGCCGAGGTCGCCATGACGCTGGAGGACCTGTTCGTCGCCCTGACCTCAGATACCCTGGAGGTTCCGGCATGATGTCGCGCAACGTTCGCCGCTTAGTCCTTGACCCGTTTCCGCTATGGCAGACCGGGCTTGGCCTGTTCGGCTGGCTGCTCGTCGGCTTGATGACGGCGTTGTGGGCCGACAAGGTCAAGGCCGCCAGCCTGACCATGGTCTTTGCGCCGACCGCGCTGGGGCTGAGTTTCATCCAAAAAATCCGAATCTGGCAGACCCTGCCCTTATCGCGCAGCGAACTCGGCCAGGCGCAATGGTGGTATCTGTGGGGGCGGTCTTTAGTCCTGGTGCCGCTGACGACCGCCGCCGCCGTGGCCGTCGATGCATGTCTGGGTGTGCTTCATGCCGCCCCGGCGGATATCGTCGCCTATCTCGGCGGACAAATCGCCCTGTTGTTCATGGCCGGGCTGATGATCCCGGCCTCGGGACTGGCACGGTCGCTGTTCGGACCCGGCGCTGCCGGCGTGGCCACGATCCTGGTGATAGTGGCGACCCTGGGCGTCGCCTTTTCCTGGAGTTTCAACGGATCGGTACCCGTCTTTCATAAGCAGATGGTGTGGGGCGGCGGCGTATCGGTTACCCTGGCGCTGGTCGCCTTCCTGCTGAGCCCCTGGATGCCGCTGGGCCAGACGCGCACGTGGAGCAGCGGCGGGCCATCCAGGGCGGACAATGCCCCATCGCCCGCCCGCAAAACCGACGTCAAGCCGGCGAGCGCCTTTCGCTTGACTACCTTTATTCTCGGGCGTCTGGCGCGCATCGTGCCGATATTCGCCCTGGTCCTCGGACTCCTGGCCGCGGCCACGACACAAGGCGCGCTGAAGGACATAGTCCCTCTGGAGGTCTGGTTACCGTTCTTTCCCTTCTTCGGCGGCGTCAGCGCGATGGCCATAACCGCGACGGTGTCGCAGCGCGTGCTGGCGGGCCTGCCGCTGACGGCCCTGCAACGCACCGTGGCTTTGCATGGCGTGGCGCCCCTTCTGCAGGTGCCGTTGCTGGCCCTGACGGTCGCCGCGGGGGCTATACTTCAGCCGTCGGGGCTCGCCGGGGAATGGCCTGTGACGGTCGGCCTGATGGCGCTCGGGTCCATCTTCATGAGCGCGATCTCCCTGCCGATGTTCCTGCGCTTCGGCCAGAAGGCGCCGTTTCTGTTCATCGGCGTCGCCGCCGGACCGCTGGGCGCCATGACGGGCATGAGCACGATGCGGGCTCTGGATGCCGGTCACGGCTTGGGAGCCATGCTTGGTCTGGGCACCCTGATCCTGATCATCTTCTTCGCCGTCCTGGTGCCCGTCGGATGGGTCTGGACGTGGCTGGAACTGGCCTATGGCCGCACCGCCTATCGCCCAAGGCTGACTGCCCTGACCACCTGGCGGGGGCAGTAGCCGGGCTGCGGTCAAAAATCTGTGCAGCGCACCACTTCGTCGCGTGACTCAACCTGGGACTGCTTTATACAATTTAACTGCAAACCGGAGATCGCGCTGCGATGTCCATTCGCCCAAGGGGGGCCTTATGAAAACCGTCACCAAGTCCGCATTGATCACCCTGTGCCTGGCATCCACCGCACTGATGCCTCTGGCCGCCCTGGCTCAAGCCGCGCTGACCCAGACAGCCTTGGCCAATCCACTGGCCGTGACCTTCGCCCAGGACCATAGCGACATCCAGCCGGACCCGGCGGCGCGCTTCGGCCGCCTGCCCAACGGCATGACCTATGTCATCTACAAGAACGCCACGCCGTCCGGCACGGTGTCGGTGCATCTGCGCATTGCCGCCGGCTCGCTGATGGAAAGCGACCAGGAACGCGGCCTGGCACACTTCATCGAGCACATGGCGTTCAACGGCACGACCCATATCAAGACGGACGACCTGATCCCGATGCTGCAGCGTCACGGCATCAAGCTGGGCCCGGATGCCGAAGCCTATACCCTGCCGAACAAGACCGAATTCATGCTGGACCTGCCGAAGAACGATGCCGACAGCGTCGATACGGCCCTGTTCGTGTTGCGCGAATTCGCCGGCAATTTGACGTTCGAGCCGGCCGCGGTCGAGCGCGAGCGCGCCGTCGTCCTCGGCGAGGAACGGCTGCGCGAGACGCCGTCGGCGATTTCCGGAGACCATTGGCTGGAAGCGGCCTTCCCCGGCCAGAAGTTCGCCACCCGCGGCAATCCGATCGGCCTGCCGGACATCATCAGGACGGCGACGCCCGACACGCTGCGCGGCTATTACAATGCCTTCTACCGGCCGGAGCTGGCGACGCTGGTGGTGGTCGGTGACATCGATCCGGACGTCATCGAAGCCAAGATCAAGGCCAAGTTCGGCGACTGGACGCCCCGCGGTCCGGCGCGTCCGGTCGATTTCGGCGCTTATCGCACCAAGGGCGAGACGACCTTTGTCGAGGCGGCCAAGTCGTTGCCCGATAGCCTGAGCGTGACCTGGTTCCGGCCCTTCGACGGGGCCGCCGAAACGCACCGGATCGAGGACGACAATATTACCGACTCGCTTTTGATCAGCGCGCTGAACCTGCGCCTGCAGCACCAGGCCCAGCAGCCCGACAGCGCCTTTGCCGGGGCGACGGTCGGCCAGCAATCGATCTACCAGACGGCCAAGGTGTTCCAGCTGGCGGTGGCGCCCAAGCCCGGCCAGGACAAGGCGGCGTTGGCCCAGGCTCTGGCGGTCGTCCACCAGTTCTCCGCCAAGGGTGTGCCGCTCAGCGAAGTCGCGCCAATCCTGGCCCGACTCGACGCCTTCTTTGCCAATAACGACGCCGGCGCCAAAACGCGCAACAGTAGTGGCATCGCCGGAAATATCATTACAAACCTCGACGGCAATGCGGTCTTCACCTCGCCGGCCCAGGACCTGGCCGACTATCACCGCTTCAAGGCTGCCCTCACCCAGGACGCGCTCGACGCCCGGCTGAAGGCCCTGGCCTTGGCCGACGGTCCGCTGCTCGGCCACACCGCCGAGGACTTGGCGGGCCTCGATGCGCCGGCGCTGCAAGCCGGCTATGCAACCGCCATGGCGGCCCAGACCTCCGCCTATGCGGTCGAGGCGACCAAGGCCTGGCCCTATACCAGCTTCGGTCAGGCCCAGGCGCCGGTGTCCGAAAAAGCCGATGCGGCGTTCGGCGACACGCAATACACCTTCGCCAACGGGGTCAGGCTCAATGTCCTGCCGACCAAGCTCAAGGATAACCAGATCCTGATCCAGGTCGGTTTCGCCGGCGGCTTTAAGACGATTTCGCCCAAGACGACCGCGCCGGTCGACTTCACCGGCATCTATGCCGGCCTGGGCGGCTATTTTGGCGGCGGCCTCGGCAAGCTCGACATGCAAGAGTTGCAGAAGACCCTGGCCGGCAAGACCGTCGGCGTCAGCTACGGCCTGTCCGAGGATCGCGCGGTGCTGGGTGGATCGACCACCCCGGCGAATTTCGCCACCGAAATGCAGCTGTTGATGGCCTATACGACCGATGCCGCCTACCGGCCGGCGGTCTTCAACCAGCTGCATGGCGTCCTGCCGAACATCTATACCCAGGTCGGCGGCTCGCCGCAGGCGGTCTTGCAGACGCACATCGAAGCCCTGACCCATGTCGATGACAACCGCTACGTCTTCCCGACCCTGGACCAGGCCCAGGCGGTGACGCTCGACCAGATCAAGGCGATCATCCAGGCGTCGATCCAGGGCCGGCCGGTGGAGATCACCATTGTCGGCGATATCGACCCCAAGGCGGCCATCGCCGAGGTCGGCGCGACGTTCGGCACCTTGGTCGGCCTGACGCCGCCCGTGCCGGTGGCCGGCGGCGACACGGCCGTCTTCCCAACCCGCGACCTCGACCAGACCCTGTACCACAAGGGCCGCGCCGACCAGAGCATCAGCCTGCTGGCCTGGCCGCTTCCTGACGCGGTATCGGACGTCAGGCGGTCGCGCGCCCTGCAGATCCTGGCAGAGATCATCAGTGAGCGGGCCTTTGTGACCGTTCGCGAAAAGCTCGGTCAGGCCTATGATCCCAACGCCGCGGTGTCGCAGTCGCTCGACGTCAAGAACTATGGCTATCTGGAGGTGTCGGGCTCGGTGGCGACGGGCCAGGACGCGGCCTTCACTCAAGCCGTGACGGCGATCGTCGACGACCTGAAGGCCCATCCGGTCAGCCAGGACGAACTCGACCGGGCGCGCAAGCCGGTGCTCGATCGTGCGCAGACCAGCCGCAAGGAAAACGGCTATTGGCTGGGCGCCATCACCACGGCTGACGGCGACGCCCGCCGGACGGCCTATTACACCGGCGAAGACGCCGACCTGGCCGCCGTCACCCCGGCGATGATCCAGGACCTGGCCAAGACCTACCTGGTGTCCGGCAAGGCCTTGCACGTCAAGGTCGTGCCGGAGGCGGCGGCGAACCCGCCTGCCGCGGCGAAATAGGGGTTTGAGTGGGGCATCGCGATCACGAGATGAGTTGAGTTGTGCGCCAAAATGGCGTACAATTCATGTGAAGAGGAGGCGACTGTGCAGTCATTTCACAATCCGGCGGATGCGATCGACGAACCTAATGAAGCGCGTATGCAATTCCGCACCAAGCCGCATGTCAAGGAAACGATCCAGCGCGCAGCGGCCTTGGCCGGGGTTGACGATTCCGCCTTCATGGTCAGCGCGGCCTATCAATCGGCCCTGGCAACGATCGCCGCCCACGAGCACACGCACCTTCAGGCGCGGGACCATGAGGCCTTTTTCTCCGCGCTCGACAATCCAACCGACCCGACGCCGGCTTTGACGGCGGCTGTCAAACGCTATCGCGCGCGCAACGGTCAATGACCGAAAAAACGGTGGCCTATGTTATTGAGCCGCTCGATCCTGAAAAGCATGATCGGGCGGCTTTTTCATGCGGCGTTGAGCAGGTCGACAACTTCTTCCGCAAGACGGCCAACAAACTGTCGAAAGCCGACAATCTGCGGGTCTGGGTCATGTCTGAGCACGGCGGGGCCGTCATAGGCTTCTATGCGGTCAATGCCCATTCGGTCTCCTACCAGGATTTGCCGGCGGCCTTCGCGCGAACGCGTCCGGGGCATGGCGAGATTCCAGCCGCCTTCATCGCCATGATCGGCCGCGACGTGCGCTATGCCTGTGGGGGCTATGGCGCCGATCTGCTGGTCGATTGTCTGCAGCGCATCGGTAGAGCCTCGGAAGCGCTCGGTATTGCCGTGGCCATGCTGGATGTGCTCGACTGTGGAACCCCCGAACGAACCGCGCGCCGTAAAGCCCTTTATCTCGATTACGGCTTCCAGCCCTTGCCGACGAACCCGATGCGCCTGTTCCTGCCGACCGCGACGATACGCAGAGCTATCTAAATGCCTCGAAGACCAGGCCGCGCAGCCAGCGGTGGCCGGCATCGGCGTCCATGCGCGGATGCCAGATCTGCGATATGGTGATGCCGGGCGTCTTGACCGGCAGGTCGAAGGACACCGTCTGCATGTCGGGCCCTGTTTGGGCAAATGAGCTCGGCACCAGTCCGATCAGGTCCGACATGGCCGCCACCGCGACGACCGACGGGAAGCTGGGCACCACGACGCTGACCTGCCGCGCCAGGCCAAGCAGGGCCAGGGCGTCGTCGACCGGACCGTCGAGGCGGCCCTTTTTCGATGACACCACGTGGCCGTAAGCCACATAGCGCTCCGGCGTGGGCGGCCCGTCAAGCAGGGGATGGCCCTGGCGCACCACGCCGATGAAGACGTCGTGGTAAAGGGTTCGCGCGCGCAGTTCGGCGCCGTCGCCCGAAATCACCCCGATGTCGAGATCGACCGTACCGTCGCGCAGCGGGCGGATATCCTTGTCGGGCTTGGCGGCAAAGCGCAGGCGCACGCCGGGCGCGGCCGCCGTCACCGCGGCACTGAGGCGCGCCGCGTGGCGCAGCACGAAGGCTTCGTTGGCGCGGATGGTGAAGTCGCGCCGCAGGGTCGAGATATCGACCTGGGGCGGCGGGCGCAGCACCTTGCGCACGCCGACACTCAACAGGCGGACCTGTTCGGCTATGGCCTCGGCGTGGGGCGTGGCGACCATGACGCGCCCGGCCGGCACCAGGACCGGATCGCCCAGCACCTCGCGCAGCCGCGACAGGGTGCGGCTCATCGCCGAGGTCGACAGGTTCAACTTGCGTGCCGCCGCCGAGACACTGCGCTCGCTGAGCAAGGCGTCCAAAGCGGGTAAAAGATTGAGGTCGAGGTCAGACATGTCGTCACATGCAAAGGTGGGTTGACTCTGTTGCGTCTGGTGCAATCGTCGCAAACCCTATATCAGGACGGCGATTACAAGGAAAGACGCTATGTCCACATCGACAGATGCCCACACAGACGGCCTCCCGTCACCCCGCCGCTATCTCGCCATTGCCGTCCTGCTGATGACTTTCGTGCTGGTGGTGTTGGACGGGGCGATCGCCAATATCGCCCTGCCGTCGATCGCCGCCTCGTTCCATTCGACGCCGGGCGATACGGTCTGGGTGGTGTCGAGCTACCAGCTGGCCGTGCTGATCGCGCTGCTGCCGTGCGGGGCGTTGGGGGAGATGTTCGGACCGCGCCGTGTCTACCTTCTGGGTGTGGCCTTGTTCACCCTGGCCTCGGCCGGGTGCGCCTTTGCGCCGAGCTTGCCGGTCCTTGTCTTTTCGCGCTTTATCCAGGGTTTCGGCGGCGGGGCGATCATGGCGCTGGCCACCATGAACCTACGCTTTGCCGTGCCGCAGAAGATGCTGGGGACGATCATCGGCGTCAATGCCATGACCATCGCCATCGCCTCGGCGGCGGGCCCTGGCATTGCCGGAGCGATTCTCGCGGTCGCCAAGTGGCCGTGGCTGTTCGCCGTCAATATTCCGATCGGTATCCTGGTGGTGTTGTGCGGCGGCCTGCTGGCCCACACCAAGGGGATCGCGCGCAAGCTCGACGCCCTGGCCCTGATCGCCAATACGGCCATGTTCGTGCTGTTCTTCGCCGGCGCCGACCGGGTGACGCGGGCGCCGGTCGTCGGTGGTGCGCTGATTGTTGCGGCGGTGGTCTGTCTGTTCATCCTGCTGTGGCTGGAGCGGAACAGCAAGGCGCCTTTGGTGCCGACCGACCTGTTCGCCGCCCCGGCGTTTCGCGTCGCCGTCATCGCCTCGATCTGCTGCTTTACCGGCCAGATGCTGAGCTATGTCGCGCTGCCCTTTTACCTGCAGCATAATCTCGGCATGTCGCCGACGATTGCCGGGCTCTACATGATGCCGTGGCCGGCCGCGGTGATCGTGGTGGCGCCGATTTCCGGCAAGCTGGCCAACCACGTCAAGACGGCTTGGCTGTGCACCATCGGCGGGGTTCTGCTGGCGGCCGGCCTGGCCCTGGTCGCCCTGCTGCCGGACGATGCCCACCACGTCGTCTTCATTGCCGGCACGGTGATTGCGGGCATCGGCTTCGGCCTGTTCCAGACGCCGAACAACCGCATCCTGCTGTTGTCGGCGCCGCGGGCGCGCAGCGGAGCGGCCGGCGCCATGCAGGGCACGGCGCGCCTGACCGGCCAGACGCTCGGCGCCATCTCAATGGGGCTGATCTTCGGCCTGGTGTCATTGCCGGCGGCGCCCGGCATTGCGCTCGTCGCCGCGGCGGTCTGTGCTTTCGTCTCCGCCCTGGTCAGCCTGGGCCGGGTCAAGCACGAGACGGTGGGATAGGATATTTATAGAGCGCAGGTGGATTGAGCGGGCTCGATCCATCTGTGTTCATCTGTGTCCATCTGTGGATGAACCAAACGAAGGTAGGATTATCCACAGATGGACACAGATGAACACAGATAAGCGTGTGAACCGCCCCGGGTTTGCCGGAGTCTTGGTTATCTGAGTCACGCGACTTTTGCGTGCTCATTTGGTTTTGCATAGTACCTGGCTTCGGCTTCCGCGGGTGGAATATATCCGATGCTTTGGTGTATGCGGCGTTTGTTGAACCAATCGACCCATCCCAGCGTTGCGATTTCGACCTCTGGCAGGTTTCGCCAAGAGGCTTTTCGATGGATCAGCTCAGCCTTGTAGAGGCCATTTATGGTCTCGGCCAATGCGTTGTCGTAGGAATCGCCGACCGTACCGACCGATGCTTCGATGCCAGCCTCAAGCAAGCGATCCGTGTATCTGATCGAAACATATTGGACGCCCCGATCGGAGTGATGGATCAA
>OUWB010113637.1_pt1 | contig 11307 bp, 12 predicted proteins | sample 1779821 | NCBI WGS metagenome assembly OUWB01 (sample SAMEA3914806, study PRJEB12502) | metagenome | biome: forest; material: soil | place: Canada | collected 2011-08-03 | depth 0.1 m
CTCGCCGCGCGAGGCCATCAGCCGGATGGAGGCGATGATCACCATGGGCGGCTACGGCCTGCCCACCAAGACCATCCGCGAGATGATCGCCGGCTCGGTCGACGTGATCATCCAGGCCGCCCGCCTGCGCGACGGCTCGCGCCGCATCACCCACATCACCGAGGTGCTGGGCCTGGAAGGCGACGTGATCATCACCCAAGACCTGTTCGTCTACGAGATCAGCGGCGAGGACACCAACGGGGCGATCAAGGGGCGCCACCGCTCCACCGGCATCGCCCGGCCCCGGTTCTGGGACCGCGCCCGCTATTACGGCCTCGAGCGTGAGCTCGCCGAGGCCCTGGACCAGTCGGAATAGGGCCGGCCATGCTGTTGATCTTCCTGGCGGGGTTGTTCGGGTTCCTGATCATAGCCGGTCTGGGCCTGGTCCTGGCCGGGGGCGGTCAGGCCAGCCCGCGCGCGGTCAAGCGCGCCCAGGCCCTCACCGCCGGCGCCCGCACCGACCGGGCGCGCCGGGCCAAGATCGCCGCCGCCCAGGATCCCGGCCAGCGGCGCAAGCAGCTGATGAAGACCCTCAAGGATCAGGAGCAGCGCCAGCGCAAGGCGGCCCTGACCCTGACCGCCCGCCTGCAGCAGAGCGGTCTTTCCCTGACGGTGCCGCAGTTCTGGATCGGCAGCGCCGTCCTGGGTCTGGTGCTGATGCTGGTCGCCCTGGTGCTGCACGCCAATCCGTTGATCATGCTGGGCGTCGGCTTCGTCGGCGGCCTGGGCCTGCCGCGCTGGGTGCTGGGCTTCCTGTCCGCCAAGCGGATGAAGGCCTTCACCAGCCAGTTCGCCGACGCCATCGACATCATCGTGCGCGGGGTCAAGTCGGGCCTGCCGGTCAATGACTGCCTGCGCATCATCGGCCGGGAAAGCCCCGCGCCCCTGGGTCCCGAGTTCGTGCGCCTGGTCGAGAACCTGGGCATGGGCCTGTCCATGGACCAGGCCCTGGAGAAAGTCTTCGAGCGTATGCCCACCTCGGAGCTGCGCTTCTTCACCATCGTGCTGGCCATCCAGCAGAAGACCGGCGGCAACCTGGCCGAGGCCCTGTCCAACCTGTCGACGGTGCTGCGCGCGCGCAAGCTGATGCGCGAGAAGATCAAGGCCATGTCGTCCGAGGCCACCGCCTCGGCCATGATCATCGGTTGCCTGCCGCCCGGCGTGGTGGGCCTGATCACCGTGACCGCCCCCAGCTACATGGCGGTGATGTTCACCGACAGCCGCGGCCGGCTGATGCTGATGGCCGGCGCCTTCTGGATGTCGTGCGGCATCTTCGTGATGCGCAAGATGATCAACTTCAAGTTCTAGAGGGGGAGGGGGATGGCGGCCTTGAGCATCGACAAGATCCTCACCGACCCCAGCAACATCGTGGTCGCGGCGGTGGCGGTGGGGGCGTTCTTCACCATCATGACCCTGGCCAACGGCCTGGTGAACCGCACCAACATGGAGGGCCGGCTCAAGTCGGTGGCCAACCGGCGCGAGGACCTGCGCCGCCGCTCGCGCGAGGCCCTGGCCCAGCGCGGGGGCGCCGGCAATTCCGTCAGCAGCCTGCGCCAGACCGACGCCGGTCTCTACAAGGCCATCGTCGACCGCCTGCAGCTCAAGCGGTTCCTGGAGGATCCCAAGCTGGCCGACCGCCTGGCCCAGGCCGGTTTCCGCGGGCCCAAGCCGGTGACCACCTACTATTTCTTCCGCCTGGTGGCGCCCATCGCCCTGGCGGTGTTCGCCGGCCTCTACCTGTTCCTGATCAACGGCTTCGGCCTGCCGGCCATGTCGCGCCTGTGCCTGTGCATGGGCGCCATGACCCTGGGCTACTATGCGCCCAACATCTACATCTCCAACATCGCTTCCAAGCGCCGCCAGTCGATCATGGCCGGCTTTCCCGACGCCCTGGACCTGCTGCTGATCTGCGTGGAGTCCGGCATGTCGATCGAGGCCGCCCTGGGCAAGGTGGCCCAGGAGATCGGCGCCAGCTCCATCGAACTGGCCGAGGAGCTCAGTCTGCTGGTCGCCGAGCTGTCCTACCTGCCGGACCGGCGCGTGGCCTATGAGGGCCTGAGCCGGCGCACCAACCACCAGGGGGTCAAGTCGGTGTCCACCGCCATGATCCAGGCCGAGCGCTACGGCACGCCCCTGGGCCAAGCCCTGCGGGTGATGGCCAAGGAGAACCGCGAACTGCGCATGGCCGCCGCCGAGAAGATCGCCGCCGCCCTGCCGGCCAAGCTGACCGTGCCGATGATCCTGTTCTTCCTGCCGGTACTGTTCATCTTCATCCTGGGCCCGGCGATCATCCGGATCCAGAACGTGATGCACCACTAGGCCCCGATGGGCCGCAGATCAGCGTCGTTAGCCAGGGCAGCCTGAGACAGGCCCTTGAAAATTGCCGGCTTTCCAGAGGCCGCAGCGGACAATCTGGCCGTTGGCGTCCCATAATACTCCGTAACCTTCGCCCATGCCGTTATGGAACTCAATTTCGAGGCGGGTTCCGCCATCTTGATCGATCGAGGTGGGGCCATCGGAGCCGTCACTAACAAATCTTCCGTACCAGGTGGCATGTGGACCGATTAGAATGCCATACCCGGACCGAAGACCATGATCAAATTGACCCTTGAATTCAATGAGGTTATTAAAATTGTCATCGTTTTTTACATAACTCATTATTCCAAGTCCTGAAGCTCTTCCGTCTTCCGCTTTACTAAATGTGCCGCAATAAATATCCCCAGTCGCTGATCCTGTAAGTATTTCTCTGCAGCCGCTGCCGTCAGCAACGGCTTCGTTTGCCAGAGGTAATATTTGACCTCTATAACGGGCGTCGCCTGCATCGTCGATAAAGATGCCGAAACCTGCAATTTTATTGTCTGCGCTTACAGCGGCACTATTTCCCTTGTCTGCCTCGGCGTCGGCCCGTTGGGCGATGTCCTCCGCTCTCTCGCGTGATTGGCGCGCTTGTATGGCGACGTTTCGAATTGTTTCGGGCAATTGGTCCAGGTCGTATTTGACGACCTGCGCCACGGTCGTGACGAACAGGTTCGGAGAAATCTCCGCTAGGGCCCACAGGGGAACAGCATGAAGTTGTGTGGCGATGGGAGAGTTATAGACTACGCCTACGGGTTGCCCCCCGAAATAGACCATCGAGCCGCTGAGAGCGGCATAGGCCGCGTCGTCGCTATGTAGTGGACGTAGAATCAGTTCCGTTTCACTGACGGCATCCACAGTGACTGCGATGCGTTTGAGGCTGTTGGTCGCGTCCAGCGACAAGACCAGGCCCACAGGCTGGCGTAAGGCTGCTGCGGCCAAGCTTGGATCTGGTGGCTCGGGACAGCGCGTGGCGGCGAGGGATTTGATGCGAATCAAGGCTACGTCCAGACCGGCGTCAGCACTCCAGTCATGCTCCACCGAGCCATCCCATGTTCCGCCATACCCATCGGCCAGACGCTGATGGGGTGCGCCTGCGACGACGTGGGCGGCGGTCAGGGCCACGCAGCTGTCGCCTTTATGGAAGATGAAGGCTGAGCCCATTGCCGGCGAATCGACCCTCATCAGCACCTGGCCGTTGAAATTGGGGCCCGCGCCGGCGATCACCGACATCGCACCTAGTAGGCCGAGCCAGATCATCTTTGCCTGTTCCATTCATGGTGTGCCTCGGCCTGCTCGAACAGAGCCAAGGTCGAATAGTGGGTCGCCCAAATAGCGAGGCCGTTGATGGCGAAGGTGGCGGCCAGCGTCGCCAGCACCCACAGGGGCTCCGTCAGGAGGCGGTCTATGGCGCTTGGCGCGAGCAGTTCCGATGCGGAACGAGTCTGGCCCCAGCGGCGGATGGTCAGGGCGCGTCCCCGCGTCCATGCGACGGTGCGCAGGCGACCATCTTGAATCACTAAGGCGCCATAGCTCTGAGCCTCGCCGCCCGCGCCTAGGAATTGGACGCTATCTCCTGGGTGAAGGTCGATGACCTTCTCCGATCCTCCGCCAAAGCGCGTCCAAGCCTTACCTTCCCCCAATAGGCCGGTATCGGTTCGGTCTAGCGCGGCATTGACGTCCTTTGGCGCCGCGCCAAAAATGGCGTTAGTTTCAGTGATCTCCTGACCTAGGGTCAGCCTGCCGTGGAACGGCAGCATCGCCCGCGTCAAGGTCAGACTCAGGCCGTCCGTCGTCGGCGTCAGCGCTGCAGCCCCAAAACAGCGGCGCTGGATCGTGTGCGGGCTGCTGGCCGACAAGTGAACGCCGTCAGCCCGCTGGACGGCGTCAACCTTGCCGCCATCAAGCCACACAAGATAGCCAAGCCGGCACGGCGCGTCGGCCGGACCGGAGAACGGTCCCCACCATTGAGGCGGTTCCCCCTCAGAAAGGAAAAGTTCATCACGACCGCCGCTGGCGTCCAGGCCCAGGAGCGCTGAAGGATTCCAAAGGGGAACGAATAACGCCATGATCACGGTGATCAGGGCCAATGCTGTGGCGGTCATGGCCATATGACGCGTGCGTTGCGCCAGTTTTCGCATGAGGTCGCCCTGATTACGCTGGCGAAACTTCAGCATGCCGCGCGCAGCCGCAAGTCCAGCGGCTCGGCGAAGGCTTCACCCTGAGCGCGGATAACCGACAGCCCCCTTGCTTGGCTGCATGGGATCGGCGGGGCTGCACAAGCATAGCCATAAGTCAGCCAGTTCTGACTGTCGGACGGACTGGCGAGCGGCTGGCACGGCGTGCGCGAGGCGCCGTTCTGGATCCATACGGCTGTGGCTCCCTGTCCATCTACCAGGATCAACCCGCTGCTCAAATTGGGCGTATCCGTCCACCACGCCGACAGCCAGTCGTCGGCATCGCCGCAATGATTGTTGGGGGAGACACGAGCAATTATAGCTGCGTCTATCACGCGCGCGCCTGCCGGGCGGGCTCTTCCGCTTTTCAACTCGAAAGTGGCCTGAGTGGCCCCGATGGGAGGGCGCCACTGGAACGACCATTCATAGAGATTGGCCGCATCGTGAATGGTCACGCAGACCAAACGATCATTGGAGCGCAGGCCGGCGATTGAGAAACGAGGGAACGCGCTGGCTTTCAGCGGAGGGCCAAACGCGACACCAGCGATGGCGCCGTCGCTATCGATTATGCCGTGCATGGCTCGAATAGTCAAAACTGGTGGCGCAATATGCGCAAACACCGGCCGCGCCGATGTGCTCGAAGCGGAAGAGGCCAGGGTAATCGATAGACCTAGTATGAGCCACCGCATACCCGCCACTCCCCTCTAGCGAGAAACGGGCAAATCCTGCCGAGAGTCAACTCCTCAGGGTGCTGTGGAGAAAAGGTTCACTGTGCTGTCATATGCCTGGTGTGCCGACATAATGGACGTGAATATTTGATGGGCGCCGGAAAGCGCTCTGGCGGCTAGAATATGGCTGCCGACACGTTCCTAGCCCCCCGCCGCCTTCACCGAATCCCACGAACGCGCCGTCGCGGCCGGCGGCGTGGCGGCGGGCTGGACGGCGGCGGGGGGATTGCGGCCGGCGGCCAGGGCCTGGAGGTAGTTGAGGTCGATGGCCACCTGGTCGGGGGGCAGGTCTTCGCGCAGGATCTTCTCGGCCTCGCCCAGCTTGCCCTCGGCGCCCAGGACCAGGACCAGGTCCTGGCGTTCCTGGAGGCCGGCGCTGGGCTGGGCCACGGCGCGGCGCAGCAGGGCCTCGGCCTGATCGGCCTGGCCGCGCCCGGCCAGGCTCATGGCCATGTTGGCCAGCACGGCGGGATTGTCCGGCGACAGGGTCAGGGCCTGGCGCCACGCGACCTGGGCGTCGTCGTCGCGCTGGTCCTGCTCCAGGGCCACGCCCAGAATCGACAGCGGGCGCCAGTCCTTGGCCGCCAGGGCGTGGGCCTTGTTGGCCGGGTCGATGGCGTAGAAACCCTGGCCCTCGGCTACATAGGCGCGGGCGCTCTCCATCAGGGCGTTGAAATTGTTGGGATCGACCACCAGCACGCGGCTGGCGGCCTCGATGGCCGGCTGGTACTGGCCCAGGGCGCGCAGGGCGTTGGCCAGCTTGATCCCGGCCACGGTGTCGGCGGGATCGGCGTTGACCTCGTGGTCCCAGAAGGCCGCACGGGCCAGGGGCTCGAGCCGGTCTGCCATGGCCCGCTGCTCGGGCGTGGCCTTGCGCGGGGCGGGCGGCGCGGCGTCGGCCTGGTCCTTGGCCGCCGCTGCTGGCGTCGCCGCGGCGGACGCCTGGGCGGCCGGGGTGTCGGCGCGGGCGATCACCGGAGCGGCGACGGCGTAGACGGTGGCTGCGGCGGCCGCGAGGGCGGCGGCTCCGTAGAGGAAAGGCTGGCTGCGCATGGGACGATCTTCCGAAAGAATGCGATTCTCAGCAGGATGCGTCCCAAGTGTGCGGCGCGCGTCTCAACGAAGCGTTAAGCTTGACGAAGTGTTACCAGGACCCGTCTCCCCATGTCCGACCTGATCCTCGAAACCGCCCCCGGCGCGGTCACCCCCATCCACCCGCTGACCGAGGCCCAGCTGGGGCCGTTCCTGGAGGCGCAGGACGAGGGCCTGCGCCGGCTGGCGGCCCTGTCGCAGTTCAAGGCCAAGGCCGGACAGGCGCTGGCCGCGCCGGGCGCGGCGGGGGACTTGGTGCTGTTCGGCCTGGGCTCTGGCGCCAGCCCCGACGGCATGGCCCTGCGCGCCCTGCCGGGCAAGCTGCCGCCGGGCGACTACCAGCTGGCCAGCCTGCCCGACGGCGTGAGCGCGGAGGCCGCCGCCCTGGCCTGGTCCCTGGGCGCCTACGCCTTCGTCCGCTACCGCAAGCCGCGCAAGGAGGGCTGGCCGCGCCTGGTCGCCGGGGCCGCGCCGGGCGTGGCCGAGGCGCGGGCCATCGCCCAGGGCTGCGCCCTGGCCCGCGACCTGGTCAACACGCCCGCCAACGACATGGGTCCGGTGCAGCTGGAGATGGCCGCGCGCGAGACCGCCGAGGCCTTCGGCGCCCAGATCAGCGTGATCGTCGGCGACGCCCTGCTTGAGGCCGGCTATCCGGCGGTGCACGCCGTGGGCCGCGCCGCCCATCCCACCCGCGCCCCGCGCATGGTCGAGATCAGCTGGGGCGAGGCCGACCATCCCCGCGTGGCGGTGGTCGGCAAGGGCGTGGTGTTCGACACCGGCGGCCTGGACCTCAAGCCCTCGTCCGGCATGCGGCTGATGAAGAAGGACATGGGCGGCGCCGCCCACGCCCTGGGCCTGGCGCACATGATCATGGCCGCGCGCCTGCCGGTGCGGCTGACGGTGCTGCTGCCGATCGTGGAGAACGCGGTGTCGGGCGACGCCATGCGGCCGGGCGACGTGATCGCCTCGCGCAAGGGGCTCAGCATAGAGATCGGCAACACCGACGCCGAAGGGCGGCTGATCCTGGCCGACGCCCTGACCCGCGCCGCCGAGCTGGAGCCGGACTTCACCGTCGACCTGGCCACCCTGACCGGCGCGGCGCGCGTGGCCCTGGGTCCGCAGGTGATCCCCTTCTATACCAACTCGGAGGGGCTGGCCGAGAACCTGATCCGGTCGGCGGCCCGGGTCGCCGATCCCCTGTGGCGCATGCCCCTGTGGGACGGCTACGAAGAATCGCTGGATAGCGACATCGCCGACCTGAAGAACGATCCCGACGCCTGGGCCCAGGCCGGCTCGATCACCGCCGCCCTGTTCCTGCAGCGCTTCGCGCCCCAGACCGGCGCCTGGGCGCATCTCGACATCTACGCCTGGAATCCCAAGGGGCGCGCCGGCCATCCTGTCGGCGCCGAAGCCCAGGCTATCCGCGCGATCTATGCGGCGATGAAGGCGCATTACGCATGAGCGTTCAGGACCGTGGACTGGATCATCGACTGACCCTGGCCCGGCCGGACCTGGCCGCCGCGGGGCTGGAGGGCGTGGTGCGCGCCGCGCGGTTCGCCCCCACCCGGCCGATGAGCTGCAAGGTTCCGGCGACCGCCATCCGCCGTGCGCCCGAGGCCGGGGCCGAGCAGCTGGACCAGCTCTTGTTCGGCGAAGCGTTCGACCTGCTGGAGACGGCTGACGGCTGGGCCTGGGGACAGGCGCGGCGCGACGGCTATGTGGGCCATGTGCGCCTGACCGACCTGACGGATCCGCCGTCCGCGCCCACCCATTGGGTCAGCGCCCTGCGCGCCTACGCCTTCGAGCGGCCGGACATCAAGAGCCCGATCCTGGGCCTCTATTCGCTGAACGCGCTAGTGGCGGTCGAGGCGCGCGAGGGCCGCTTCGCCCGCGGCGCCGGGACCGGCTGGTTCGTGGAGGATCAGTTGTCGCCCGTCGGTCAGTTGGAGGCCGACCCGGCTTCGATCGCCGAGCGCTTCGTGGGCGCGGCCTATCAGTGGGGCGGGCGCGAGAGCCTGGGTCTGGACTGCTCAGGCCTGACCCAGCAGGCGCTGCTGGCCTGCGGCCGGGCCTGCCCGCGCGACACCGACATGCAGGCCGCCGCCGGCCGGCCGCTGGAGCGCGAAGACCTGCGCCGCGGCGACCTGGTGTTCTGGCGCGGTCATGTGGGGATGATGCAGGACAAGATCCGCCTGATCCACGCCAATGCGCATCACATGGCGGTGGTCATCGAGCCCCTGTCCACGGCGGTGGAACGCATCGGCAAGACCGAGACGGGCCAGCCGACGGGATATAGGCGGATGGGGTGGGATTTGGCCCTGGACCCCATAGGCTAAGGGCCTAGCCGACCTCAAACATCTGGCCGGGGCCAAAGGCGTCGAGACTTACGCCGACCTGCCGCCCGAAGGTGAGGCCGTCGGGCCCACGCAGCATGACGTCGTAATAACGGCGGATCGACGAACGCGGGTAGAATGCAGTAGGCGAGGCTATCTGGAAGGCGAAGCGGGCCCAGGCATCCCAATCGAATCCGAGCGGCGTGATGGCCACCACTTGCACATATGGCCCTGCGCGACCCAGCAAGCCTTCGTACTGGGCCTTGATGTTGCCCAGGTCATCGTTGGGTTGGATGAAGGCCGTCCACAGAACGACGAAAGCATAGAAGAGGTCGTCCACGGCAGCCCCCGCAGCAGAGCTCCGCGAAGCTGCCTCATTTCCTCAACGAAGGACAGGGGCGCAGCAACCCTCAGGCTGCAGCCAGCAGGCCGTTCTCGACGAACAGGGTCTTCAGCTCGCCGGTCTCGAACATCTGGCGCACGATGTCGCAGCCGCCGACGAATTCGCCCTTCACATAGAGCTGGGGGATGGTCGGCCAGTCGCTATAGGTCTTGATCCCATTGCGCAGGGCTTCGCTCTGCAGCACGTCCAGGCCGGCATATTCCACCCCCAGATGGTCGAGGATATTGACCACGGTGGCCGAGAACCCGCAGCGGGGCTGGTCGGGATCGCCCTTCATGAACAGCACCACGGCGTGCTCGGTCACGGTCTGGCGGATGAAGTCGGAGACCTTGTCGGTGATCTCGGGGGACAGTTCGGACATGGCAGGGCTCCGCCCAAGGAAGATATCAGCCCTCAGCTAGGCGCCCGGCCCCGGTCGGTCAAGGCCTGCGGATGCGTTCGCCGGCGGCCATGGCGCCGAAGCGGGCCATCTCGATCTGGGCCGACACGCCGGTGGGCAGGTCCCGCTCGATCACCGCGGTCAGGGCGGAGATGCGCTCGGGCCGGTCGGTGACGATCTGGATGCTGGCTATGGCCGGATTGGTCAGGGCGTGGCTGAGGGCGATGCCTTCGCCCGTCCAGCGGGGGGTCTTCTCGAGGAAGGCGTAGGTGCCCATCCCGGCCAGGGGATGGTTGGCCTGGGCAGGCTGGCCGTGGCCCTTGACCGGCAGGGCGCCTTGGCCGCGGCGCAGGCGGTCGGGATAGTAGTCGTAGGCGGTGACCGCCATGTTGTGGTCCTGCGCCGCCTGCTGGCGCAGGCGCTCCTTCCAGCCCGACAGGATGGAGTAGGGCATGTGCAGCAGGTCGAACACGCCGGTGGAGATATAGGCGTCGATGGCCTCGTCCTGTCCGGCCACGCCCAACAGCCGCACCCGGCCCGACGCGCGCAGGGCCTTGAGCCGGTCCAGGGCGTCGATGTTCAGCTCGCGCGCCCGCGGCTCGTCCAGCACGATGGCGTCCAGATAGGAGAAGCCGGTGCGCGCCAGGATCGACTGTGTCAGGGTCTCCAGCGCCTCGCCGGAGAAGTCGCGCAGCGGCCGGCCCTCGGGGTCGTAGCTGTTGCCCAGCCGCCAGGTGACACAGGCCAGGCGCCGCTCGATGGCGTGGATGGCCCGCGCCAGGCCCTCGGCTATGGCCGGATGGCGGCCGACCACCTCGAAGTGGTTGATGCCGTGCTCGAGGGCGCAATAGACCAGCGCCTCCCAGTCCTGCGGCCGGTTGCGGTTGCTCTCGGCCAGGGCCAGGGAGACGACCGAGACCACCATGCCCGAATTGCCGAGGGGGCGAAATCGCACGGCCTAGCCCCCCTGAGGCGGCGCGGCGGTCTCCAGCGCCAGGGCGTGCAACTCGCCGCCGACCTTGCCCTTGAGCGCCGCATAGACCAGCTGATGCTGACGCACGCGCGACAGGCCCGTAAAGGCGGTCGAGACGATGCGCGCGCGATAATGGTCGCCGTCGCCGGCCAAGTCGTCGATGGCGATCTCGGCGTCCGGAAAGGCGTCTCGCAGGTCGGATTCGAGGCGATCGGCGGACATGGGCATAGAGCGGTCCCCAAAAAGACGGCGGCCGTTTGGACGGCCATTAAACGCCGAATGTGCTGACGAAGTATGGATAACTGGGGTTAGGACGCGGCGGAGGGGGTGGGATCACGAAGGCGTGATCATGCGCTTACCTTCTCCCATGGGGAGAAGGAGGGGCCCGTCCGCGCCGCGGATGGGAGGATGAGGGGGTAGGGGCGGTGGGGCCTGGCCCTCAGCCCCTAACCCCTCACCCTCCCAGGCAAAGCCTGGGCCCCTCCCTCTCCCTCCGGGAGAGGGGAATAGGCATCACCCCATATACCGCGGCATCCAGTCCTCGTTCGCGGCGCGCAGCTGGGCCAGCGGGATGTCGAACAGGCTGTGCGAGCTGAAGCTGGTCCCGCCGGCCGCGCCCACCACCGCGGCGTGGACGCCGGCGGCCAGGGCGGCGGCGATCACCGCCTCGGGCGCGCTGGTGGCGACCAGATAGCGGGCCTGGTCCTCGCCGAACAGGAAGGGATGGGCGTGCTCGGCGCTGGTGGCGTCCAGGCTGACGCCCACGCCCGAGGCCAGGGCGACTTCGGCCGCCGCGGCGATCAGGCCGCCGTCGGACAGGTCGTGCAC
>OUWB010109176.1_pt1 | contig 11301 bp, 11 predicted proteins | sample 1779821 | NCBI WGS metagenome assembly OUWB01 (sample SAMEA3914806, study PRJEB12502) | metagenome | biome: forest; material: soil | place: Canada | collected 2011-08-03 | depth 0.1 m
TCAACGAAAGCCTGATGCGCCGCGAGCCCGAGGCGATGAAGGAAGCCTGGCAGAAGTTCTACTTCAAGGGCGAAAAGCCCGACATGCAGGGCCAGGCGGTCGAAAAGGTCGACAACCACGTCAACCGCCGCCGCCTCAAGTCGCCGAAGATCATCAGGCCCAAGCGATAGCATTTTTATGTGCTCAAGCGCCGCACGGCCTCCTCGCATGGGCTCGGGCGCGCATGATTTTTTAGAAGAAATGGCGCGCTTGCCAAACCGCTCCGCGATTTGGAGGGGCTAGCGGTTATTCAAACAGACTGTCGATATCGAACAGGGCGTCGATCTCGTCCTGCTTGGTTTCGGGGCCGGCAATGGCCGGGCCGTTGAGCAGCAGGTCGTGGCGGCGCTTTTCCTCGGCCGTCATCTCGACGGCGGTATCGGCGTCCTCGATGCCCAGGCTGTCGGCCAGGTGGTTGATGCGTTCTTCGATGCGCTCCAGCACCTTGACGATCTTCGACACGCGCTGGCCGGTGATGTCCTGGAAGGCGCAGGCCTCGAAAATGGCCATGACCTGATCGTCGACTGCCGCCTTGAGGCCCGGCATTGACGCATCCATGCCGATGATGGCTTCCGCCGCCGTCATGATGCTGTTGGTGGCGATTTCGGTGTCGCCGGTGATCGCGGCGAGCTCGGCGCCGGCATCCGGCAGGCCATGCTCGGCGATATCATGCGGGCGAATGTCGCGGATTTCCTGGCGTGCCTTGGCGATGTCAGCGGCGATCGCGCTGAAATCGGCTGAACGACGGGTGTCGAGGCGTTCGAAAAAGGCATTCATCAGCCCGACCAGGGCTTCCGAATTTTGAGTCAATTGCAGCATGGACAGTTTGTCTTCGTCCCAAAGGTGGGACGGATCGAACTGCGAAAGGGGATTGTGCGCCGTCATTGGGCGGGGCTCTCCGCGGGGGTTGGGGTTCGCGGGAAGGCCTTAGGATGCAGCGGCGACGGCGGTGGCGGAGATCCGGCTGAAGTGGGCCTCGACGTCCTCGCAGATCTGCTTGACGTCGTCGAAATAGAAGGGCTTGGGCAGCAGGAAGTCGACGCGGGCACGGCGGGCCTTGTTCAAGGCAGCGGCGCCGGCTTCGGGATTGTCGATCTGGCCGGCCGTCATGATGGCGATCGGCACGTCGCCGGCCAGGTCGCGATAGGATTGAAGATCGTCGAGCGTGTTGCGGCTTTCGATGAAGACGTCGAGCACCAGCAGGTCGAACGGGCGCGACTTCAGCTGCTCCATGGTCTCTTCGGCCGAAACGACGCAGGTCGATTCATAGCCGGCCTTCTGGAACATCTTGCTGATGATGATGGCCTGGGTGCGGCTGTCTTCAAGGATAAGGACATGTCTAGGCATGAGGAACCCGTCTACGGAATACTTTAGTCCACAGAAGGGGGATAAAAAGCCTAAAATATCTTTACCGCGTTTGTTCAGGTTGCGCGCAAAATGCCTACACGGAAAGGTAGAAAACCTCCGCCAGGCCGGCCCTGACGGAGGTTTAGAGGGACGAAACCCGAAGGTCGACCGGCTTCGGGCTTACTTCGCGGCGCCGGGCAGGACGACCTTACTGGCCAGGTTGGCCTTGACCTGGCGTGCATCATAGGCATTGGGGGCGTCGGTCTTGGCGCCTTTGTGCAGGATGATTTCGGCGCTGGCCTCATAGCGGGTGTAGGCCGTCGTGTCGAAGTCGTCGCCGCGCCAGCCCCAACCGCCCCAGCCACCCCAACCGCGGCGGTAGTAGCGGAACGACATGCCACCCCAGAACGGATCGTCACCGGTCGTCACCACGCGCGACTTTTCATCGGAGGCGCGCTTGACCACTTCGAACCAGTCGTAGCCTTGTTGCAGGGTCAGGTCGGCGGCATGGTACAGCAGGTAGTTTTCGACCGTATCGCGCGAGGTCACATCGTTGCCGGCGAAGGTGATGCGGTAGCGGGTGTCCTCGAGCTTGGTGTCGCTGTAGCCCGGATGATAGCCGTCGGCGACCGGACCGTTCGAGGCCTGGTACGGGGTCGGTGTTGCGCATCCCGACAGGGCGATGACGGCGGTGGCGGCAAAAGCGATGGCGATGGTTCTCACGACACGAACTCCCGATACGGTAGCCCCCCAAAGGGCGTTTTCCTGTTAAGTCTTAACACTTTAATTGTGACCGTCAATTGTGGCGTTTTTTGATGACGTCAAGCTGATGTCAGGCTGACGACCGCATGCCAGACAATCCCTGTGCCGATAAGCATTAGCAGGGTGCCGGCGCCCAGGTCGAAGCGTTGTTTGTATCGGGGCTGACGCAACAGTGAGGACAGGCGTACGGCGCCCAGGCCGTAGGTGGTCATGGCGGTGGCGTCCATAGCCACGGCGGTCGCGGCGAACACGACCATCTGCGGCGGCATCGGCTTGTTGATGGCGACGAAGGGGGGCAGGACGGCCGAGAAGAACAGCAGCACCTTGGGGTTCAGCAACTGCACCATGAAACCCTCGCGCAGCGTGGCGAGGTCGCTCTTGTCGGGGCCGGGCTTGAGCGCGCTGTCGTCGAGCGTTTCAGCCTTCAAGCTGAGCGCGGTGCGGATGGTCTTGAAGGCCAGCCAGCAGATATAGAGACCGCCGAGCACGGCGATGATTTTGAAGGCCAGGGGGAAGGCGTTCATCAGGACCTGCAGGCCGAGCGCGCTGGCGACAAACCAGACCAGGGTCGCCGAATTGACGCCGACCACGCCGGCCAAGACGCGGCTGGCCCGGCCGCCCAGGCCGGTGCGCACGAAGAACATGATGGCCGGTCCGGGAGAGATGGCCATCAGGGCCATCGCCACCAGGAAGGCGGTGTATTTGGGGAGGTCGATGGGCATGGCGCGGTTAAGGTCCGGGGTGTGGGGTCCGCGACCCCACAATCTTCATCTTCCTTTCTGCGATCCGCCCTTTTGGGGCGGTCGCAGAAAGGAAAGGGGAAGGATTGGGGCCGCAGGCCCCAAACCCCGTCACATTATCCGCGCTGATCGCGCTTCGCCGCCACGCGCAGGCGCAGGGCATTCAGCTTGATAAAGCCGGCGGCATCGCGATGGTCGTACGCCACCTTGCCCTCTTCGAAGGTCACCAGGTCCTGGTCGTACAGCGAATAGGGGCTTTCACGACCGGTGATCGTCACATTGCCCTTGTAGAGCTTCACCGTGACACGGCCGGTGACCTTTTCCTGGCTATAGTCGATCGCCGCCTGCAGCATGTTGCGCTCCGGCGAGAACCAGAAGCCGTTATAGATCAGCGACGCATATTTCGGCATCAGCTCATCCTTCAAATGCATGGCGCCGCGGTCCAGCGTGATCGACTCGATGCCGCGGTGCGCGCCCAGCAGGATGGTGCCGCCCGGGGTTTCGTACACACCCCGCGACTTCATGCCGACGAAGCGGTTTTCGACCAGGTCGAGACGGCCGACGCCGTTATCGTGACCCAGTTCATTGAGCTTGGTCAGCAAGGCGGCCGGCGACAGGGCCTGGCCATCGATCGCCACCGGATCGCCACGCTCGAAATCGATGGTGAAGACGGTCGGCTTGTCCGGCGCGGCTTCCGGCGAAATGGTGCGCTGATAGACGAATTCCGGAGCCTCGACCGCCGGGTCTTCCAGCACCTTGCCTTCTGACGACGAGTGTAGCAGGTTGGCGTCGACGCTGAACGGCGCGTCGCCGCGCTTGTCCTTGGCGATCTGGATCTGGTGCTTTTCGGCGAACTCCAGCAGGGCCTCGCGGCTCTTGAAGTCCCATTCGCGCCAGGGCGCGATGACGTTGATGTCAGGCTCCAGGCCATAATAGCCGAGCTCGAAACGGACCTGGTCATTGCCCTTGCCGGTGGCGCCATGGCTGACCGCGTCGGCGCCGACCTTGCGGGCGATCTCGATCTGCTTCTTGGCGATCAGCGGACGGGCGATCGAAGTGCCGAGCAGATACTGGCCCTCATAGACCGTATTGGCGCGGAACATCGGGAAGACATAGTCACGGACGAACTCTTCGCGCACGTCCTCGATGAAGATGTTTTCCGCCTTGACGCCGGCCGCCAGTGCCTTGGCGCGCGCCGGCTCGATTTCACCGCCCTGGCCCAAATCGGCGGTGAAGGTCACGACTTCCGCACCGTACTCGGTTTGCAGCCACTTCAGGATGATGGAGGTGTCGAGACCGCCCGAATAGGCGAGGACGACTTTCTTGACGGATTTACCGGACATGCGGGGGACCTTTTCGGGGAGGGTTCTTGTATGAATTTTCCCGCGCGCTTTAGGGTCTATGCCCCCCCGATGCAAGTGACAATTTATCGTAGTCCGACCTTACGGAAATAAGCATCCAGCTGGGCCGGATCCGTGACCAGGGCACCGACATAGCCATCGGGCCGGATCAGAGCCAAATCACCGGGTTCGAAATCATAGGCCGCGGCGATATGGCCGCCGTCATCGAGAATGTCTTTCCCTATGCGACGAACGCGTAAACCCGGCCTTGGGGCAATCTCGGCGTCGCTTTCGAAGACCAGCAAAGTCCAGTGTGGCCCGAGCAGCTGGAACACCCGTGTGGTCTGGCCGGCGGCGCCGAGACAGGGGGCATCCGGCGCCCGTGCGCCGGCCGACAAGCCGCGTTGCCGCAGGTCCAGGCTAAGTGGCCCATCGGGATAGCCGATATCGAGCTGCTGCGTCGACCGGTCGCGGCGCATGTCGGCATCGCGCCGAGCGGCGTCGAGCAGTTTGACCGACAGGCCCAACATGCCGGCGGCCACCTCGCGGCGCTCGGTTTCGTAGGTGTCCAAAAGGTCCGGACCGCCCTTGAGCACGGTCGCCAGCTTCCAGCCGAGATTCCACGCATCCTGCACCGAGGTGTTCAAGCCTTGCCCGCCCGTCGGCGGATGGACGTGCGCCGCATCGCCGGCCAGGATGACGCGGCCATTGACATAGCGGTCGGCCAGGCGTGCGCTGCCGCGAAAGGCCGAGGCCCAGGTGACGTCGCGGATGACGATATCGTTGCGCCCGGTCCGGGCGTTGATCATGGCCTGCAAATGGGCCTGCGACAGTTCGAATTCATCGTCCGCCGGCACTGCCGCCTGCAACTGGAATAGGTCCGTGCCGGCCAGGGGACACAGCGCCAGGTGTGAACCCGGCCCCGATCCCCAGCGATGCCAGGCGTCACGGTCCAGGCCATCCAGGCGCAGATCGGCGACGATCGCCTGAAAGCCCAGGCTCTCGCCGGGAAAGCCGACCTTCAACGCCTGGCGGACAAAGCTCTTGCCACCGTCGGCGCCGACCAGATAGCGCGCCTTGATCGTCCGCGGGCCAGTCTTCGTGCGAACCTTCGCCTTGACCTCGGTGGCGCTCTGCTGGATGTGCACGATTTCGGCGCCGAATTCGACGGTGTGACCCAACTCCATCAGCCGCTCGCGTAGCAGGCCTTCGGTCAGGAATTGCGGCAACATGGCGATCTGGCCATAGGGTTCGGCGGGTGTGGCCGGGCGGCGTTCGTCGAACTGGGTCTCGGTAAAGGTGCCGTCGGCGGCATAGGACCGCGCCGACGGATAGGGACCGCCGGTACCCAGGACGCGGTCGACCAGACCCATCTGTTCGAACACTTCGAGCGTACGCGGCTGTAGGCCCTTGCCGCGCGACCCGACGAAGGGGCTGGGCCCCTTTTCGATCAGGCGAAACGGGATGGCGCGGCGAGCCAGTTCGATGGCCAGGGTCAATCCGGTCGGGCCGGCGCCGCAAATCAGAACGTCCGTGTCCATATCGCGCTCCATTCGTGTGTATTATGCACATATATGAGGTGGCTGGACCGCGTCAAGAAAAAATGTGTATAACGCACATATGGACCCGATCTTACGCCAGATTCACGAAGCCCTGTTCGACCTCATCCGCGTTGCCAATGCGCCGCAGCCGGACGCCATGCTGATCCAGGAGGCGGGAATCACGATCGACCGGGCGCTGTTGCCGCTGCTGGCCCGCATCCGCAAGTTCGGCCGCCTGGGCGTGGTTGAGCTGGCCGAGATGGTCGGCCGCGACTACACGACGGTCAGTCGCCAGGTTGCCAAGCTGGAAAGCCTGGGCCTGGTCGAGCGCAGGCCCAGCGCGACCGACAAGCGCGTACGCGAGGCCAGCGTGACCGCGGCCGGCGAAGCGATGAATGTGGCGCTGGATGGGGCGCGCGACCGGCTGTTCAACGCCCATTTCAGCCACTGGCCTGCGCCTGAAAAGCAGGAGCTGGCGCGCCTTCTGCGCAAATTCGCCGACGAAGCCCTACAGTGGACGCGCTAATCCGACGCCGGTCGCCTGTTCGCTGAGCGCCCACAGCCGTTCGGCGCGTTCCGGATCGATGGCGTAGGCCGCCACGCCGCGTGTCATGTCACCATCGACCGCCGGGACCGCGATATCACAATCCTCGCAATAGACCCCGCCGATGGCGTTAAGCCGCGGACTCGTGGCGCACCAGACGCTAGTCGCCGCGCCCTGTTCGGTGGTCTTGAACAAGGATGGATCGGCGGCGTTATAGCTGCCGTCCGCATTGCGGGTCAGGCCCCAGGGCTTCATGTCTTCGTCCATCATGTTGCGCGACAGAGGCGTCAGGATGGCGCCCGGATGCAGGGACAGGGCGCGAATGCCATGGGCTTCGCCGCGTCTGTCCAACGCCACGGCGAACAGGGCATTGGCGGTCTTCGACTGACCATAGGCCTGGTACTTGTCGTAAGCTTTGTGCGCGTAATTCCAGTCGTCGAAATCGACATCGGCGCGGCGATGGCCGCGCGACGAGACGCTGATCACCCGCGCGCCCTGGGCGGCCTTCAGCGCCGGCCACAGGCGCGACGTCAGCTGAAAGTGGCCGAAATGGTTGGCGGAAAACTGGATCTCATAGCCGCGAGCGTCGCGGGTCAGGGGCGGGATCATCACGCCGGCACTGTTGATCAGCATGTGTAGCGGACGACCCGATGCCAGGAAGCGCGTGGCGAAGGCGTCGATCGAGGCCGGATCGAGCAGGTCGATCGTCTCCAGCTCGGCATCGATGCCGGTGAGCGTTTCGCGGGCCTTTTCGGTGTTGCGCGCCGGCACGACAACATGGGCGCCGGCCGAGATGAGGGCGCGCGTCGTCTCGACGCCGATGCCGGAATAGCCGCCAGTGACGATGGCCGTTTTACCGGTCAGGTCGATGCCACGGATGACATCGGCGGCGGTCGAGCGGGCGGAAAAACCGGAGGGCAGGGGCTGTTGCGGGTGGGTCATGATCAGGTCTCCTTGTCCGCCTGATATGGACACGAACAGCCGTACGATCCATAATGAATGAGCCAGGATATATGCGTAATCGTCCAAAGGTGTATTGTGGACCTGCTGTCCGATGTTTTGTCCCTGCTTGAGATTCGCTCGGTTCAGCCGAACGCCCTGACCGTCGGCGGACCGTGGTGCATGGCTTTTCAAAGCTATGACGGCATCAAGATGGGCGCCGTGCTGATGGGGGAGTGCTGGCTAAAGCCCGAAGGCGAGGCAGCTATTCGCCTGCGCAAGGGCGATGGCTGGCTGATGGCCGGCGGCCGGCCCTATCTGATGGGGTCGGACTTGAGTCTCGTGCCGGTGGAGGCGCGGTCCGTCTATGCCGACGCCGCTGACGGCGTTGCCCACTATGGCGGCGAGGTCGACTTCATCGCGGTGGCCGGCCGCACGGTTTTCGATCCAGCCCAGGCGGGGCTTTTGCTCGATCTCTTGCCGCCGCTGATCTACCTGCCATGGTCGGCGGATGCCGAGGTCCTGTCCTGGCTGCTGCGGCAGCTGCGCCAGGAAAGCGTCCATGATCGGCCGGGCGGCGACCTGATGACAGCGCACCTGGCCGGCATGATGTTCGTGCAGATGCTGCGTGGCTGGTTGTCGAGCCCTGACGCGCCACGCACCGGCTGGCTCGGCGCCCTGCGCGATACCCGCATTGCCCGGGCTTTGACGCGGATGCATGACAATCCGGCGCATGCCTGGACGGTGGCGGACCTGGCGGCGGATTGCGGCATGTCGCGCTCGGCCTTTGCCGAGCGGTTTCGCACGCTGACCGGGTTTTCGCCGCTCGATTACCTGGTACGCTGGCGCATGCGCCTGGCCGGCCGGGCCCTGCGGCGCGGTGACGATCCCTTGAGCCGGATCGCCCGGTCGTGCGGCTATGCGACCGACAGCGCCTTTTCCCATGCTTTCAAACGGGTGATGGGCGTATCGCCGAAGATGTGGCGACAAGAAAAAAGCCGCTGATCGCTCAGCGGCTTCTTGTTTAAACGGTGACTTGCGTGCCCAGTTCGACCACGCGGCCTGGCGGGATGTGGAAGAACTCGGTCGGGTTGGTGGCGTTCTTCATCAAGAAGATGAACAACCGGTCCTGCCACAGCGGCATGCCCGAATTGGCCGACGGCACGACGCTGCGGCGGCCGAGGAAGAACGACGTCGCCATGATGTCGAACTTCAGGCCCAGCTTGCGGCACAGGCCCATGGCGCGCGGCAGGTTCGGGCTTTCCATGAAGCCGTAGCTCAGCGTGATCTTCTTGAAGTCTTCGGTCAGCACCTCGATCGACACGCGGTCCGATTCCTGGACGCGTGGCACGCCGGTGGTGCGCACGGTCAGGATGATGTTCTTTTCGTGCAGCACCTTGTTGTGCTTGAGATTGTGCATCAGGGCCACCGGCGCGACGTCGGCATCCGAGGTCAGGAAGATGGCCGTGCCCTGGACGCGGTGCGGCGGGCGCTTCTTCAGCATCTCGACCAGGTCGGTCAGCGAGACGCTGTCGCGGCGCGACTTTTCCGAAAGGATTTGCGTGCCCTTGGTCCAGGTGACCATCAGCGCCACCAGGATCGAGCCCATGGTCAGGGGCAGCCAGCCGCCCGAAGCGATCTTCAGCCCGTTGGCGAACAGGAAGACGCAGTCGAGGCAGGCCATCGGCGCGATGACCAGCCAGGCGACCAGGCGCGACCAGTTCCACATGTGACGCGCCACCTGATAGGCCAGGATGGTCGTCACCAGCATGGTGCCGGTCACGGCCAGACCGTAGGCGTCAGCCAGGTTGTCGGAATTGCGGAAGATGACGACCAGGGCCAGGACGCCGATCATCAGCATCGAGTTGATCTGCGGAATGAAGATCTGGCCCTGCTGGGTTTCGGAGGTCCGGCGCACGTCGAGCCGCGGCAGGAGGCCCAGCTGGATCGCCTGCTGCGACATCGAATAGGCGCCGGTGATCACCGCCTGCGAGGCGATGGCCGAGGCCATGACCGCCAGGGCGACCAGGCCGATGCGGAAGACCGGCGGGCACATGACGAAGAACCAGTCCTGGTTGCCCAGCGTCTGATGGTGGGCATTGGCGATGGCCAGGGCCTTCAGCACATAGGCGCCCTGGCCGAGATAGTTGAGCACCAGGGCCGGCAGGCAGATGAACAGCCACGAGGCCTGGATCGGCCAGCGGCCGAAGTGACCCATGTCGGCGTACAGCGCCTCGGCGCCGGTCACCGTCAGGAAGACGGAGCCCAGGACCAGCAGGCCGATCATGCCGTGCTTGACCATGTAAAGGGCGGCATAATGCGGGCTGAGCGCGAAGAAGATGCGCGGATCGTCCTTGATATGCATCACGCCGAGAATGGCGATGACGGCAAACCAGGTGACCATGACCGGTCCGAACAGCTTGGCGACCGTCGCCGTGCCGCGCGACTGGATCAGGAACAGGCCGACCAGGATGACGAACGAGGCAAAGGTGATGGTGTTGGGGCCGATCATGCCTTGCAGCGACTTGACGTCGTTGAGGCCCTGGAAGGCGCCGAGCACGGAAATGGCCGGAGTGATGATCGAGTCGCCGTAGAACAGCGCAGCCCCGATGACGCCCAGGAAGAAGACCAGCTTGGTGCGGCGGCCGACGACGCGGCCGGCCAGGGCCATCAGCGACAGCACGCCGCCTTCGCCCTTGTTGTCGGCGCGCATCACGAAGATGACGTATTTCACCGTCACCACCAGGAACAGTGCCCAGAGCGCCAGCGACACGACGCCGATGATGGCGTCTTCGCTGACGCTTGCTGCCTTGGTCGCCTGGACCATGGCGGCCTGGAAGGCATAAAGCGGCGAAGTACCGATATCGCCGAAGACCACGCCGATCGCACCGACGGCCAGACCCCAGAATCCCGCATGGCCGTGGCCGTGGCTATGCACGGATTCGGCTTCGGGCGGGCTGAGATGAGCGCCGGCTTGGCCCGGATTTGGGCTTTGGGATTGCGAATCGGTGGAGGTGAAACCAGGTTTAAGACTGTCCGGCGAAGCGCCGGACGATGCCGTGACGGTCGTGGTGACCGTCGCGGCCGCAGGGATATCCCCGTTCATGCATACTCTCCTGAGGGTCGGCGGCGCATCGCCGCTTGACAATCGGCCCTCGCTTGAACGTGGCGCTATTACGCCTATTTATGATCTTGTACAATCCTCCCGGCGCATTTCGCTAGTCGGAGTAACAATTCTGTCGTACCCTGCGTAATAGATATGTCTGACAGTCAAAGATTTCCAGTCGCGGCGCATACCCTTGCGTATCTCGCTCACCGCAACGCCTATTCCCGGGAACAGGCGGTGTCGTCGTCTGTCCTGGCCGCATCCATCCCGACCAATCCGGTGGTTATCCGCCGTATGACGACGCAGCTGGCCAAGGCCGGCCTGCTGGCGACCTGTTCGGGCGTGGCCGGCGGGGCCTGGCTGTTGCGCCGGCCGGAGACCATCACGCTCGAAGACGTGCTGCATGCCGTCAACGGCTGCGCTCACCTGGGCTCAGCGCCGGTCGGTGCCAAGGGCTGCCCGGTCAGCCAGGCCATTCCGCGCCAGATCAATGCTGCCATGAAGCTGGCCGACGAAGCCGCTTGCGCCAGCCTGTCGAAGATCACCGTCGCCGACCTGCTGAAAGAGGTCCATGGCGTTACCGAGACCGACGCGTCGGTGGTCGAGCCAGCCTGACTCCAAGGCGTAGCCTTGGCAAGGCCGCTAGGCCGCCCGAGCATTTGCGAGGCTGAGCCTACGGGCCTCGCGGCGCTTGAGCGATAAATATGTCCCTTGCAACGGCGCGGAAGTCGTGTGATTCCAGCACATTGATTATTGCTGGGAATGCAACGTTTTGGCCCGTCGTCTTGTCCTGATCACCGGCGCCTCGTCCGGCATCGGCCTGGGGTTTGCTCGCGTCTATGCGGCGAATGGCTGGGATGTGGCGGTCACGGCGCGCCGGGCGGACCGGCTGAATACCTTGTGCGACGAAGTCCGTCTGCGCTTTGGTGTCGAAGCCCATGCG
>OUWB010000288.1_pt3 | contig 11286 bp, 8 predicted proteins | sample 1779821 | NCBI WGS metagenome assembly OUWB01 (sample SAMEA3914806, study PRJEB12502) | metagenome | biome: forest; material: soil | place: Canada | collected 2011-08-03 | depth 0.1 m
ATGTTGGTCTGGAAGGCGATGTTGTCGATCACGCTGATGATGTCGACGATCTTGCGCGCGCTTTCTTTGATCGACGTCATGGTGGTTACCACGTCGCCGACCGCTTCGCCGCCTTTACGCGCCAGTTCGGAAGCGGTGGCGACCAGTTCATTGGCCTGTACAGCGCTGTCGGCGTTCTTGTTGACGGTCGCCGTCAATTGCCCCATTGCGGCGGCGGTCTGCTCCAGGGAACCCGCTTGGGCCTCCGTGCGTGCCGACAAATCGGTGTTGCCGCTTGCGATCTCTCGCGAGGCGGTGGCGATGGTCTCGGTCGCGCCGCGCACGTTCCCGACCACTGCGGCCAGGCCGACGCTGATCCCGTTCATGGCCTGCAACAGTTGCCCTAGTTCGTCGCGCCGATCGACGTGGACTTGGGCTGTCAGATCGCCCGCGGCGAGCTTGTCGGCAGCAACCCGGGCTTCGGCCAGCGCGCTGCCGACCGTACGCCGCACAGTCAGGTAGACCCCCAATGCGATGAGTCCGGCCGCGCCCAGGTCGAGCGCGGCGATACCGCCCCAGGCGGCGCCGGCAAGGGGTTCATGCCTGAGCCAATCGACCAGCAGCACACTGAAGCCGGCAATTACGACCGCTGTGCAGGCGAAGCAGGATAGCGCAACCTTGCCGCCTACGCTCAGCTTCGGCCGAGAACTGACGTCGAGGCCGACATAGAGCACGCCCGCCATATTCCCGGCGCGATTCGTCAGCGGCTCGTAGTGCGTCATGTACTGCTTGCCGAACAGGGTCGCGTAGCCCGAATAGGCGCGGCCCTCGTGCAGTTCGCCGTAGCCGGGATGGGAGCGGTCGAGCGCGGTGCCGACCGCGCGTTGTCCGTCTTGCTTGCGCACGGACGTCGAAATCCGTATGAAGTCGTCGCCGCGTGCGGCGAAGAGCGTGGCGGTTACGCCCGTGTTTTCCGTGAAGCTGTCGAGTTGGCGATATTCCCCATTGAGCAGCGTACCGTCGCACGACAGACGGGGTACCCCCTGGTCGTCCACGAGGGCCACGGTAAATTCACCAGGAAAATAGCTGAGCAGGGCGCGCGCGTGATGCTCGACACGGCGCTTCAACGACAAAAATTTGATCATGAGCATCGAAGATAAACATACGTCTATCGGGCGCATTGAATGCGACGGGACTTCTGTTTTTCAGCACAATAATTCATTTTTCTGTTTTCGGGGGACAGAGAAAACCAGTAGCCGGATTACCTACCCTTACAGTCTATATCGATATCAGGGCCGCGCGGAAAGGGCTTGGCGGGGGTTCGGCAGGATACGGTGGGCAATAAATTACCAGCGATTAATTACGCAGAGCATTAGAGACATACCGGAAAGTTGATATCCGTTCGCCATTTGAAATACTGCGGAAATATTGAATGAGGTGCCGTTCGGCAGTTTAGGCGTGCGCCGAGCCGGAGACAAACGGAGGAAAACGGAGACAAACGGGTGCGTGCGGCACTGCGCTGCGTCGGCGCGCCCCGTGGGCCGACGCAGCAGTGGACTCTTTTTTTAACCTTGCAGCGTGGCCAGATCGATCACGAAGCGATACTTGACGTCGCTTTTCAGCATGCGTTCGTAGGCCTCGTTGATATGGTCCATGGCAATCACTTCGATATCGGAAACGATGTCGTGCTCGGCGCAGAAATCCAGCATCTCCTGGGTTTCCTTGATGCCGCCGATCAGCGACCCGGCCAGGCGCCGCCGCTTGAAAATCAGATTGCCGACTTGCGGCGACGGATGGCTGACTTCGGGCACGCCGACCAGGGTCATCGTGCCGTCGCGCTTGAGCAGTTCGACGAACGGGTCGAGCGAGTGAGAGGCGGCCACCGTATTCAGGATGAAATCGAAACTGTTGCGATGGCGCGCCATCTGGTCTGCGTCCTTCGAGATCACCACCTCGTCGGCGCCCAGCCTGCGCGCATCGTCGGCCTTGCCGGGCGAGGTCGTAAACAACACCACGTGAGCGCCCATCGCGTGGGCGATCTTCACGCCCATGTGGCCCAGCCCGCCCAGCCCGACGATGCCGACTTTATGGCCGGGACCGACCTTCCATTCGCGCAGCGGCGAATAGGTCGTGATGCCGGCACACAGCAAGGGCGCGACTGCCGCCATCCGGCTGGCATCGGGCAGGCGCAGTACGAAGGCCTCGTCGACCACGATTTGGTTCGAGTAGCCGCCCATGGTGATCGCGCCGGTTTTGCGGCTGGTATCGTTGTATGTGCCGACAAAGCCGTTTTCGCAATATTGTTCAAGCCCGTCGGCGCAACTCGCGCATTGTTGACAGGATTCGACCATGCAGCCGACGCCGACCGGATCGCCAATCTTGAAGCGCGTGACTGCACTGCCGATCGCGGTGACGTGCCCGACGATTTCGTGGCCGGGAACGATGGGGTAACGCGTGTTCCTCCACTCATTGCGTGCCATGTGCAGATCGGAATGGCACACGCCGCAATAGGCGATCGCGATCTGGACGCCGTGCTCGTCGGGGGCATGGCGCTGGAATTTGAATGGGGCGAGTCGGGAATCGGCGCTTTGCGCCGCGTAGCCTACGCTTTCGATCATGGTGTCTATATCCTTTTGAGAGTGGAGGGACGCTGCGCCCACCCGCGGCTTTTTCAATCCGGGGTGACAGAATCGGGGTGACAGCGCCGGTGTGACGCTATCAACTCGCAGCTTACGCAAAAAACATAACACTTTTTTGTAAGCCACGCCGCCTAGGCTCAGGCTTTGCGCTAGGATGACCGGTTTGCCGGGAACGCATCGCAGTCGCGGTATCGGCGGATTAATCTGCCACCCATTAACGGCAGCGCTGAATCGGCCGAGTTCGGTGGCGCGGCTCGCAATCGCCCCAAACATGCGGTAAGACGCCGATACCACAAGGTTTTTGCACGGAAGCGCAACTGACCGGTAAAATCACGGGCGAATTCCGTCGCATATCGCACGGCGCCCGTTCAAGGACTCCATGAAAATTATTCGCTACACCTCGCTTTATCGGACTCGTGTTAGTCAATTTCGGGGGCGCCGCGCCTATACCGGGCTTGCCGCAGTAGCCGTCGCAGCCGGATTGCTCGCCGGCTGCGGTTCGGTCAATCCGAACGCGATCGACTATAAAAGCAGCGGCGCGGCGCCGCAAAACAACAACACCCTGCAAGCCCCGCCCGACCTGGTGTCCTCGGTCGAGATGCACGCCCGCCCGCCGGCGAGCGGCACGGCGGATCTGGCGACGCTGCCCCAGGTGGCCGGTACCGTGAATCACCCCGACGCCGTGCTGCCGCCGGTCCAGGGTATGTCGATTCAGCGCGACGGCACTGCACGCTGGCTCGTCGTCAAGAATCGCTCGTTCGACCAGCTATGGCCCGAAGTACGCAAATTCTGGGAAGAACAAGGTTTCTTGCTGGTGGTCGATCAACGCAACAGCGGCGTGATGGAAACCGACTGGAACGAAACCCATGCCCAGGTCGATCTCGATCTGGTGCGCGGCTTGCTGTCCAAGGCGCTCGATAACGCCTACGTGACCGGCGAGCGCAACAAGTACCGCACCCGCTTCGAAAACGGCCCGGACGGCAGTGTCTACATCTTCATCAGCCAAAAAGGCATGCACGAGATGGTCTCCGGCGCGAACAACGAGTCGAGCACCTGGGAAGTGGAGCCCAACGATCCGGGTCTGGAAGCCATTTATCTGACGCGTTTGATGGACTCGATCGGCCGCCAGGAAAACGGTGGTCCGGTTGCCATGCCCGCGGCGCCTGTTGTTGCGTCCGGCGCGAAGGGCTCGCCGCCGAAAGTCGTGTTCCCATCTCGTGCGGCAGACGTCGACACCAACCTGGTGGCCCGGGGTGCGCCGCCTGTTATCGAGCACCAGATGACGTTGCCGGAGTCGTATGACCAGGTCTGGCTGCGTACCGGTCTGGCGCTTGATCGGGCCAATTTCACCGTCGACAGCCGCAATCGGGATACCGGCATCTATGCGATACGCTATGTCGATCCGACCGATATGTCGGTCGAGGAGCAAGGCTTCTGGCACCAGGTGTTCCACGGCAAGAAGGAAAAGAAGGCGCTGAATTTCAGCATCAACGTGAAGGCACTGACCGAAACGTCGACCCGGGTGGCCGTGGTTGACGATGCCGGCACGGTACAGGGCACGCCCCAGGCGGATCGTATCCTGCATCTGATCGCCGACCAGATGCGCTAGGCGCAATAGTGGCGAGGCGGTGCGTTCAAGTGCCGCCGACAAGAAAGCCGCGACAGCATGGCGCTGTCGCGGCTTTCTTGTTTGAATGCGGTGCCAATCGCGCACCGGATCGCGCCGGTGTGCGCCGCCGAGGTGCGCTCAGTGGGAGTCGGGCACGTCGAGGATCAGCACGATGGTCCAATCGGCGTCGCCTTCATGGTGATATTGACGCTCGACCACGACGAAAGGCTGCTGCTTGCCCGACGGCCCGAGAAACAGCACGTCGCCTTCCATCGGCAGGCATTCGATGGGTGGTAGCGCGATCGGGGTTTCCGGGTTGCGCTTGGGCATCAGCTTTTCGATCTTGCGGGTGGCCGCTTCGGTCCATTCTATATCGAATTGGATATTGCTCACGTCGGCTTCCTTGGGTGGTTTCGGGCCCGGCCAACGGGCTGTGGGGCGGGCCGGGACGCAGAATGTAGCATATCCGATCAGCGGCCCCTCGATTCTGATGTAAGGTATTGAAACATAATGTCAAGACCCATATCGGAACGGTCAATTTTGAACGATGGTCGTGCTGGCCACTTAAGCCTATGATAGTGGAATCGGGCGGGGACGCCCGTGTTCGTGCCGTAAGGCTAGACGCATCGCGTGCGTGACCCCGCGCTCGGCCCCAACTCTTGGCTTCACTTCACCCAGCCGTGTTTTGGCTGCCTCGATTTCCGGGCTCTCAGGATGCCGCCGGATTTTTGAAAGGCAACATGAAATATTCGAATGAGGTCGTACTGGAAGCGCTGCGGCGCGTCCAATTGAGACAAGTGCCATGGGCCAAGCGGCCGCAAGTCTTCGAATTTCTGCGGGAAATGGGACTGCTGGACACCGCGCGGCAGCGCACCGCGGCGACCCCGGGCTACCATAGCCCGGTCGATATTGCGATCCTGACAGAGAACGGCAAAGCCGAGATCGACCGGCTGGAGCGCGATGAGCGATCGGCGCTATGGTCGGTGCGGCGTGTCGTCGAGTACGACAGTCCATCGCAGTCTGATACGGGCCTGATGCAGGCCTGACGTGGCGATGGGCACCGGAGCCGACCACTTCGCGCGGTGCCTCCGGGCCGTACGCGCTATAGTGTTCAAGCCATCTTGGCAGGAGCGCGCCAGGATTCCGGGTTGGTCCAGAAAGCGCCGCGCAGGCGGTCGCGTACTGGGGGCGCTGGCGGCTTCACCGTCGCCGTGCCGAAGCGGCCACGCAGCGAAATCGGACGGCCGACGCTGGTCAGCCGTTTGGCGGCTTCGGCCAGGGTGCCGTCAGTCTGCCATTCGTCGAAGCGGCGGCGGCAGGTCGGAGGCGACGGGTATCGCCCGGGCAGCTTGGACCAGCCTTCACCGGTTGCCAGCACCCACAGCACGGCATTGACCACTGCGCGCGACTCGACGCGAGGGCGACCACGGCGTTCGCTGCGCTTGGGTTCGTCACAGAACAAATCTTCGACCATTTCCCACTCGTTATCTTTCAAGTCATCGAACAGCATCATGTTTCACCTCAACGAAGCATATATCGGAGCATTGCGGGTGGCTCCACTCCCTCTTCGGCACTTATCGAGTGCGACCCTGTGGGGGCAAAACCGGCGTCAACATTGAGCCGGGCTGCTGCGATGGCTTCAACTGTGCCGCTTTTGAAGCGCCGCAGCGGATCTGCCCCACTTGCCTTAGTTCAAGCATGAAGCGTGCCAGACTCGTGTATAGGGTGTTTGGTATGCAATTGACCCGCTGACTTACCAACAGTGGCGCAATGGTGATCCAGTCCTAGGAATTTCGATACAGGTGGAATCACCAATCTCGTGCATCGATTTTGGCCGATGCTCGCTATCGGGTCACCGGTTGCACCAGCTGTTCCGTCAACGCGGGATGCCGGTGCGGCGTGACGCCTGCTTGTCCGACGGGCGGCGGTATCGGCACAGCACCAGGGTGGAGCGATTGATGTAAAATGGAACTGAATCGCCCGATTGATCACTTTTCAAGATGAACCTGCCCATGAACGTTACATTGCGTCAATTGAGGGTGTTCATAGAAGTGTCGCGGCAGCATAGCTTCAGTCGTGCCGGGGAGCGCATCGGCCTTACCCAGTCCGCGGTCAGCCGTTGTATCCGCGAGCTCGAAGCGGAGATCGGCCTGAAGCTGATCGATCGCACCACCCGCGAAGTCCAGTTGACCGACGTTGGCATCAGCCTGGGGGCCAGCGTGTCGCGCCTGTTGTCGGACCTCGACTCGGCCTTGCGAGAAGTGCGCGAACTCGGCGAGCAGCGACGTGGCCGCGTGATCGTGGCCGCGTCGCCGACCGTGGCGAGTCGGTTGATGCCCGCCTGCGTGACGCGCTGCATCACCGACTATCCGTTCATCACCCTGGTGTTGCGCGATCTGGTGCAGGCCGACGTGCTGCGTCAGGTGCGTTCGGGTGAGGCGGACTTCGGCGTCATCATAGGTCCACTCGAAATGGACGATCTGTGGATCGAGCCGGTCATGACCGACGCATTTTGCCTGGTTTGCCGCCACGACCATCGGCTCGCCCAGGCCGCCGAGGTCGATTGGCGCGCGCTGAACGGCGAGCGCCTGCTGTTGCTGGATCAAAGTTCAGGTAGCCGCGCCCTGATCGACCGGGTTTTGCTCGAAATGGGCGTGACGGTCGAGGTGACGCAGGAGCTCGGACACTCGGCGACCGTCTTCGGTTTGATCGAGGCGGGCCTGGGCGCCAGCATCCTACCGACCCTGGCGCTGCCATTGCCGGCCGATTCGTCGCTGGTGATGCGCCCTCTTGTACCGCGCGCCGAGCGCATGGTGGCGCTGGTGCGGCGTCGCGAACGTTCGCTGTCGCCGGCGGCCGAAGCAGTGTGGCAACTGATGCAGGATGTGCCGCCGCGCGCGGAAATGCTCTAATAGCGGCTTCAATCGTGCACGCAGGAGCAAGGCGTGCTTGGGCCGTCCCCCGACGTTTCAATACGGTGCGACGGTAATCAGCCAGGAGATGGGATGTCTGCAGCAGAAAAACACAGAATCGAAGCGCCGTATCCCGTGGCGGCGCGAGCGTCGATTGCGCAGTTGCGCGCCTCGACCATACGCGAGGTGGCCAACGCGGGGATGGGAGTTGCCGATGTGCTGCCATTCTGGTTCGGCGAATCGGACCAGGCTACGCCGTCCTTTATTCGGACCGCCGCCGCGCACGCACTGGAACAGGGCAAGACCTTCTATACCCAGAATCTCGGCATCCCGCCGTTGCGCTCGGCCTTGGCCGATTACGTCAGTGCCTTGCATGGCGCGACAGCGACCGATCACATCGCGGTGACCAGCGCCGGTGTGAATGCACTGATGCTGGCCGCGCAGTTGTTGCTCAATCCGGGCGACCGCGTGGTTGCGGTTACGCCGCTGTGGCCCAATCTGGTCGAAATTCCGAAAATCCTCGGTGCCGACGTGCACACCGTCTCTCTCGATTATGGGGCGCATGGCTGGGCGCTCGACCTGGACCGATTGCTGGATGCCTTGACACCTGGCACCAAGATGCTGCTGGTCAACTCGCCGAACAACCCGACCGGCTGGGTCATGCCGGTGACACAGCAGCGCGCGGTGCTGGCCCGCTGCCGCGAATTGGGCATCTGGATCGTCGCCGACGAGGTCTATGAGCGGTTGTATTTCGGTGGTACCGCCGCGGCACCATCGTTTCTTGATCTGGCCGAGCGCGACGAGCGCGTAATCTGCATCAATTCGTTTTCCAAGGCCTGGCGTATGACAGGCTGGCGCTTGGGCTGGATCGTCGCGCCGAGCGGGTTGATGAACGATCTGGGCAAGCTGATCGAGTACAACACCTCGTGCGCACCGGATTTTGTCCAGTTCGCCGGGCTGGCGGCGGTGCGTGAGGGCGCCGCGGTGGCGCAGCAGGTGGCGGCTGAGCTGGTGCGGGCGCGCGATCATCTGGTGTCGCTGCTGCAGGCGATACCGGGCGTGTCGGTCCATCGCCCCGACGGTGCGATGTATCTGTTTTTCGCACTCGAAGCGGCGCGCGACAGCTTGGCTTTCTGCAAGCGCCTGGTGCGGGAGGCTGGTCTCGGACTGGCGCCGGGCGCGGCCTTCGGACCGGAAGGCGAGGGCTATGTGCGCTGGTGTTATGCCTGTGATCCGGCGCGCCTGGACGAGGGCGTGGCCCGTCTGCGCCGCTTCCTCGACGGTATTGCACGCTAGGGCTTGTTCGCGCTAATAATAGGTTTGCGCCCCCCTTGGCGGCTGGCTGGCGGGGGGGCTACCTTATTTATCGTCTTCGCGGGTTGTCCGCTACACAGGGCGGGGGGGGGCGGCAGCATGGCCGGGCGCTGTCCCGAGCGCCAGCTTGGGCGGGATTTGTCTGGTGTTTTAGCAGATTCTTTACGCGCCCGGTTTTTTTGCGTACCATATGCCTTAATCTAGCGATCCCGCCAGGGTTCTTCGCTGTGCGGTCAGGTCTGCGAACAGGCACCACGCATCGCCCCAAGTCGATGCCAACGCTGCCGACCGCCTAATTTACGTGTTCCCATTCACACACCGATCAGCGTTGGGTGCGCCGACTGAGCCACTCTTTGATCCGGTTCCGCTCACCTGAAGGATCTGGTCAGCTGCATGAATACCCAAGAGGCGAAAATCGTCCTCGAGACGGCATTGATTTGCGCGCAAGAGCCACTTAAGGTCGGCGACATGCGCAGGCTGTTCGCCGACGCGATTTCGGCCGATACCATCAAGTCCCTGCTCGAGGACTTGCGCGGAGAATGGACCGGCAGGGGCGTCGAATTGGTTGCGTTGGCCACCGGCTGGCGCTTTCAAAGCCGCCCGGCGATGCGGACCTACCTGGACCGGCTGCATCCGGAGAAGCCGCCCAAGTACTCGCGGGCGGTGCTGGAGACGCTCGCAATCGTCGCTTACCGGCAGCCGGTGACGCGCGGCGATATCGAGGAAATTCGCGGGGTGACCGTCAATACCCAGGTCGTCAAGCAGCTTGAGGACCGCGGCTGGATCGAGGTGATCGGCCATCGCGATGTGCCCGGGCGCCCGGCGCTGTATGCGACGACCAAGCATTTTCTCGACGATCTCGGCATGAAAGCGCTTGATCAGTTGCCCGCGCTGAGCGATCCATCGGCCCAGTTGCAGGCCGATTTGCTGGCCCAGGGCGCGATCGAGTTTCCCGAGGTTGACGACGCGCAGCCGCAACAGGCCGAACTGACCGCGCTTGAGGTGACGAACGGGACTGTGGCCGAGCTACCGCCGCCGACTGATGTAATGGTGGCCCAGGTCACTGCCCTGCTTGACGCTGATTTATCGCTTGAATTGCCTGGTGCGATGGTGGGCGACGATCCGGAACGCGCTTAGCGTGTTCCACCATGGGTGTGCGCGCCGCTATTCAATGCGGGCGCGCGCACCGGACGAATTTTGCCGGCTCGCAACTTAAGTCGATTTGCGAGCCGGCGCGACGATGACGGTGCCTGCTAACCCGCACGCACCATTACACACAGAGGTTGTTTTGAAACGTAATCACGCAATCGAGTCGCTGGACTCGAGCATGGGCGGCACCCTGATTTCGACCGCCGACGACGCGCCTCACGGCACCGTGGGCGACGGTGAAAATGCCGAAACGTCCGGTGAAGGTCGTGAGCGCCGTGGTTTGCGGCGCGGGCCGCGCAGCCTGATCGCCCGGCGCCGTAACGCCGGCAAGGCGCGTATGGCCGAAAGCGGAGTAGGTGCGCCTGTGGAAGGTGTTGTAGCGGAATCTGTTGCGCCGGCACCGCAGGGCGATGCCCGCGCCCCGCATAAAGGCGGCCCGCGCGAGCCGGGCAAGGCGCCGCGCCGTGCGCGCGCCCAGGATGGGCGAGAAGGCAAGGATGGACGCGAGGGTGGCGAGGTTCGCGAAGGTCGTCACCCGCAAGCGCGCCGCGGCGACCCCAAGCGTGACGGCGGCAACAAGGAGCGCAAGCCCGCACCGGCGCGCCAGAGCGTTGCAGGCGACGATGACGTATTCTCGTATGTCACTTCGCCGGCGTTCGATGCCGACAACAATGGCGCGACGGGCGGCGTACGTGCGCCGATGCTGCGGCGCGGCCGCAAGCCCGAGGTGCAAAAGCGCGTGCTGGCGCCGGACGACGATGCACCCAAGCTGCACAAGGTGCTGGCCGATGCCGGGATGGGCTCGCGCCGCGAAATGGAAGAGCTGATCGTGGCCGGACGGGTTTCGGTCAACGGCGAGCCGGCCCACATCGGTCAGCGCATCATGCCGACCGATCAAGTCCGCATCAACGGCAAGCCGATCAAGCGCAAGCTGGCCAGCCGTCCGCCGCGTATCCTGATCTATCACAAGCCGGCAGGCGAAATCGTCAGTCACTCCGATCCCGAGGGGCGCCCGTCGGTGTTCGACAAGCTGCCGCCGATCAAGACCGCCAAGTGGCTCGCGGTCGGCCGGCTCGACTTCAATACCGAAGGCCTGCTGCTGCTGACGACCTCGGGCGATCTGGCGAACCGCTTTATGCATCCGCGCTACAGCGTCGAGCGTGAATACGCGGTGCGGGTGGTCGGCGAGTTGACCGAAGGTAATCGCCAGAAACTTCTGCACGGCGTTGAGCTGGAAGACGGGCCGGCCAATTTCCTACGCATTCAGGACGGCGGCGGCGAGGGTTCCAATCGCTGGTACCACGTGGCGCTGGCCGAAGGGCGCAATCGCGAAGTGCGACGCATGTTCGAGGCGGCAGGCCTGCTGGTGAGCCGGCTGATCCGCACGCGTCACGGTAGCGTGACGTTGCCGCGCGGCCTGCATCGCGGCCGCTGGACCGAGCTCGAGGAAAATCAGGTGCGTGCCTTGCTGTCGTCTGTGGGCCTCAAGCTGCCGACCGCCGAGCAGGGCAAGAAGGCCTACAGCGGCAACGCCGGCAGCAGCGTGGCGCCGCGGCGTCAGCCCGATCCGATGCAAACTGCGCTCGGTTTCACCGCGGCCGATCATGCTGCGGCCGCGGTGAAGCGCTTTGGGCCCGCTCGCCGCGCAGGTGCGGGCGCCGGCGGTGGCGGCGGGGGTGGGGGT
>OUWB010001407.1_pt2 | contig 11281 bp, 8 predicted proteins | sample 1779821 | NCBI WGS metagenome assembly OUWB01 (sample SAMEA3914806, study PRJEB12502) | metagenome | biome: forest; material: soil | place: Canada | collected 2011-08-03 | depth 0.1 m
GTGAGCGCGCATCAGGCCGAGGGCGTCCTCGCCGGGCTGGAAACGGGCGAAAGGTACGACCAGCGCCCCGCCTACCGAGACGCGGATGGCCTTGCGATAAAGCGGGTCACAACAAGCGCCGTCCAACAGCACGGCCGACGCGCCGAAGGCGGCGGCGTTGCGGAACAGCCCGCCGACATTGTCGTGATTGGCGATACCGAACAGGGCCAGCACCAGGGCGCGCGGCGGCAGGCCGGCCAGCAGGGTCTGGGCCGAGGGCTCGGCCGCCCGCCGGCCCAGGGCCAGGATCCCGCGATGGATGTGGAAGCCGACGATGGCGTCCAGCACCGCCTGGCCGGCGGCGTAGACCGGGACCTGCGGCGCGGCCAGGGCCAGCAGCGGCGCCAGCCGCTCCAGCCGCTTCTCGGCCACCAGCAGCGACTCAGCCTCATGGCGCGCGCCGGTGAGCAGCACCCGCAGCACCACCTCGCCCTCGGCGATGAACCGGCCCTGACGGCCGACCAGGTCGGCCTCGCGCACGTCGCGATAGGCGGCGATGCGCGGATCGGCGGGATCGTCGATAGGGATGACCTGGCTCATGTCCCGCCTATAGCGGGTTTGGAGCCCGTCATCCCGGTCGAAAGCCCGCCTGGGAATGGCTCACCACCGCTCACCCCGGCGAAGGCCGGGGCCCAGATTCATACGGGGACATTTAGGCCGGGACTGGATTCCGGCCTTCGCCGGAATGAGCGGGCGGGTTCAGGTCGACCGGGAAGCTGTTTAGTCCGCGTCGGGCGCGAACACCTCGGACGTCACCCGGCCGTCGGCATAGAGCAGGGCCCGCTTCATCCCCGCCGAGACGAAGGGCGCCACCACGTTGCATTGCGCGTCCACCGCGATCAGGCCGCCGTCGCCGCCCAGCTGGCGGACCTCGGCCAGGGCGCCTTCGGAGGCCTGGCGCAGCGACTGGGCGCCGAAGCGCATGCGGAAGGCCACCTGGGCGGCGGTGGCGGTGCGCAGGAAGAACTCGCCCTGGCCGGTGCAGGAGACGGCGACCGCGCCGTCGGCCCAGGCGCCGCTGCCCGGGATGGGGCTGTCGCCCACGCGGCCGGGCATCTTGCCGAACACGCCGCCGGTGGAGGTGGCCGCCGCCAGCCGGCCGGCCCGGTCGCGCACCACGCAGCCCACGGTGCCATGAGCGAGGCCGGCGCCGGGCGCAGGATCGCGCCGGGCCTGGGTGAACCAGCCGACGGGGCTGTCCACCGGCTCCAGGCCGCCGGCATGGGCGAAGGCGGCCGCGCCGGCCCCGGCCAGCAGCACGTGCGGAGTCTGCTCCATGACCAGGGCGGCGGCGTGGATCGGGCTCTTGATCCCTTGCAGGGCGGCCACCGCGCCGGCGCGCTGGGTGACGCCGTCCATGACGCAGGCGTCCAGCTCATAGTCGCCGCCCAGATTGGGCGAGGCGCCGCGCCCGGCGACATAGAGGCCGGAAACCTCCAGCGCCTCGACCGTCTCCACGGCCACGTCCAAGGCCGGCGCGCCGGCGGCCAGGCGCTGACGCGCCTTCAGCGCCAGCTCGCGCATGTGTTCGACCTCGGCCGAATAGTCCAGGCCCGGGCGCGCGCCCGCACCGCCGTGCAGGGCCATGGCGAAGCCGCCATCCTCGATCATGCCGATCTCCCGCCAACCAGACGCCACTGTATTTCGCAAGGCCTCGCAGCCGGACCTCGCAATTGGCGCGGGGCCTAGCACGCGCGCCCCTAGCACGCACGGCGACCAAACGGCCCCGCGACCACCGGTCGCTGATCGATCGACCGCGGAAAGGCCAAGCTCTGCCCATACCGAGCTGGCTTATGCGCGCCAGCTGAACAGCAGATGAGGCTTAAGGCTCAGGTTGTGCACGCGCAACTGAAGATTGCGGCGCCGGCCGGCGGGTTTTGCCAGCTGGTAAGGGTTTAGGCCTATCAAGGCGGCATGGACCGTCACGTCTATGAGCGTATGCGCTCGCTGCAACAGACCCATTGGTGGTTCGCCGGCCGGCGGGCGGTGCTGTCGCGCCTGATCGCCGACCTGCCGCTGCCGCGCCGGGCGCGCCTGTTCGAGGCCGGACTGGGGGTGGGCGGCAACGTGCCCATGCTGCGCGCCTTCGGCGAGCTGGAGGGGCTGGAGCCTGACGGTCCCTCGCGCGACTATGTGCTGGCCGAATACGGCCTGGCCGCCGCCGACGGGCGCCTGCCCGACGCCCTGCCCTTCCCGCCCGGCCGCTTCGACGCCGTCTTCGCCCTGGACGTGGTCGAGCACGTGGAGGACGACGCCGGCGCCGTGGCCGCGCTCGGCGCCCTGGTGGCGCCCGGCGGCTTCCTGGTGGTGACCGTACCCGCCTATCAGTGGATGTGGAGCGCGCACGACGTCAGCCACCACCACCAGCGCCGCTACACCCGCGCCGAACTGGAGGCGCTGATGGCCCGGGCCGGCCTGACCTGCGTCAAGGCCAGCTATTTCAACACCCTGCTGTTCCCCCTGGCTGCGGCGGTGCGGTTCCTGAAGCGCCTGCTCAAGGTGGACAGCGCCGACGACGCCCTGCCGCCCGCGCCGGTGAACCGGCTGATGACCTGGCTGTTCGCCGCCGAGGCCGGCTGGCTGCGCCACGGCGCCCTGCCCTTCGGCCTGTCGGTTGTGGGCATCGCCCGGCGCGAGGCCGCGGCGGCTGGGTGAGGGCGTAGCCTCCACACCGCACGCTTACGCTGGTCCGTCATGACTGGGCTTGTCCCGGCCATGACGGACTGTGAGCCCTTCAGTTCACCCCCGCCAGATCCGGCGGAGTCGCGGGCGTCGGCTTGGCGGCGCCGGGCTGGGCGGTGGGCGGCGCTGGCGCTGCGGCCGGCGCGGGCGTGGGCGCTGGCGGCGGGGCCTGGGCCGCGGCGGCGGGCGCCTCGTCCGGCGTATCGGAATCATCGTCGTCGTCGCTGTCGTCGTCATCGGCCTTGGGCGCGGTGGGCGACAGGATCTGCGGGCCGTTCAGCACCGACCAGCTGGGATTGGCGCTCATCGCCGCCGCGGCCTTGGCCCCCTGCACCGGACCGGTCACGTCGCCGGCCGCGCCGGCCAGATGCGGCTGGGCGCTGAGCAATCCCCGCACCAGACCGCCCGCCGCCGCCGCCAGGATGGCCAGGGCGGCCATCAGCACGATCAGGCCCGAGCGCGGGCCGCGGATATCGAACGACGCGCCTTCCAGGGGCGAGTGCAGCGTGCGGTCAGGAAGGCTCGGCATGACAGGGTCCGCTGACGGCCGGGGGGCCGGGAGACGCGCACTATAGGGCCTGGCGCCGCCGCGGGCGAGACCGCCGTAGCCGCAGGCCCGGACCGGTTTTGGCGCCGCGGCGAACGCGTGCTAACCCAAGCGCGCAAGCACCGAGGGGCAGGAGGAGATCAGCTTGGCCAGCGCGCCTACGCCCGCAGACTTCAATCGCGCGCCGATGGAACAGGCGGCGGCCGACGGCTTCGAGCTGACCGTGGTGGTGCCCACCTTCAATGAGCGGGCCAATGTGGAGCGGCTGGTGGGCAAGCTGCAGGCTTGCCTGGCCGGCGTGGCCTGGCAGGCGATCTTCGTCGACGACAACTCCCCCGATGGCACGGCGGCGGCGGTCAAGGCGCTGGCCGCACGCGATCCGCGCCTGCAGTGCCTGCGCCGGGTCGGCCGGCGCGGCCTGGCAGGGGCGGTGGTCGAGGGCATATTGGCCAGCGCCGCGCCCTATGTGGCGGTGATCGACGGCGACCTGCAGCATGACGAGACCCTGCTGCCGCAGATGCTGGCCCGCCTGCGCGCGGGCGAGGCCGACCTGGTCATCGCCAGCCGCTACGCCGGCGAGGGCGCCAGCGACCAGGGCCTGGACAGCGGCCTGCGCCGCGCCGGCAGCAACTTCGCCAACCGCCTGGGCCGCGCCGTGCTGCGCCAGGACGTCAGCGACCCGGTCAGCGGTTTCTTCATGGCCCGGCGCGAGGTGGTCGAGCAGGTGGCGCCCAAGCTGGCGGTGGAAGGCTTCAAGATCCTGTTCGACCTGATCGCCTCCCAGCCTGCGCCGCTGCGCATCATCGAGCTGCCCTACGCCTTCCGCGAGCGCGAGGCCGGCGGCAGCAAGCTGGATAAGCGGATCGTCATCGACTATCTGGGCCTGCTGCTGTCCAAGGTCAGCCAGGGGGTGATCCCCACCCGGGCCCTGCTGTTCTTCATGGTCGGGGCCAGCGGGGTGGTGGTGCATTTGTGCGTGCTGCAGGCCGTGCTCAGCCTGGGCCGGGTTGAGTTCTGGGCGGCCCAGCTGATCGCCGCCTCGGTGTCGATGACCTCCAACTACCTGGTCAATAACGAGGTCACCTATCGCGACCGCCGCCGGCACGGCCTGGGCCTGCTGGTGGGCTATCTGCAATTCTGCGGCCTGTGCGGCGTGGGCTTCTTCGCCAACCTGTCGGTGGCCGCGATCCTGCACCGCTGGGGCGCGCCCGGCCTGGCCGCGGGCGGCGCCGGCGCCCTGTTCGGCGCGGTGTGGAACTACCTGTCCACCGCCCTGGCCGTTTGGTGAGCGCGACGGCGGGGAAGCAATTTCTCCCCCGCAGGGGGAGGAACTACGAAGGACTCCCGCGGCCGTCAGCACATCGACCGCATCCGCGCCTCGTTCTTGTGCGTTTCGTTCGTCTGTCCACGCTTGCCGCGCAAGGTGCTTGCGCAGCATCCTCCAGCTCGCGAAACAAATCGCATGTTCAGGGAGGGTTTTGTGGCCGATCCATGCCTGTGCGCGGCGCATCGCCGAGGCCGTCTCGTCCTGATCGCCGGCGCCTTGCTGGCGGTCCTGGCGGCGGCAGGCCCAGGTCAGGCCCGGCCTCTGCGCCTGGATCCGGCCCGCGCCTCCATCGCCCAGCTGCAGCAGGCCATGGACCGGGGCCGGCTGACCGCCGAGGCCCTGACCCGCTTCTACCTGGCCCGTATCGCCCGCCTGGACCGCGCCGGACCGGGCCTGCACGCGGTGATCGCCCTCAATCCCGACGCCCTCGCCGAGGCCCGCGCCCTGGACCGCGAGCGCAAGGTCCAAGGCCCGCGCGGACCGCTGCATGGCATACCCATATTGGTGAAGGACAATATCGAGACCGCCGATCCCACCCCCACCACCGCCGGCTCCCTGGCCCTGGCGGCCAATATCAGCGGCCAGGACGCGCCGGTGATCGCCCGCCTGCGCGCGGCCGGGGCGGTGATCCTGGGCAAGACCAATCTCAGCGAGTGGGCCAATTTCCGCTCGGCCCATTCGATCAGCGGCTGGACCGCCGTCGGCGGCCTGGTGAAGAACCCCTACGCCCTGGACCGCAGCGCCTGCGGATCGTCCAGCGGCAGCGCCGCCGCCGTGGCCGCGGGCCTGGCCGCCGCGGCCGTGGGCACCGAGACCGACGGCTCGGTCACCTGCCCCTCGTCCATGGCCGGGCTGGTGGGGCTGAAGCCGACCCACGGGGTGCTGAGCACCGCCCGCATCGTGCCCATCTCGCACAGCCAGGACACGCCCGGCCCCATGGCCCGCAGCGTGGCCGACGCGGCGCTGCTGTTCGAGATCATGGCCGGCCAGCCGGTGGCCGCGCCCGCCGGCTCCCTGGCCGGGGTGCGCCTGGGCGTGCTGCGCTTTCCCAGCGGCGTCGAGCCCGAGGTTGTCCCGCTCTACGCCGCCGCGCTGGACCGGCTGAAGGCGGCGGGCGCGACCCTGGTCGAGGTGGCCATGCCCGACGAGAGCGTCATCGACCGCGACGAAGGCGTCGTGCTCGACACCGAGTTCAAGGCCGACATCGCCGCCTATCTGGCTGCGGCGCCCACGGCGGTGAAGACCCGCAGCCTGGCCGACCTGATCGCCTTCGACGCCGCCACCCCGGCCGAGATGGCGCTGTTCGGCCAGGACATCTTCCTCGACGCGGAAAAGACCAAGGGCCTGGACGATCCGGCCTACAAGGCCGCCCTGGTCGAATCCGAGCGCCTGGCCGGGCCCGAGGGCGTCGACAAGGTGCTGGCCGCCAATCGCCTGGACGCCCTGGTCGCGCCGACCACCGGCCCGGCCTGGCGCATCGACCTGATCGACGGCGATCATTCGCCGGCCTCGTCCACCACCTATCCGGCGGTGGCCGGCTATCCGCACCTGACCGTGCCCATGGGCCTGGTCAAGGGCCTGCCGGCGGGCCTGTCCTTCATCGGAACCAAGGGCGCGGACGTCCGTCTGCTGGCCTTGGGCGCGGCCTTCGAGCGGACCGGACCGGGCTTTTCGCCGCCGACCTTCAGCCGCTCGCTGGACCCGGGCCTGACCCCGCCGCCTTCGCGCCCTTGAGACCCGTGCGGCGCCGCCCCAAGGCCCGGCGCAGGTCGGCGACCGCCAGGGGGATCAGGAAGGCCGGCTCGATACAATAGCGGCTGAACAGCCGGCGCGGGTCGCTGACCAGGCGATAGAGCCATTCCAGCCCCAGCTGGCCGATCCAGCGCGGGCAGGCCGCCTGGACGCCCGCCTCGTAATCGAAGGCCGCGCCCACCGGGAAGATGGCGCAGGGCGGCAGCCGATCGTAATGGTCCAGGATCCACAGCTCCTGGCGCGGCATGCCCATGCCCACCAGCAGGATGTGCGGCTGGAAGCCATCGATCGCCGCCATCAGGTCATGGCTTTCGGCCGAGCCCGGGGCCGGATCGAAGAAGCCGTGGCGCACGGCCAGCTGCGCGCCGGGCCAGCGCGCCCGGATCGCCTGGGCGCCCTGCTCGGCCACCCCCGGCGCGCCGCCGACGAAGAACACCCGCCAGCCCTGCTGGATGGCCTCGGCCCAGAACGCCTCGCGCCAGTCCAGATAGGTGCAGCGGTGGAAACGGCGGCTGGAGCCGGCGGTGAGCCGCGTCCAGAAGATCAGCGGGATCGAGTCCACCTCGGTCAGGTGGGCCAGGCGGAAGAACTGGGCCAGCCGCGCGTCGCGTCGCATCAGGTAAAGGCTGTGCAGGTTGTGGTTGGCGACGATGGTCTTCTCGCCCGCCGCCAGCCGGCCCTTGACGAAGTGGAAGATCTCCTCGGCCTTGACCAGGTCCATGACCCCGCCCAGGGCCTCGACGCGCTCCTCGGGCCGGCGGCTCAGGCGATAGGGCGCGCGCGCCGCGCCCTGGCCTTCCGTCTGTCGCCGCCCCTGGGTCATCCGCGCGCCTCGCCTTCTCCCGCAATCTGGCGCCAGCGGGTTGATCTCGCGTTTCGGCGGATGGTTAATTCACGGCTCCATCAGCCGCGCTACCGCTTGGCGCGCATGGAATACCACTTTAAGTTTAACATACGGAACGCGCTTGCCCTTTTGCTTCGCGATTGCGATAAAATTTCGCAACTGCGGTGATTTTTCCGCAGCGCCCCTGTCGGCGCATTGGCGCTCCAAGCCGGTGATGTTAAGATAATCTTCATCCTTGGCCGTCTCGTGGGGGCTTCATGTCAGACTTCACTGTGGCGTTTGACCACGTGACCAAGGATAAGCTGGCGTCCGGGGCGTCGCTGGACGCCCTATTGTGCCGGTTGAGTGATATTATTATCGCCTCTGCGGTGCTGGTCTTTATCGCCCCGCTGCTGCTGGCGGTGATGGTGATGGTCTGGGCGCAGGATGGCGGCCCGATGATCTTCGCCCACAGCCGCATCGGCCGCGGCGGCCAGATGTTCAAGTGCCTCAAGGTGCGGACCATGCGCGTCGACGCCGACGCCCATCTGGCGCGCATCCTGGCCACCGACACCGCGGCCAAGGCCGAGTGGGACCGCGACCAGAAGCTGCGGCGAGACCCGCGCATCACCCCGCTGGGCCGCTTCCTGCGCCGCTCCAGCATCGACGAGTTTCCCCAGCTGCTGAACGTGATCCGCGGCGAGATGAGCCTGGTCGGCCCGCGCCCGATCGTGACCGCCGAGGCGGCGCGCTACGGCCGCCGGTTGCAGGACTATGTCCGAGTCAAGCCCGGCATCACCGGCCTGTGGCAGGTCAGCGGCCGCAACCACACCACCTATCGCCGCCGGGTGGCGCTGGACGTCATGTATAGCCGGCAATTCAGCGCCGGCCTTTACTTTCGCATCCTGATCATGACGGTCCCAGCCGTGCTGATGTCCAAGGGATCGTTTTAAGCTTAACCACGCACGGGCGTGGGTCGGACACCAGTTAAGCTTAACGATTGATTCGTGATATTGCAGTTGCGAACCGCCGCCGCTATAAACGGCGCGCCGGTTGTTTTCGGCACGAGCGAACCAGTCGTGATCAGGCGCCCGTCCGCGGGCTCAAGGCGACGTGCTCAAACCAGGACACGTCAGTCTTTTGACCGGAAACCCGAGCCCTTCCATGGCCCAGACCTATCCCTATCCGCATGTGGCGCCGCCGCCCTCCAACATCCTGGTCGGGGTGATCGCGACCACCGCGCTGCTGGCGGCGGCCATGCTGGGCCGGGCCGTGGCCCACACCACCCTGACGCTGGAGCCGCAGGCCCACGCCCACGCGGCGCTGACGCCGGCCCTGGCGCCGGCCCCGCAGGCCGCGCCCGCGGTCGCAGCTCCGCCCACCCCGCCGCCGCAGACCTTCCGCCAGATGACGCCGCAGGAAGCCCAGGCGTTCAACGCCAGCATCCCGTTCTCGGACCTGCCCAATCCCGCGGCCGCGGCGTTCAAGCTGGACGTGGCCGACGCCATCGATCACACCCGCGCCCTCAACTGCCTGACCATGGCCGTCTATTACGAGGCGGCCAACGAGCCCGACCAGGGCCAGGCCGCGGTGGCCCAGGTGGTGCTGAACCGCCTGCGCAACCCGCTGTTCCCCAAGACCGTGTGCGGGGTGGTGCTGCAAGGCTCGACCCTGCCCACCGGCTGCCAGTTCACCTTCACCTGCGACGGCTCGCTGGGCCGTCCGCCCAGCCCCGCCGGCTGGCTGCGCGCCCAGCGCGTGGCCGAGCGCGCCCTGGACGGCTATGTGGAAAAGTCGGTGGGTGAGGCCACGCACTATCACACCATCTGGGTGGCGCCCTATTGGCAGTCGTCGGTGGTCAAGCTGACCCGGATCGGCGCGCACATCTTCTATCGCTGGGACGGCGAGCTGGGCCGCCCAGCCTCGTTCCGCGGCCTCTATGCCGGCGCCGAGCCCGAGCCGCCGGTGATCCACGGCTATACCGACCCCGAGCCCACCGCCCTGGCGGTGATCAAGGCCCCGCCGGTCCAGGCGCAGCCGGCCGCGCCAGCCATGGTGATCGCCCCCGTGGCCCCCAAGCCGGCGCCGGCGATCAAGCTGGCGGCGGCGCAGTCGCTGAACGTCACCCAGCCGCCGCAGATCCAGGCCTTCACCGCCAACGAGTCCTATTTCGGCCAGTCCGCCGGCGCCAGCCGGCCCGGCGGCCTGCAACGCTTGCCGGTGAACTGAGGCTGGCGGCTCGCGCCGGGTTTGGCAGCCCGGCGATCCTGCCTGGATAAGAGCGGCCTATTCCTGCGCCTTGAACGCCCGGAAGCTCTGCGGCTTCAGGGTCAGCGAGAACACCCACTTGCCCTTTTCGCTGGGCGCCCAGCCCAGGTGGTTGTCGGGCGCGGGGGTTCCGGTCAGCACTTCGCCGGTCCGCAGGTCCTTCAGGTGCGGGAACCTGGCGTCCAGCACCAGGCCCACCGGCGTGTCCTCGTCGCGGAACGACTGCACCACCACCGTGTCGTTGTCATAGGCGAACAGCGACACCTTGCCCGGCCCCTGCAGGCGCACGAACAGGTCGGCGTCCAGGGTGCGGCGGATGCGGTCCAGGATCGGGGCCGGCAGGTGGTAGAGGTCGGAGAAGTTCTCCGGCACGGCCAGCACGAACAGGTGGCCCTTGCCATAGTCGGCGTCCTGCAGGATCGGCCAGCCGTCGTCGCCGTCCACCGCCGAGGCGTCCTCCCAGCTGTCGTTGGTCAGGTATTCGATCTGCGGGATCAGGATCGGCTTGTCGCTCTCCACCAGCGGGCCGTAGCCGACCATGAAGTGCGAGACCAGGGCCACCCGCTCGCCGGTGCGCATCTCGTCGATCTGGCCCAGGCCCTTGTCCTGCAGGGCGCGCAGCAGGCCCGAGGTGATCACCACGTTCTTGCCCCCGCGCACCGCCGCCTCGATCTCGGAGACGATGTTGGGATCCTTCTGCGCATCCTCGGTCAGGAAGATCGTATGGGCGTCCTGCGGGAAGCTGGTGCGCAGGTCGATGGGCACGCCGATCTCGCCGATATAGTTGTGCAGGAAGTCCTCGCCCAGGGACTGGAACGGCCGGTAGCTGGCCACGCCCAGGGGATTGCCCAGCTGGGCGATCACCGGCGCGATCAGGCGGAAGGTGTAGCCCGCCGCCGCCGATTGCTCGGTCTCGGGGCGCAGCGCGCCGTCGGCGCCGCGATAGGCGGCCGTGGCGTCGTCGAAGCTGTAGCTGGGCTTTTCGTCCTGCCACGGGGCGCGGTTGGCCGCGGTGACCGGGATGGCCATGCTGCGCCAGTCGAACAGGGTGATCTCCGGCGCCTTGGCCAGCAGGGTCAGGGCCAGCTGCTGGTCGTAGCGCTCCAGATAGTGCGAGGCGAACGGATCGACCCAGCCGCCGCGGTTCCGGCCGGGGGCGATGTTGTCGTAATAGCGGATGATCTGATAGCTCTCGTAGGGCTGCAGATGCTGGGCGCTCAGCGCCGCGTCGCGAGTTTCAGTGCCGGTATAGATGCTGTCATAGATGCCCGGCTCCACCGCCAGGTCGAAGCCCGAGCCCTGGAAGTGCTCGTACCAGTTCGGGTACTTCACCGTGACATGCACATGCGGGTTCACCGCCTTGGCCGGGCCGACCACCAGGTCGCGGGCCACCTCGTCCATCAGCTTGAGCCGATAGTCGGTCCAGCTCATCCCCTGCTTGGCGGCGATCTCCTCGTCGCTCTTGCAGCTGGTGAAGAAGAAGTCGTCCAGGATCACGTCGTCGAACAGGCTGGCGGTGTATTCGGCCACGTGCTTGACCCAGGCCCGGTCGGCCGGATCGCTGTAGCAGAAGGTCTGGAAGCGGTTGGGCTCGCTGATGGTCCAGGTGATGCCGCCCGAGACCTCGACCCCGTGCGCCTTGAAGAAGGCGATGGCCTTGCGCATGGTCGCCTCGTCCACCAGCAGCTTGTCGCGGTGGGTCTCCAGATAGATGTGGTCGACGTGCACGTCGCGGCTGATAGCGTCCCAGCGGCTTTGCAGGTAGGCCGGGTCGGCCATCTTGGCGACCTCATAGGCGCGCACATAGATGGCCACGTGGAAGGCGCCATAGGGCGCCTGGGGC
>OUWB010003778.1_pt1 | contig 11267 bp, 12 predicted proteins | sample 1779821 | NCBI WGS metagenome assembly OUWB01 (sample SAMEA3914806, study PRJEB12502) | metagenome | biome: forest; material: soil | place: Canada | collected 2011-08-03 | depth 0.1 m
GCGCTGGTCGAGGGCGAGCGCATTCTGGATGAGGCGATCGCACGCTACGGCGTCACCGACGCACGCTGCGCACATCGCACCGGGCATCTGAAAGTAGGTGTGCTTGCGGTGTGGGTGGGTGTATCCGCCCCCCATCGCGACGAGGCATTCCGCGCCTGCCGCTACATCATCGATGAGATCAAGCACCGACTGCCGATCTGGAAGAAGGAGCATTACCTCACCGGCGAGTCGAACTGGGTGGCCTGCACCCATGTGTACCGCGAGCACGAGCACGAGCCTCATCACGATCACGCTGCGCCCTTTACGCCGGACTACTCGCGACAGCTTCGCCTGCGTGAAGTGGGTGTCGAAGGCCAGGCGAAACTCGCAGCCGCGCGTGTGCTGGTGATTGGCGCCGGCGGGCTCGGGTGTCCGGTATTGAGTTATCTGGCAGGTGCCGGCGTGGGTACCTTGGGCATCGTCGATGGAGACCGCCTCGATGCCAGTAATCTCCATCGCCAGACCATGTACGACGCACGCGATATTGGTGGGCGCAAGGTGGATCTGGCGGCGCGCCGCATCGCTGCGCTCAATCCGTCCGTGTCGGTGCAGACCTGGATCGATCCGCTGCACGCGGGGAATGTCGTCGAGGTGTTTCGGCAGTTCGACCTGGTGGTCGAATGCACCGACGATATGCGCAGTCGCTATCTCAGCAGCGATGCCGCCGTGCTCAGCGGTACGCCACTGATCCTGGCCAGCGTGTATCAGTACGAAGGTCAGCTGCAGGTAGTGTCGGCGCAGCCGGGTAAGCCTTGCCTGCGTTGTCTCTGGCCGCGGGAACCGGCGCCGGAAGCGGTGGGCAGTTGTGTCGAATCGGGTGTGCTCGGCCCGGTGCCCGGTGTATTGGGCACCTTGCAGGCGATGGAGGTGTTGAAGCGCCTGCTCGGCTTGCCTGGTCTCGCTGACCAGGCGCTGGTATTGGTCAATCTGCTGGATCAAACCATGCAGCACTTGCCGATCAATGCGGCTGAAGGATGCGCGCTGCACGGCGGTTGTGTTGCCGTGGCACGTCAGGCCTTGGCAACGGCGCAGGACGACGCCGACATCGAGCTTACTTTCGAACGATTGGAAGACGCGATATCGGCAGGTTTTCGGCTGGTTGATCTGCGTGAGCCGGAAGAGATTGCGTTAGCGCCCTTGTCGGCGGTGTCTTCACAACGCATTCCCTCGGGGCAGGTGGTTGCTCACGCGACTGAACTGGCGCGTGGGCGCGTGTTGCTCGTATGCGCCAGTGGGCGACGCAGCGGACACGCGGCGAGGTTGCTGCGTGCCGAGGGCCTGCGTAACACCTATTCGCTGGCCGGTGGCCTTTACGCATTGCCTGCACTTCTCCGGCGGGAGAACAGTTGAAGGGCAGGGTTCGGGTGGGCGCGCCTGTCACGAGCCGCCGCTAGACTCACCGCATTGCCATTCCGTGCCGAGATAGGGGCAAATGATGTTCGAGCTCAAGGGCATGCTTTCACTGCATGCGGGCGATCGCATGCTGTGTGGTCATGATCGCATCGAGCTGCTGGCCAAGATCGGCGAAACCGGGTCGATCACGGCGGCGGCACGCGCTGTCGGCATGAGCTATAAGGCAGCCTGGGACGCCATCGATGCCATGAACAATCTCGCGGACGAACCGCTGGTGGTGCGCGCCACCGGTGGCAAGCACGGTGGTGGCACGCACTTGACGACGCAAGGTGAACAGCTGATCCAGGCGTTCAAGCTGCTCGAATCCGAGCACCGGCGTTTCGTCGAGCAATACCGCGCGTTGGACGAAGCTTCTCTTCGCAACCTGACCCTCGTGAGGCGACTGATGATACGGACCAGTGCACGTAACCAGTTTTCCGGCCAGGTGGTGGCCGTGCGAAAAGGCGTCGTCAACGACGTGGTGGAGCTGGAAATCAGCGGCGGCCAGCACCTCGTGGCCACCATTACCAGCGAAAGCACCCAGCACCTGGGCCTGGAGCCGGGCAGGGCAGCGATGGCGCTGATCAAGGCATCCTCCGTGCTGATTGGGTTGCCGAGCGGGTCGATGCGGCTTTCAGCCCGCAACCAGCTCGCCGGCCGGGTGATCGAAGTGACCCGCGGCGCAGTGAATGCCGAAGTGAAGGTGCAGCTGCAGGGCGGCAGCGTGGTGGCCTCCATCATTACCAACGAAAGCGTGGAGGCACTAAATCTTGAGGAGGGCGCGGAGGTCGTGGCCATCATCAAGGCATCCAGCATCATCCTGGGCACGACCGATTAAAATCGAATATCGCAGGTTTGCTCGTCGTTTCGTAAATTCATGCGGCGCCTTGGCGGGTCAGTGCGGCTAAATCGTATGGACGTCGATATATAGCGGCATATATAACGACATCTGGGGTTGGTTGTTCACACCATGGGGAGACATCGCACATGTCCGGGAAACTCCTTGCTGTCGCCGTCGCGATAGGGCTATGCACTTACGGGTTGCAAGCGCACGCAGATGACGACCCTTACAGCGACTTCTTGAGCCAGGGGCATGTCGATGGCGAGTTGCGCGCCTACGACTTCTCTCGCCTCTACGACACCAACAAGACGCCTGATGCGCATGCTTTCTCGCTGGCGGCGCTGATCAATGCGCAAACAGGTGCGTTTGGTGGTGGCTTCAGCTTTGGTGGGTCGTTCGTCACCGCCAACTCGCTGGGGACGCAGTCCGACACGGTAGCGAAAATCGACGTATCGCTGATGGGGCCGCACCAGTCGATTGGTGCCTTCAGTCAGTTGTTCGCGCAGTTCCAGCGCGATTGGGTGTTGGTGCGCGGTGGCTTCCAGTACCTCAATACGCCGTGGATGGGTGGCAACGACTCACGCGTGATTCCGTCGTCGTATAACGCGTTTCTGACCAAGTTCACGCCGGTGGAGGGCTGGGACATCTATGGCATCCGCAGCTTCGACTGGAAGAGCCGGACGTCGACTGGCATGTACAACGACAACCTGTACTACCCGAGTACCTACGACGGCGACCAGATGTACGGCAACAATGGTTCGTTGCCTGGCACTGCACGCTCCGCCACCGGCACCTGGACCGGTGGTACCACCTATACCGGCCACGGCTTCAAGGCGCAGGCCTGGTATTACGACTTCATGCACTTTGCCCGCATGGGCTATCTGGAGGGCAGCTACACGCTCACCACCGGTACGCCATTCAACCCGTTCCTCGACCTGCAGTACGTGACCGAGACCACCGGCAGCGACAACGTGTTGGTGGATACGGATACCAAGTTGTTTGGCCTGCCCGGCACCAAGATCAGCAACGACACCTGGGGTGCGGATCTGGGTACGTCGATCTTTGACGGCCGTATCGACGTGGCCTACAACGATATGAAGTACAAGGCCGGGGCCGTGGGCGGTGGCGCACTGATCTCGCCGTACACCACCAATTACGCCACGGATCCACTCTTCACCACATCGATGATTCGCGGCCTGGTGGAACAAGGCCCCGGGCACGCATGGAAGGCGAAGGCCCTGTACAACTTCTTCAACAAGAAGTTGCAGTTGGTGGCAGCGTATGCGAAGTACAACACCGATCTGCGTGGCAACAGCCACGACATCTACGGCGACATCATCTACAACTTCGATGGCGCCCTGAAGGGCCTGCAGCTGCGCGATCGCTGGGAGCGTTCCACCGGTGGTATCGACAACCTCAATCCGGGCAACGAGTCGTTCACCTATAACCGCGTGATGATCAGCTACAAGTTCTAGCCTTGCGGCCCGGCGACCTCCTGTCGCCGGGCCGGTCGAGCCGCTTGGCTCAGTGGGGCCAAGCGGAATGCAGAATCACACTGCAAAAATCCGTGCGCTGAAAGTGCGGATCTTTCAACGCCAGCACATCGGCGTTGACGTTGCCAAAAGTGCTATCAGGCTTGTGCTTGTTGCCCTGGTAGAACGCCTCGATGATGTCCTGCTTGAACTGCGTGCCGCGCGGGTGTGCGTCGACCACCTGTTGGCGGTCGCTCTCTGGCACGGTGGCAAAGCCCAAGCCCAGCACATCCATTTCGACGCCGGCCGTTACCAGTGCGATTTCCGGTTTCATCAGCGGCGGGATATTGGGCGTCGTGTGCAACGCAATGGCCGTCCATACCAGGTCGACGGACGCCTCGGGGATGCCATGGCTGCGCAGAAAGTCGCGAGCGGCATTGGCGCCGTCCACCTCGAAACGTTCCGTGGCGCTGCTGTAAGGCGCCACCAGTCCCATGTCATGGAACATGGCACCAATGTAGAGCAGCTCGGGATCGAATGTGAGCTCCTTGCGCTTGCCGGTGAGCGCACCAAACAGGAATACGCGACGGGAGTGGTGAAACAGCAGCGGCGTTTCGGTGTCGCGGACCAGGTCCGTGGCCTCCCGCGCCAGTTGGCTATCGGGAATCGGGATGCCGGCAATCGTGGTGGTCATGGTGGATGCCTCGCTGGATGGATGTCGACGTCGGGTTGAACGCCACCAGTCCATTTAAGTGCGCCTGGGCTACGGCAGTTATCTGCATGAAATAGCAAATTCGGACATTTTGTATAAAATCGGGACGCGACCGCGCGGGCGGCCATTCGGAGTGGTTGGCGCCATGGGCAAGGCCATCGCGTTACTCGCCTATCCCGGCGTGCAGATGCTGGATGTTTCCGGCCCGCTGGATGTCTTTGCGGAAGCGAACCGGCAGGTGGGTGGCGATGAGTTCTACACCCTCAGCGTGATCGGCACGTCATCGCGCACCATCGAGAGTTCGTCGGGCGTGCGATTGGTCCCTGATGGAACGATCAGGGACGCGACAGGGCCATTCGATACCATCCTGGTGGCGGGCGCACCGGACCTGCCCGATGCGCCGACCCAGGTCAGCATGCTTCAGTGGATCCAGCGAGTCGCGGTCACGGCGCGCCGCTATGGGTCGATTTGCAGCGGCGCGTGGTTGCTGGCGGCTACCGGCTTGCTCGATGGGCGACGCGTCACCACGCACTGGAGCGTTGCCACGCGCCTGCAGCAGCGTTTTCCTGCGTTAACGGTCGAGCCCGATTCGTTTTATGTCCGCGACGGCCCGGTGTGCACCTCGGCGGGTGTCACGGCCGGCATGGATCTGGCGCTGGCCCTGGTCGAGGAGGATCTTGGGCGCACGGTGGCCAAAGCGGTCTCGAACCAGTTGGTGATGTTCTTCAAGCGGCCCGGCGGGCAGTTGCAGTTCAGTCGTCGCGACGGTATCGAGTTGAGCGGAAACCAGGTGCTGCAGGAGCTGCAGCGTTGGGTGGTGGCTCATCCCGATGCCGATCTGTCAGTGCCGGCCCTGGCAGCGCGCGCGGGCCTCAGTTCGCGCCACTTCGCACGCATCTTTCTCCAGGAGACCGGCATGACGCCTGCTGAATTCGTGGAGGTGGCACGAGTGGAAGCCGCGCGCCGCCTGCTCGAATTGGGGCAGGATCCACCGAAGCGCGTTGCCGTATTGTGTGGCTATGCCGACGTCAATGGTCTGCGGCGCGCATTTGAACGTCGGGTCGGCATGACGCCAGCGCATTATCGCAAGCTCCACCAAGGCTATGACGGTCGCTGAATGAGGTGACGCTGGGTTCAGGCGTTCAATCCGAACGCGGCGCTGCCCTGAACGTCACCACCAGCACATCACGAAATGCGGGTTCATTGGCGGCCAATGGCAACACGGGTGTCACCCCGTGGAAAACGCTCGGGTCGTGAATCAGCGCGGCATCCAGGGGATGGGTCAGGGTGAAATCGCCCAGCAGTCGACCATCCGGTGCGTGAATGGTGGTGGTGCCGCTGGCTATGTTTTGGCGATTCACCAACAGCACCAGCACGTAGTCCACGCCATCACGATGGCTGCCCTCGGGCGTGGGTTCACCCGCCGCGCCGGTGGTCGCTTCGATACGAAACTGGTGCATCTCGATATGCCAGCGAGCAACATCCGGCGCCAGCGACCCAAAGAACGCCTGGCAGAACTGCAGGATGGAACGCAGCGTGGCGCCGCTCACCACCGAGGGGCTGACCGGCTCGAACCATCGCTGGATATCGCCTTGCAACGCGTTGTACTGCAGCGACTGAAAGTGCGCCTGATGCGGCTCGGGCACGACCGGGCCATGCGCGACGGCGGAGAACGTCGCATGCCGCCGGCGGCGGAAGCGGCCCTTGGTCGCCAGATATTTATCAGGCTCAAGGTGGTTCCAGCTGTCGACAAAGCTCGTCCAGTCGGACAGCGCGCCAAGCGAGACCAATAGTGGCCGCATGTCGTCGGCTTGCACAAACGCAAAGCCTTCGCGCCTCACTTCATGAAGCAACGCCGAAGCTGGCGAATCAGTGTGATTGAGCATGGCTCAATTATGAGCGATAGCCCTGGGCTTTGAAACCGGAAGCGGCCTCGGAGGCTTATCCGTTAGTCGGCCCTGCAGCCGACCACGCGATAACCAATGCGGCAAGCAGCATGATGATGGCCACGATCTTGTTCGTATGTCGCCGCGCCGAAGTGGCGGGGGCGAGGGACGCGAGCGTGGTCACCAGCATGGTGTGCCGCTCGCGTCCCTTGCAGTGCTTATCAGCGGTGCTCATTGGCCACGTCGGCCGCGAGACGAAGTTCTTCGTTGGCCTCGCTCAGCAATGCCTTGGCGCGCGCCGCGTGACCGCCGAGTCGCGAGTCGTTGTCGTACTGAGCGGTGCCCACCAGCTGCCAGGCTTGCACGATGTGCTCCTGGGCGTTGCGCAAATTGCCATGGCGATAGCCGATGTCGACGAACGGGCCGCCGTCCTGGGCTACGGCCGCGGTTCCGAAGGCCAGTGACGCGCCCAGCGCGATGCCAACGAGTAGTGCTTTTGCTTTCATGTCATGTCACCCATGCGAGTTGGAAGATGGATTCACCCTGCGCTGCAGCTCAGCGCTTGGGAGGTATGCTCGCATCGGGTTGTCAGGGGGTCTTTCTGATCCGCAGCGTGCTTTTTCAAAAGCAACGGTGGCCGATTCAGGCGGCGCGCTGGCGATGATCCAGACGCGCGCGCCGCCACTGGCTGGGCGTGGTGCCTTCGATCTTCTTGAACACCGTGGTGAAGTGGGCCTGGGTGCGAAATCCCACGCTCAGAGCCACGTCGATCAGCGAGGATGGGGACTGCGCAAGCAACGCCTTGGCTTTCTGGATACGACAGGACAGCAAATAGCGATGGGGGTTGGTGCCGGTCGATACCCGGAACTGGGCAGCGAAATGCATTGGTGAAAGCTGCGCGGCTTCGGCCATATCCGCCAGGCTTATCGCATCGGCGATGTGGCTCTCGATATAGGCGATCACGCGATGAAGACGCCAGCGGAGCAGGCCACGGACGGCCAGCACGGTTACCGGTGGCGACGACTGCTCGCACAGTCGGATGATGCGCGAGAGTAGCGCTTCCACCAGGTAGCTGCAGCACGACGCGTCCAGCTCGCTGTCGCCGCAATCGCGCAACACGCGCGATAGCTGCAGCACCGAGGCATCACGCTGGATATCGGCCGCACCCGGCGCGCTGTAGCCGTCGCCACCTTGAAGCAGCTCAACGGGAACGTAGAGACAGATGACCTCGCACGCCGTGCGACTTTCAACGAACACAGTCTGGCCGGGATGGCTCACGTGAAAGGCGCCTTCGGTGAGATTGTCGTGCTGTACGACGTGCGCTCCGAGGCCGAGGGCAAATGAGCACGTTCCCAGCGCGATACGGATCAGGCAGGTGCCTGCTGGCGTCTGCATGACATGCCTGCCCGGCATGTCGCCTTGATAGCGCCATACCCAGGCACTCGCCTTGCCGCCTTCGACGTCGGCCGTCGCCAGCATCTCCAGCGAAAGGTCCGCAGCTCTTTCAACGGACGTGTGCGGGCGTTCGAAGCAGCGGCCCGGGTCGATCGGGGCGTGGTTGTGTACATCGAGATACATGGTCCAGTCTCCGGTCGGTCCGCTATCGGATCGACGGTGGTTCTCTTTCGCTGTGGTTGCTGAGGGCGAGTCCGTGCCGTCCGCTTGGCGGGCCGACGCGTCTCGGTGGGGATGTGGGACAACGTGCGGTGGAAGCCGAATGGCACGCGCTGGGGCGACGCGACGTTGGCCGTAGGGCCGCATGTCACGTCTTACGCATCGGTGTCACTCGTGCGCAGCTAGATGAGGATGAGCAGCCAGCCGTCACCGTCATCTGCGGTGGCATGTGCGGGTACGTGACGCCCCGCTCGACGGGCGGCAGCTTGTCGGGCGCAAGGCGTTCGGCGACGATCTCGGGAAGCATGGTGATCTCTGGGGCTTGGCTATATTTACAGTGTAAAGATAGCTTGCGTTCGTCCCAACCCTCTGTCAAGTAAAATCTTTACAGTGTTAAGATGAAGCCATGAAAACGACCCCCTATCACCATGGCGCCTTGCGTGAGGCGCTGCTGTCCACCGCTGAAACCATCCTTCAGCGCGATGGCTTGCCTGCGCTCACCCTCCGTGCGACGGCACGCGAAGCCGGTGTATCCCACGCCGCACCGGGCTACCACTTTCAAGATCTGACCGGTTTGCTCAGCGAGCTGGCTGCCGTGGGCTTCCATCGCCTTGGCGCGGCGATGCGCGAGGCGATCGAGGCCGGTGATCCCGCCAGTTGGAGCGTGGGTCGAGCTTATGTGCGCTTCGCCGCCGACAATCCTGCGCTGTTCCTGCTGATGTTCCGACTCGAACGCCTGGATGCGAACCGATCGTCCCTGCGTGAGGCAAGACTTGAGGTGTTCACCCTGCTGGGGCGGGCGCGCGGCGTCAGCGCGGAAGCACCCACGCTGGATGAAGTGGCCATGATGACGGGTGCGTGGAGCCTCGTGCATGGCTTTGCCATGCTGCTGATCGACGGCAGGCTCGTGCCATTGCTGCGGGCGGCGCCTGAAGGCACCACTGCAGACGATTTGCTGGAAGCCATGCTCTCGTCATCGAGGCGGGCACACTGGCCCTGATGGCGGGCTCACTTGCGTGCTGCAAATGGATGGGGCCATCCTGTTCATGGCCCATGGTGTGGTGCGTCGAAATGAACTTGTTTCACGCCCCATGCCGGCCAGAACCCTAACGGCTTGAGCTGCCTCCAGGAGAGCAACGCCATGCCACTGCTGCGCATAGATGTTGTCGAGGGTCGTAGCAAAGAACAGCTCAAGCTGCTTTGTGATTGCATCCACAAAGCCATGGTCGATGCGTTTCATGTGCCGGTGACCGACCGTTACCAGATAGTGCATCAGCACCAGCCGGAAACGCTGCTGGTTGAAGATACCGGTCTTGGCTATCCACGTACCTCGCACCTGGTCGTGATCAGCATGGTCAGCCGCCCACGGACGGCTGAGGCCAAGGTGAAGTTCTACGAGCTGGTTTGCACTCGCCTGGGCACCGAATGCGGCGTGCCGCCGACCGACGTGGTGATCAACATTTCCTCCAATCACGACGAGGACTGGAGCTTCGGCCGAGGTCGAGCCCAATTCCTCACCGGGGGGTTGTAGCTCGACGCCGCCGATGGCTGGCCATCACTCCTCCGGCAGCCACCATGGCTCCGGCTTGATCGGCCCATTTACAGTGAACAAGTGTTTGAGTGTCGACGGCTGGCAGCGCAGGTATTGCTTGGGCGCGCGCACCTGCGCACCCAGCTCTGCCGCGGCATGCCAAGGCCAGCGCGGGTCGTAGAGGACGGTGCGCGCCAGCGCGATCATGTCCGCATCGCCGGTGGAGACAATGGCTTCGGCCTGGGCTGGTTCGGTAATCAAGCCCACCGCAACCACAGGCATCTGCACCGCTGCTTTCACCGCGCGCGCCAGCGGCACCTGATAGCTCGGCCCGACGGGAATCTTCTGCCCTGGGTGCAGGCCACCACTGGAGACGTGGATGGCATCGCAGCCACGCGCTTCCAGTGCCTTGGCAAACGTGATGATTTCCTCGACATCCAGGCCGTTCTCGACCCAGTCGGTGGCCGATACGCGGATGGTCACCGGCTTCTCGTGAGGAAAGGCAGCGCGCACGGCGTCAAATACCTCGAGCGGGAAGCGCATGCGGTTTTCGAGAGAGCCGCCATAGGCGTCGGTGCGGTGATTGGAGAGCGGCGAAAGAAACTGGTGCAGCAGATAGCCGTGCGCCGCGTGCAATTGCACGGCATCGATGGCAAGTCGTGCCGCGCGTTTGGCCGCGGCGGCAAAGGCATCGCGTACGCGCACCAGGCCGTCGGCATCCAGCGCGTGTGGCGTTTGATATCCCTCCGCAAAGGGGATGGCCGAGGGCGCTTCCGCCTGCCATCCGTGCGGCGGGCTCGCGGGCAACGGGCCGCCGCCCACCCACGGCACCTCGGTCGAGGCCTTGCGTCCGGCATGGTTGAGCTGGATGGCAATGGGCATGTTTGACCAGCGCCGCACACCTTCGAGTACGTGCCGCATGGCGGCTTCGGTGTCGTCGTCATAAAGGCCCACGTCCCCATAGGTGATGCGCGCCTCTGGTGATACGCCGGTGGCCTCGATCGTCAGCAAGCCCGCGCCCGAAAGGGCCAGCTGGCCCAGATGAATCAGGTGCCAGGCGTTCATGCAGCCGTTTTCGGCGGAGTACTGGCACATCGGCGCAATGACGATGCGGTTGGATAGTTCCAGGTTGCGAACGCGGATGGGTTTGAACAGCACGGGGTGCGGCATGTCGATCTCCTGAGACTTGACCAACGAAGGAGCGGGCTGGCCTTCGAAACCGGAATGCTACCAGCGAAGGTTGTTACGGCGCGTTGATGTTTTGGTGCCTAGGGTCGCGCGCTCGGCGCACTGATGCTGGCACGCAATTTCTCGCGAAAGAGGGTTGGTCTGAGGCTGCGATATAGGGCGCATGGAGTTCGCCTAACCATCACTTTGCGCATGCAAGCCTTGGAGTTGGTCTCGGTGCGGAAGCGCCGTCCGCCACTCGACACTCCGCCATGTACGCGACTAAAAACTCCCCCGGGATGTCAATCCAATAGTTCTGATAGAGGCGATCATGACGACCGTAGCCGAGAGACTGGTTGAAACCCTGGAAGCCGCTGGCGTGGAGCGCATCTATGGGCTGGTGGGCGATTCACTCAATGGCATCACGGATTCGTTGCGATCGCGCAAGCGTACGCAATGGATTGCCGTCCGCAATGAAGAAGTGGCAGCGTTTGCAGCAGGCGCCGATGCGCAGCTGACCGGCAAGCTTGCGGTGTGCGCGGGCAGCTGCGGTCCCGGCAATCTCCATCTCATCAATGGACTATTCGATTGCCATCGCAATCGCGTGCCGGTG
>OUWB010017976.1_pt1 | contig 11261 bp, 1 predicted proteins | sample 1779821 | NCBI WGS metagenome assembly OUWB01 (sample SAMEA3914806, study PRJEB12502) | metagenome | biome: forest; material: soil | place: Canada | collected 2011-08-03 | depth 0.1 m
TGGGCCACGGCCGAAGACGGATTCTGCATGTGGAGGTCACTTCCGGCCCGACGGCCCTCTGGCTTGCCCAACAACTCACCGAAGCTTTCCCCTGGGATAGCGTTCCGAAGTTTCTCGTTCGCGACAACGACGGCCTCTTTGGGGCAACCTTCCGCCAGCGTATTAACGCCATGGGCCTCCGCGACTGCCCGGTCACGCCCCGCTCACCCTGGATGAACGGCCACGTCGAATGCCTGATCGGCTCCATCCGACGAGAATGCACGGATCACCAACTCATCTGGAGCCAGGCCCACTTGCGCAAAGTGCTACGCGCGTATGCCGATTACTACAATAACGACCGCCCGCACCTCGCCATGGACAAGGATTCACCGAATTAGCGTCCTATCGAACGCCACGGACACGTCTCTGCGCGGTCCGTCCTCGGCGGACTCCATCACCGATATTTCCGAACACCGCCAAAATGAGGTTTTCGGAAGGGACACCCATAAGCACCACGTATTTCATACACCCAACCGCCAGGATTCTTCTCGGCCTCGGCGATAGCGCCGGCAGAAGGCAGACGACTCATCGCAGGCTCAATCCGGCTCGGCCAGACCGATCCGACGCAGTTCCTGAAGCCCCTTCAATAACGGATCGCGTTTGGCTTTGGCCGCACCAAGGGGAGCGATCAACACGATATCCGGGTCTCCGTCACCCAAGAAGAGATTGACCACAAACGGCCACAGCTTATTGGAGGGATCGAGTTGCGCTTCCCAGCCTGGGGTGGCGATTTCAAGAGCGCGCTCACGTTTCACTACGATCTGGGATTCTGGATCGCGCCTAACGAGATGCGCAGGTACGCTCTCAAGGTCAAACTCCTTGAAACGAGCTTTGCTGATATCCAGCGCCCACTCGACATTCGCATAAAATTGGTTCCGGAAGTCTTCGAATGGCTTTTGTGTCGGTTTGTTATGTGTCGATGGCGCAGCCGTCCTGTTGATCTTCATTTTTCCTATTTCGCCAGACAGCGTGACACGATCGAAGTAAGGGCTCCACACAAGAAGCAAGTCGTTTGTCTTCAGGTTATTGATCGTAATATTGGACAATATCATCGGACCTGTGAGACATCCATTGGCATAGCAATCATCCAATGTAACGTTACGGACCGTTGACATCCTATCGACATCAGCCGTCAGAGAGATAATGCAACTCGTAAATTCGCATCTTTCGAACTTCATGTTTTCCAACAGGAGCTTACCGCCCCTGTCGGCCAATTTATAGAAGCTCTCGTCCTTGAACTCTTTTATCATCGAAATGCCAATCGTTACGGTCGTGCCGGGAAGACTAATTTGGGGGGCAGGCCAGGATGTGTCACGTATTCTGTATAAGGTCCATAAGACCGTGTCAGATGGGCGGCTTGTTGGCCTTCGGTCGTGATGTCCAGAAGCTTCAAATTTTGCCCTTCCCAACCAAAGAAATCCGGTGTGGATTTGAAGGGTGCTGATTGGTACGTCAAGACTTCACTTAGCAATGGGTCCTCGCCGACGTATTGCGCCGTCAACCGTTCCACAGCTTTGCCATAGCTGGCCGGAGCCAAGTTCGTGCCGTCCACCAGCTGTTGATAACTTCCGCGACTCATGAGGCTACGAGCCAAGCTAGGATCAGCAGCCAAGTCCGCTACCGCCCGATCTGTCATCCCCTGCAACGCCAGTTTTGTATTAATCGGCGCTGCTGTCTCTGCGGCGCCACTACCACCATCTGCCGCTTGGGCGAATGTAATTTGCCAATTGCCACCGAAAGTTCCGATTGTACCAGGCTCAACGCCTATCCGCATCGAGCTGACGCGATCCAGAAGCGATGAAAAGTCCGTAGCGGAAGCAAAACCCTGGGCTGCCGACAATCCAGCGCCTGCAACACCGCGCACACCTTCGACAGTCATGGCCATATCCGTTCCGTCACGGATAATAGTGTCGGCTACATATTCGGTCGTTGCCAAACCTCCATTCGCTTGCGCCTCCTGGAACCCGGCTGACCTGTCTGCAAAATACTGACCTGATGCAATATAGTTTATACCATTGCCAATACCAGTTGTATATTTGTCCCATATTGCGCCCGCCTGATCTGGCGATCCGGTTGCAAACCTATATGCATCGAGGCCAAACTGCCAGGTTGAGGCTCCAACCTCGTCTGCTTTATTGAACGCCGTACTCACAACGTTTCCGAAAAGATCCACGGCATTGTGCATAAACGTGCCGCTGCCTAAGATGCTATCAGGGTCATATTGCGGCACCGTAATCGTCGCCCGGCCGGGAAAGTCGATCACATATGGCTTGGTCGAGTCATAGTAAAGCAAACCCATGGAAACCACATTATTTGTATCGGAATCAACAAGTGATATGTAAGTTTGTTGGGATTTATCATCGGCAGATTCAACAATGCTGTAGTTATTACCGTCGTGGACGTCGAGTGTCATCGTAAGTTGCGGTGCAAAAATATTAGGCACAAGCGCAGTTAACCGCCCTCCATCAAGAAGGGGTGTGGAATCCCAACTCGCAGGCTGCCATCCAATATAATGGGTAGTCCCGTTAGAGCCAATTTCTGGCAATAACGTGCCTTGAAAATCTGTGCCTCCCTGAGGGCCATTACTGAAATCACTGCTCAAGGTCGCAATTGGGCCGGCTGACTGGACAAGAGGGGTATCGACATATGGACCAATGGTTGGCACGGGGGTGATCTGATTCTCCGGCGCGTTCGGGTCCCAAGTCTTAACCGCCGTGTTGGCCGCCTCGTCGAAATTCATTCCGTTCAGGTCGCCATATTGCGACGAGACGTCAGTGTTCACGCCAAGGCCTTGCGACAGATATTTCCCAGGCACGACGATTTGCTGCGGCTGCATCTCGCCCGCGATCATTTCGCCGATGGTATTGCCGATGGCGCTTGGCAAGACGTCTCGGAGGCTCTTGCCGAGGCTCTGACCGGTCAGCGCACTTTCCGTTGCCGCGCCGGCTAGCGCTCCGGCCGCGCCGCCAATCGCGATCCTCCCTAGCTTGCCAAAGCCGTTCTGCCCGGCCCATTGGTCGACGCTGGACGTCACTCCACCTTCAATTCCGGACACCGCGACGTTCGTCCAACTGAACGTCTTTTGCAGTCCAACCGCCATGTCGACGCCTTGGCTGACGGCACTGGTGGTAAGCCCACGCTCCAGGCCGCCCACGAAGCCCGGCGCTTTGATGTCAAGACCCACACCGCCGCCGACCCCGCCCGCAATCGCCGACATGGCGACTGCGGACCAGTTGAACTGGCTCTGGTTGCCCACTCCGATCTCGGTTAGTTGATCGGCGATGCCGCCTACCGCCCCGGCGATCGCTCCGCCGGCCACCGTTGCGCCAAAGCTTGCGCCCGTGACTATTCCTTGGGTGATTGCCGTGGCAACGCCGCTGCCAGTCAAAAGGCCCGCTGTTGTCGTCGTCGCCGCGAATGTCGCCGTTGTTGCTGCGCTCAGGCTAGCTCCCAGGCTAGCCCCCCCTGCCAAAGAGGTTGCCAGATTGGACACTTCGGCTATGGCATAAGGCGCAACAATCGCCGTGATAACGACCGCGACTATGGTGGCCAGGACATCCCCCGCCACCCCACACCCGCCATGGCTCTGCGCCGGCGCCGGGGGTTGCGGTTCGGGCGACAGGGTCGGGTTGGTGTTGGATAGCGCATCGGCGCTGTTATACGGCTTCGACGTCCCCGAGGCATTTTGTGACACCGTCACATTGTCGGGGATGGTCAGGCTCTCGCCCGCTTCCAGATTGGCGCCGGCGGACAGGCCATTGGCCTGGGCGATGACGTACCACAGACTGGAATCCCCCCAGACGTTTTGCGCCACCGACTGCAGCGTATCGCCCGCCGTCACGGTGTAGTTGCTGCCCGCCTGGCCGACCGAGGTCGAGCTCAGCGCCTGATAGGTGTCGAAGTTGACGTTCAAGCCCACGCTCGGCGTCGCCGTCAGCACCGCCGGCGCATTGCCGGCATTTGCCGCGTTGGTGCGGTCGCTTGCCAGCTGCTGGGCGTAGTCGACGCTGCTCGACAACTGATCGGTGCCGACATCGCCCACGGTCTGGCCGTTGAGATAGAAGAAGTTGCGATAGACCCCGGCCGAGCCGTTGTCCGTCTCGGTCCGCGACAGCACCTGGCCGAAGCTGTCGGTCTCGTAGTTGATGATGCGGTGGACGCCGGTATCGTTGACCTGGCTGAGATTGCCGTTGGCGTCATAGGTGTAGGTCGCATTGCCGGTCGATGAGCCGGTGGCCGTCACCGTCGATTGCTCCGCCTGGGTCCACCAGACGTAATTATAGGCGGTGTTGGTGGTCACCGAGGTCGAGGAGCCCGACTGGGTCTGCAGGTCCGTCGAATAGGTGATCACGCCCTGATCGGCGCCGGTATAGGTGCCGCTGCCGCTGACATAGGCCTTGTAGAAATTGGTGATCTGGCTGGTATAGGTCGTCGAGCCGTTGATGGTCTGGTCGGTCTCCGCCGTAATGCGGTTGTCGGCGTCATAGGTGATGGCGCGCGTCGACAGGACGCTTGTCCCGTTCGACTGATATTCGGTATTACCCGTCATCCGGCCGAGCACATCCGTGGTGCGGGTCTCGCTCAAGACCCCGCCGATCTTGACCGTCTCGAGATAGCCATCAGCGCTGTAGCTATAGGTCTCGGCATCGCTGCCGCTTCCCGAGGTCGCGCTCATGCGGTCGCCACGCGCGTCATAGGTGATCGTCGTTCCCGTCGTGCCCGCGGAGATGACCCCGCTCGACAGCGTGCCCTCGGTCACCACGAAACGGTTCATGCTGTCATAGGCGTACCAGTAGTCCTCGGTCGCCGTCGTACCCGGCGGGGGGCCCGAGAAGGTGGTCGTGCCGCTGACGTTGACATTGGTCACATAGTTCACGGCGCCCAGGCGGTTGACGTCGACATAGACGCTCTTGACCTCGCGGCGATTGCCGACGGCGTCGTAGCTATAGGTGATGTCGGCATTGGCGTCGTTGATCTGGGTGACGCGGTTTTCGGCATCGTAGCTGATGACCGAGTCCTGGTAGTCGCCGGGCGTGGAGCCGGTCCGGTAAAAGCCCTCGACCGTCTGGTTGCCGTTCTTGTCGTAGGCATAGACTTCGACGATGCCGGTCGTATTGTCGGTGACCTTGGCGATCTGGCCGCTCGACGTATAGACATAGCTCAGCGATTGGCCGGCCGTGCTCGTCTGCAGGGTCAGCTGGCCAGTGAGGTTATAGGTATAGGTTGTGGCGTGACCGCCGAAGTCGGAGCTTGAGAGGATCGCGCCGAAGGTATCAGTCGTGGCCGATGAGGTCACGCCGGCGCTGTTGGTCGTGGTCTTGGTCCAGGACCCTGCGCCGCTCTCGCCCGCCGTCACCCGGCCGGTCGTGGTCATGGCGTTCCAGGTGTAGCTGTAGGAGGTGACCTCGCCGCCGAAGGTAACGCTCTTGATGATCCGTCCATCGGCGTCGTAGTCGGTCGTTTCGGTCGTGCTCAGCACATTGTCGGTGTGCTTGATCTGCTGGCCCAGGCCGTCATAGGTGTAATAGTCGATCAGTTGCGAGACGCCGCCGGAGGTATAGCTCATGTCCCCGCTGGTGCGCGCCGGATGGTTGACCTGGATCAGCCGGTTGTCGTGATCGTAGGTGTTGGTGGTGACGTCGCCCATGGCGTCGGTCTGGGTGATGACATTGCCGAAGATGTCGTAGGCGTTACGGACAATGCCGGCATCGGGATTGTACTGCGTCGTCGTCAGGGCATTGGATCCGTCATAACCCGTGCCGGCCAGCAGAACCTGCGTCGTCAGGTTGCCGTTGGCGTCCTTGTGGCCGACCAGACGCCCCGAGGCGTCGTAGAAGTAATAATCGGTCGGGTTGCCCATGGCGCCTATGCCGTTCTGACCAACGATATTGACCTGGGGCGCGATCTTCTGGGTCATGTCACCCAGCACATCGTAGGTATAGGTGGTGGTGTTGCCGTCGGCGTCGGTCTGGCTGGTCACGTCGCCGAAGGCATCGAAGGTCTCGGTCGCGTCGCTGTAGGCGACGGCGGGCACGGCATTGGCGGTGAGAACCCACAGGCTGCCGCTGGCGGTTGCCGTGAACACCGGGATCGAGGCGAAGGCCGTCGTGGTCGGATTGGGCGGATTATTGCCGTCGAAGTTGACGGTGCCTTCCTTGGTGTCGACGACCTGGCCCGAGGCATTGGTGGCGACGTAGACCACGTCCCAACTGGTATTTGCCGCCGCATCGGGATTGGACGGCGTGCTGAACGGCGCATTGGTCAGATCGATGAAGAAGGCGCCAGGAATCAATGCGCCGTTGACGTCATAGGCCTGGGAGGCGGTGACCTTGGTGTAGCCGCCGGTCGATCCGTGCGCGCGCACATACATGGTCGTGGCGGTGGCATTGGGCGCCGACACCGTCAGCGACTTGCCGACGGGCGCCACCGCGTCCTTACTGAAGGCCACACCTGGCGCGCACAGGACCGAGAAGGTCTGCGTCGTCAGTTGGATCTGTCCGCCCGAGCCGTTGTCCTGATAGATCTGGACGGTAAGCGTGTAGTTCGCCGGGGTCGGCGATCCAAACTGCGGCTGGGCGCCGTCATAGAAGGACAGGCCGAACGTGTTGAAGTTGGTTGTCCCCGACGGGAAGCTGGTCGAGCCCATACCGGTCGAGATGGTGGCGGTCGAGGAGATCACCACATGGATATTGCCCGAGCCATAGTTCTGAGTCAGGGCCGCATTGCTGAGCGAGATCGACAGGTTGGCACTCGTATAGCCGCCGTACTGGCCGCCGGTGTAGGTCAGCCCGAGGCTTGCCACGCCGCTGGTGCCGATCGTCGCATTGCCGCCGCTAGCGACCGTCCCGTCGAGATTGGCGCTGACCGGCCGCTTGGTGTCGATCAGTTCGTTGCGGCTGTCATACAGGTTGTAGGTCGTGGTCGTGCCCGAGGCGGCTTCCGCGACGTTCAGGTTCGCGACCGTACGCAGGTCGGTCGTGCCCTGGCTCTCGATCTCGATCGTCTGGTTGCCGTTGCCGTCATAGCCATAGACCGTGGTGACGCCGTTGCCCGAGTTGCTGCGCCACACCCGCCCGGCATTGTCGTAGTCGGAGAAGGTCTGGGCCTTGGTGATGTTGCCACCGGTATTGGTGCCGGACGCGATCACGTCGCCATAGGCGTCGTAATAGGTGTCCGTCGTGTCGCCCAGGACCCACGGCCCATTCGCCGTCGCCTTGGCGGTCAGGATCACCCGGCCCATGGCGTCATAGCCCGTTTGCACCGATTCCAGCACCGAGTTGCCGTTGGATTCGACCCGCGTATAGCTCTGGATGGTGTTCTGGCCATCCATGTCATAACCATAGGTAATGACAAACCCCGTGGCATCGGTCTTGGTCGCCAGCCGTCCACCAGCGCCATAGGTGTAGCTGGTCGTCTCGGCGCCTGAGGTGCCGTAGCCGGCGACCGTCGTCAGGATATTGCCCAAGCCGTCATAGGTATATTGCGTGGCGTCCGCATTGGCGGCGCCGGCGGCGGTCGTCTCGAAGGCCAGCCGCCCCATGGTGTCGTATTGATAGGTCGTGGCGTCGCCCGTCGCCTCGGTCTTTTGGGTGACCTGGCCCAGGCCGTTATAGGTGTAGGAGACGGTGACCGCCTGCGTGGCCGCCGAGACGCTGTCTCCGCTGACCGTGTCGACCGTGGCGCCAGTGCGCGTCTCGGTCAGGCGTTGGCCATCATGATCGTAGGTGAAGCTTGTGGTGCGGTCATTGGCGCTGGTCGTTGGCGCCGCCGGTGGCGAGCCGCCGGCGGTGAACGGCCCGCTAAGTGCGGTGGCATATTGGGTCTGCGAAAGGGTGTTGCCTTCGGCATCGAGCGTATAGCTGGTCAAGAAGCCCGCGGCATCGACGCTGGCGATCTCGCGGCCGAGCTTGTCGTACCAGGTGTAGGTGGCATTGCCGTTGCCGTCGGTCGTCTTGACGACATTGCCGTCGGAGTCGTAGGAGGTCGTGGTGGTGATGGCGCCGATCTGCGACGTCCAGGCGCCGGTCGTCGCGTTCAGACTGCCGGTCTCGACGCCCTGGATGCTGGTTGAAACCTGGCGATTGTCGGCGTCGTAGGCGTAGTCGGTTTCCCGGTAGTTGCCGGCGTTGACCGGGGCCGGCTCTGCCATGGCGCTCAAGGCTTGCAACACCAGGGCATTGACGGCGACCCGATTGGTCGGTCGCTCGCTAAACGAAGTGACAACCCCGGCGCGCGTCCAGGTTCCCCCGCTGCTTATACGGCTCACCCAAACCTGAACCCCCGCGGGGGTCGTCGTAACGGAGGTATTTTGCAAGACCGTATTGACGAATGTGGTCGGGTCGGCATTGACCTGAAGGTGGGCTTGCACCGCCGGGTCGTTGAACATCGTGTTGAATGCCGCCTCTATCGCTCCAATGTTTTCACCATCCGGGTCGCCAACCTCCCAGCTTTCTCCCGCATTCGGCGTGTCGGCGGAATCCGCCGATAGTATTCCCAGCCATGTCGAAACTTCCGCCGAAGTGGGCAACCGCCCATAGGCCGTACTGAACATCCTGTAGACGATCGATATGGGGCTGTCCGGATTGGTGGGAAGTTGCAGGGCGTCTCCATAGACACGCTGCGACAGCACATTGCCGTTGCCGTCGTAGGTCCAGGCGGTCAAGGTTCCGGCGGCATTGACCTGGGCGATCTTGCGGTTCTGTTGGTCGTAATAGGTCAGGGTCGTGTCGCCATTGGCGTCCTGGGCGGCGATCTGATTGCCGCGCCGGTCGTATACGAAAGTCTGGGTCGGCGAGATGACGGGATTATTGTTGCCGTAATCCCACTCTACGTTCACAGGGTCGCCGATCTGCTGGATCAACCGGTTGTCGGCGTCGTAAACGTAGGTGGTGGTGCGCTGCTCGGGGCGGCCTTGCGCCTCGATCATCTCGATGCGGTTGCCGAAGGCGTCGTAGACATAGGCCGTGGTCGAGCCCGGAGCGGCTGTGGAGCCGTAGAGGGCATTGCTGGCGGGCGTCGTCTGGCTCAGCATCTGCCCAAGCGCGTCGTAGCTGTAGGTCGTCGTCCCGCCCAGCGCATTGGTCATCGACACCTTGTCGCCGTAGGCGTCGTAGCTATAGGACGTCACATAGCCGTTGCCATCGGTGCTGGTCAGCACGCGGCCGTCGTTGTCACGGGTAAAGCTCGTCACATCGTCCGACGCGCTCGCGGTCAACGAAGGCGGGGTCGCGCTGACGCCGCTGACCGTCAGCGGGGTGAAGTAGCGGCGAACCGACAGGACCTGACCGTTCAGGTCATAGTTCTTTTGTGTCGCATAGCCTTGAGCATCGATCTCGACGATCTGCTGACCCCGGCCGTCATAATAGAAATAGCCGGTATGGCCGTCCGGATCGGTCATCGCGACCAGATCGCCGAACGCGTTGTACTGGTTGGTCGTGACCGCGCCCGTCGGATCGGTCGTCGTCAGCACCCGGCCATCGGCGTCATAGGTATAGTTGGTCGCGCGGCCATCGCCGTCGAGCGTCTGAACCAGCCGCCCCTCGGCATCATAAACACGCCAGGTCGTCGTGGCCGCTGCGGTTCCGGCGGCCACGGTTTGGTTCAGCAACCGTCCATCGGCATCATGGAGATAGGTCGTGGTCGATGCGTCCGACGTGCCGTAGGCCTGGGTCGACGAGGTCATACGGCCGAATGTGTCGTAGGTATTATAGGTAACGATCCCCAAGGGGTCGGTTGTACTGATCAGGCGGCCGTCACCGTCATAGGCGTAGCCAGTGACCTGCGAGGCCGCCGGTGGCGTAGCGGGTATGGTATTGAAGGCCACCCCGGCCGGATAGCGAACCTGCTGCGTAACCTGGCCATCGGCGTTATAGGTATAGCCCGTCACATAGCCGTCCGGATCATTCGAGCACGCCAGTCGCCCGGCGGCATCGTAGATGTTCCAGGCTTGCCGGGTCGCCTGGCCGGCATTGGCCGCCGCCCAGCTGTTCATCGCCGCCAGGGTTTGCACGCCGGTGGAGGTATTCAGAACCGAACATTGCAGGGTCTCGATGACGTTACCGTCGCCGTCGTAGCTATAGGCCGTCACCGCCCCGGTCGGATCGATCACAAACGTCTTGCGTCCGACCGCATCGTAGGCGACGCGGATGACTTGCGATCCGGCCGGCGGTGTCGAGGGCAAAGCGCCCGCTGAAACGCCGGCGGGGTAACTCACCTGCTGCACAACGCGGCCGTCGGCGTCATAGGTGTAACCCGTCACATAGCCGTCGGCATCGGTTGTCGCCTTCAGGCGGCCGGCATTGTCATAGATATTCGACGTCGTACGGTCGTTAGCGCCGGCATTGACGGAGAGCCACGCCTGCATATTGCTCAGGCTCTGCACGCCCGTCGCCGTGTCCAGCGTGGCATATTGCACCGTCTTCGTTACGTTGCCCCCGGCGTCATAAGTATAGCCGGTAACCGCCCCCGTGCCGTCGATCGTGTAGGCCACCTGCCCGTCGGCATCGTAGGTCGTCCGGGTGATCTGCGAGCCCGCCGGCGGCGTCGCGGGTATCGTGTTGAAGGCGACGCTGGCCGGATAGCGGATGATCTCCACGACCCGACCATCATTGTCGTAGCTATAGGTCGTCACATAGCCGTCAGGATCGATCGAGCCGGTCAACCGCCCTCCGGCGTCATAGAGGCTCCACGATTGTCGGCTCGCCTGGCCCGCATTGGCCGATGCCCATGCCTGCATCTGCGCCAGGGTTTGCACGCCGGTGGACGTGTTCAGGTTCGCACATTGCAAGGTTTCGATGACCCGGCCGTCGGCATCGTAGCTATAGGCTGTCACCGCTCCCGTCGGATCGATCGTGAAAGTCAGGCGATTGTCGGCATCATAGACCGATCGCGTCACACGCCCCGCCGGATCGGTCGTCATGACCACATTGCCGTCGGCGTCGTAGGTGTACTGGGTGACCAGGTTCAGGTGCGGCGAAGTCCCCGGATCGACGATCGATTGGGTCAGGCGCCCGGCATTGTCATAGACGTTCCGCTTCACCCGGCCTGCCGGCGAGGTCTCGGTGATCAGCCGCCCGCCCTGGTCGTAGGTCCAGGTCGTCGTCAGGTTCAGACCGTTGGCGTCCACGCGCTGCGTCAGCTTTTGACCGTCGAGGTCGTAGCCATAGGCCGTCACCATGCCCGTCGGATCGGTGACCGTCAGCGTCTGGCCCTTGCCGTCATAG
>OUWB010003631.1_pt2 | contig 11239 bp, 7 predicted proteins | sample 1779821 | NCBI WGS metagenome assembly OUWB01 (sample SAMEA3914806, study PRJEB12502) | metagenome | biome: forest; material: soil | place: Canada | collected 2011-08-03 | depth 0.1 m
CCCTTACGGGCGCCGTGGGTCGAGTTGAAGTATTCGAGAACCGACAACCCTTCCTTGAAGTTGGAAATGATCGGCGTTTCGATGATCGAGCCGTCCGGCTTGGCCATCAGGCCGCGCATCCCGCCCAACTGCTTCATCTGGGCCTGCGAACCGCGGGCACCGGAGTTGGCCATCATGTAGATCGAGTTGATTTCGGCTTCACGGCCATCCGCAGTGTAATGCTTACGGCTGATTTCCTTCATCATTTCGTCGGAAACGCGGTCGGTCGCCTTCGACCAGGCGTCGATGACCTTGTTGTACTTTTCACCCTTGGTGATCAGGCCGTCGGCATATTGCTGCTCGTATTCCTCGACCAGGTTGCGGGTTTCCTGGACGATAACCTTCTTGGATTCCGGAATAACGATGTCGTCCTTGCCGAACGAGATCCCGGCGCGGGCGGCTTCCTTGAAGCCCAGCGCCATCATCTGGTCGGCGAAGATCACCGTCGCCTTCTGACCGCAGTGGCGGTAGACGATGTCGATGAGATTGCCGATTTCCTTCTTGGTCAGGTTCTTGTCCAGGACCTTCAGGCCGATGTTTTCGTTGTACGGCAGCAGGGCGGCGATCTTCATGCGGCCGGGCGTCGAGTCGACGACCTTGGTGCGCACGACGCCGTCCGCGTCCTTTTGCGTGAAGCGGCACTTGACCTTGGCGTGCATCGACACGGCCTTGCAGTCCAGGGCCTGCTGGATTTCGTCCAGATCGCCGAAGATCATGCCTTCGCCGATTTCACCGTCCTTGACCAGCGACAGATAGTAGAGGCCGAGCACGATATCTTGCGACGGCACGATGATCGGACGGCCGTTGGCCGGCGAGAGGATGTTGTTGGTCGACATCATCAGCACGCGGGCTTCGAGCTGGGCTTCCAGCGACAGCGGCACGTGGACGGCCATCTGGTCGCCGTCGAAGTCGGCGTTGAAGGCCGAGCAGACCAGCGGGTGAAGCTGGATGGCCTTGCCTTCGATCAGCTTGGGTTCGAACGCCTGAATGCCCAGGCGGTGCAGCGTCGGCGCGCGGTTGAGCATGACCGGGTGTTCGCGGATGACCTCTTCGAGGATATCCCACACTTGCGGCTGCTCGCGCTCGACCATGCGCTTGGATTGCTTGACGGTACCCGACAGGCCCTTGGCGTCGAGACGGGCGTAGATGAACGGCTTGAACAGTTCCAGCGCCATCTTCTTCGGGATGCCGCACTCGTGCAGCTTCAGTTCCGGACCGACGGTGATGACCGAACGGCCGGAATAGTCGACGCGCTTGCCCAGCAGGTTCTGGCGGAAGCGGCCTTGCTTGCCCTTCAGCATGTCGGCGAGCGACTTCAACGGACGCTTGTTGGCGCCGGTGATGACGCGGCCGCGGCGGCCGTTGTCGAACAGGGCGTCGACCGATTCCTGCAGCATGCGCTTTTCGTTGCGGATGATGATGTCCGGCGCGCGCAGTTCCATCAGCCGCTTCAAGCGGTTGTTACGGTTGATGACGCGGCGGTACAGGTCGTTGAGGTCGGACGTGGCGAAGCGGCCACCGTCCAGCGGCACCAGCGGACGCAGTTCCGGCGGAATGACCGGCACGACAGTCAGGATCATCCATTCCGGACGGTTGCCGGATTCCATGAACGATTCGATCAGCTTCAGGCGCTTGGAGTACTTCTTCGCCTTCATTTCCGAGGTGTTGTCGACCAGGTCGGCGCGCAGCTTCTCGGCGACCTCGGCGAGGTCCATGCCGATCAGCATGTTGCGCACGGCTTCGGCGCCGATTTCGGCGGTGAAGCTGTCATCGCCGAATTCTTCCTGGCAACGGAAATACTCGTCTTCCGACAGGAGCTGGTTCAGCTTCAGCGAGGTCAGGCCGGGCTCGGTGACGATGTAGTTTTCGAAGTAAAGAACGCGTTCGACGTCCTTCAGCGCCATGTCGAGGATCATGGCGATCCGCGACGGCAGCGACTTCAGGAACCAGATGTGGGCAACCGGCGAGGCCAGTTCGATGTGACCCATGCGTTCGCGCCGGACGCGCGACAGGGTGACTTCGACACCGCACTTTTCGCAGATAATGCCCTTGTACTTCATGCGCTTGTACTTGCCGCACAGACATTCGTAGTCCTTGGTCGGACCGAAGATGCGGGCGCAGAACAGGCCGTCGCGTTCGGGCTTGAACGTGCGGTAGTTGATGGTTTCGGGCTTCTTGATCTCACCGAACGACCACGACAGGATCTTTTCCGGCGAAGCCAGGGTGATACGGATCTGGTCGAAGGTCGGGGCGGCCTGGACCGGGTTGAAAATATTGAGGACTTCCTGGTTCATTCCAGTGACTCCATCTGTGCGCCGAAAAATTCCGGGGGCACGAAAATTATACATTCGGGACGGTTACGGGAGGCACGAGGGGGCTTTTTAGCCCCCTCGCCCTTTAACCTTGCCCGTTCTCCAGCTCGACGTTCAGACCGAGTGACCGCATTTCCTTGATCAACACGTTGAACGATTCCGGGATACCGGCTTCGAAGCTGTCGTCGCCGCGGACGATGGCTTCGTAAACCTTGGTGCGGCCGGCGACGTCGTCGGACTTCACCGTCAGCATTTCCTGGAGCGTGTAGGCGGCGCCATAGGCTTCCAGCGCCCAGACTTCCATTTCGCCGAAGCGCTGGCCGCCGAACTGCGCCTTGCCGCCCAGCGGTTGCTGGGTGACGAGCGAGTAAGGCCCGATCGAACGCGCGTGGATCTTGTCGTCGACCAGGTGGTGCAGCTTCAGCATATAGATGTAGCCGACCGTGACCGGACGCTTGAACTGCTCGCCCGTCTGGCCGTCGTACAGGATCGATTGACCCGAACGGGCGAGACCGGCGAATTCGAGCATGTCCTCGATATCGCTGATGTGGGCGCCGTCGAACACCGGCGTGGCGATCGGCACGCCCTTGGACAGGTTGCGGGCCAGTTCGACCAGATCCTCTTCGGTGTCCGGCAATTCCTGGTCGGGACCGTAGACGACGCGCAGGTGATCGATGAGCGCCTGCTTCTGGCCGCCGTTCTGCCAGGCTTCGAGCAGCCCGGCGATCTGACGGCCGACGCCGGCGCAGGCCCAGCCGAGGTGGGTTTCGAAGATCTGACCGACGTTCATGCGCGACGGCACGCCCAGCGGGTTCAGAACGATGTCGACATGGGTGCCGTCGGCCAGGAAGGGCATGTCCTCGCACGGCAGGATCTTGGAGATAACCCCCTTGTTGCCGTGGCGGCCGGCCATCTTGTCGCCCGGCTGCAGCTTGCGCTTCACCGCGACGAACACCTTGACCATCTTCATGACGCCCGGCGGCAGTTCGTCACCGCGCTGCAGTTTTTCGACCTTGTCCTCGAAGCGGCGGTCGAGGCGCTTTCTGGCGTCCTCGAACTGACGCTTCATGGCTTCGAGTTCGCCCATGATCTTTTCGTCTTCAAGGGCGATCTGCCACCACAGGCCGCGCGAGATTTCGCCCAGCTTGTCCTCGGTGACCTCGCCGCGGCCCAGGCCCTTGGGGCCCGAGACGGCGTTCTTGCCGACCAGGATTTCCTTCAGGCGGCCGTAGATATTGCGTTCCAGGATCGCCAGTTCGTCGTCGCGGTCCTTGCCGAGGCGGTCGATTTCGGCGCGCTCGATGGCCTGGGCGCGTTCGTCCTTTTCGACGCCGTGACGGTTGAAGACACGGACTTCGACGATGGTGCCGGCGACGCCCGGCGGCAGGCGCAGCGAGGTGTCACGGACATCGGAGGCCTTTTCGCCGAAGATGGCGCGCAGCAGCTTTTCTTCCGGCGTCATCGGGCTTTCGCCCTTCGGCGTGACCTTGCCGACCAGGATATCACCCGGCTGGACTTCGGCGCCGATGGCAACGATGCCGGCTTCGTCGAGGTTGCGCAGGGCTTCTTCACCGACGTTGGGGATATCGCGGGTGATTTCTTCAGGCCCGAGCTTGGTGTCGCGGGCCATGACTTCGAATTCCTCGAGGTGGATCGAGGTGAAGACGTCGTCGGACACGATGCGTTCGGAGATCAGGATCGAGTCTTCGAAGTTGTAGCCGTTCCACGGCATGAAGGCGACGAGGACGTTGCGGCCGAGCGCCAGATCGCCCAGGTCGGTCGACGGGCCGTCGGCGATGATGTCGCCCATGGAGACCTTGTCACCGACGCGGACCAGCGGACGCTGGTTGATGCAGGTGTTCTGGTTGGAGCGCTGGAACTTCGACAGGCGGTAGATGTCGACGCCCGGCTTGTTCGGATCCTGCTCTTCGGTGGCACGCACGACGATACGGGTGCCGTCGATCTGCTCGACCACGCCGGTACGGCGGGCGGCGACCGTGGCGCCGGAGTCACGGGCGACGACCTCTTCCATGCCGGTGCCGACCAGCGGTGCGTCGGAACGAACCAGCGGCACGGCCTGACGTTGCATGTTCGAGCCCATGAGGGCGCGGTTGGCGTCGTCGTTTTCGAGGAAGGGGATCAGCGCGGCGGCGACCGAGACGACCTGCTTCGGCGACACGTCCATATAGTCGACGGTCGAGGTTTGCTGCAGGCCCGGTTCACCGTTGACACGGCCCTGGACCAGGTCGTTGACGATCTTCTTGGTGCTGTCGAGCTCGATGTTCGCCTGGGCGATCACGTGCTTGGACTCTTCCATGGCCGACATATAGACGACCTCTTCCTGGGCAACGCCGTCGACGACCTTGCGGTACGGGCTTTCGATGAAGCCGTACTTGTTGACGCGGGCGTGGGTGGCCAGGGAGTTGATCAGGCCGATGTTCGGGCCTTCCGGCGTTTCGATCGGGCAGATACGGCCGTAGTGGGTCGGGTGCACGTCGCGGACTTCGAAGCCGGCGCGTTCACGGGTCAGACCGCCAGGCCCCAGGGCCGACAGGCGGCGCTTGTGGGTGATTTCCGACAGCGGGTTGGTTTGGTCCATGAACTGCGACAGCTGCGACGAACCGAAGAATTCGCGGACGGCAGCGGCGGCCGGCTTGGCGTTGATCAGGTCGTGCGGCATCACGGTGTCGATGTCGACGGACGACATGCGTTCCTTGATGGCGCGTTCCATGCGCAGCAGACCGACGCGGTACTGGTTTTCCAGCAGTTCGCCGACCGAACGGACACGGCGGTTGCCGAGGTTGTCGATATCGTCGATTTCGCCCTTGCCGTCACGCAGACCGACCAGGATCTTCATGATCTTCAGGATGTCTTCCTTGCGCAGCACGCGCTCGCTGTCGGCGACGTCCTGCTCGAGGCGCATGTTCATCTTGACACGGCCGACGCTGGACAGGTCGTAGCGTTCCAGGTCGAAGAACAGCGACTGGAACATGGCCTCGGCGGCTTCGATCGTGGGCGGCTCACCCGGGCGCATGACGCGATAGATGTCGAACAGAGCGTCTTCACGCGACGAGTTCTTATCGATGCGCAGGGTCGAGCGCATGTAGGAACCGACGGTGACATGGTCGATGTCGAGAACGTCGACCTTGGTGAAGCCGTGCTCTTCCAGGGCCTTGACGGCGGCGGCGTCGAGCTCGTCACCGGCTTCGGCGTAGATTTCGCCGGTCTGGAAGTTGACTTCGTCGCGGGCCAGGTAGCGGCCGACCAGGGCTTCCGGCGACAGCAGGAGCGACTTGACGCCGCTGTCGGCCAGCTTTTTCGCCACACGGGCCGAGATCTTGGTGCCGGCCTGGGCGATGACTTCGCCGGTGTCGGCGTTGATCAGGTCCGATTCCGGCTTCACGCCACGCCAGCGTTCGGGCTTGTACGGCGTGACCCAGCCGGCTTCCTTCTTTTCGTACGGCACGACGTCGTAGAAGGTCGTCAGGATTTCTTCGCCGTCCATGCCGAGCGCGAACAGGAACGAGGTCGCCGGCAGCTTGCGGCGACGGTCGATACGCACATAGACGATGTCCTTGGCGTCGAATTCGAAGTCGAGCCACGAACCGCGGTACGGGATGATGCGGGCGCCGAACAGAAGCTTGCCCGACGAGTGCGTCTTGCCCTTGTCGTGGTCGAAGAAGACGCCCGGCGAGCGGTGCATCTGCGAGACGATGACGCGTTCGGTGCCGTTGACGACGAAGGTGCCCTTGTCGGTCATCAGCGGGATGTCGCCCATATAGACGTCTTGTTCCTTGATGTCCTTGACGGAGCGGGCGCCCGTCTCTTCGTCCGATTCAAAAACGATCAGGCGCAGCTTGACCTTCAGGGGGGCAGCATAGGTAATGTCGCGCTGGATGCATTCCTCGACGTCGTACTTGGGCTCTTCGAACTCGTACGACACGTATTCCAGGGTGGCGCGTTCGTTGAAGTCCTTCACCGGGAAGACCGACTTGAACACCGCTTCCAGACCGTCATCGACACGGTTCGCCGGGCGAACGTCGCGCTGCAGGAACTGCTCGTAGGACGAGCGCTGCACCTCGATCAGGTTGGGCATGCGGATGGCTTCGGGGATCCGGCCGAAAGACTTGCGGATCCGCTTCTTTTGGGTGAACGACAGAGTCATCGTTTTTCCTTGCGTCAGAACGCGTGAAAATGTGGTCTAAAATGCAGCTTGCTGCGCGCGGGTTTGGTTGCGGCCCTTTCCGGACCGGAAGTTTGCCTGCGCCTGCTCTTTTTTGGCTGTAAAGCCAAAGACGCTGTGATTGGGAGCCATGGAAATCGGCTCGACCCTTCGCCGGCAGAAAGAGCATAAGGCCGGCATTCGGGCCCTCATCAAGACGCAGTACGCCTTAAAGGGGAGCGTCCGATAGCGCGTTTAGGAGACGAGGTAAAGGGGGAAATGGAAATAAATTCGAATTTGTCAAGAGGATTGTTGAATGGCCGGCTTATGACGCGGCTCCGGCCAAAGAAGCCCGGTCCCAAGGCCCCAGGCAAAGGACACAACCATCGGCCAATCCCGCCAGCGCGCATCCAATACCACGCGCCATTCCCCGCTGCGGAAGAGGCATATCGCAATGAATAGAACGGCCGCAACAAGGATGGCCGCAAGTCCAAACCGAAACAAGCGGTTGGCTAACGACACACCGGGATCGAATATATGCGCCCGTATCCCGGCAAGGAACCCTGGGCGCAAGGCAAACCCGAAGATCGCGCCCCCGAGTTCGATGATGATCGATAAGGTCAGATAAAATCGCGGAAGGACTTCGGCGAACATAATATCCGCCACCGCGGCCGCAACCAGACTCCCAAGGATCAGGAATAGCCAGAAGAACGACAGGCACACCCTGTTGCCGTTATCAAAGCCGCTAATGCCGCCGAGGAAGAAAAAGATGAAGAACATATGGCCGGCGTCATCCGTGACGTAGACGTTGCGGAAGTATCTTTGCGTCAGAACGCTTGGGAAAATGAACTCGAGCGCCAGAAGAGCCGCGACCAGCATGGCGAAAGGCCAATAGGTGATGGTCGCGGATCTGATCGTGTTTTGGTTCGCCATAATCCCCCCGATTGCCAACCGGCTACCATGGCGCGTGGAAGCGGTCAAACTACCGCGCCAGGGCCATGTCGAAAGCGATAATGATGGTTTGCCCGCCGCCTCCGGCGGGCAAAGCCCCCTGTGACTGCCCCCAGGACGCCACCTGCAGCAATGCTTGGCCGCCCCCCGTCTCCGGAGGCGCGGTGCGCAACTGGCCGAGAATCGGCTGCGATTTGATAAGCGCGTCGTGGAAGGCGACCGAGCGTTGCAGGGCCAAGGCGGCCTGGGCGCGGCCCTGGTCGGTAAAAGCGTCGAAATTGGCGCTCGTGACGATATTCGCCCGGTCCATCTTCGGCCCTTTCGTGTCGCAATTCGCCGACGTCGCGCCATAGGCATAGCACGGCAGGCGCTGGGCCAGGATGGCGGCGACCTTTGCGGCAACCAATTGACCGCCCGGCGACAGCACCGTGGAGTTCGGCAGGAAGATCTGATCCGCCGGGAAGGTCAGGTTGCCGTCGACGGCGTCGCCGGAGGCCGGCAGACTGGCGCTGGCGAAATCGCTTTCCAGTTGGCCCACGACCGTGGCGCGCTCGGCCTTGGCCATGTCCTCGGGTGTCGCCGTGGCGCGCGGCGCCGTCCCCGAATAGGCGAAGCAACGACGCGCCGGATCGTCGGCGCCCAACGCCGCGCCCGGTACGCACAACACATGCGCCTTTTCATCGATCTCGGCATTGATGGTCTTGGGCTGCAAAGCCGTGGCGACCTGCAACAGGGCGGTGGTCTGGGCGTCCTTGGCGCCCGTCAGGGCGGCCGTCGTGCTGCGGAACTGCAGGGCGAAATAGGCCAGCATGATGATGAAAATGAAAACCACGCCGATCATCATGTCGGTCATCGACACGTAATAGCTATCGCCTTCGTCGGCTTCGACGCTGGCGGACGCGCGGCGGCGCGACTTCATCATGACGCCACCTTCAGGCCGTGCGACTCAAGCGAGGTCTCGATGCGGTGCAGCGTGTGCATCTGTTCCAGAGCCACCTTTTCCGGCGGCATGTAGACGACGCAGGCGTCCAGCGCGGTAAAGAAGCTGGTCTCCAGCTGGTGAATGCGCCGGCGGCGCAGGCGCGCCACGATGCGCAGGACGATCGAGGCCAGCACCCCGGCGATCGATGTCCAGAACTTGGTGGCGGCGATAGCCAGAAGCCCCATCAATGCCGCCTGAACTTCACCGGGATTGCCCGTGCCGATGGCGCCGGTCGCTTCGCTGAGCGCGGCGACGATGCCGAGGAAGGTGATCACCAAGCCGATCGCGACCAGGATATTGGCCCACCACTCCAGGGTCCGGGCCGGTTCATCGAGCGGATCGAACACCTCGCGCGCCCGGGCCGTGGTGGCCAGGCGACCGTCGCCATTGTCGGCCAGAAGGCCGCGGAAATTGCCCCAGCCGTCCATCAGGGCGGGTGATTGCGTCGCCGCACCGCCCAGTTGCAGGTCGAATTCGCTGAAATTGTCAGCGAATTTGCGCTGCCCCGCCGCACCGCGCAGGGCCGACAGCTGGTTCCAGCGGTCGACCAACTCCTGTTTCAGCGGCCCGTATTCGCGAATTTCGGACAGGACCACCAACGCCATGCCGGCGGCGAAAATGGCCGCGGCCAGCCACAAGGCGGCACCGGGCGCGCTGAAAACGAGAATGACGAGGGAGGTTACGGGATCGCGCACGGTCGTACCTTTCGCGGCTATTAATCGCCGCAAGCTATGGATGTTCGGGCTGGCCCGGCCGGCACCTTAAGCCACAATCGGGCCAAATTACGGCGGTGCGGGAAATTCAGGCTGGATCGAGATGGGCCGAGATCAGGGCGGCGCGCGCCAGATCTTTGGGACGGCCGAACAGGCGCAGGATCGCGGCCTGCTCTTCCAAAGACGGCACAAAAAAGGTGGCATTTCCATAGGTTATGGAAATACGGCTTTCAATATGCAAGGAAGTCCATTTGCCGGCGGCGTGGACTTCGAGGCCGCCCATGAAGTCGATTTCGATCCCGCCTTCAGGCTTGGCCTGGAAATAGGGTGCGGAGCGGAACAGGGCGCTGCGGGACGGGCTGGCGGCTACACCCAGAGTCCGTCGTGCGGCTTCGATAACGTCGGAAGCGGCGAAGACGTCGATATCCCTGGGCGTCACATCGATGCCACTGAGCGCCAGGGCGGCCGAGCCGATGAGCCACCAGTCGCTGCCGGCCGGCATGACGCGGGTAAGACATTCGGCGGAGCGGGTGAATTCGGGCGACATGGCCATCCATAGCCCAAAAGAAAACGGGCCGGAAGATCGCTCTTCCAGCCCGTCTATGGAATCTAACAGATGGCTTGCCAACCGTAGCTTTAGCGAAGGGTGGTGAATTACTTCACTTCGACCTTGGCGCCGACGTCTTCCAGCTTCTTCTTGATGTCGGCAGCTTCCTGCTTCGACACGTTTTCCTTGACAACCGCCGGGACGCCTTCGACGAGGTCCTTGGCTTCCTTCAGGCCGAGATCGGTACGGATCGTGCGGATTTCCTTGATCACGTTGATCTTCTTGTCGCCGCCATCGGTGAGGGTGACGGTGAATTCGGTTTGCTCTTCGACGGCTTCGACCGGAGCGGCCGGGCCACCGACGGCAGCGGCGACGGCGACCGGAGCGGCGGCGGAGACGCCCCACTTTTCTTCGAGCAACTTGGACAGTTCGGCGGCTTCAAGAACCGAGAGGGCGGACAGGTCGGCGACCAGTTGATCCAGCTTGGACATGTGATTTCCTTAAGAGATAGAGATGTTGATGGAATGATCTGAGGTGCGAAAGGGGTGTTTCGCCTGACGGGATTTTTTACGGAAAAGTGCACAGTGTCATTGCTTCACACTTTTCCCAAATCCCTTAAGCGCCTTGCTTTTCGGCGTGGGCCGCGATGACGCGGGCCAGGGCCCCGGCCGGGGCTTGCAGAACGCCAGCGATCTTGGTCGCGGGAGCTTGCAACAGGCCGACCAGCTTGCCGCGCAATTCGTCGAGCGACGGCAGCGTGGCGAGCGATTTCACGCCGCTCTCGGTGAGAACGTCGGTGTCCATGATGCCGCCAATGATCTTGAGCTTGTCATTTTCTTTGGCGTACTGGACGGAAATCTTGGCGGCGATGACCGGATCGGCCGAATAGACCAGGGCGACCGGGCCTTTGAAAAGGGCACTGCCCTTGTCGCCGACCTTGCCGTCCAGGGCCTTTTGGGCCAGGCGGTTCTTGAACACCTTCAGCACCGCGCCTTCCTTGCGGAGGCGGTTGCGAAGTTCAGACATTTCCACAAAGGTCATACCCGTATATTGGGTGACAACCACGGTGCCGGAGTTGGCGAAGACACCTTTCAGCTCTTCGATCGACTCGGCCTTTTTTGCGCGGTCCATTTGACGTGGCTCCATGGAGACTAATTCCGCACGGACAATCCGTGCGGAACAAACGAGCAACGCTCACGGTTCGGGAAAACCCGAATCATGCACATTGCAACTGTCGAGAGGGAATGCCAGGTCCATCAGGACACGCGCCAAATTTCCGCATTTAAGGAAATCAGCGAAAGTCCTGAGGCTTTGCGTCCCGTCTAATTTCGATCGGCCAGGGCTCTGGTCGATTACGGATGAAGTGGCCCTTCATCCCCGAAGGTCTCGGACAGAACGGTATGAAAGGGAGACCCTTTCAAGCCGGAACGGGCCCATTACAGGGAAATACACGCAAAAGCAAGAGTCATAATCAGCTCAGGCGCCGCATGGCTCGCCGCACCAGCGGCGACGCGCAGTCGCGCTTGCCAAATC
>OUWB010000349.1_pt2 | contig 11223 bp, 12 predicted proteins | sample 1779821 | NCBI WGS metagenome assembly OUWB01 (sample SAMEA3914806, study PRJEB12502) | metagenome | biome: forest; material: soil | place: Canada | collected 2011-08-03 | depth 0.1 m
GTCTGCCACCTCCCCCGCTATCGCAGGGGAGGAAAGGCAAGAAAAAAACCCCGCCGGTGAGGACGGGGTTCCTATCGTCGTATCTCGCGAAGCCTACTTCGAAGCGCTGGAACTCGATGCCGCGCTGCTGCTGGCCGCGGCGGTGGCCGCCTTGACCGGTGCGGCCGGATCGGCGGCCTTGGCCTTGGCGTCGGCGGCTGCCTTCTCGAAGCGCTTGCCCGGCTGGTCGACCAGGTCGGCATCGGCCATCTTGACGCCGCGCGGATGCGCCGCCGCCATCTTGACGTCGCCGCCGTCGGCCAGGACGTCGAGCGCCCGCGTCAGCTCGAAATCGCCGGTCTTGGTGTCGAACGTGTCCGGCGGCACCTCTTGCACAGCATGCGGCGAGCGGCGGACCTTGCCCTCGTCGGCGTCGAGCGCGTTGGCGTAGGCCGCTTCGGTATATTGCAGGGCGGACGAGGCGATGTATTTCGCCTGGTCCTTGGATTGCGCCACTTCCAGGTCGGGCTCGATGCCGGTCTTCTGGATCGAACGGCCCGACGGCGTGTAGTAACGCGCGGTGGTCAGCTTGACGGCGCGGTTGTCGCCCAGATCGATGACGCTCTGCACGGAGCCCTTGCCGAAGGTGGTCAGGCCGACGATTTCGGCGCGGTGCTGGTCCTGAAGCGCGCCGGAGACGATTTCGGCCGCCGAGGCGGTGCCCGGATTGACCAGAACGACCATGGGCTTGCCGTTCAGCATATCGCCATTGGCGTGGGCCTGGTAGCGGACAATGTCGTCCGGGTTGCGGCCGCGTTGCGACACGACCTCGCCGCCGTTGAGGAACAGATCGGCGACGCCGACCGATTGTTCCAACAGGCCGCCGGGGTTGTTGCGCAGGTCGAGCACAAGGCCCTTCATCTTCGGGTTCTTGGTGAGCAGGTCGCTCAGCGCCGCCTTGGTCTCGGCCGCCGTGGTCTCGGAGAAGCTGGCGATGCGGATGTAACCGTAGTCGCCTTCCATGTGATACTTGACCGACTTCACGGTGATGATTTCACGCGTCAGGGTGAGGTCGAACGGATCGGGCTTGCCGGTGCGCACCACGGTGATGGTCAGCTTGGTGTCCGGATCGCCCTTCATCTTGTTGACGGCGTCGTTCAGCGGAATGCCGATGATCGAGGTGCCATCGATGGCGGTGATATAGTCGCCGCTTTCCATGCCGGCCTTCTGGGCCGGGGTGTCGTCGATCGGGCTGACGACCTTGACGGCGCCGTCCTCGCTGGTCACTTCCAGGCCGATGCCGCCATACTTGCCCTTGGTCTTTTCCTTGAGGTCCGTATAGTCGTCGCCCGACAGGTAGTTGGAGTGCGGGTCGAGGCTGGCCAGCATGCCTTGCAGCGACGCATTGATCAGCTTCTTGGAATCGACTTTGACGACATAGTCCTGCTGCACGATGGCCAGGACGTCGCCGAACAGCTCCAGTTGCTGATAGGTGTCGGAGCGGGGCGACAGCACGGGCTGGTTGGCATAGGCCACCGCACCGATGCTCAGAGCCACGGCGGCGATACCGCCGAGATAAATGTTCTTCATGCGATCCTCAGGAGCGTAACGCGCGCACTATGCTGGTTACACATATAGTACGAATATAGCGACGTAAACTGGGCGCGTAAGAGGTGACAAAAAGGTAAAGTGGCGTGGCTTTTTCGCCCAGCACGGCACTTGAGCGCTGGAATGCGGTGTTATCAGACCCTCCAAGGCGCAGCCTTGGCAAGCGCGACTGCGCGCCCGAGCTCGTGCGAGGAGCCTCGCGGCGCCTGAGCGCTAAGATGCCGCGATCTGCATTCCCGGGTTCACCGGCTGGTCGCCCTTGCGCAGTTCCATGTACAGCGTGGTCTTGTGGTCGGACAGGTTGGGCATGCGCCCCAGCGGCTCGTGCAGGCCCACCGTCTGGCCCTTGTCGACATAGATGCGGCCCAGGCCCGTCAACACGACGTGCAGGTCGTGGCCGACGCTTAAGATAACCACCTGGCCATAGGAATCGACCGGGCCGGCGAATTCGACCTCGCCCTCGGCCGGCGCCGTCACCTGGCCGCCCGGATCGGCGGCATAGGAGATGCCGCGGGCATTGTCCTGACCGAAATCCTCGGTCTTGTCGCCGACGACCGGCGCCTGCAGGTGGCTATTGTCCGGGCGTGGGCCCAAAAGCCCGGCCAGTGGCGTCAGGCCGTGCATGCGGTCCTGGCGCGCCTTCAGCTCGACCGACTGGGCGGCGATCTTGTCCGCCTGGTCCAAAAGCTGGTCCTCGAGCTCGCCCTTTTGGGTGATCAGCTTCTCGATCTGCTCGCGCTGGTCGGTGACATCGCCTTCGGAGACGAACAGGGCGTCGTTCTGCAAGGCGGTCTGGCGGCGCAGATTGACCAGGTCGGCGTTCTGCTGCGCCAGGATCTGGGTGCGCTTTTGCAGCTCGGGCGTGATGGCGCGCATGATGATCGCCGCCATCACCGCGTCATTGACCTTGCGTGACGGCACGAAGATCGCCGGCGGCGGGTTGCGCGAATAGATTTCCAGCGCCGACAGCAGGCGCGATTCCTTGTCCCGCATGGCGATCAGCTTGTGCTCGATGTCGGCTTCCTGCAGGTTCAGCGTCTCGAGCCGGGCCTGGTAGATGGCGACGCGCTTTTCCGACATGCCCTGCTTCTTGGAGATGTCGATGATCTGGTTGCGCAGATCCTCGATCTCCAGCGCGATCTGGCGGGCGCTCATGCGCGAGGCCTCGACGCGGCGGTCATTGGCGCGCAATTGCGCCGACAGGTTGTCGAGCGTCGCCTGGTCCTGGGCCGACAGCGCTTTTTGCCGCACCTGGGCATCGCCCGCGGCGGCGCCCATCGCGAGCAGGGCGATACCGGCCAGGGCAAGGGGGAGAAGACGGCGGGACATATGCCTCACATAGGCCGCTTTGTGGCGGGGCTCAATGACCTGCGACCATGCCCCGCACGAAGTTTAAGGCAAGATCCAGCATGCACAGCGCCAATGACACGGCCAGCAGCCGATTGAGGAGGAGGCTCACCTTCAATCCCGAGCCCATGTCCGGTTTGTCCCGCATCGTCAGGAGCTGCCACATGATGCGAAGACCGCCATTGCGATCGCCGAAGGTCGGCCGCTCCAATAGCGGCAGGCCTTTAAGGCGCAGGTAGGCAAGGCAGAGAAGGTAAGCCAATGCAAAATTGCCAAGCAGGAGAATCATAACCAGCAGAAAGCGGCCAATGGGATTGACGAGAAAAATATCGATCCAGTCGGCCAGGGTGGCGGATGACATGCGTAACTCCTTCCACGACCATAGACCAACCGGTTTGGGGGGCAAAGGCCCTTGCCATTTGCGCGAATTAGGCGTCTTGTCGCCTCCCGTTTTTCGTGTTTTCGCCTCGACCTGACCCCATGAATACGCGCCGCGCCCTGTTCCGGGCCCTGAGCAAATCCGATCTCAACATGCTCCGCGCCCTGCGCGGCCGCGGCGTGTCGCTCGCCTACGAGCCCGAGGACGCCGCGCCGGCGTTCAACGTCGCCGTGTCGGAGGATTTCGTCGATATCGCCGTGCTCGAATGGCTGGACGCCGAGGGCGTCGATCCGGGCATGCGCGACCGCGACCAGTGGGCGGGATCGCTGCATATGGTCGTCGGCCGCCCCGATCCGGCGGCGTTCCTGTGGCTGCTGCGCCAGGGGCTCGATCTCAATGCCCAGACGCGCACCGGCGAGACGGCGCTGATGCTGTGCGCGCGGCCGCCCGACGGCGCCGACGAACACTGGTCCGAATGGGGGTTGCGCGACGCCCGCGAACTGCTGGCCGCCGGCGCCGATCCCAATCTCGCCGACGAAGCCGGGCGCACGGTGCTCGATTCGGCGTGCGAGACCGGCGACATCGAGCTGGTCTCCCTGTTGCTGATGACCGGCGCGCGAGCGAAATGCGCCGATGTCGACGGCGTCACGCCGCTGCACCTGGCGGCGACGAAGGGGGCTGAGACCTGCGTGCGCGCCCTGCTGGAGGCCGGCGCCGACGTCAATGCCTGCAATCTGAACGGCGCCACGCCTTTGCATGGCCTGGCCGAGCTTCAGGTCACCGACACCACGCCGGCCCATCTGAAGGTCGCGGGTCTGTTGATGGCCGCCGGCGCGAATCTTGGCCAGATCGATGCCCAGGGCGCGACGCCCCTGGTCGTGGCGGCGCGGGTCGGCAATGTGCCGATGGCGGCGGTTCTGGTCGCCGGCGGCGCCATGAATGTCAGCCAGCGCGCCGAGGCCCTGCGTCACGCCGTGCTGTTCGAGGATGCCGACATGACCGGGCTGCTGGTCCGTGCCGGCGCCGACGTCAATATGGAGCTGGATGACAACGAGACGCGGCCGCTGCACATCGCGGCGCAGGAAGGTTTCATCGCCGGGGTAAAGGGCTTGCTCGACCATGGCGCCGACATCGAGGCGGTCAATGGCGACGGCGAGACACCGCTTCTGGTCGCCGTGCGGCGGCAGAGGTTCGCGGTGGTCGAATTGCTGCTGCAGCGTGGGGCCGATGCCGGTCACACCGATGCCTATGGCAATACGGCGCTGTCGCTGTCGACGCGCCGGCGCAATTCGTTGATCCCGAAGCTGCTCGACAATGTCGTGACGATGCCGAAGGCGCGGGTGATTTAGGGTTTTTTGGACCACGAAACACACGAAAAACACGAACTTCAGGATATGCCGGATACGCTGGTGCTATTGGGATAAAATGCGCTGCGCGCGGCTTCTCGTTCGTGCTTTTCGTGTGTTTCGTGGTTCAAAATTTGCTTAATCCCGGTGGTACGGCAAGCCGGCCAGGATGGTCACAGCGCGGTACATCTGTTCGGCCAGCATGACGCGCACCAGGGCGTGCGGCCAGGTCTGCGGCCCGAATGCCAGCGAAAATGCCGCCGATTTGCGCAGGTCGGGATCGAGCCCGTCGGCGCCGCCGATGACGAAGGCGATGCGCCGTTCGCCGCGATCCTTGAATGTCTCGATACGGGCGGCGATATCGCGCGACGACAAGAGGTCGCCGCGCTCGTCGCAGGTGACGATCACCCCGCCGTCGGCCAGGGCCGCGCGGATGGCTTCGGCCTCGGCGGCCTTAAGCTGCGGGGAGGTGAGGTTTTTGCCCTTCTTCGCCTCGACCTCGATCAGGTCGGCCGGGGCGATGCCCAGCGGCCGGCCGGTCTGCGCGGCGCGCGCCACATAGTCGCGCGCCAGGGCGTTTTCGGGGGTCGCGCCGAGCTTGCCCACGGCGCACAGGGTCAGTTTCATGCCTTAGGAAACGGTGTGTCCGGTGCCCGACGGCGACAAAGACCACATCTTTTCGATATTGTAGAAGGTGCGGACTTCCGGGCGGAAGATGTGCACGACGACGTCGCCGCAATCGATCAGCACCCAGTCGCAAGCCGGCAGGCCTTCGACCTTGGCCTTGCCGTGGCCGGCGTCTTTCAGCGCGCGCATGACATGGTCGGCCAGAGCACCGACGTGACGGTGCGAACGGCCCGACGCGATGATCAGCGTGTCGGCGACCGAGGATTTGCCTTTGAGGTCGATGCAGACGATGTCCTGCGCCTTGTCGTCGTCGAGACGATCGACGATCAGGGTTTCCAGGGAGAGGTCTTCGCCATCAGCGAGGGCCGAGGTACCGCCATTAAGCGGTTCGGAAGCGGGCTCCTCAAGAACAGGAGCAGTGTGGGGCGCGCCGTGCGCGGGCTGCAGAGACAGGGTCAGGGTTCCTTTTTCGGCCACTGGTGAGGATGGACCTTATCACAAAAGGCCGGCCCGGTCACTGGCAGATGGTGCGGATCACGTGTTTTTTAAAGGGTTGGGGTTTATGGCTTTTTCCGCTGGGCCCTTATCGCCGTCGACGAGTGTCCGTGCAGCGGGCCTTTAAGGTACGCCCAGGCCGGTGCCTTCATACCGGGGATCATCAGGCCGCTGCGCTCGCGCACCCGGAAGTGGCTGAATCTCTTGGCGGTTGGCGAAAAACGCGCGTTCATCAGAGCGCTCGGGCGCGACACCACGACCACCGGCACCATGTGCATGATCTGCACCCAGCCGCGCCATTTGTGGAAACTGGCCAAGCTGTCGCCGCCCATGATCCACACGAACTTCACGCCCGGATAGCGCGCCTTCAATGCCCTGAGCGTATCGAGCGTGTACTTGGCCTTGATGCGGGTTTCGAACGTCGAGATGATATCGTGCGGGCCGATGAACGGCCGCAGATCGGCGATGCGCTGGTCGAGCGGCGCGGTGTCATGCGCCGATTTCAGCGGATTCTGCGGTGACACCAGCCAGATAATCTTGTTGAGCCCCAAGCGCTGGCGGGCGGTTTCGGCGACGTGGTGATGGCCTTCGTGCGCCGGATTGAACGACCCGCCGAACAGGCCGATCTTCATGCCGCGTTCGAGATGCAGGCCGTTCTTCAGTGCACCGGAGCGCACGGCAGCCGTCATCGGAGCGAGGCCGGCGAACCACATAACCCTAGCGCACCCAGGAGCGGGCGCTGGTGACGCCCGAGAGAGTTGGAAGAGGTGCGCTAAGATGTAACAAATCAATTTTCCCAGGGGCTGTAGGCGGCGGCAGTCGCCGGTGAGTCGTCATCTTCCTCGCCGGGCACGGGATTGCCCTGGATGATGTTGAACGCCGCGAACAACAGCTCGCGCACGCCCTCGCCGGTGACGGCGGAAATCAGGTACGGGGTTTTGCCGCTGGCGCGTTTCAGCTTGGCGCGCAGCGTCTTCTTCGCCTCGGCGTCCATGGCGTCGATCTTGTTGATGGCCAGGATTTCCGGGCGCTCGGCCAGGTCCTCGGCGTATGTCTTCAGCTCCTTGCGGATGACGCGATAGGCTTTGACCGCGTCCTCCTGGGTGCCGTCGACGAGGTGGATCAGCACCTTGGTGCGCTCGACATGGCCCAAAAAGCGCGTGCCGAGGCCGGCGCCGTCGGATGCGCCTTCGATCAGGCCGGGGATATCGGCCAGGACGAAGCGCTGTTCGGGACCCAGGTCGATGACGCCGAGATTGGGCACCAGCGTGGTGAAGGGATAGTCGGCGATCTTCGGCTTGGCTGCGGATGAGGCGGCGAGGAAGGTCGACTTGCCGGCATTGGGCAGGCCCAGGAGGCCGGCGTCGGCGATCAGCTTCAGCCGCATCCAGATCCAGCGCTCTTCGCCGTCCTGGCCCGGCAGGGCGAAGGTCGGCGCCTGGTTGACCGGGCCCTTGAAGCGCGTATTGCCCCAGCCGCCATTGCCGCCCTTGGCCAGCAGATAGCGCTTGCCGGCGACGTCCATGTCGACGATCAGGGTTTCCTGGTCCTCGTCCAGCACCTCGGTGCCGACCGGCACGCGCAGGACGACGTCCTCGGAATTGGCGCCGTGCATCTGGCGCCCTTTGCCGTGCTCGCCGGTCTTGGCCTTGAAATGCTGCTGGTAGCGATAGTCGATCAGGGTGTTGAGGCCTTCGACGGCCTCGATCCACACGTCGCCGCCCTTGCCGCCGTCACCGCCGTCGGGTCCGCCGTTGGGGATGAATTTTTCCCGCCGGAACGAGACGCAGCCGCCGCCGCCGTTGCCGGAACGGATATAAATCTTGCACTGGTCGAGGAATTTCATGGCGGGTGTCTTTTACGAAGGAATTGTCTTGAATGAAAATGAGCACAAGATCAATGACCTTGTGCTCATTGCGAGGATAAGTAAGGCAAACGAGGCTTCTCAATATTGCCCCCTCCCCGTTTCTTACGGGGAGAGGACGTCGAGCAAGCCCGACAGGGCGTAGATCGGCGGGTGAGGGGCCTTCGGTTGACGGTTAGCCCCTCACCCGACCGCCATCACTTCGTTCGGCGCTCGTCCTCTCCCCGTAAGAAACGGGGAGAGGACTATTTTGAGCAGACTGCGCAGCTCAGAGTATTCTAATCATATGTAACGCCAGATGCGCACCTTCTCGCGCCATCGAGGTCTCCATGGTCCGCCGCCCCGTATACAGGAAGTCGGCGGCGATCAGCGCCCGGCCAGACGCGTCATTGTCGGCGAAGTGGGCCGCATGGACGACGCGATGCAGGCGGCGCTTCTTGCACCAGCGCAGCAGCGCATCGATCGCCTCGACGCCAAAGCCTTCGCCCTGGTGCGCCGGGGCGATGAACACCGATAGGTTCGGACCGAAGCAATCGAGACCGGCGGGCTTGCCGCAAGTCGTCTTCTTCAGCGAGATGACGCCGATCAAGTGCTCGTCTTCCAGCCGGATCGCCCAGTGCGTGCGGTCCGTCGCGATCATCCTGGTCAACAGCTTCTCGGCGTCTTCGCGCGTCAGCGGATGCGGAATGGCGTGGGTCATGCGCGCCGAATGCGGATCGCCATACACATCGATGAAGGCGTCGAGGTCGGTGGCGCGCAACGGGGTCAGGCTCAGACGGTCCGTTTCGATACTGGGCGCGGGCCTGCGGGGCGGTCGGGAGGGGGCCCGCTCTGGGGTTGGCGTGATCATGGCTCGGTCTCCTTTGCCTTCCCCGGGGGTGTGGCTCCACGGATAGGCATTATTTAGGGTCGAAATTTGTCGTTTCGACCTCAGGTCTGATGAGCGGGATCACGATTAGGTGTGTTTGTGCACGCTAACTATTTGAGCAATCGCACAAAACAAAACGGGAGGCCGGTAAAATCCGGACTCCCGCTCAAGGGTTTGGATCCGGATCGGCTTGGTGAACAAGCACGATCCGAAATCTCGAAGGGTGCTTATTCGGCGGCCTGGGCGGCCGGAATGATCGACACGTAACAGCGATTGTCACGCTTGGTGGTGAACTTCACCGCGCCCGTCGCCGTGGCGAAAAGGGTGTGGTCGCGGCCGAGACCGACATTGGTGCCCGGCCAGAACTTGGTGCCGCGCTGGCGGACCAGGATATTGCCCGAAAGGACATTTTCACCGCCGAAGCGCTTTACGCCGAGACGCTTGGATTCTGAGTCACGGCCGTTACGCGACGAGCCGCCGGATTTCTTGTGTGCCATGGGAGGATATCCTCTTCAGTACTGATCTTAGGCTTCGTCGGAAGAGGCTTCAGCGGCCTTCTTCTTCGGAGCGGCTTTCTTCGGGGCGGGCGCGGCTTCGACAGCGGCGACCGGGACTTCGGCTTCGACGACCGGGGCGGTGTCGGCGGCGACGCGGACGGCCAGATTACGGGCGCGGGCGTCGAGCTCGGCCTTGGTGGTCAGCGACACGACGCCGTCCCAGGCGGCCGACTTGCCGGCGCCGTCGATGCCGGTGACGCGCAGCACGGTTTCGTGCTGGCGATGGCCGCGGGTCCGGCGATAGCCCTGGCGGCGGATCTTCTTGAAGATGCGCACCTTGTCGCCCTTGCGGGTTTCGATCAGCGTCGCCGAGACGGCGGCGCCGTCGACCAGCGGCGCACCGACGACCGCGCCGGCGTCGTCGCCGAGCATCAGGACGTCGTTGAAGGTCACGGCCGCGCCGGGTTCACCTTCAAGCTTTTCGACCACGAGCAGGTCGCCGGCCGAGACGCGGTATTGCTTACCGCCTGTTTTAATGACCGCGTACATGGTCATGGACCTCTTATATGGGCGCATGCCCATGGCAACCGCCACGGCCCGCGCAGGAAAAGGAAAATACGCCACAGGAGCCAGGCTCCGGGCGAGAGGGCGCGACTTATACAAGGAAAGGCATGCGAGTCAACCGCCCTATGCGCAAAAAGGCTTCGACCCTTACGGAAGATTTACGATGACGGCCCGGTCGCGCCGCCGATCCTTGCGCGGGCCGGTCTATAGTGCGGCAAAGGAGACTTCCATGACCACCAAACCGACCCCGTCGCCCCAGCCCATACCCGGCCAGCGCCCGCCGCTCAACGACGATGAGGACACCGTCGCCATCCCGCGCATGGGTGACGAACTGAACGGCGAAGACGTTCTGGAGCCGTCGAAGGACGCGGACAAGGACAAGCGCTAGCGTCCAACGCCGCGTTTTTCCAAAACGTCCCTATATAGATATGATAGCAACGGCCGCGCGGAGGAATCTGTGCGGCCGTTGCCGCTTCCGCTTGATTTCAAGGCGTAAAGGCATACTTAAGCGGAAAGCCCCCGTCGCTATTACAAGATAACACCTGAGAGACCGTCATGGCCGATACCCAAAATACCGCTGCGAAGACTCCCGTCACCGTGCTGACCGGCTATCTCGGCGCCGGCAAGACGACCCTGCTCAATCGCATCCTTTCCGAAAACCACGGCCAGAAGTACGCCGTCATCGTCAACGAGTTCGGCGAGATCGGCATCGACAACGACCTGATCGTCGGCGCCGACGAAGAAGTGTTCGAGATGAACAATGGCTGCGTCTGCTGCACGGTGCGCGGCGACCTGATACGGATCTTGAGCGGCCTGATGAAGCGCAAGGGACGGTTCGACGCCATCATCGTCGAGACGACGGGCCTCGCCGACCCCGGTCCGGTCGCCCAGACCTTCTTCGTCGATGAGGAGATCAAGGCGCGCACCTATCTCGACTCGGTGACGACACTCGTCGATGCGCGCCACTTCGAGCAGGCGCTGAAGGACGGCAAGGAAGCCAAGGAACAGATCGCCTTTGCCGACCATATCATTCTCAACAAGACCGACCTGGTCAGCGAGGACAAGCTCGACGAGATCGAAGCGCGCCTGAAGGGGTTGAACCCGCTGGCGACGATCCAGCGTGCCCACCGCTCGGACGTGCCGATCAAGCAGTTGCTGAACCAGCATCGCTTCGATCTGGCCAAGATGGAAACCGTCGAGAACCACAGCCACGATCATGACCATCATCACCACGACCATGATCACGGCCACGACCATCACCATCATGACCATGATCATCAAGGGCACGATCACGGGCACCATCATCACGATCACGGCCACGACGATCATAAGCCTGGGCACGGCGAGGCCGGCCACGTCCACGACGAACATTGCAGCCACACGATCAATCCGATCCACGACGAAGAGATCAAGAGCGTCTCCCTGACCTCGGAAAAGCCGATCGACGGCGTGCGGTTCACCCAATGGCTCGACAAGCTGTTGGCCGAAAAGGGTCAGGACATCCTGCGCGCCAAGGGCATTCTGAACGTCAAGGGCGAGGACAAGCGCCTGGTCTTCCAGGCGGTGCACATGATCCTCGAGGGTGAGCTGCAACAACCCTGGAAGGACGGCGATCCGCGCGTTTCGCGCGCCGTGTTCATCGGCCGGCA
>OUWB010294918.1_pt1 | contig 11222 bp, 10 predicted proteins | sample 1779821 | NCBI WGS metagenome assembly OUWB01 (sample SAMEA3914806, study PRJEB12502) | metagenome | biome: forest; material: soil | place: Canada | collected 2011-08-03 | depth 0.1 m
GGCGTTGAAACGAAGACAGAGATGAAGGTTTGCGGCCGGGGTTACGGCGCGCTGTCGGCGCCGACGGCGTTCAGTTCCACGAGCTGGCGCGTCGAAGTGACGGTGATGCCACGTGCCCTGTATCCCCTGACGACATTGGGGGTAATGCCGGCCATCCAGGTGCTCTTGAAATCCGCGAAATTCCCGGCAATGCCAAGGTTACGCATCGCGGTAATGTAGTCGGGCGTCAGACCCAGGGTACGCGTACTCAGCAGGTCGTTGACGTTAGCAGGCATACCGACGGTTAGCAGAGCACGCGCGTCTGCCGGCGTGATGCCTGCATCGTTCAAGGCTATACCCTGATTCAGCGTCAGGTTCGGGAAGCCGGCGGACTTCATGGCACGCATATATTCCACGCTGATGCCCGCCGCGCGCATGCTGACAAGTGTGTCGGCGTCGATCTGGTTCTCCGGTGAAGAAACCCTTATGGCCTTTGCGGCACTTGGTGCCGCCGCGGGGCTGTCCTGTAAGCCGGCTGCGAGTCGATGTGTCGATTCCTGGGCCTGCACCGGCGCCGCGGGTGTCGGCGAGGCCATGCCCGGTGCGATCGTCAGGGCCGCCAGGACGGCTGTAATCCCGAGCGTGCCGATCGTGCCGGCTGCGACCAACTTTTTGCCCGGGGAAGTCCGCGAAGTATCGCGGTCAAGGATGCGTTCAACACGGCGATGAAGCGAGTTCTTCGGTGCGACAATGCCGTGAACAGCCTGAAGCAGATGACCTCGGTTCTGGTGCCGAACGATCCTGATCAGCAACTCGGCATAGGCCGGGCCTGGAATCTTCGCGGCAATGACAGCATCGTCGGCGGCCTCTTCGCGAAGCTGATGCGCCTCGCGCGCCAACTGCCAGGCCCACGGATTAAACCAGAAGATTGCCGTCGCGACACGCGCCAGGAGAAGTTTCACCCAGTCGAAATGAACGACATGGGCGAGTTCATGCGCGATGACAGCCTCTGCCTGGCCTGGCGCTAGCGCCGCCGTCTCATCAAGAACGATGGTGGGACGCATCAGGCCCCAACTGACGGGTGAGTTCAACTCGGCGCTCCGCAGCAGAGCGGTGCCACTTTTGCAACCGATACGCTTTTGCGCCTGTGCCAGCGCGTTCAACCAAATTACATCCGTCAGCACATCCGCACGCCGGCGTAGTCCGACAAGTTGCCATAAGGATAAAAGCATAAGGGCAAGCAGGAGGCCGGCGGGAGCGAGTACGACACAGGTGACGAAAATCGCGTATGGCCTGAATGCCGCCGCCGTTGTTTCACTTTTCGCCGGAGCACGCGAAGGTTGACCATGTGGAAAAGCCGGAGGGCTTGCGGGGAGCAATGGCTGCGACATAACGGCAGCGACCGGTGCGATCTCCGCCGGCATCCTTAAAGGCAGTTCCGGCGCGGCGATACTGACAAGCGGCAGGAGCACGAGGGCAAGCAGGCCCAGATGGGCAATCATGGACCGGACAGCGGCTGATCGGGCGCGCGCGATACGCAAGGCAAGGATAGCCGTCACGGCGAGCGCAAATGATTTTAAAGTCAGTAAAGCCAGGAAAAGCATTATTCGGCCTCACTCTGAGCCTGCCGCGCCCGGGCGATCATGGCTTCGAGTTCGTCGAGTTCGGCCGGTTCGATGCGCTTTGTCATACCGAGCAATGCGCTCGCCGCGCTAGCGGGCGAGCCATTGAAAAAAGTGCCAACGACCTGGCTGAGGGCGGTCTTGCGGGCCTGGCTGTCGGACAGCGTTGGCGTATACAGGAAGCCGCGGTCTCCATCCTTGCGTGACACCACACCCTTGTCCTTAAGGCGTTTCAGCATGGCGCGCACGGCCGAAGCCGTGAGTCGGTCCGGCAGGCCGTCACAGATTTCCGCGACGGTGCAGGCACCGCGCCGGTATAACAGATCAACGATTTGACGTTCACGAGGGGGGATTTGCGAAAGCACGTAGTTGGCTCCTTGGCTACATTTGTAGCCTTAGCTACAAATGTAGCGCGACACAAGCGTAAAAATTGCCCTCGTTGGAGCACTTTCCGAAAAGTGCTCCAGAGCGTATTCCGATCTGATTGCATCAGATCGGCGCTCTAGTTCTTTGCTTTTACGCGCTTTTTAATCCGAAAAGTGCGTCACACTTTTCGGAAAGCGCTCCAGGTACTTTCCGAGAAGCACGCAAAGACAATAATCTACGGCGATAATTCGACTCAATCCGATCGAAACGGGCCCTGGATGCACCGCGAAGGCCGGGGGGAACATCCCGCCCCGCGCGCAACATCAAAATCCGATCCTTGCTCCCGCCCCCGGCTTGACGCGGCTCTCGTCGCGTAGGCGCTCGAGGATGGCGTGCGCATCTGCCGCCGGCGCGTGACGCAACTGGCGCGCCACCACGGCGAAATCACCGGGCGTCAGGTTGCGCAGGCCCAAGAGCCCAGCCGGCGCCTTCACGCCGAAGAACCGTTCGAAAGCGCGCTTGAGACGCTCCGGCCCCAGCGGAGCCAAATCCAGCTTGAACACGAAGCGGCGCAGGGTCGCCGGATCGAGCGAGCCCGGATGGTTGGTCGCGGCGACCACCGGCAAGGGATGGCGATCGAGCCAGGTCAGCATCTCGTTGACCTGGCCGACCTCCCACGAAGCGCGCGCCCGCGTCCGGTCGAACAGCAGCGAATCCGCCTCGTCGAACAACAGGACGCCCTCCTGCCGCCGCGCCTCTTCGAACGCCGCCGCGATGTTCTTCTCGGTGCCGCCGACCCATTTCGACAACAGATCCGACGCGCGCCGCACCAGCAGCGGCCGGTCGAGCAGGCGCGCCAGATGATGCGCCAGAGCCGTCTTGCCGGTGCCCGGCGGCCCGGTCAGCAAAAGCGAAACATCGAGCGCCCCCAGATCCCGGATCGTGTCGAACAAAGGTTCCAGCGGCCGATCGGCCTCATAGAGCCCGAGGTCGAGATCGCCCGGCCCTTCCATCGGCAATTCGCCTCCACGCAAGGCGCGGACCAGCGACGTCGCCACACTGGCCCCGCCATCCACCTCACCGGCCAACCGCGCCGCGCGCACGGCGACGCGCAGCACGGTCGCCGTTTCCGGCGCCTGGTCGATCAGCTTGCTCATGGTCTCGCCCACCACGGCGCCCTCGTCGCGGGCAATGCGCTCAAGGATGCGGTGCGCCGCCCGGCGCGGGGCAAAGTCGAGCTTGAGCACAAAGCTCATCCGCCGCAGGATGGCGTCGTCGATATTGCCGATGGCGTTGGTGACCCAGATGACCGGCGCCGCATTGGTTTCCAGCAGCCGGTTGACGAAGACCTTGCTGCCTTCGCGCTTGGCGAACCAATCGCCGCCGGAGCGTTGCGCCCCGCCGATCAGGTCCTCCATCTCGTCGAACAACAGCACGGCGCCGCTTTGGTCACCCAGCACCTGCTGCGCCAGCAGGAGCGCCAGGACGCGGTCGCGCCGCGACGGCTCCTCGCCGTCCTCGTCGGCCTCGGCGATGCCGTGCAGCGGACAGCCCGCGGCGGCGGCCAGCGTGCGCAAAAGCTCGGTCTTGCCGGTGCCGGGCGGGCCGTAGATCAGGATATTGACGCCGTGCGCACGGGCGCGCACCGCCCCCTGGATCAGCCGCACCAGGAAACCGGCCTCGCCGACGTGGGCAAAGTCGGCCAGGTCCAGGCTCGCCGCCTGACGCCGTCCGGCCAGGGCCTCGGCCAAGTCGTCGATCGCCGGTTCGCGGTCGAGGATGCGCGACAACGGCCAGCGGACTTCCACCAGGTCGTCGTGCCGCGCCCGCACGCCGAACGTCACCAGGCCCAGCTTCAGCACCGCGCTCGACCGCACGCGGCGGCCGGCGTCCAGCGCCTCGGCGCCGGCCAGTTCGCCCAGCACGGCGGGAAAATCGCGGATATGGTCGGCGACCCCGGCCAGCATGTCGGCCAGGCGTGGCAAGCGATCGCAGGCGATCATCAGGCTCAGCAACCGGGCATCGAAGGGCTCAAGGTGCAAGAGCCGGCCCAGCTCGTCGGCCAGATCGAGCACGCGCGGTCGCGCCTCGTCCGGCGTCGGCGCCTGGTCCAGCGCGGCCAGGAACGCCGCCCAGTCGGCCTTGGGGTCTTTCGTCGCCTTGGGCGCGGTCCAGCCCTCGCCCATCAGCCAGGCGGCATGGGCGCCGACCCAGGTCATCAGCCGTTGCGCCGGCATGGCGCCGGGCACCAGGTCGCGCGCGATCCGGAGCCCCAGGCGCCGGACGATACAATGTTCGTTCATGGTCGTATCTTCGTCGTGTCTTTCGGCGGACGCGCGCGGTTGCGCCTCTCGCGATGTTCCGTTTTCAAGTCTTCAGGAAACAAGGATGCAGCTTGAGCGTTCCCGCCCCGCCGCAACGCCGAAAGAGCGTCAGACGAAAGGCAGGATCGCGGCGGGCTTGCAGCCCCGGCTCGTGTTCGATCCCAGCAATTCACATTCTCCATCTGGCCGCGCATTTGGGCGGCACGGCGAGCGCTATAGTTAATTCGGCAGCGATAGGCAAGGCGGGGGAGCTAGGATGCCACATAGGTGTGGCGGGAGGGCAACACGCTTGAGCGTATTGCCCGGCCTATTTCGACATTTGATAACATGTCACCGTAATCATTCGGAAGCAAGCTCGCCGTCCAAAGCCTCGATACGCAGCGAGGCCACTTGCAAACTATCGCGGCAGATCACCCAGAACAGCGCCGTCAGTAGATCGCAATATTTCGCGCCGGACAGTTCCGCCGCCAAGGCATGGGCGCGATCGTCAAAGACGGTGGGGTTTGCAACATTGGCGAAGGGGGAAGTTTCCGTCATGTCCTGTACTTTTAGATAGACCATTTCCAAGGGCGGCAGTTGGTGAAGTTCCGACTGCTCAATGGGCGACCTCGCCACACGCGCCCCGGAACATAAAGTGAACTTCGCGACGTGTCCATATCCTGGGCGCCGCCCGCACCGAGGCGAAGACGATGGGCTATTCGACCAACCTATCGAGAGCGTGAGGGGCGGTTTAAGTAAGGGGTCGCGCGGCAGGCCAGAAAGCAACTGAGATACATGGCCGGGAATTTCAGGGACGGGAGCACAATTGCCTTCGCCTGCGACCCAGCACAACAAAAGCACGGGAAATATTGCTCCTGCCCCCGATCCCACAATTCCAAAGCCTTGCGGGATCGCCTGCACCGCTCCGGCGCCCTCGATAGTGCGACCGTCGTGATCCACCTCGCTAACCACGCCAAACGCCTGGCGATTCGTGCAGAGGCCGGCGCTGTAGGCACGAATCAACCAGCCGTATATATTGCCATCGCAAACCAACGACGGGCGGACTTCGGCATGAAATTCACGGATGAGAATATTGAAAAGCTACTTGGGAAATCCGACGCCGAGAATGAGAGTTCCGAGCGGTTAAAGGAATATTTTTACAAAAATAAAGCATATGAGAACCTGAATAACAGTTTGGCGATACGCATTCTTGTTGGTCATAAAGGAAGCGGAAAAAGTGCATTGTTAAGGATGCTGTATATTGAAGACACGGAAAAAGACCAACCGGCTATTTTTCTCCAGCCCGGAAATATCTTGGACGCCTTTGACAAGCACAAGAGGGAGTACAATTCTTGGGTTGAGGACTGGAAGAAGGTCTTGAACGGGCTCATTGTCCAAGAAGCTTTGAAGCAAATTGCACCGGATGAAATAGTAAATCAAGTTGGAGCTGCATCAAATACTAGCGACGCTATAATTAAGTTTATAAAAAAGATGATCGACAGGGTTGTTTCAGATGGGTCCGTAGCCATCGAAAAAGATATTGTGAATAATTACATAAAATCAAATTCTATTCGAGTTTATATCGACGACTTAGACAGGGGATGGAAGGCGACCATAGAGGATGTAAATAGAATATCCACCCTTCTAAGCGCCGTTAGAGACCTGTGTGGATCTTCAAACGCTATTCAGTTTAGAATAGCCTTACGAAGCGACGTTTATAATCTTGTCAGGACATCGGATGAATCGACGGATAAAGTCGAAGACAAGATTGTTTCTTTGAAATGGACTGCTCACGATCTTCTAATTATGTTTGCCAAGAGAATTAACACATACTTTGGAGAATCAACTGACGAGCGTGATTTAATCAATCAAAAGCAAGATATGATAGCACTCGCCTTTGACAGAATAATTGAAAGCAAGTTCCAAGGAAGAGGCAAGTGGAATAAGCGCCGAATGTACAAAATTATACTATCCCTTCAAAGAAATAGGCCAAGAGATATTGTAAAGTTATTAAGCGGAGCGGCCAAGGCGGCGTATTCAAATGGGCACGATATCATTTCCACAGGCGATATAGAATCCACCTTCGTTAAATACTCTACGGAACGACTTCAAGATGTTATCAATGAATTTAAGTCCGAAATGCCTGAGATCGAAAGACTTTTGATCGAAATGAAGCCGTCAAAAAAGACCAAGCTCGCGTCGGAGTCCTTCCTTTTTGATCAATCGCAGTTGGATGCAAAATTGAAAAACGTGATCGGTCACGTCCGGTTGGCTTTTTCAAATAAGAAACCTGTAGACCCGCGATCACTCGGCGAATTTCTGTATAAGACCGATTTTATTGTCGCCCGGAAGACGAAGGATGACGGCTTGATAGTGAGGGCCTATTTTGACGAAAATAGATTCCTCGCAGATAGCAAGACCGATTTCGGGTTTTCATGGGAAATCCATCCGGCTTATAGATGGGCTTTGGAGCCGGAGGGCCTAGACTCGCTGTACGATCAAATTGCAGAGGAGGAGACCGGCGATTAGGTGGAATTGCCAAAAGGAACAACTTCGGAGGAATTGCGAGGAATTGGGAATTGGAACCAGGAGCAACCTTCCCCTCTCGGGCTCGGTCGCCCAATCGCTCGCCGGGCGCAGGGGAGAAAGCCGCGAGGCGCGACGAGGAGCCCCCGAGTAGGAACCAAATATTCACCTGCGCTTGTTCTTACTGGCGTAAGGGTGCAAGTCATGTGTGCAAATTTCGAAATAAAGCGCCCCAGCCACTGATGGCATCCGACCAATAGCGATCGTTAGACAATTGGGAATTGGTCGCGCGAGTGTCTACCGAGCGCTTGGCGAAATTCCCATAGCAGCCAAACGTTCCTCGAAGTGATGCCATTGGCCTCGAAGTTCGCCCAACACTTTGACAAGAGGAACGTAATAGAGGCTAATTTCTCCCTCGTCGATCCCGCCGCGAACGACGACTCCTGTCGGACCGCCCTTAGTCATGTTAAACACGAGGCCGCCGCTGAACCCGGTAAGTCGCGCAAGATCATCGCCGCTGTGAAGGCCACCAGCGATCCGGAGCAAGTCATCTGATCCGAATCGCCCAATGTCGTGCATGTGAAGTTCGAGGCCAAACGCCTCCGCAGAAGACTCAGACATAGCAATCTCGTCTTTCGGGAATCCGACTGCCACAACCCTGTCGAGCGCTTCACTCTCAACCACCGCATCGAAATCAACTAACTCGTCGATTGGGAACCGCTGAAAGAAATCCTGCCAAACGCAGATAACGAGATCTTCGATCTCGCTGCCGGCCGTATCTTCCCGTTCACCCACAATGTTGAAAAACGCCACGGGGCCCGTGGCGGACTCAGCACGGAGATCCTCATTGATCACAAATTGGTTGGGCTTGTATCCCTTCAGAACATGCTGACAGGTGATGCCGATCACGTATCCCTGGAACCTACCCAAGGTGACCGAGCCACCATTCGTAGAAGCGTACTTCACGCCATTGATCTCAGAGATGAAGAATGCTGGCCTTACCGCCAACGCAAAATGGCTACGCGGCGTCAATTTCCGTTCCATGCCGTCAATCTAGAGCCGTCTGTTGAAGCACGGTGCTGGATCGCTCCCAAAGTCGCAACGATCTACCGCGAACAAATTATTTAATTTTACGCCCCCTCTGAGTCGGGACTTTCCGTTGAATTTATTTCATAATGTCGAACTAATGCCAACAATCATACTATCAGGCCATTTTCGTGAGGTCATGAAAATGGTCTGATGGCAGGCGTCCTTACTTCACTTTGCCGGGGGTTACCAACTTGTAGACAGGATGCGTAGAACCGCTCCACTTATCCATTTGATGTCCGCAGTTGCATTCGTAGCTATCCTGGTCGCGCCAGGGCGTCTTCACTTCGGTGACCTCGTAGATAGCTCCGCACTTAGGGCAAGTTTCATTGCTCATTGTCGTACCTTCAAAATATGTCGGATTGAAATAGATTGCGTGCGATAATGCCCTCGCACGCCTAGGGCGCCCTGCATTATCGCGCAAATGGAGAGGGCCAGCAAGCGCCGCCTCAAACACGAATTATTAAAATGACTCTTACGCGAGCAAGTCGATTAGGAATTCGGTGACAGGTCCGGAATTGCATAAATTAAAGCCCCGAGCCCCCCCCCCCTGAAAACCCACTGCCAAACCAACCCTCTTAAGCGAAACATTGCAATATCGTCCATTTGAGACTATCTTCCGTCTCAAAGGGGACAGCCTATGACGACGACCCCCACGCCACGCAAATCGGCCCTCCGCTCGGCTCCGGCGGCGAACGCGATCGACTGGAAAGCCGCAAGCGGCACCGCCTTGCTCTTCAAGACATCCGCGCTTGAGCGCGATAGCTTCATTCGCGAAGGCGTGCCTGTCGGCTATGTCGACAACCTCGCCGACCGCCTGGGTGAAAGCCGTTCGAAGCTCTATATTCTCCTGCGCATCCCGCGCGCCACGGCCGCGCGGAAGAAGTCCGAGAACGTGCGTCTCAACCTCGACAGCAGCGATCGGGTCATCGGCTTTGCCAAGCTGATCGGCCAGGTGGAAACGATCATCCAGGAGTCGGGAAACCCTGAGGGCTTCGATGCCGCGCACTGGTTGAAGGGCTGGATATCGCGGCCTTTGGCGGCACTGGGCAATCGCCGTCCCGAAGAGTTCATGGATACGTCGGACGGCCGGGACATGATTTCGCAGGTGCTGGCGCGCGGCCAGTCGGGCGCCTATTCGTGACACGGTCCGTCTTTCGGATCGCCTCGACCTCTCCCAGCTATAATTACGACGACATGACCGGCAAGGGCGCGGAGATGTCCGGCGGGCGCTGGAACCGCAAGGGCGTGCCCGTCGCCTATACCGCCAGCAGTGTGGCGCTCGCCGCACTTGAGACGATCGTCCATACGGACACCGGCGCCTGGCCGCTGAACCGCTATGTGCTGGAAATCGCCATTCCGGATGCGGTTTGGGCGGCGGCTGAGGATGTCGAAAAGCGGGGTGCCTTGCCTGCCGTTTGGGACGCTCAGCCGGCGCCCAAGGAAACGCTGGATTTCGGCGACGACTGGGTGGCTTCGCGGCGATCGGCGCTGCCGATCGTGCCTTCGGTCATCGTGCCGCAGGAAATGAACGTCCTGATCAATCCGCAACATCCGGATGCCGGTCAGATCAAGATCATCAAGACGACGAAATTTGTTTACGATGGCCGCATTCGCCCATAGGCAGCTAGTGCAACGGATGTAAAATTCCCTCGGTCTCCAGCAGTTTCAGGGCCTCGGCGAAACTTACCCCGTCGCGAAACTTCCACCACTGCCCCGTGTGCCGCATCCAATAGATATCGAACCGGTCGGGACCGACGCGGTCGATACGGGCAAAAGGCACATCGAATTCCTCGCCCGTATTGTCCGCGTGACCAGACCGGTATCGCTGGATGAAACGATATCGCCCGCCCATCCACGCCCCCTTGATGTCCACCGGATAGTTGAACGGGCTCGGACGGATCACCGGCAAGAACCGAGGCTTCAGAACGTCGGTGATGAAGGCTTCGCAAGCCGCAATAATGGCCTTCTTCTCGGCCTCATCCGGCTTTTGCGGCTTTGCCGGCGCCCGTACCCAGCTTCCGTTGCGCATACCCCTCACCTATCCTCCGCAATCACCGCCAAAAACGCCGCGCCGTATTGGTCCAGCTTCGCCTTCCCCACGCCCGGCACGCTCGCCATGGCCGCCTGAGTGGCGGGGCGTTTGGTCGCCAGTTCGATCAGGGTCTTGTCGTGGAAGATGACATAGGGCGGCACGCCCTGGGCGCGGGCGATCTCCAGGCGCTTGGCGCGCAGGGCGTCAAACAGGCCCTGATCCGCCGCCGCTACGGCCGAGGCCGCCTGATGACGCGCCGCCTTGCGGTCGCGCGTACGCGCCGCCGCGGGGGTGCGCAGCATCAGTTTCGGCTTATCCCGCAGAAACTGGCGGCCGGCGGGCGCGATGGACAGGCCGCCATGGCCGGCGAAATCGATCTCGACCAGGCGCAGTGCGATCAGTTGCCGCAGAATCGTCCGCCACGCGCGGCTGTCATGCTCGGTCCCGATGCCGAAGGTGGAGATCCGGTCGTGCCCGAAGCGCTTGATGCGCTCGTCATTGTTGCCTAACAGCACATCGACAATATAGGCCTGACCGAAGCGCTCGCCGGTGCGGTGGATGCATGACAAGGCTTTTTGCGCGGCGATGGTGCCGTCGAACAGGCCGGGCGGATCGGTGCAGGTATCGCAATGGCCGCACGAAGCGCTGGCATCGCCGAAATAGGAAAGCAGGGCCTGGCGGCGACACCCCGCCGTCTCGGCCAGCCCCAGCAGCGCGTCGAGTTTTCGCCGCTCCATGCGTTTGCGCATGTCGGGCGCGTCCGACTGCTCGATAAACCGGCTGCGCAGCGCGATGTCTTCGGCGCCATACAGCATCAGCGCCTCGGACGGCAGGCCGTCGCGGCCCGCCCGGCCGGTCTCCTGATAATAGGCTTCGATGCTGCCCGGCAGGTCGAGGTGGGCGACGAAGCGCACATCCGGCTTGTCGATACCCATGCCAAAGGCGATGGTCGCCACCATGACGACCGCCTCTGCGTGTTGGAAGCGCGTCTGATTGGCCTCGCGCGCGCCCTTGTCCATGCCGGCGTGGTAGGCGAGCGCATCGTAACCCTGGTCGCGCAGCCAGGCCGCGGTCTCCTCGGTCTTGCGCTTCGACAGGCAATAGACGATGCCGCTTTCGCCGCCATGCTTCTTCAGAAACGCCTTGAGCTGGGCGCGTGGATTGTCTTTTTCGTCAATGGCATAATAGATGTTCGGGCGGTCGAAACCGGCAATAAACGCGTCGTCTGCGTTGATGTCGAGATGCGACAGGATCTCCGCCCGCGTCGGCTCGTCCGCCGTCGCCGTCAGCGCCATGCGCGGCGTG
>OUWB010002892.1_pt2 | contig 11221 bp, 9 predicted proteins | sample 1779821 | NCBI WGS metagenome assembly OUWB01 (sample SAMEA3914806, study PRJEB12502) | metagenome | biome: forest; material: soil | place: Canada | collected 2011-08-03 | depth 0.1 m
ATGGCCATATCGGCAATCGTGTAGTCGCTGCCGGCGACATATTCGGTCTGCGAAAGCTGGGTATCCAGGACGTGCAGCTGGCGCTTGGCTTCCATGGCATAGCGGTTGATGGCGTATTCGATCTTGAACGGCGCATAGGCGTAGAAGTGGCCGAAGCCGCCGCCGACAAAGGGGGCCGAGCCCATCTGCCACATCAGCCAGTTGATGGTCTCGGCGCGCTGAGGCTGGGCGCTCGGCAGGAAGGCGTCGAACTTTTCGGCGAGGTAGATCAGGATCGACCCGCTTTCGAACAGGCGCGTCGGCGTAGTGGTCGAGCGGTCCATCAGGGCCGGGATCTTGGAGTTGGGATTGATGTCGACGAAGCCCGAGCCGAATTGGTCGCCCTCGCCGATCTTGATCAGCCAGGCGTCGTATTCGGCGTCGCTGTGACCGGCCGCCAGCAATTCCTCAAGCAGGATGGCGACCTTCTGGCCGTTGGGCGTCGCCAGCGAATAGAGCTGCAGCGGGTGCTTGCCGACCGGGAGGTCCTTGTCGTGCGTGGCGCCGGAGACCGGCCGGTTGATATTGGCGAACTGCCCGCCATTGCCCTTGTCCCATTGCCAGACCTGGGCGGGTACATAGCCGGCGGGTTGATTGTCGGCGGGGTTGCTGTCGGCCATGTCGTTTCTCCGGGGGATCAGGTCTGGGATGTATCAGGTCTGGATTTACCAGACCTGATATGGCAGCCCGCCGGAAAGGTGCAAGAGCGATCTTACGGCGCCGTGGCGCGGCGGACCCGGGCGGTGTGGTCTTCCCAGGCGGCCGTCCGGTCGCGGATGTAGTTGGAGACTTCGGCCGCCGTCTGCAGATGGGGCTTGTCGTGGTCGTAGGTGCCCTGCTCGTTGCGCACGGGCAAGGCGGCGACGCGATTGGCCTGGGTCTTTTGCAGTTTCGACGGGATATTGGCATTGGGCGTGATCGCGCCCGGGCTGGGCGGGGTTATGCCGGAAAGCGGATCGTCGGTGCGCGCCTGGGCCAGGGTCAGCGCATCACCCAACCCGGGCGCCGCGGCATCCCGCTTGGTCAGGGGCTGGATCGCAGGCCAGCGTTGCTGCAAGGTCTTGAGCACCGAGGTATGGTCGATGACACCGTCGGTGGCGCGGAAGACCGATCCGGCCTCGATCAGCGGTGAGATCAGCAGGGCCGGCACCCGCACGCCGAAACGGGTGAAGTCGAAGTTCAGATGGTCGACATCGGCGCGATAATCGTCTGGCGGCGTGGCGCCGGCCGGCGGCGACACGTGATCGAAACCGCCGCCGTGCTCGTCATAGGTGATGATGAACAGGGTCTTGGCCCAGCCCGGTCCGGTACGTAGCGCCTGGTAGATGTCGTAGATCAGCTTTTCGCCGAGCGACACATCGGTCACCGGATGCTGGCTGTTGCCGGTGGCGCCCCAGGCCGGCTCGAGGAAGGTGTAGGCGGGCAAGGTGCCGGCCTTGGCGTGGGCCAGGAAGTCGGAGAACTTGCCGAAATGGCTCTTGTCGGCCGCCTTGGTGTCGGCATAGTCGGTCCGCACATAGGGATAGCTGTTATAGCCGAAGGCCGCCCAGTCGATACCCGCGTCGGACATCCGGCCGAAGATGCTGGGCGTATGCAGGAAGTTGAAATCGTCCTTGACGTGACCCATCGAGGTTCCGGTCAAGGCAAAGGCGCGGTTAGGATAGGTTTCGGTCGGCACCGAGGCGAACCAGCCGTCGCACACGGCAAACCCTTTCGCCAGTCCGCTCATCACCGGCAGCATCGAGGGGTCGTACATGCCCATGATGTCGGACGGCTTGGTGCCGGGAATGGCTTCCGGACGGTTGTGGGTCTGGTCGTAGGCGATGGCGTTTTCGAAATTGACGACGAAGCCGCCGTTTGTCGGCGCCGCCCCCGCCGGCGGCGGATCCTGGCTGAACAGTTGCAGGTTGGTGGCCTGGAACCCCTCGCGCGGATCGCAGCCCGGCATCAGGTAGGGCGACGGGTGGGTCTTGTCGATGCGGAAGACCGGCACCGGGTTGTGCGAGGAATCGAGGTTGAACTCGGTCCCATCGAGACCCTCATAGGGGTGGCCTGCCGGCGATACGTTCTTGGCATCGGTATACAAAAATCCCAGCATCTGGTCGAAGGGCCGGTTTTCCAGCATCAGATGGACGACGTATTCGATTTGCGAAAGTTGGTTGGGCATGTCTAGCCTCGGAGTCAGGGTGGATGGGAAAGCACCTTGAACGCGGGGCATCGCGCATGACCTCGGGCGGGCCGCCCGGAATGGCCGGGCAGCCGTCGATGCTTGAAAAATCGCCCCAAACGCGCTTTTTCACTGATAATCGGAATTCAGGTAGACGACTGGGAGAGGCCGGCGTCGCGATCTCGCCTTTTACGCGACTCGTTCTAGCGCGCCTGTATCACGGTTTGATGAACCTTCGCCGGTTCCGGCCTCATGTTAGCCGCGGTCGCGCAGCAGGCGCGCCTTGTCGCGTTGCCAGTCACGCTTGGCTTCGGTCTCGCGCTTGTCGTGGACCTTCTTGCCCTTGGCCAGGGCGATCTCGATCTTGACCAGGCCTTTGTCGTTGAAGAACAGCTTGGTCGGCACGATGGTCAGGCCTTCGCGCTGGACGGAGACCATCAGCCGGTCGATCTCACGCCGGTGCAGCAGGAGCTTGCGGATACGGCGGGGCTCGTGATTGAAGCGGTTGGCCTGGGTGTAGATCGGGATGTCGGCATTGATCAGGGCCAGCTCATCGCCGTTTTCGATGCTGACATAGGATTCGGCAATATTGGCCCGCCCCAGGCGCAGCGACTTGACCTCGGTGCCGGTCAGCATGATGCCGGCCTCGATATTGTTCTCGAGGAAATAGTCGAAGCGCGCCCGCCGGTTATCGGCGATGACCTTGTAGTTGGATTGTGTATCGGACATGTTTTCTATATGGGACCCCGAGGGTTTCGAGGCAATCCCGAAGTGACCCCTCCGTCGCGGACGCCGTGCTTCGCACTTGCCGCGCCACCTCCCCATTTTAACAAAATGGGGAGGAGAAGTAAGACGCGCTTACGCCTTCTCCAGCACCAGCCCGGCTGCGTCCATGGCTGCGTCGACGATCGGGCGCACGGCGGCCGAACACGGCGTGATCGGCAGGCGCACCTCTTCCGAACACAGGCCCAGGCGGCTCATGGCATACTTGGTCGGCGACGGCGACGCGTCGGCGAACAGGGCCTTGTGCAGCTTGATCAACTTGTCCTGCCATTGCCGCGCCGTATCGAAGGCGCCCTGGGCGACGGCCGTATACATGGCGACCATCGCCGCCGGGGCGACATTGGAGGTGACCGAAATCACCCCGCCACCACCATGGGCCATGTAGCCGATCATCGTCGGATCGTCACCGGAGAGGAAGGAAAAGCCGGGCGCGATCTCGGTGCGCAGCTGGCTCATCCGGTCGACCGCGCCGGTGGCGTCCTTGATGCCGACGATGTTGGGCAGCTTCGACAAGCGGACAATCGTGTCGTTGCTCATGTCGACGACGGTCCGGCCGGGCACGTTGTAGAGCATGACCGGGATCTCGACATTGTCGTTCAAGGCCTTGAAATGCTGGTACAAACCTTCCTGGGACGGCTTGTTGTAATAGGGGGCGACGACCAGGACGGCGTCGGCGCCGACGGTCTTGGCATGGTGGGCCAGCTCAAGCGATTCACGGGTATTGTTGGAGCCGGCGCCGGCGATCACCTTGACGCGGCCGGCGGCCTTTTCGACGCACAGTTGGACGATGTCGCGGTGCTCTTCCATGGTCAGGGTCGAGGTCTCGCCCGTCGTGCCGACCGGCACCAGGCCATGCACGCCGGCCTTGATCTGATATTCGATCAGCCCCTCGAAGGCTTTGAAGTCGACGCGGCCATTGGTGAAGGGGGTCACCATGGCGGTAATCACCCCGTGGAACAAAGGGGTGTGAGGGGGACTGGTCATGGCGAAGAATCCGGGCAAAACAGGTTTGTCTTATCAACTGTGTCCGGGCGACCCGCTCCGGCACGAAAATTGATATTTCAGCCTTAAAGTCTCACAGCTTTCGCCGCAATCTCTTTATAAACCGAAACGATATCCTATAGTGAGATTCTGTTTCGTTTTTGGGGCCGCAATGACCACGCCGCGTACCACTCCCCTCGTCCGTCGTCTTGCCCTGCTGGCCGGTGTCAGCCTGGCGGGTTTAAGCCTGGCCGGTATGGGCGCCCTGCATGCCTTTGCGCAGACCGCGCCGGCGCCGGCCGCCGCGGTCCAGGTGCCCTCAACGCAGACGTCCTCGACCCAGGCGCCGTCCGGCCCGCAGCCCTATCAACCGAGCTCGCCCCAACCCTACCAGCCGAGCAGCCCGCAGCCTTACCAGCCCAGCGCACCCCAGCCTTATCAACCCTCGGGCACCTGGCAACCCGGCATGCAAGGCCCGCAGCCCTATCAGCCGGGCAGCGCGTCCGGCCTCCTGTCCGACGCCGACGCCTCGACCCTGAATGCCGCGCTCGGCGCCGTGAAGCGGCACAGCTTCAACGAAGCCGACGGCCTGGCCGCGTCGCTGTCCAATCCCATTGCGCGCAAGATCGTCACCTGGGCGATCATCAGCAACGACGGCGATATCTACAGCTTCTCCAGCCTCGACGCGGCGCGGCGCGAGCTCTGGGGCTGGCCGCACGAGGCCAAGCGCCAGGTCGCCGCCGAAAAGATGATGGCGACCTCGGGCCTGACGCCGCAGCAGGTCGTCGACTGGTTCGCCGGCTCGCCGCCGCAGAGCATCGAGGGCGCGACGCAGCTGATCAACGCCTATGGCCTGCTGGGCCGCACTGCTGACGCCCAGGCCCTGGCCAAGCTGTGGTGGCGGACCCAGACCTTCGACGTCATCGCCCAGAGCAATTTCAACAGCGCCTTCGGTCGCTACCTGACCCAGGACGACCACATCGCGCGCCTGACCTGTTTGCTGCTCGATCCGCAGAACGGCACGCCGGGCTCGATCCGCGACATGGAAAACTATGTCGACGACCATTGGCGCGGCGTCGCCAATGCCGTGGTCGCCATGCGCGGCGGTTCGGCCTCGGCCGACGCCCTCTACAGCCAGGCCCAGGCCGGCGATCCGCATAACCCGGCCCTGGCGTTCGAGCGGGCACGCTATCTGCTGAAGAAGGACCTGGCGACGCTGGCCTTCGCCATCCTGCCCGACCTGCCGTCGGCCAAGCTGAGCCCCGGCGCGGCCTCGCAGCTCTATGCCGTGCGCCTGGGCTATTTCCACGCCGCGCTGAAGGCCCGCGACTACCAGGCGGCCTATTATGCGATGAACGGCGGCGGGTTCGACAATGGCGAGACCAAGGCCGAGGCCGAATTCTATGCCGGCTGGATCGCGCTCGACAAGCTGCGCCAGCCCGACCTGGCCATCGCCCATTTCCAGGGCGTCGCCGAGGCCGGCACCTCGCCGATCACCCAGGGCCGTGCCGACTACTGGCTGGGCCAGGCCTATGAGGCGCGCAATCATCCGGCCCAGATGGCGCCCGCCGCTCCCGCCGCAGCTGCCGCGGGCGCGCCGCCGGTGGCCACGCCCGCCACGATCGCCGTGCCGTCCGACGCCACCCTGGCCCAAAGCTATTATGCCAAGGGCGGGCAATATATCTATGCCTTCTACGGCCAGATGGCGGCGGAAAAGGCCGGGGTCAAGACGATCGTGCTGGGCCGCGATCCCGTGCCGACCCAGGCCGATCGCGACCGCTTCAACAATCGCGACCTGGTCAAGGCGGCGCGCATCCTGGGCAGTGTCGGCCAGATCGACCTGTTTCGCTCGATCGTGCTCAATCTCGACACCGTCCTGCCCAATGCCGAGGAAGAGGCGCTGCTGACCGACCTGACGGCGCAATACGACAGCCAGGTCATCGCCATGAAGGTGGCGCGGATGTCGATGCAGCGCGGCTTCTACCTGCCCGAACGCGCCTACCCGGTGCGCAACATCCCCGATGTGCCGGGTCCGGAAAAGGCCTTCGTGCTGGCCATCGGCCGTCAGGAATCGGGCTTCGACGCCTCCGTGCGCTCGAGCGCCAATGCGCGCGGCGTCATGCAGATGGAGCCGTCGACGGCCAGGGCCGTGGCGCGACGCCTGGGTGTCGCCTACAACGAATCAAGGCTCTACGAGTCCGAATACAATATGACGCTGGGCACCTACCACCTGGGTGAACTGGTCGACCATTTCAACGGCTCGTACATCCTGGCGGCCGCCGGCTACAATGCAGGGCCGTCACGGATGACCCAGTGGATCCAGCAGTGCGGCGAGCCGCGCGGCCAGGGATCGGATGCGCTATCGTTCATCGAATGCCATCCGCTGAAGGAAACGCGCGACTACATGATGCGCGTCACCGAGAATATGCGGATTTATCGCGCGCGACTGAACGGCGGCACGGCGCCCCTGACCGCCATGGCCGACGTGACGCGCGGCATCCCGGCGCCGATCCAGACCATGGACGACGAAGGCGATGTCGGCGACGGCTCGACAACCGCGGTCGGTATGTCGGGAACGGCCGGGGGCGGTTCGGTCAACGGCTCGCCGGTCAGCTATCTGGAACTGCAAAAGCAGGAAGCCCAACAGGCGACCGCCGAGGCGGCTGCCGCCAAGTTCGCTGCCGACAATCCCCCGCCGCCGCCCGAGCCCAAATGCCATGGCCGTCACTGCAAAGCGACGGCCGCCGCGGCGCACGGCCGCACATCTTCGAAAAAGGCGCGCGGTCATTCGGAAGCCGCCACGACCAGCCACAGCAAGAAGAAACGGCACCGCGGAGACTGATTGCGCAAGCGCCGCCATGCCTGCGTCTTCGCAAGAGAGAATAACCACAGATAAGGCACGGATGCGCTTCGCGCACACGGATTTTATGATCATCTCCAAGGCCGAAAATTGCCATCAAATCCGTGTCGCCGCCTTGCGGCGATCCGTGTCCATCCGTGGTTTAAAACCTTCTGTAGACAGGCCATTCACGCAAGGGTGAGATTTCGATGAATGAGTCCCCTTCGCTTGAGCTATGGAATGCCGCACACCTCCAACTCAGCCAAGGTTTGCTCGGCGCGATTTCGCCGAATGTCCGCGCCGTTTCTTTGACGTTCGAGAACGGTCAATGGATGATCCGCTTCTTCCTGGAGCGGTCGAGCCAGGAGGACATGGAAGAGCTCGGTGAAGCCCTGACCGACTTCGAAGCCATGGACCCGTCGATCGCCGCGTCTTACCGATTCGAACATATCGTCCATCAGGGAGCTATCGAGCCCCCGCCTTCGCCTGGCCGGCTGGTTTTCCTTAAGCGGAATGGATTGGCGCCCCTACGCAAAACCCTTCACGTGGTCTTTGGACTATCCGCGGCCGGGTCGCTACGAGAGGCATTGAAGCGCGCCGAGCTGCCGGACAAGGTCGTTGGCCTCATCGACGATTTTTCCTATGGCCCCACCGACCCAGTCGGGATCAAGGCGCGGCAAGCCTTCGTCGAAGACGTCTTGCGATAAGATTTTGAAGATGACGACTTTCGCAAAAAACGCAGGGCATTCTGGCAAAAATCTCTCGATACGAAAAAGCGGCGTGTTGTCTGGCTGTCGCGTTGGTCGCCTATGGAATATTGCAATTTCCTGGCTTGGCTCGAACGAAACGGCGATGCCCCGTTCGAGTTGGTCGATCTGACGGATACTCGGCTTCCAGGCTGGCGCAATCCGCCTGACCTGGAGCCGGTGCCATGCACCTCGCTGGTCGGCTCGGACCAGTTCGTGCGATATCAGCTTTGGGATCGCGCGACGCCCTTTACCGAAAAGCAACGGCGCGACATGATGCGGCTTTGGATGCGCCTGCGCGAAGAGAATGCGCCCCTGCGCGTCATTAAACCCGAAGGGCTCGTGTCGGCGCCGCTCGATTATTTCGACGCGGATCTATTACGCCAGGTCGGCAAAGATTGGACTGACGCCCGGCGTGTGGTTGGCGAGACCATGGGCGCAATGATGGAAGACACGCTCCGCGAGGGGGGCATTCATCAATGCGGTAACCTGGTGTTGTTCTCACGCGTCCGAGCCCTGGTCGAGGCAGGTACCCTCGAGAAGAAAGGGCGGCTCTATAGCGCGACCTTCAAAGTCCGCCGCGCTTAAACCGGCTGATACAGCATCGGCTGGTTCTCGATCTTCAGCACCGGCTTGCCGTCCTCGCGCACCAGTTCGCCCATCAGGCTGAAGACGTCCTTCAGCAGGGAACGCGTAAAGACCTGATCGGGCGTGCCCTTGCGCACCAGCTTGCCCAAGTGCATCAACAATACCTCATCGGCGAATTGCGCGGTCAGGTGCAGGTCGTGCAGGCTGACGATCACCGTCGCCCCGGCCGCCGCGCGGGCTTTAAGCCTGAGCAAGAGCTGGCGCTGCCAGGCGGGATCGAGCGCGATCAGCGGCTCATCGAGCAGAAAGACGTCGGCCGGGCTGCACAGGACCCGCGCCAGCAGCACCCGCGCCCGCTGCCCGCCCGACAGGGAAAAGACGCCACGGTCGACCAGATCGCCCAGGCCCAGGGTCGTCAGCTCGGCAACCGCCCTCGCCCGCGCCTCGTCGGGCTTCAAGTGCTGCGCGCCGAGCGCGGCCACCTCGGCGCAGCTTAAGTCCCAGGCAATGCCGCGTTCCTGCGGCAGGTAGGCGATGCGCTCGGCGCGGCGCGGCGCGCTCAGCTTGTCGACATCGGCGCCGTCGAGCTTGATGGCGCCGCCGCCCAGCGGCAACAGGGCCGCCGTGGCCTTGAGCAGGGTCGATTTGCCGGCGCCGTTCGGGCCGACGATGATGTGCATCTTGCCCGCCCCGAACGTCGCCGAGACGTCGTGGACGACGACGTGGCCGCCCAACCGCACATCGACCTGATCGAGTTGGAGTTCCGTGCTCATCAGTCCTGCATCCACGATTTGGCCGACCGGTAGGCCAGGATGGCGAACAGGGGCGCGCCGATCAGCGAAGTCAGGACGCCGACGCGGACATCGCCCGGCAGGACGCGGGTAATGCCGTCGGCCAGCAGCACCATCAGGGCGCCGGTCAGGGCCGACGGCAGCAGCAAGGTGTAGGGATCCTTGACGCCCATGGCGCGGACAAAGTGCGGCGCGGCCAGGCCGACAAAGCCGATGACACCGGCGACCGCCACCGACACGCCCGCCAGGATCGAGGCGCCGAGCACGATGATCTGGGTCAGGACCGTGAGGTTGATGCCCATGGAACGGGCGGTGTCGTCACCCAAGGTAAGAAAGCGCAAGCCCTTGCCGAGGCCGAGGCTGATCGTGCCGACGACGACCAAGGCGAAGGCGCAGAGGAAGACGTCGTTCCAGTCGCGTGCTTCGACCGAACCCAGGGTCCAGCCCAGCACTTCCTTTACGGCGATCGGCGAAGGCGCCAGGTTGAAGACGAGCGCCATCAGGGCGCCGCACAGGCTGGAAATGCCGACGCCCAGCAGGATCAGGGACTGGCGCTGCGGGAAGCGGCGGATGAACAGGACCAGCACAATCGCGATGAGGGCGGCGCCGGCCATGGCCGAGCCTTCGACGACAAAGGGCGTCAGGCCGAGCCCAAACGCGATGACTACGGCGGCACCCAAGCCTGCGCCCGACGAGACGCCAAGAATCGTCGGTTCGGCCAGGGGATTGCGCAGCAGGCCCTGCATCAGGGCGCCGCTTAAGCCCAGCATGGCGCCGACCAGGGCACCGGTGACATTGCGCGGCGCACGGATGCCCCAGATGATCTGCGAGCTGATCGAGTTCGAATGCAGGATCGCGTCGAGCCACGAGGTCGGGCCCAGCGTCACCTCACCGATGAACAGGAAGGCGACCAGGCTGGCGACAATGGCGCCGGCCAGGAACAGGTTGAGGGTGCGGGCGGAGGTCGGCATCAGATAGCGCCCCGCTGCGACGGCGGGTTTTGCGACAGGGCTTCCAGGTCGTAGGCGTCGTACCAGCCGTTGCAGGCGATCATCCTGCCCGCCAGATCGATATGGGGCCGTTCGGCGATATAGCCGCGGATCAGGGCCGAGCGGCCCGGCGCGCGGCGCGACTGGAAGGCATCGTCATAGAAGCCGAGCGCGAAGACGTCGGGTTTTGTGGCGAGCAGCACTTCGGGTGACAAATAGAAGAAGCCATGGTCGGCGGTTTCCAGCCGATAGCCCAGGGTTTGCAGCATGGCGCCGATAAAGGTGTCGGGGCCGGCGCTATACCCCGAAGGGGTATAGTAGAGGATGGTCTTGTCCTTGCCGATCGGCCGGACACCGCTGAGCGACACCATCATCGACCGCGCCTCGGTCGTCGCCTGCACGTCCTGGCCCAGCAGATGGCCGACCCGCAAGAGCTCATCCTTAGCCTGCGGAAATGTCTCCACATCATTGATATTGATGATGCTTATGCCGTGTTTTTGAAGCGCTTCAAGAACCTTGGGATCGCCGCCCCAGGTGCGCACGACGGCGTCAGGATGCAGGGCCAGCACACTTTCCAGGGTCGGGCGCACGCGGGCAAAGGACCGGGCGCGATCGGCATAATAGGATTCAGGTTCAGCGGCGCTGTTGGAGACGGCGGCGATCCGGTCGGCGGGCATCAGGCCCAGCACATATTGGTCGGCGCACAGATCGAGCGACACCACACGCGGCGCGGCCAGGCTGACATGCGGCACGGCCAACAGGGTGGCGGCCCAAAGTGCCGCGCCTGCGTATCGCAATCCCCGAATGATGCCGCGCAAAGCTGCTCCGTACGCTATTTCTTGTCACTGGTCCGGCTTCTGCCGAACTTGAACGACAACCTGTAATCGGAGTCTCACATTTTGGCTACTCCCCTGCCGCGCGATCCTGTGGAGCATTGGCGTTACCCACAAAGGCCTTTACGCGAAAAGGCTTAGCTATTATGCGATGCAGATGATTATCTCCGATACCCCCGCCGTTTTGCGCACACGGGCCTGGGCCGATTATGCGCTGATAGATAGCGGCCATGGCCGCAAGCTCGAGCGTTACGGCACCTATCTTGTGGTGCGGCCCGAGCCGCAATGCTTCTGGGCGCCGAAATACCCCGAGCTGTGGGACAAGGCCGACGCCGTGTTCGATCCGGCCGGCGACGAGGACGAAGGCCGCTGGAGCTTTACGCGGCGGCCGGACGAGCAATGGTCGCTGGGTTGGCAGCAGGTAAAATTCTACGGCCGCTTCACCAATTTCCGCCACCTCGCCTT
>OUWB010001635.1_pt2 | contig 11219 bp, 14 predicted proteins | sample 1779821 | NCBI WGS metagenome assembly OUWB01 (sample SAMEA3914806, study PRJEB12502) | metagenome | biome: forest; material: soil | place: Canada | collected 2011-08-03 | depth 0.1 m
CACGGCATGATCGACCAGCGGCGTGGTGTTATAGCCCACGAAACGCTCGGCCTTGGCGTAGTCGTCGCTGGTGAGGGCCTTGCCCTGGGCGGCGACGCCCGTTGAAAGTGCGCCCATCACCAGCGCGCCCACAAAGCGCGAGTTGCGTGTCGTCGAAACCATGTGTTCTCCCCAGATTCACTGCTGATAGCGGGTGCCCGTCAGGGACACCCCAGCTCAACCTTTCATCGTAATGTCGTGGCGGGGGAGCTACCCCTGCCATTCGTCCCGGTTCTAAGCGAACTTCATCAGACAAACGCCCAGCGTGATCAGCACCAGCCCTAACCACCCGGTGCGGCGCAGGTGCTCGCCAAACATGGTGATGCCCAGCACCGTGGTTGCGATCAGACCCACGCCGCCCCATACGCCGTAGGCAATGGAGAGCTGGATGCCCTCGATGGCATAGCTCAGCGCGGTAAAGGCTGCCAGCGCGCAGAGGATGGCGGCGATGGCGGGACGCTTGTAGGCAAAGCCATGCGAGCGCTTCATCAGCACGTTGGCGGCAATTTCCAGCACGATGGCGATAGCCAGATAGAGCAGGTGGATGGGCTGGAAGTCAGGCAGCATGGTCGCCTCCCGCCGGTGCTTCGTCGGTACCACGCTCGAGCAACACGATGCCCGCGATGATCAGCGCGATGGCGGCCACCTTGGCAGGTTTCAGATCCTCGGCGAACAACCAGGCACTGCACAGCGTAATCAGCACCATGCCCAGGCTTTCCCACGCGCCGTAGGCCACGGCCAGAGGAATGCGCTTCACCGCAACGGCAAGACAGGTATAGGAAAGCACCAGCATCACGTACATCACCGCCAGGCCCGTGGCATGGGACGAGTGATAAGCGCCGTACTTCATCGCCACTGTACCGATGACTTCGGTGACAATAGCGGCCGCCATAAACAGCCAATAACGCATGCTGATCTCCTTGCATCATGCCTCTCCCCCATCGTAACCGCGTATCCCGACCATGAGCCCATCCGCCGACACGCCCACCACGCAGGCACTGCCCGAAGTGCACGTACTGGAAATGGTGTTTCCCGATCACACCAATCACCTGGGCACCCTGTTCGGCGGCCAGGCGCTGGCCTGGATGGACAAGGCCGCCTTCATCGTGGCTTCCCGGCATGCGCGCCGCACGGTGGTGACCGCCCGCTCCGAAGAGGTGAATTTCCGTGTACCCGTGCGCAAGGGCCAGCTGGCCGAGCTGGTGGCGCGCATTGTGCGCGTGGGCCACAGCTCGATGACGGTGGAAGTGGAACTGACCGCGGAAGACCCGCTTACCGGTGATCGCCGGCTTTGCACCACCGGACGTTTCGTGATGGTGGCGCTCGATTCCAACGGCGCACCGGCCACCGTGCCGCCGCTGCCGGGCGAGTGATCCTCACCACCGCGACGCTCCTACAATCACGGCTCGTCAGCGCAGATGCAGCCAGTGCAGGTGCACGCCGTTGGCGCGATCTTCCGCGCGAAAGCCTTCGCGACTTTCGGCCACCAGGCCCCACACGCTGCGCATGCTTTCGCCCTGCGCCTCGTCCACGCGCACCTGTTCGCCCAGCGGAATGGGAAAGCGTGTCTCCAGCATCATGACCTGGTCGCGCTCCCACACGAGGATCGCCCCGCGCCCGCTCGACGCGCCCCAGCCCAGGTGGATCTGCACGTCCTTGGGTACGTAGGTGCCGCGATTGTCGAGCTTCCAGCTCTCCGTTCGGCGCAGCAACGATTGCAGACGCGGATCGCTCCAGTCCACGCTGTTTCCCTTGGATTGAGGCTTATGACCGGACATGCGGGTGGTGTTGTTCCATCGGACGGATGACGCGCTTTCCCGTTTATCGGCCTTTTGGGGGCCGACTTGAGGGGCGCGCTGGACGCAATTTCATGCGCCTAGGGATGGGTCTTCAGTGGATGGTCGAGGCCCGCTGCCGTGCGCAGCATCAGTTGCCTGGCGAACGCCAAGTGGCCGGCGATAGGCACCACCTCATCGCGCATCCAACGCAACCAGGGTGTCCGCCCATGCACCAGATGGGTCATGGCCCCAATGCGGCGCACCACCGCCTTGTGTACCGTGTGACGCAACGCACCGTAGTCCTGCAGCCGCGAGGCGTCACCCGATAGCGCATCTCCCGCGCAGGCGGCATAGACATAGGCGTCCTCGATGCCCAGATTCATGCCACGGGCGCCAATGGGCGAATGGATATGCGCCGCATCGCCACCCAGCGCAACGCGCCCCACGCTGGCCTGTGCCGCCACCCGGTGGCCAATGCGAAACTGCGACTGCCAGGACACGGTGCCCAGCGAACCAATGCGGCGCATCGCGGCGAGCGGATCGTTGCCGTTGCCAATCACCCGCCATTGGTCGTCCTGCAAACGCAACACGAACAGGAAGCCATCGGGTTCGAACAGGATATGCGCCCGCCATGGATCGAGCGATGTGTGCATTTGCAGATCCCACAGCGACCACGGCTCCGCCAGGGTGCTACCGGCGAAGTCCAGGCCCAGCGCCTCGCGGGTCGCGCTGCGTGCACCATCGGCGCCAAACAGCAAACTGCTTTGCGCCTGTTCCTCGTGGCCATCGACGTGCAGCAGCGTGGCCGTCACCTGCGTATCGTCCTGCGCCAGTGTCTTGAACGTGACACCGCGCTCCACGCTGACGCCCTGCGCCAGCAGTGCCTCGGTCAGCAAGGCTTCGGTGCGCGCCTGCGGCAGCACCGTCATGGCAGGGCGCCCGCCCGGCGCAAACGGCAGATCGAACTCCAGCACTACACGATCGTGCTGGTGCAGGCTCGCACCTTTCACGGGCCAGCCTTCGGCCACGATACGGTCGGATACGCCCGTGTCCTGCAACATCTCAAGCGTGCGGCTGTTGACCGCCAGCGCCTTGGAATACATCGTCGGTTGCAGCGCCGTATCGATAATGCGCACCGACACACCACGGCGCGCCAGCAACAGCGCCGCCGCCAGACCGGTAGGGCCGGCACCGACGATCAATACGGCTGGGCGGATCGATGCCATGGGCAACCACTCCAAAACCGGAACAAGTCACAGTCTGCCGCGGATGGGCGTTGACCCGGCGTCAACGCCACGCTGGTCGCCGCGGTGCCGGTTTAGGGTACGAGGCTTGCGCAACCTTCAACGAAACGCTTCTCCCGCACCTCATCCGTTGCGACCAAAGAGAGTCCCTATGGGACCGGCACCTTCTCCGGAGGGAGAAGCGTTCCTAGCCAGCGCTCACGGCAAGTCTCGCAACAACTCCGCCACCCAATCAATGAACACGCGCAGCCTCAACGGCAACTGCCTCTGCGATTGATACAACACGGAAACCGGCAACGCCGGCGGCGGCAGGTTCGGTAGCAGTTCCACCAGCCGGCCACTCGCCAGCTCATCGACAATGCGATACCGCGGAAACTGCGCAATGCCCAGGCCGGCATCGCAGCAACTGAGATAAGCCTCGGTACCGCTCACCGTCACCTGCGCCGGCAATACGAGCTCGTGCATGCGGCGCCCCGCCATGAATTCCAGCGCGGAGACGCGGCGCGTGGTGGGAGAGGCCCAGTTCACCGCCAGGTGACCATGCTGCAGATCCTTCAGGCTTTGCGGCATGCCATGCCGGCGCACGTAGTCCGCACTGGCCACCGTGGCCTGCGACATGCTGGCGACGCGGCGCCCGACCATGGTCGAGTCCGACAAGGCGCCAGCGCGCAGCACGCAATCGACGCCCTCCTGCACCAGATCGATAAAGCGATCACTGGTGCCCATGTCCAGCTCGATCTGCGGATAGCGTGCAAAGAAATCCGGCAACGCGGGTATTACCACCCTGCGCGCCAGCGACGAGGCAAGATCGATGCGCAGCTTGCCCTTGGGCAACGCGGCAGCCTCGCGAAAATCCGCCTCCACCGCATCCAGGTCGGCAAGCAGGCGCACGCAGTGGTGGTAGTAGACCTCGCCATCCTGCGTGGGCCGCACCCGGCGCGTGGTCCGCTGCAACAGGTGCGCACCGACGCGTTCCTCCAGCCGCTTGATGGTGTGGGTCAGCGTGGCGCGCGGCAGGCTGAGGTCGTCGGCGGCGCGGGTGAAGCTGCCCAGCTCGACGATGCGCGTGAACACCCGCATGGCTTGCAGTCGGTCCATTGTTGGCCATTTTGACAACAGATATGGCCATTATTGAGCATTTATCGTGGGTCCGTCATGCCGAACAATGGCCTTCCACCTTTTCCCCACAAGGCATGCCCATGCAAATGCGTCAGCTTGGCAAGAATGGTCCCTCCGTCTCCGCCCTCGGCCTTGGCTGCATGGGCATGAGCGAGTTCTACGGCGGCTCGCGTGACGACGCCGAATCCATCGCCACCATCCACCATGCGCTGGAACGCGGCATCAATCTGCTCGACACGGCCGATGTGTATGGTCCGCACCTCAACGAGGTGCTGGTGGGCAAGGCCATTCGCGATCGTCGCGAGCAAGCCTTTCTCGCCACCAAGTTCGGCATCGTGCGCGACCTCGCCAACCCCGCCACGCGCGGCGTGAACGGCAGCCCCGAGTACGTGCGCGCTTCGTGCGATAGCAGCCTCAAGCGCCTCGGCGTCGACCACATCGACCTGTACTACCAGCACCGCGTGGACACGAATGTGCCGATCGAGGAAACCGTCGGCGCCATGGCCGAACTGGTGAAAGCCGGCAAGGTGCGTTACCTGGGCCTGTCCGAAGCGTCTGCCGCCACTCTGGAGCGCGCGAGCAAGGTGCACCCCATCGCCGCGTTGCAGGTGGAGTTTTCGTTGTGGACGCGCGACCCACAGGAGAACGGCATGCTCGACGCCTGTCGCCGCCTGGGTACCAGCCTGGTGGCGTACTCGCCGCTGGGTCGCGGCTTTCTCACCGGCGCGTTTGCCAGCCCCGAGGATTTCGATGCCGACGACTACCGCCGCCATTCGCCGCGGTTCCAGGGTGAAAACTTCTTCCGTAACCTGGAGCTGGTCGACAAGGTCGCTGCCATTGCCGCGGACAAGAACTGCACGCCCGCCCAACTGGCGCTGGCCTGGGTGCTCGCGCAGGACAAGGATGCCGTGGCCATTCCCGGCACCAGGCGCCGCGACCGTCTCGACGAAAACCTCGGCGCACTCGATGTGAAACTGAGCGCCGACGAGCTGACGGCCATCGACGCGGTATTCCCGCCCGATGTTGCCGCCGGCCAGCGCTACGTCGAAACCATGATGCGGATGGTCAACCTCTGACCGACGACGCCGACCACCTCGCTGCCTGCGGCGAGGGGTCGGAACCGCTATACCTCGGACCACATGCGCAGCAGGTTGTGATAACAGCCGGTGAGTTGCACGCGCGCCTGCTGATCACCCTCGCTGGCGTTGAGTCGTTGGATGCTGCTGTCCAGATCAAACAACAGCGCGCGCTGTGCGTTATCGCGCACCATGCTCTGCACCCAGAAGAAGCACGCCAGCCGAGCGCCGCGCGTCACTGGCGTGACCTGGTGCAGGCTACTGGCGGGATATAGCACCATGTCACCGGCCGCCAGCTTGATGGTCTGTGTGCCGTAGACATCCTCGATCAGCAACTCGCCACCGTCATAGCTACTCGGTTCGGCAAGAAACAGCGTGGCCGAGAGATCGGTGCGGATCTTCGTGTTGCTGCCCGGCAGCAGTCGTACCGAGCCATCCACGTGGCTGCCAAAGTGCATGCCGCCTTCGTAGCGGTTGAACATGGGCGGATACACGCGGTTCGGCAACGCCGAGCTGATGAACAGCGGGTGCCGCTCCAGCGCGGCCAGCACAATGTCGCCCAGCTCGATCGCAAGCGGCGAGCCCTCGGCGATCTGCAGATTGCGCTTGACCTGTGCGCCCTGGTGGCCGGCAGTGGCGCGACCATCGACCCACGGTGCGTCAGCGGCATCGAGCCGCTGACGGAAGAGATTCAGCTGGCCCTGGTCGAGCACGCCGCGAATAGGGACCAGCATGAGGAGCTCCGTGTATCAGATCTTGTAGGTCACCGTCAGCAACTCGGTACGCCCCGCGCCAGGGAGAGAGCGGCCACCATCGGACTGGATCACGCCGATGAAGTACTGGCGGTTGAACGCGTTGAGCAGGTTGAAACGGATGTCGTAATGCGGCTGATGATAAGCCACCGTGCCGTCCCAGCGCGTATAGCCGCCCACGCTCACCAGATCGGTGTTGGCCGCATAGCGCAGCGACTGGTAGGTGGCGCCGCCACCCACTTCCCAATGCCGGGCAAAGGTATAGGTGGTCCACGCCGTGGCGCTATTGCGCGGCGTGTTGGCCAGGATATTGCCCTGGGTCCCGTCCAGCGCCTTGATGATGTCCGGATTGAGGTGCGTGTAGCCCGAGAACAACTGCCAGTGCTCGGTGATGCGGCCGGTTGCGCCCAGCTCCACGCCGCGCACGCGAACATTGCCATCCAGTTCGTATTCGCCCGACGAGGTTTCGGTACGCGTATTGTCCTGGGTGACCTGGAACGCGGCGGCGGTGAGCAGCAGGCGATCCTGGACGAGATCCCACTTGCCGCCGATCTCGTAGGAACGGTTCGTTTCCGGTGCGAGATCCTGCGTGCCGTTGGTGACGGTGAGCGTTTCCAGCGACGGGTCGAACGAGGTGCCATAGGACACGTAGTACGACTGCTCCTCGCTGGGCTGGTAGATCAGGCCACTGCGCACGCTGGTGTAATACACCGTCTGCGACACGCTGGCAGGTGCCGAAATCGTATTGGTCAGGTCGGCGGCGAAGCGATCACGACGCAAGCCGGCCACAAACTGCCATTGGTCGTTGAAACGCAGGGTGTCGTTGGCATACACCGCTTCGGTGTCGGCGGAGCCAAGCGCGTGGTTGCCCAAGGTGCGCGTTACGTTGGCCGGCTGAGCCTCCAGCGGGGGATCGAGCAGCGACACCAGTGGCAAGCCACCACGCGTATAGCCCTGGTTGTCGTAGTTGTCGTGGCCCAGCTCCAGGCCGGCGATGAGGGTGTGATGCACGCTGCCCGTGTCGAAACTACCCTGCAGGTCGGTCTGACTGTCGAACGAGCGGTCGCTGATCACGCGATCATGACTGGCGTACTGCACCAGCAGATCCTGCAGCGGCAGATCGGTGGGATTGCCCAGGGCCTTGTTCAACGTCACGCCGGTGTTGGTGACCACCGAATTGGGCGCCGTCTCGCGCGCATCGATGTGGTAATGGCTGTATTGCAGCTGGCTACGCAGCGACCAGTCTTCGTTGAAGCGATGATCGATGCGCGCACTGAATACGCCCACGGTCTGCAACGTGCGATCGTCGGTGAAACCGTAGTAGTTGTCGTGATTGACATTGGCGGGACGTCCATTCACCGGCGGCAGGCCGTAGTCGGGCGCGTCGTTGCTACGCTGCAGCAAGGCGGACAAGGTGATCTCGGTAGGCGTGCCAATACCAAACCGCAGCGACGGCGCAATGCCGCCATCACGCTGGGAAACCACGTCACGCGTCGAATGAATGTCTTGCGCGAACACGTTGAGGCGACCCGCCGACGTCGCCGAGAACGGCGTATCGAAATCACCGGACACGCGATAGTGATCGTCACTGCCGACCGTGGTGGAGATCTGCGCGCTCGGCGCGAGCTGCGGCAGCTTGCTGACCTGGTTGATCACGCCGCCGGTCGAGCCGCGCCCGAACAGCATGGACGATGGACCCTTGAGCACTTCGATGGCGTCCAGGTCAAAGGTGTCGCGGTAGTACTGGCCGCGATCGCGGAAACCATCCAGATAAATGTCCGTACGTGCCGAGAAGCCGCGCAGGTTGATGTTGTCGCCAATCGTGCCGCCCTCGGCAGCCGTAATGGTGATGCCCGGCACGTTGCGCAGCGCATCCTGGAACGAGGTAGCTCCCTGCGCATCGAGCAGCGAACGATTGATCACCACCACCGACTGCGGAATGTCACGCAGCGCCGCCGGCGTCTTCGCGCCAATGGTCGAGCTGTCGGTGTCATAGCTGTTGCCGAGGACGCTGCCGGTGACATGCACCGCACCCAGCGTCTTGGCCGGGTTGGCGTCTTGTGACGTGTCTGGCGTGGTCGACTGCGCCAGCGAAGTCATGGGAAGCGCAAGGGACGCGATCAGGGCGGCATGCAGCGGTCTGACACGAAAGTTCGGACGCATGGGGATTCTTTTTATAAGGGTTTCAGCACATGGCGAAGCCTCCCCCACGATCCAGCTCTGAACAGGCCAGGATGAGGCAACCGCCGACGCAAACAAGAATGGTTGTCATTATCAGGCTCAATTACGTTCTTGCAAAGCGCGATATTTTGCGTTGCGAGACGCATTTTTTTGCGCTTCTGGGTTCTCGCGGCCCGCTTTGTTTAGCGCGGCTACACGGGCACGACGCTGCCGACCTTGTCGCGCGCCATCACGACGTTGGTACTGAAGCGGCGAATATTCGCGTTGTCGAACAGCAGCCGTCGCGTGAACAACTCGAAGTCGTCCATGTCCCTGGCGGTGACGATGAGGATGAAATCCGCCTCGCCCGTCACGTAGTAGCACTGCTGCACGTTCGGGTCCGCGCGCGCGGCACTGCGGAAGGCGTCGAGCATGTCCACACGCTCGCGCTCCAGCTCCACGCCCACGATAAACGTCATCGCCTGTCCCACCGACAGCGGGTTCACCACGGCGACCTCGGCGGTGATCACGCCCACCTTGCGCAGGTGCTTGAGGCGGCGTTGCACCGCCGCGGCGGACAAGCCGATATCGGCGCCGATGTCCTCGCCCGTCGCACGCGCGTCGCGCTGGACGCGCCGGAGGATCTCGCGGTCAAAGTCATCGAGCACGTAGTCGTTGGCCATGCCGCATAAATAGGCCAAATGGCGCGGTGGAGCAACAACAATAGCGGGAACTATGCGGCTACACCGCAGTTCACGTCGCCACAATGCATGCAGCCGCACTCCGCGGAAACCGGTGACACGCACCCCCATGAAACTCTTCCATCAAACCCATTCGCCGTATGCGCGCAAGGTTCTGGTAATGGCCCATGAGGCCAACCTCGCTGACCAGCTGGAGGTGATCCATCACGAAACCAGCCCTACACAGCGCAACGAGGAGGTCTTTCGCGTCAATCCACTCGGCAAGGTTCCCGTGCTCATGCTTGATGACGGCACGGCCTTGTTCGACTCGCATGTCATCTGCGAATACCTGGATGGGCTGCACGGTGGCCCGCGCCTGATTCCCACCAACACGTCCACACGCTTGCCCAGCCTGCGCCTGCAGGCGCTCGCACAAGGCATCTGTGAAGCGGGTATTGCCGTGCGGCACGAAACCGTTCGTCGCCCCGAAGCGTATCGCTACCCCGCCATGCGTGACGGCCAGCTTGAGAAGCTGGCGGCTTCGTACGATTTCCTGGAACGCGAATGGGCTCGCAGGCCTGCGCTCGAATTGGAGAAACAGTTTGTCGACATCGGCCAGATCGCCATCGCCACCGCGCTGAGCTGGATCGCCTTTCGCGACCTGCCCGATTTCGAGCAGGGCCGCCCACATCTGTCGGCGTGGTTTCGTGCCTTCACGCAACGCCCGTCCATGCTGGCGACCCCGCTGGCCGGCGACACCGTCGACTGATTGTCCCGCCCATCCATCGGAGAGCCCCATGAGTTCGCTATGGACCGACCTGCTGTCCTTGCACGGCTACATCACCAACCCAAAACTCGCACGCCGGTTGTTCAACCCGCCCTCGCCGCACCAGCCTGCCCCAAGCGTGCCCACACCCTCCCCTAGCAACGGCCTGCTGCGGTGGACGGCGCGCCTTTGCCTCGGCATAGGCGACGGCAAGCCTCGGACGCAATGAGCGTACGACGTCGGTTCGGCTGACAAAGGGCACTCCACCGACCTACCCAAATGTAGGAATACGCCGACATCAAGCACGCGAAGCCTTAGGCAATCTAAAAGACGTCGGGTGTTCCCACGGATGTCCGACACCCCCGGGCCGGTACCCCCCTTAAATCCGGCCCACTGGCCCCCGAAAGGGGGCCTTTTATTTGTGGCACCGCACGCTTGAGAACGACACACGCCATGCCTTAGTGTCAGCCAGGCTTGCATCCGCAGCATTTACGGCGGCGATGCCAACTCAACCAAGGGGATTGGAACATGCGTTCACGCCTGGCCGGCATCGTGCTTTTCGCCTGTTTGATCAGCCCCGCATTTGGCGCGGATACGCCGCCCAGCGATGCCTCTCTGCATGAGTTGATGGCCGTCATGCATGTGCATAACACGCTCGACGGCACCCTGCAGCAGGTGGACGGCATGATGCACACGTCGATGGAATCGGCGATGGCGGGCAACACCCTGGATGACGGTCAACGCAAAATCATTGCCTCCGGGCAGGCCAAGATGCGCGAACTGCTCTTGGGCGAGCTGACCTGGGAAAAGATGGAACCGATGTACCTCAGCATCTATCGCCAGTCGTTCTCGCAAAAGGAGATCGACGACATGCTGGCGTTCTACAAATCACCCTCGGGCCAGGCGGTCATCGCCAAACTGCCGGTAGTGACGCAGCAGACCCTCAAATCCGTGCAGGCCGAAATGAATACGCTGGCCCCAGCCATGCAGCAGATCAGCCGTGAAACGGCCAACGAACTGCGTGCCTACAACGCGGCCAAAACCAAACCCGCCTCGCCCCCCTGATCGGCCAGCGAACCCCACCTGGCTTCGCGCAGGAGTCACGCCGCGCCGCGCACTATCCCTGCGCTGCCGCAAGGCAAGCAGAGGAGACTGCCATGCCCTATCGATTTGGTGCGGTCCTGCTGACCGCCGCGCTTGCCGTCATCGCGCCGGCTCTGGTTGCGCATGGACAAGATTCGCCGCCCGCCGCGCAACCCAAGCGGACCATCCTCGACCAGCACGACCAGAGTGATGTGCCCGGCAAGCAAATCGTCATCGGTACCGCCGAGATACCGCCAGGTACTGCCATTGGCTGGCATAGCCACCCCGGTGACGAATCGGGCTATGTGATCAGCGGCAACCTGGTGCTCAAGACACGCGGCAAGCCCGATCAGGCGCTCAAGGCGGGCGATTACTTCTTCAATTCGCGCGGCGCCGTGCATAGCCTGGCCGCCGCGCCGGGTTCCGACGGTGGCGTTGCCTTGTCGACCTGGGTGGTCGACAAAGGCAAGCCGCTGGCCGACATGGTCAAGTGACCCTGGTTGGAGCGCACCCTGTGCGCGA
>OUWB010002151.1_pt4 | contig 11196 bp, 12 predicted proteins | sample 1779821 | NCBI WGS metagenome assembly OUWB01 (sample SAMEA3914806, study PRJEB12502) | metagenome | biome: forest; material: soil | place: Canada | collected 2011-08-03 | depth 0.1 m
GGCGCCGAACTTCAGGTCGGCCAGGCCGGCCACCTGGGCGCCCAGCGCATCGAACCGCGCGGCGGCCTCGCCGTCCTTGGCCAGGATCAGGTCGAAGGCGCCCAACAGCGCCTGGGCCGAGCGCGGGGCGCGGACCCAGCCGTTCAGGCTGGCCTGGGACAGCTTGGCCGACAGCAGGGCCTGGCGGGCGCCGGATCGGGCTGTGGCCAGGATCAGGTTGGGCCACAGCTCGCTTTCCACCCGCACCGCCAAGCCGGGGCGCCAGTGGGCCAGGAAGCGCCGGGCCGCGCCCGGGGTGTCGATGGGGGCGTATTGGTGGATCACGCCCGGCGGCAGGCGTTGGGCCAGCAGGCCGGCGGCGGTGCGGGTGCCCGAGGTGACCAGCAGGGCCACGTCCGGCCGCGCCTGGGCGATGGCCTCGACCAGCGGCGTCAGCGACAGGCTCTCGCCCACGCTGGCCCCGTGCAGCCAGGCCAGCGGACCCTCCGGCCGCGCCGCGCCGGCATGGCCCAGACGCTCGGCCAGGCGCTGGGGGTCTTCCTTGCCGCGGCGCGCGCGGGCGGCCAGCAGGGCCGGCGCCAGGGGCGAGAGCAGGGCCGTGGCCGCGCCATAGGCCGCCAGGGCTGCGGGGCGGCTCACGGCGTCGCCCCCGCCAATATGGCCTCGGCCTTCTTCTGGGCGGCGTTCAGGGCGTCCTGCCACTGGGCGCGCAGCACCTCGCGCTCGGGCTCGCCCGCCTCGCGCGGGGCGTGGAACGGGCCGTCGAACACCACGCAGCCGCGGGTGAAGGGCAGAGGCAGGCGGCCCTTGTCCCAGCTGTCCAGCTGGATGGCCGGCTGGGCGGCCAGGCCGAAGACGATGATCGGGACCTGAGCGGTCTGGGCCAGGATCACCGTGCCCAGGGGCATCACCTGGTTAGGGCCGCGCGGGCCGTCGGGGGTGATGGCGATCACCCCGCCGTCGCGCATGAACTTGAGCGCCTGGCGGAAAGCGGCCGCGCCGCCCTTCATCTCGGTGCTGTCGCCGCTCTTCTTGGCCGCCGAGCCGCGGATCGAGGGAAAGCCCAGCCGCTCCACCGCCTTGGCGATGAACTCCCCGTCCGGCGACATGGAGATCAACACCCGGCGCGGCTTGTGGCGCAGGGTGCGGCGGCAGACCACCGCCAGGGCGATGCGCCCGTGCCAGAAGGCGCCCACCGCGCCCTGGTCCGACGCGACGATGGCGTCCACGCCCGCGGTGTCCTCGAACCGCCAGCGCATCGTGAACAGGCAAAAGTCGATATAGAACGAGAGGATGCGCGACAGGGCGCCCTGGACCAGAGGATGGCGGAACAGCTTCTTCACTGGGCGGCCTCGGGCGGGAATTCCAGGTTCTGGGCCCTGGCCAGGCGCGCATAGAGTCCGCCGGCGGCGGCCAGGTCGGCATGGGTTCCGGTCTCCGCCACGCGGCCCTGGTCGATGACGTAGATGCGGTCGGCGTTCTTCACCGTCGACAGGCGGTGGGCGATCAGCACCGTGGTGCGCCCGGTCATCAGCCGGTCCAGCGCCGCCTGGACCTGGGCCTCGCTCTCGGCGTCGAGGGCGCTGGTGGCCTCGTCCAGCAGCAGGATGGGGGCGTTCTTCAGGAAGGCGCGGGCGATGGCGATGCGCTGGCGCTGGCCGCCGGACAGGCGCGCGCCCGCCTCGCCGACCGGGGTGTCATAGCCCTGGGGCAGGGCCTGGATGAAGTCGTCCGCGGCGGCCTGGCGGGCGGCCTCCATCACCTCGTCCAGGCTGGCCTCGGGACGGGAATAGGCGATGTTGGCGCGCACCGTGTCGTCGAACAGGAACGGCTCCTGGGTGACCAGGGCGATCTGGTGGCGCAGCGAGGCCAGGGTCAGGCCGCGGATGTCCTCGCCGTCCAGCAGGATGGCGCCGCGGGTGACGTCGTAGAAGCGCGGGACCAGGTTGAGGATGGTGCTCTTGCCGCCGCCCGAGGGGCCGACCAGGGCGATGGTCTCGCCCCGGCGCGCTTCGAGCGTGACCTCGGTCAGGGCAGGGGCTTCGCCGCCGCCGGCATAGCTGAAACAGACCCGGTCCAGAGCCAGGCGGCGGGGCGGCTCGGCCAGGGTGGCGGCGCCCCGCGCGTCGACGATCTCGGCCGGCACGTCCATGGCCTCGAACAGGCGCTCGGCGGCGGCCAGGCCCTCGGCGAACACCGGGGGCAGGCTGGAGAGGATGCGCAGGGCCTGGGCGGCCATGCCGAAGGCCACCAGGAACGAGGTGAAGTCGCCCACCGTCATGCGCCCGCGATCGGCCTGCCAACCGGCATAGGCGATCACCGCCGCCAGCACGATCGAGGTGATCATCTCCACCACCGGGCCGGCGGCGGCGCCGATATTGGCGCCCTTGATCACATGGGCCTGGCGCCGGCCCACGGCGGCGGCCACCCGCTGCTCCTCGAAGGCCTCGCGGTTGTCGATCTTGACCACCTTGACCCCGTCCAGTCCTTCCATGATGGCGCTGGACAGGCTGGAGGTCTCGGCCATGGCGCCCTTGGCGGCCTTCTTCGACCAGCGGGTGAAGCGCTGCATCAGGGCGCCGACCACGGGCGCGATCACGAAGATGCCCAGGGTCAGGACGGGGTCGAGATAGAGCATCCAGGCCAGCACCCCCAGCAGGGTGACCAGGTTCTGGGTCAGGCTGATCAGGCCGTTGCTGGTGGCCACCCGCACCAGGGTGGCGTCGTAGAGCATGGAGGAGACGAAATCGCCGGTGTGGGCGCTGCGCAGCCGGGCCAGGTCCGCGCGCACGATCCTGCCGAACAGCTCCACCTGGATCTGGCCGACGATCCGGTGGCCGACGCCGTTGACGATCCAGCTCTGCACGATGGCCGCCAGGGCGCGCACGAAGGCGCACAGGATCAGGCCGCCGACGATCTCCCAGACCACCGCCACATGGTGGCGCTGGAACAGGGTGTTGGTGGCCGTGCGGGTCAGGGCCGCGATGGCCGAGGTGGCCGCGGCGAAGATCACCGCCGCCAGGCCGGCGCCGGTGAGGCTCAGGCGATAGGGGCGCATGTACTGGCGCGCCACGCGGCCGGTGACGCCCTTGGTCCGGCGCTTTCGGAGGACGTTGCGGCTCATCGAGCCCGTTTCGGCGCCATGGAGGGGCGGTCCGTCCTGACGTCCTGCGCGGGGTGTGGCGAAAAACCCGTATCCACCTGGTCCTGTCCCGCTCTAAGAGGGGCGCGTCATAGCAACCCGCGTGCGATGCAGCAAATCTTGAGCCGTTTCGATCTGTCCACCCGCCAAGGCCGCGCCAAGGCCTACCTCGATTACCTGTGGACCGACCACGCCTATCTGCGCCTGGGATTCCGCAACGCGCACAAGGTCAGCGGCGAGCTGTGGCGCGCCAACCAGCCCTGGCCGTTCCAACTGACCCAGTGGAAAGCGCGTGGCGTGCGCACGGTGGTCAACCTGCGCGGCGGGCTGAACAGCTCGACCCACACCCTGGAGCGGGCGGCGTGCGAGCGCCTGGGCCTGACCCTGATCGACTTCAACATCAACTCGCGCGAGGCGCCGACCTGCGCCCAGGTGCTGGGCGCGCGGGCCTTGTTCGAGACCCTCGCCTATCCGGCGATGATGCACTGCAAGTCCGGCGCGGACCGGGCCGGGATCATGAGCGTGCTCTACGCCCACTTCCGCCTGGGCCAGCCAATCGCCCAGGCCAAGGACCAGCTGTCGCCCAAATACCTGCACGTGAAGCAGGGCCTGACCGGGGTGCTGGACTTCGTGTTCGAGCGGTATCTGGAGCAGGTCGAGCCGACGGGGGTCAGCTTCGTCGACTGGGTGCAATCGCCCGCCTACGACCCCAAGGCGCTGAAGGCCGAGTTCCGCGCCAACTGGTGGGGGACCTTGCTGACCGAGAAGCTGGCGCGGCGGGAGTAATTTTGCAGGTGGTAAGAGGTCATGCTATATGACTGGTCATCCGAGGTGACCACTTTCAATGACGATACAGACCTTCAGCGCAAGCGAATTCAAGGCCAAGTGTCTGGATATCCTCGATCGCGTGAACGCTCGCGAGTTCGAGCAGGTGCTGATCACCAAGCGTGGTCGCGTAGTGGCGGTGCTGACCCCTGCTGTCGCTGAGGCCGACGCGGTGGCGAGTCTGCACGGCTTCATGCGGGGCAGCGTGATCATGCCGGACGATATCGATCTGACCGCGCCAGTATCCGATGAACCCTTCGCGGCCACATCCGGCCTGTTGCACGGATGAACGCCGGGGGCGTTTTGCTCGACACCTGTGCGGTGATCTGGCTCGGCACGGGCGAGCCCATGGCGCCGAGGGCGGTCGAGGCGATGCTCGCGGCGGGGCGCGGCGAGGGCATGCTTGTCTCGCCCGTGTCGGCTTGGGAGATCGGGCTGCTCAGCCGTCCGCGATCGGCCGGCCGGCCAGGGATGCATTTCCTTCCCGACCCAAAGACGTGGTTCAGCCGGTTTCTGGCTGGTCCGGGCATTCGTTCATGCCCGCTGTCGCCAGATATCGCGATCGACGCCGTCTATCTGCCAGGTGATTTTCATGCCGATCCAGGAGATCGGCTGCTGGTGGCGACGGCCCGTAGCTTGGGGCGGCCGATCGTCACCCGGGATTCGAAAATCCTCGCCTATGCTCAAGCCGGATGGGTGGCGGCGATCGCCTGCTAGAGCCTGTTCCGGTCAGGTGGAATCATCTGACCGGATAAAACAGGCTCTAATTCAAAAGATTAGAGCGCGTTGCGGGCGCAAAACCGGTTCCACTTTTGCTCAACGCGCTCTAGCGATCACCCCTCGCTGGGGTCGAGCAGCTTGTGCGCGTGGATGATGAAATAGCGCATGTGCGCATTGTCCACGGTCGACTGGGCCTTGGACTTCCAGGCGGTGAAGGCCTCGGCGTAGTTGGGATAGGCGCCGACGAAGTCGAGCTTGCTCAGGTCGCGGAACTCGTGGGTCTCGACATTGGTCAGTTCGCCGCCGAAGACGAGATGAAGAAGCTGACGATCGCTCATGGCTTAGGGTCCGTTCAATCCGCTGAAGCGATAGCCGTCAGGCGGTCCAAGATCAACTGATGCAGGGTCGGCCCGGCGCAGACCAGGCCGGGGCTGGAGGTGACCACCCGGTTGTAGGCCAGGCCGTGGCCGCGGTCGTCGGTGACCTTGCAGCCGGCCTCCGCCGCGATCAGGGCGCTGGCGGCCAGGTCCCATTCCGACTTGGGCGACAGGGCCAGGGCCGCGTCGAATTCGCCGCGCGCCACCGAGCACAGGCGGTAGGCGATGGAGTTGCGGCTCTCCACTCGCATGGGCGGCCAGGGCTCGCGCCAGTCGGGGTGGGTGAACATGGCCGAGTCGGCCAGCATAGCGCAGTCTTCCAGCCGGTCGCGGTCGTTGGCGCGGATCGGAGCGCCATTCAGCCGCGCGCCCTGGCCGGCCACGGCCTCGAACACTTCGTTGCGGTCGGGGGCGAACACCACCCCGGCCAGGGGACGGCCGTTCTCGACCACCGCCACGCTCACCGCCCACCAGGCCTTGCCGCGCACATAGGCGCGGGTGCCGTCGATGGGGTCGACCACGAACACCCGTTGGCGCGACAGGCGCTCGGCGTCGTCGGCGGTCTCCTCCGACAGCCAGCCATAGGCCGGGCGCTGGGCGGTCAAATCCTGGCGCAGCTGGGCGTCGACGGCCAGGTCGGCGTTGCTGACCGGGCTCTTGTCGCTCTTATAGGTCACGTCCAGGCCCAGTTCGCGCAGGGTCAGCGCCCGCTCGCCGGCGGCCAGGGCCGCGGCGCGGATCAGATCGAGATCAGCCTGGACGTCGTCGTTCATACGGCTCAGCGCCCTGCAATGGCCATGCCGTCGATCAGCAGCGAGGGCGAGTTGGAGGCGCCGCGGATCTCCAGGTCGGCGCCGGCCACGACACGGGCGTAGAGGTCGAGCAGGTTGCCGGCCACGGTGATCTCGGTGACCGGATAGCAGATGGCTCCGCCGTCGAACCAGAAGCCGGATACGCCCACCGACCAGTCGCCGGTGTTGGGGTTCAGCGACGGGCCGAACATCGAGGTCACCAGCAGGCCCTCCCGGGCCTGGGCCATCAGGCCGGCCAGGTCCGCCTCGCCGGGAGTGACGGTCAGATTGGTGGGCCCCACGCCCGGCGGTCCCGCCAGCCCGCGCGAGGCGTGGCCGGTGGTCTCCAGGCCCAGCTGCCGCGCCGAGCTGGAATTGAGCAGCCAGGTGGTCAGGACGCCCTTGTCGATGATCGCGCGCGGGGCGTTGGCCACGCCCTCGTCGTCGAAGGGCGACGAGCCCAGGCCGCGCGGGCGGTGCGGATCCTCGACCAGGCTGAAGGCCTCGGGGAAGATGCGCTCGCCCAGCCTGGTCTTGAGGAAGGAGACCCCGCGGGCGACGGCGGGGCCGGCTATGGCTCCGATCAGCGGCGAGATCAGCGCCGTGGCCAGGCGGTTCTCGAAGATCACGGGGGCGGTGGTGGAGGCGATCTTGCGCGCGCCCAGCCGGCTCACGGCCCGGCGGCCGGCCTCGGCGCCGATGGCCTCAGGGGCGGGCAAATCCTCGCGCCAGCGCAGGTTGCGGCCTTCGCCGCCGCGCTCCATGCCGCCTTCGTCAGCGGCGATCACCGAGGCCGAGATCGAGAAGCTGGAGGCCTGATGCAGGCCGGTGAAGCCGTCGCTGGTGGCCAGGCGCCAGCGCGAGGCGCCCCAGGCGGCCGCGCCGCCCTCGCTGTTGCTGACGCCGGGCACGGCGCGGGCGGCGTCCTCGCTGGCCTGGGCCAGGGCCTCCAGCGCGTCGGCCGAGGGCTCGGTCGGGTCGAACAAGGCCAGGTCCGGCGCGGGGCCGCGGGCCAGCCGTTCCTGGGGCGCCAGGCCGGCGTAGCGATCCTCGGGCGCCAGCCGGGCCATGGCCACGGCCCGCTCGATCAGCCGCGCGCGGGCGGCGGGCGACAGGTCGGAGCCGGAGACGGTGGCCTGTCGCTGGCCGATGAACACGCGCAGGCCCAGGTCGCGGGCCTCCTCGCGCTCGACCTCCTCCAGCGCGCCCAGGCGCACCGTGACCGACAGGGACTGTCGGTCGGCCCAGACGGCCTCGGCCGCATCGGCGCCGGCCTTCACCGCCGCGGCGACGAACTCGTGCAGATCGCTTGTATCCATATCCGCCTTATCGCCGATGCGGCGCGTATCCCGCAACGGCCCGCACCCCCGGATTCATCCGATGGCGTAGAATAACAGCGTGACTATGGCGAAGATGAGGGCCAGCCAGGTCATCACCATGCCGGCGGCGCGGAACCGGTTGGGCTTGGTGGTCAGGCTCAGGGCCACTGCGTGGATCACCCGCCCCAGGGTCAGGAGGCCGCCGACCGCGTGGATCGCCCAGGGCGAGGCCTGGACCAGGGCCAGCACCGCCAGGGCCCCGATGCCCGGCCCGGCATATTCGGCGCAGTTGCCGAAGGCCCGGCTGGCCAGGAACAGCGGCTCGACCCCGCCGTCGCCCACCGAAACCCGGGCCTTGAACCTCTGGCGCACCACCAGCTGCGACAGCACCAGCAGGATCAGCAGCAGAAGCGCCGTCCAGAACGCGGCGGCGCGGGCCGAAGCGGTCTCCATGCTTGACGCTCCCTAACCCTTTGGCGGCGCAGGCCAGATCGGCGCGCCGTCGCCAGGCAGGCCCAGCCTGGACCATTTTTCGCTCACCGTCTCCACCACGCTCGCGTCCATGGCCAGGACCTGGCCCCATTCGCGATGGGTCTCGGGCGGCCATTTGTCGGTGGCGTCCAGGCCGATCTTCGAGCCCAGGCCCGATTCCGGCGAGGCGAAGTCCAGGTAGTCGATCGGCGTGCGCTCGATGACGGTGATGTCGCGAGCCGGGTCCATGCGGGTGGAGATGGCCCACATCACGTCCTTCCAGTCGCGGGCGTCGACCGTGTGGTCAACCACGATCACCCACTTGGTGTACATGAACTGGCGCAGGTACGACCACACGCCCAGCATCACCCGCTTGGCGTGGCCCGGATAGGCCTTCTTCATCGACACCACGGCGATGCGATAGCTGCAGCCCTCCGGCGGCAGCCAGAAGTCGACGATCTCGGGGAACTGCTGCTGGATCAGCGGGATGAACACCTCGTTCAACGCCTCGCCCAGCACGCTGGGCTCGTCCGGCGGCCGGCCGGTGAAGGTGGTCAGGTAGATGGGATCGCGGCGCATGGTGATCGCCGTCACCTGGAACACCGGGAAGCGCTCGACCGAATTGTAATAGCCGGTGTGGTCGCCATAGGGGCCCTCGTCGGCGTAGTCGTCCAGCAGGACGTGGCCCTCCAGCACGATCTCGGCCTCGGCCGGCACCATCAGCGGCACGGTCTTGGCCGGGACCAGCTCGGCCTTGGCCCCGCGCAGCAGGCCGGCGAACTGGTATTCCGACAGAGTCTCCGGCACCGGGGTCACCGCCGCCAGGATCAGGCCCGGATCGGCGCCCAGGACGGCGCAGGCGGGCAGGGGCTCGGGCTTGCCGGCGGCCTTCCAGCGCCGGTGATGCTGGGCGCCGCCGCGATGGGCCAGCCAGCGCATGATCGCCCGGTCCTTGCCCAGCACCTGCATGCGGTAGATGCCCAGGTTGAAGTCGTCCTCGCGGTTCTCGGACGGTCCCTTGGTCACCACAAGCGGCCAGGTGATCAGCGGCGCCGGCTCGCCCGGCCAGCAGGTCTGGATCGGCAGGGCGTTCAGGTCGATCTGATCGCCGGTGAGCACGATCTCCTGGCAGGGCGCCGACTTCACCGTCTTGGGCCGCATGCCCATGACGGTCTTGGCCAGGGGCAGCATCTCCCAGGCGTCCTTCAGCCCCTTGGGCGGCTGCGGCTGGCGCAGGAAGGCGAGCAGTTCGCCCACCTCGCGCAGTTCGGCGGCGGTGGTGCGCTCGACCTCGTCCAGGGTCACGCCCATGGCCACCCGCTTGACCGTGCCGAACAGGTTGGCCAGGCAGGGGATGGGCGAGGGCTGGCCGTCGGCGCGGATGGGGTTCTCGAACAGCACCGCCGGGCCGCCGCTCGCCAGCAGGCGGGTGCAGATCTCGGTCATCTCCAGCACGGTGGACACCGGCTCCCTGACGCGGACCAACTCGCCGGCGGTCTCCAGCTTGGCGATGAATTCCCTCAAGGATCGATAGGCCATGCGGCGCTCCCCGTTGCGGCGGCGGACGCTAATGCGGTTTTGGCCCCGGCGTAAACGGCCACGGCGGCGCGCCGGCCATAAAGAGGACCGAGGCGTGGAGATCCTTTGACTAGAATGGCGCGAAGGATGATCTGTCGCCCATGTCTCTCGATTTCCGATCATGGCCGCGTCGGGCGGTGCTGACGTTGCTGCTCGCAGGCGCCGGCTGCACGGACCTGTCGCCGCTTTCCGCTTTCGCCGCGCCGCCCGGACCGCCGGACCTGGCCACGCGCCTGGCCTCGCTGGCCCAGGGCTTCGACGGCAAGGTGGGCATGGCGGCGCAGGATGTGAGCGCCGGCTGGGCGGTCGCCTATGACGGCCAGACGCTCTATCCGCAGCAGAGCGTCAGCAAGCTGTGGACGGTGATGACCCTGCTGGACGCCGTCGACGCCGGGCGTATCGGCCTCGATGAGCCGGTGCAGGTGACCCGCGCCGACATGAGCGTGTTCAACCAGCCGATCCAGAAGCTGATGGGGCCGGACGGCTACGCCACCACCCTGGACGCTCTGATCGACTGGGCGATCTCCAAGAGCGACAACGCCGCCAACGACATCCTGCTGGCGTGGGCGGGCGGCCCGCAGGCCGTGCGCCGCGCCCTGGCCGCGCGGGCCTTGGGCGGTATCCGCGCCAGCCCGCCCGAGCACCTGCTGGAAAGCCAGATCGCCGGGCTGGAGTGGCGGGCGGACTATTCCTTCGGCCAGGCCTTCTGGACCGCCCGCGACGCCGTGCCCCTGGCGCGGCGCCAGGCGCTGCTGGACGCCTATGTGGCCGATCCGCCCGACGGCGCCTCGCCTCTGGGCCTGGTGGCGGGGCTCAGTCGTCTGCGCCGGGGCGAGCTGTTGTCGCCAACCTCCACCGCGCGGCTGTTGAGCGCCCTGGCGGCCACCGAGACCGGACCGCAGCGGCTCCGGTCGGGCCTGCCGGCCGGCTGGGTCATCGCCCACAAGACCGGCACCGGCCAGGAGCTGGACGGCCTCGCCACCGGCTATAACGACGTGGGCCTGATCACCGCCCCCGACGGGCGCGCTTTCGCCGTGGCGGTGATGATCGCCGCCACCCGCCGCCCGATCCCCGAGCGCCAGGCGCTGATGGCGGCGGTCTCCGCCACCGTGGTCCAGCAGGCGCAGGCCGCCTGACGCCTCACTCTCCGTCGAAGTCCGCCGCCCGGTCGCCCAGCAGGAAGCGCGGACCGGCGCCGGCGCGGGCGGCGCGGTCGTGCGGATTGTAGAGGGCGCAGCGTTCCAGCGACAGGCAGCCGCAGCCGATGCAGCCGTCCAGCTGGTCGCGGGTGCGCTCCAGCAGGGCGATCTTGGCCTCCAGCGCGCCGCGCACCCGCTCGCTGATCTTGCGCCAGTCTTGGTGCGTCGGGGCGCGGCCCTCGGGCAGGGTGGCCAGCTCGGCCTCGATCTCAGCCAGGCTCAAGCCCAGCTGCTGGGCGATCAGGGCGAAGGACAGGCGGCGGATGTCCGCCCGGGCGAAGCGGCGCTGATTGCCGGCCGTGCGCACCGCCGTGATCAGGCCCCGCGCCTCGTAGAAGCGGATCGCCGAGACCGACAGTCCCGAGCGCCGGGCCAGATCGCCGATGGTCAGCAGATGGAGCCGGGCAGGATCGGGCGAGGGCATGGCGACAGCTCCGGCGGGGCCGGGTCAGTGTCGCCGGAAAATCTCTTGATCTCAAGTTAGGTTGAGGTTGTAGCGAGAGGTCGGGCGCGATCCGGCGCCCGTCACGGAGCCCATCGCCCATGCCCGCCCCCCGTATCGAGCACGTCAATGTCACCGTCGCCGATCCCGATCGCACCGCCCAGCTGATGGAGGGCCTGTTCGGGTGGCGCGTCCGCTGGAGCGGGCCGGCGCGCGACGGCGGCTACGCGGTGCATGTGGGTTCGGCCGACGACTACCTGGCCCTCTATGTCGGCCGTGAGGCCCCCGCCGCCGCTGTCGCTCAGGGTCGGCCGCTGAACCATATCGGCGTC